>OFGP01000665.1_pt1 | contig 32267 bp, 29 predicted proteins | sample 1521781 | NCBI WGS metagenome assembly OFGP01 (sample SAMEA3504113, study PRJEB24116) | mouse gut metagenome | biome: mouse gut; feature: mouse-associated habitat; material: faeces | place: Denmark | collected 2011
ATTGACGCGTTGGGCTGATGGTGCTTTGGGTGTCAAACAGCCTCTTACTGGAGGAGCTGGAGGACGCCCTGAGGCACCTGGTTGGCCTGAGCCAGCATGGCCTGAGCGGACTGGATCAGGATGTTGTTCTTGGTGTAGGCCATCATCTCGGCGGCAACGTCGGTGTCGCGGATGGTGGACTCGGCGTCCTGAATGTTCTCGGTCATGACGGACAGGTTGTTGATGGTGTGGTCCAGACGGTTCTGGGTGGCGCCCAGAGTACCACGCACGTCGGACACGGTGTTGATGGCGGCCTTGATCTTGTCCACGGCGGTGGCGGCGCTGGCCTGGTCGGCAATGCTGATGTCGCCGATGCCCAGGGAATTCACGTGCATATCGCCCAGGCTGACCTTCAGCTGGTTGTAGCTGTCGGCGGTGTCGCCGATCTGGAGGGTCAGGCCCTTGCCGCTGCCAGTGGCAGCCTTCACGGTCTTGGCGGCGAAGGTGCCGGTCTGAATCTGCTTCTGAATGCCATTGCCAGTGCTCAGGTCGGCGTCCCCGTCATAGGTGGACTTCTCCTGGAAGGTCAGCTTGCCGCCGGCCGTATCCTGGCCCACGGTGAACATCTTGTTGTCCTTGGCGGCCACAGTCAGACGGTCGAGGGCCTCCTTCAGCGCATCGCCCTGGGGCGCCAGAGCATCCTGGAGGACACCATTGTCGTCCACGAGGTCGCTGATATCCACGGCCTTGTAGTCGGCACCGGCAGCCTTCACCGCCTCCAGGGTCTCCTTCGTGCTGGCGAACACGTAGTTGGTGCCGCCGATGGAGATGGTCATGCCGTCCTTAATATCGGTGTCTTGAAGCGCAGTCTTGGTCACGGTGTTGGCCAGGATCGCCTCCACCTTGGGACCGCCAGCCTCGATGACCTGGGTGCCCAGGTTCACCGTGCCGCTGTCATTGGTGCCGTCGGGGCTGATTACTTCAACGTCAAAGTTGCCGGCGAAGCTGGCGGCGGTGGTCATCTTCAGCCCGGTCTTGTCCATCTCGAACACCAGCTTGGAACCGTCGCTGGTGACATTGTAGGTCACGCCGTTGATCTTCACGCTGGTATTATCGCCCGCCAGCGCCTCGGCCAGCTTGTCACCACTCAGAGCGCCGTTGGCGGCCAGCTGAGTGCTGATCTCGGCACCGCCCACGCTGATGCCAACCTTGCCAGCGACAGTGGAAGCGAAGGACACATTCTCCAGCTCGACCACGAACTTTGTACCCACAGCGTCCCGGCCATCCTGGTGAACCATGGTGCTGGTGCCAAGATCGCCAATATCCGTGCTGCCCTTCAGATCGAAAATGGCCAGCGCAGCCTTGTTGTCGATGGTATACTCCACCTTGTCGGCCTCCATGGAGCCGTCAAACAGCTTGATGCCGTTGAAGTTGGAGGAGTCGGCGATGCGGTTGATCTCGGAGCGGAGCTGGTCCATCTCCTTCTGCATCTGGGCGCGGTCGGTGGTGTTGTCGTAGGTGCCGTTGGCGGACTGGGTGGCCAGCTCCACCATACGGTTGAGCATATCGTGAACCTCAGTCAGAGCGCCCTCGGCGGTCTGCACCAGGGAGATGCCGTCCTTCGCGTTCTTCTGGGCGGTCTCCAGGCCGGTGATCTGGGCGCGCATCTTCTCGGAGATGGCCAGACCGGCGGCGTCGTCACCAGCGCGGTTGATCTTGTAGCCGGAGGAGAGCTTCTCCAGGTTCTTCTTCATCGCGGAGACGTTGTTGGTGTAGTTCCGGTAGGCACTCATGGCCATAATATTGTGCTGAATACGCATGAAATTTGACTCCTTTCGTCTATTAATGTGCCCCTAAGAATCCTTTCCTGAGGCACAGGTCTGTGGTGCGCCGCTTCCCGGTATCCGGCCGGACTGCCGGTACGCGGCGCGCTGACTATATTTCAACCGGCTCGTCAGCCGTTTGAAACCGAACGCCGCCCTTCCGCACAGCGGAAGCGAACAAAACATATAGGTTTTGTTCCTCCCTGTTCACGCTCTGCGGCGGGCCGTTCACTTACTTATTCGGCAGGCTTTTTGAAAAGTTTAGCCCATATGAGAAAATTTTTCGGTCTCCGCCCCATTCGTTCAAAAACTATAGGTTTTGTTCTCTCCTCTTTTAAAAGATAAATAAAAAGCCTGCTGAAACCAGTTCAACAGGCTTTTTGCATTCCATATTGTCAGCGCATTCAGGCGGGAATGTCCCGCTCAGTGGAGCAGCCCTCGCCGGAGTAACGTCTCCCCGCCTTCCTTACACCACAAACCGATAACCCAGCCCCCGCACTGTCTGGATATGAACGGGCCGGGCGGGATCCTCCTCAATCTTCTGGCGCAGGCGGTTGATATATACCATAATTGCGTTCTCGTCCACAATGGCCGAACCCCAGACCATGTCGTAGATCATGTCCTTGGTGAAGATGCGGTTCACGTTGTCCAGAAACAGCTTCATGATGGCGTTTTCCTTGGAGGACAGCACGATCTCCGCCCCGTCCTTGTAAAACCGCAGCGTGCTGGTATCGTACCGAAAGGGCCCCGCGGCGATGACGCCGCCCGCTCCTGGCACCCCGCCCCGGCTGCGGCGGATCAGAGCCTTTACCTTAGCCCCCAGTGTGACCGGGTTGAAGGGCTTGGTGAGGTAGTCGTCCGCGCCGATGTCCAGGCCATAGAGGGCGTCATAGTCCTCCCTGCGGCCGCTGATAACGATAATGGGCAGTTTGATCCCCCGGCCCCGGAGCGTCTGAATCACCTCAAAGCCGTCCATTCCCGGCATATTCACGTCCAGCAGCATCAGGTCATAGTGGCCCCTCCCCGCCATCTCGATGGCCTCGCCGCCGCTGCGGGCCGCGTCGGACTGGATGCCGCTGCTTTTCATCACCTTGCGGAGCATGGTCAGCACCGCCTCGTCGTCGTCCACAATCAACACCGTATCCGCCATTCCGCCACACCCTCTTTACAGAAAAAAATTCCTATGCTAAAGTATTGTTTGTTAATTATATCACATTGGCGGCCCTTGGCGCAAGCCCCAGGCCGCCACCTCACACGGAAGGCGAGGGTTCTGCGATGGAACACAAACTCCGGGGAATGCGTCGCTTCCCCTTGATCCCCACTCTGGCCCTGGCGGTGATTCTTCTGGGGCTGCTGATTATGTCCAGCGTGTTCACCCAAAGCCAGCAGCTGCTGGTGGACGGGCAGGACGGACAGCTGTCCAAAACCGCGCAGTCGGTGGATAACAACATCATGGGCCATTTCGCCTGGTACTGCTCCGACCTGGAATATATTACCAGCCGCCGGGGCTTTTTGGCGGCGGAGGCCACCTATCTCAGCGGCGGCGGGGCGGATGACCTGCTCTACTACCTTCGGGAGAGCCCCTTGCCTAAAACCGCCATGGTAGAGTCCATGCTGGTGGTGCGGGAGGGGGCGGTGATGCTGTCCACCGGGGACAGCACGGACTACACTTTTCTGGCCCAGCTCGGGGAGATCGGAGCGGTGGGCATCTCCCTGTGGGCGGACGGCCTGGGGCGGCCCTACGTAGCCCTGACCCTGGAAAAAGCGGAGGTGGGCTATGCCGCGCTGATCGACGGTCAGGTCTTTTTCGCCATCTCGGAAAAGCAGACCGCAGCTGAGCAGAGCGACCGCATTTTTCTGCTGGATTCCCAGGAGCGGTATTTCTTCCACCGCACCCCGGAGGGCATCCGCGTAGACGTTGTGGAGGAGCTGGGCCCCACCGTCCACGCCAGCCTCTATCTCATGCTGGCAGCCCAACGGGCGGGGCAGCCCCAGGCCAGCTTTTTCCGGGCCGGCGGACAGTCCAGCGGGGGGAGCTATACCGCCCGGATCTCCATTCTCCCGGTCTGTGGCAACGAAAACAGTTGCTTCACCGTAGGCGTGGCCCGAAATTATGATGAGATTATCCGCCCCTATCAGTCCGCCGCAATCCAAATGGTGCTGTGCGGCGTGACAATCATGGCGGGGGCGGCGCTGTTGCTGCTGTTCCTCCTGCGCTCCCGCCGGAGTCACCGGCAGGCCCAGCGGGAGCTTGCCCTCCTCCGGGAAAAGGCGGAGGCCATGGAGCAGCTCAACACCCAGACCCAAGCTCTGGCCCACCGCCAACGGCTGGAGTCCATCGGCACCCTCACCTCCGGCATCGCCCACGACTTTAACAACCTGCTCACCCCCATCATGGGGTACAGCATCCTCATCCTGGAAAAGCTTCCCCCGGAGGACACCGAATCTTACGACAACGCCCTGGAAATTTACAACGCCTCCCAAAAGGCCAAGAAGATCATCTCCCGGCTGTCCAATCTGTCCCGGAAGGGCGCCCCGGGCGAGCTGCGCCCCGTCCGGCTGGGCTCGCTGGCGGAGCAGGCCTTGGAGGTGGCCGCCCCCGCTCGGCCCAAGGCCGTGCGGGTGGAGACAGGCTTCACCACCGGGGACGACCTGATCCTGGCAGACGAAACCCAGCTGTTCCAACTGACACTGAACCTGGTGCTGAACTCCTTCGAGGCCCTGTCCGGGCGGGGAGGCACCGTGCGGGTGACCACCTCCTCTGACGGACAGCACATTTCCCTCCGGGTGGCGGACAACGGCCCCGGCATCCCCAATGAGGTCAAGGACAAAATTTTTGACCCCTTCTTTACCACCAAGGGCTCGGGCAAGGGCATCGGCCTGGGCCTGGCCATCGTCCAGCAGATTGTGGAGTCCCACGGCGGCGCCATCTCCCTGGAAAGCGCAGCGGGCCAGGGTACCGCCTTTACCGTCTCCTTCCCCGCCGCCCCGCCGGACGCCGGACAAGCGCCCCCTGTTTGAGCAGAGCTCCCGCCGTACTCCGGCGGGAGCTTTGTCTTTTTCTTAACAAATATTAAGGCGGCATATATATGCCATTAAGGCGGCAGTACTAAACTGGTCGAAAAAGGAGGCGGTTTTTATGCTGGAGCATTTGGTGGAGGTGGTGCTGGAGGTGCTCATCCCCCTGTGCGAGATGATGGGCATCCTGGTCATCGCTGTGTCCACCCTATCCGCCTTTTGGCAGTATTTTCGGGGACTGCTCACCCGCACCCCCGGCGATGTGAAGTCTCAGCTGGCCTCCGGCCTGGCTCTGAGCCTGGAATTCAAAATGGCCGCTGAGATTTTGAAAACCGTGCTGGTCCGGGACATGACCGAGCTGATGGTGCTGGGCACCGTTATCATCCTGCGTGCTCTGCTTTCATTCCTGATTCACTTTGAAATGAAGCAGCATGATACATCCCAACAAGAGACTTTAGGAGGAATCGCAAAATGAAACTGAAACGAATCTCTGCCCTTCTGCTGTCCGCACTGCTCCTGCTGTCCGCCCTGGCGGGCTGCGGCACCACCGTGGTGGTCGCCCCTGAGGGCGACAAGCCCGCCAACTCCGAGACCCCCTCCACCTCTGCCCCCGCCCCCGCTGAGTCCCAGCCCGCCGGCAATGAGGGCGGCGCCGCCGTTAAGACCGGCCTGGCCGTGATTCCTGGGCTGGGCAGCAGCAAGGACGCCACCGCCGAGGGCGACGGCACCGCCCAGAGCGAAATCCTGCTGGTGGCCGTCACCGTGGGCGACGACGGCGTCATTGACAGCTGCGTCATCGACAACATCCAGGCCAAGATCAACTTCAACACCTCCGGCGCGCTGACCACCGACCCCTCCACCACCTTCCCCAGCAAGAACGAGCTGGGCGACGGCTACGGGATGCGCAAGGCCAGCTCCATCGGCAAGGAGTGGAACGAGCAGGCCCAGGCCCTGGCGGACTACGCCGTGGGCAAGACGGTGGACGAGTTGAAGACCATGGCGGTGGGTGAGGACGGCAAGGCCGCCGATGTGGATCTGGCCGCCTCCATTACCCTGTACATGGGCAGCTTCGTGGACGGCATCGAGGCCGCCGTGAACAACGCCACCCACATGGGCGCCTCCAAGGGCGACAAGCTGGGTCTGGCCAGCGAGACCAACATGAGCAAGAGCAAGGACGCCTCCGCCGATAAGGAGGGCGTGGCCCAGGCCTATGCCACCATCGCCGCCGTCACCTTCAATGGCGACACTGTCACCAGCTGCTACATCGATGCGGTACAGGCCAACGTGAACTTCGACACCACGGGCCACATTACCACTGATCTCACCGCCGCTCCCAAGACCAAGAATCAGCTGGGCGACGACTACGGAATGCGGGGCGCCAGCTCCATCGGCAAGGAGTGGAACGAGCAAGCCGCCGGCTTCTGCGCCTACGTCACCGGCAAGACCGTGGCCGAGATCAAGGGTCTGGCTGTGGACGAGTCCGGCAAGGCCGCCGACGCCGACCTGGCCGCCACCATCACCGTGGGCATCGGCGAGTTCCAGACACTGATTGAGAAGGCCGCGCAGTAACCGCAGAAACAAGGGGCGGGCCCCAGGGTCCGCCCCTTTCGCAAAGAGGGGGAACAGACCATGAAACGGCGCGTTTTCGCGCTGGCCCTTGCGGGGGCGCTGCTGCTCAGCGGCTGCGCCGCCCATACCGCTCCCGAGGAGGAGCTCCACCGCTATGAGGCCAGCTTCCTCACTCTTTTTGACACTGTGACCACCATCGTAGGCTACGCCCACACGGAAGAGGACTTCCGCCGTACCGCCCAGGATTTCCACGACAGCCTGCTGGAGTACCACCAACTGTTTGACATCTACCACGACTATGACGGGATGAACAACCTGAAGACCGTCAACGACCGTGCCGGGGGCGACCCGGTGGAAGTGGACCGGCGGATCATCGACCTGCTCCTGTTCTGCCGGGAGCTGGAACAACTCACCAGCGGCCGGGTGGACGTGACCATGGGCAGCGTGCTGGCCCTGTGGCACGACGCCCGAAGCGAAGGTGTGGACGATCCGGAGCACGCCGCCCTCCCCGACGCCGGCGCGCTGGAGGAGGCTGCGAAGCACACCGGCTTTCACCTGCTGGAGATTGACGAGCAGGCGTCCACCGTCCGCCTCGCCGACCCCTTGGCCCGGCTGGACGTGGGCGCCGTGGCCAAGGGCTACGCCGTAGAGCAGGTGTGCCGCACAGCCCCCGCGGGGCTGCTGGTGAGCGTAGGCGGCAACGTCCGGGCCATCGGCCCCAAGGCCGGGGGAGAGCCCTGGGTGGTGGGCGTACAGGAACCGGACGGCAAAAAGCAGGACTACCTCCACACCCTGTACCTTTCAGACCAATCTGTGGTGAGCAGCGGCGACTATCAGCGGTACTACACCGTGGACGGCAAACGCTACCACCATATCATCGACCCGGACACCCTGCGCCCCGGCGCCCGGTGGCGGGCAGTCACGGTGGTGTGCCCCGACTCCGGGCTGGCGGATGGACTGTCCACCGCTCTGTTCCTCCTGTCTCAAGAGGCAGGCTCGGAACTGGCCCGTCAGTGCGGGGCTCAGGCCCTATGGGTGGCCCCGGACGGAACTCTGTCCTATACCGACGGCTTCCTGGAGGCCGTGCGCACCTGAGCTGTTTCAGCTGAAATCCATTTTCAACCATGAGAGGTGATGTGTATGAAATCCCTGTTCTTCGGCGGCGTCCACCCGGATGGACGCAAGGAGCTGAGCGCCGCCGTCCCCCTCACAGCCATGGCCCTGCCCGCTCAAGTTGCGGTGCCGCTGCGCCAGCACATCGGCACGCCCTGCAAGCCCCTGGTGGCCCCTGGCGACACGGTGTGCATGGGCCAGAAAATCGGCGATGGCGAGGGGCTGTGCGTCCCCGTCCATGCCCCCGTGTCCGGCACGGTGGAGGCCATTGAGGACCGGCCCCATCCCAGCGGGGGAACCTGCCCCGCCATCATCATCAAAAACGATTTCCTGGACACCCCCCACCACACCCTGAAGCCCTATTCCAACCCGGATCAGCTCACCCAAGCCGAGCTGGTGGCCATCCTCCGGGATGCCGGGATTGTGGGTATGGGCGGCGCGGCCTTCCCCACCGATGTGAAGGCCAAAACCGGCATGGGCCAAACCGAAACCCTGATCCTCAACGCCTGCGAGTGCGAGCCCTACATCACGGCGGACGATGTGCTGCTGCGGACGCGAACCGGGGACGTACTCCGGGGCCTGGCACTGCTGGCCCGGATTCTGAATCCAAGCCACACGGTCATCGGCATGGAGGACAACAAGCCGGAGGCTGCCGCCATCCTGAAGGATGCACTGAAGGACATCCCCGGCGTGGAGCTGAGGATACTGCCCACCCGTTACCCCCAGGGGGCGGAAAAGCAGCTCATCCAGGCGATCACCGGGCGGCAGGTGCCCTCCGGCGGTCTGCCCAAGGACGTGGGCTGCGCAGTATTCAACGTCGCCACTGCCTTCGCGGTCTATCGGGCGGTCTTCGATGGGATTCCTCTCATGGAGCGGATCGTCACTGTCACCGGAGAGGGCGTAAAGCAACCCCGGAACCTGATTGTCCGGGTGGGCACCTCCTTCCACGAGGTGATTGCCGCCGCCGGAGGGCTGACGGACGACGTGTGGAAGGTGCTGTCCGGCGGGCCCATGATGGGCGTGGCCCAGGCCACCCTGTCCGTCCCAGTGACCAAGGCGGTAAACGCAGTGCTGTGCCTGTCCTCCGCCCAGAACGGGGAGAGCGCCCATTTCGTCTGCATCCGCTGCGGCAAATGCCTGGATGTGTGTCCTATGGGGCTGGAGCCCCTGTATCTCTACCGCTATTCCAACGCCGGGGATTTGGACGCCTTGAAGCGGCTCCACCTCACCGACTGCATTGAGTGCGGCTGCTGCGCCTACGCCTGTCCGGGCAAGGTCCCCTTGGTGGAGGGCTTCCGGGCCGGCAAGCAGGCTCTGAAGGAGGGTGCGAAATGAATCTGACGGTAAGCGCCTCCCCCCACATTCGGGGGAAGGATACCACCGCCCGGCTGATGCTGGACGTGGTCATCGCCCTGCTGCCCGCGCTGGCGGCGGGGGTGATCTTCCACGGTCCCCGGGCGGCGCTGGTGGCGGCGGCGTGCGTGCTGTCCGCCCTGGCGGCGGAGTGGCTGATTCGGCTGGTCCTCCGGCAGCACAACACCCTGCCCGATGGCTCCGCCCTTGTCACCGGCCTGCTGCTGGCCCTGACCCTGCCCGCCTCCGTGCCTTACTGGGTGGCCGCCATCGGCGGTCTGTTCGCCACCATCGTGGTGAAGGGCCTGTGCGGCGGGCTGGGCCAGAACACCTTTAACCCGGCCCTGGGGGCCCGGGCCTTCCTGATGCTGCTGTTCCCCGCCTGCCTCACCCGCTTCCCCGCTCTGGGGGTGCCCCTGCCCCTGGGCGAGCTGAGCCCGGTGGACGTGATCACCGGGGCCACCCCCCTGCACCATATGCAGATGCCCGCCCTGCCCGACGCCACCCTAACCGATATGTTCCTGGGCCGCATCGGCGGCTGCATTGGCGAGACCTCCGCCCTGGCCCTGCTCATCGGCGGCGGCTGGCTGCTGTTCCGGCGGGTCATCAGCATCCGGATTCCCGCCGCCTATCTGGGAACAGTGGCCGTCCTGTCCCTGATCTTCCCCAAGGGCGAGGACCCCTTGATGTGGATGGTCTACAGCCTGCTTGGCGGCGGCGTACTGCTGGGAGCCATCTTCATGGCCACCGATTACGCCACCTCCCCCGTGGGCCCCGCCGCCCAGGTGGTATACGGTGTGGGCTGCGGCGCGCTCACCGTAGCGCTGCGCTATACCGGCCTATTCCCGGAAGGAGTTACTTACGCGATTCTGATTATGAACGCCGCCGCCTGGCTGCTGGACCGGTACCTGGTCCCCACCCGATACGGCGCTGGAAAGGAGGGGGCGAAATGAAGGCGAAAGAGCTGATGGCGCCGGTTATCACCATTCTGGCCGCGGCAGCGGTGCTGCTGGCCGTCTCTGCCGGCCTGCGCCCCATCGCGGAAAATCAGGAAGCCGCCGCACAGAAGGAGATCATGGGCTATATGCTCCCCAGCAGGCCCGCCTCCTTTACCGAGGAGCCCTATGACGGGGAGGACGAGAGCATCCGCCGGGTATTTAAGGCGGAGGACGGCTATGTGGTGGAGGTAGAAACCGCCGGGTACGCAGGTCCCATGATTCTCTGGGTGGGAGTTACAAACGAGGGCACCGTGTCCGGCGTGACAGTCCGGAACCACAGAGAGACCTTTGGCCTGGGCCGAGGCGCTCAGACCGACGCCTCCTTCCTGCTGCAATTTTTGGGTACCGCCAGCGAGGCCGCCGTGGGGGAGGATATTGACGCCCTCACCGGGGCCACCGTCACCAGCAAGGCAGTGACCCGGGCGGTGAACTCCGCCGCCGCCTTTGTCACCGGCGCGGACGTCTCCTCCGGCGCCACAGAATGGGAGGGTTGACATGAAACACAATCCGTTGAAGCGCGCCGCCCTGCTGGCCATCGTAGTGGGGCTGTACTGCCTTGGGATGACGCTGGTTGGGACCCTGGCTCCCATGACCGTCCTGCCCAAGCTGGATCTGCCCATGATGCTGGGGTTGAGCGCCATCGCCCTGGCTCTGGATGCCTACTGGAGCGCCCCCAAGCTGAACTGGCCCGCATTGCTGACCAACACCGTGCTGGGCGGGGTTGTATTCGCCCTGCTGCCCTGGTGCGCCGGGCTGGCGAGCGCCGTCCCTGTCTGGACGATGGGGCTGGCGGGGGCCGCTGTGTTCGGCCTGTCCGCCCTGCTGTACACCGCCGCGCTGGAGCGCATCGCCACCGGGCCCAAAGCGCCCCTGGCCCCTGCGGGCACCGCCCTGATGCTGTTTTTGGCGGGCCAGTGCCTGAGCGGCCTGCTCTGAGCACGGACCGATTTTGATCGCCGACCCAATAAAGCACAACCGCCGGACAGGAGCCTTCACTCCTGCCCGGCGGTTTTTAATGTCCCGACAACCATTGCTCGCTGCTTTGAAGATCATTTGCGTCGCTGGAAGTAGCACAGCGAACACATTTCCGCCACAAGGCGTACAGTTCCCTCAATATTGAAAAATCCGATCCAGCAGCGCCGACCACAGGTTGGTCTCACAGCCGTCTCCGTCCCGGTAAAGGGGGTACGCGGCAGCGGGAACATAAATCTTCACCTGGGGCGCGCCAGAAAAGGTGCGCTCCGTAATGCGGCACAGCCGCCGGGTATGCTCCAACACCAGCCGGGTCAGCTTCGGGCAGCCCGAAAACACCCCTTCCGGCAGACTCTCGATGGTTTCCGGTAAGCGCAGCTCCTCCAGCGCTACCGCGCCGTCTAACGCATGGGCCTCCATCCCCACCACCGGCTTCCCGTTGAAGCCGGCCGGAACAGCGAGGGCCGCTTGCTCCAGCCCCGCCTGCGTCAGACCGGACACCACATACCCGGCATTCTCCCCGCCCACCGCGGAAAAGGAAAACCAACCGCTGTCCGCCGTCTCCTCTATCTCCTGGGAAATCGCCTCCGGCATAGCGGGCCGGGGAAAGCTCAACTGCTCATAGCAGCCAAACTGGGCCAGCAAATCCTCCGCCAGCAGACAGGTGCGCAGCACAGCGCCGGCGCTGTTCAGGTGGAAGTTGGAATCATAGAACCAGCCGCTGTCCAGGATGTAGCGGTTTGGGTCACTAACGGCCGGACAGTCAAAGGCGTCCAGGCAGGCGCGAAAATAGGCCGCCGCCCCCTCCCCCGGGCTGCCCTCCAGAGCGGAGCGGTTCACCGGGCTGAAGCTGAGATATACCTCCGCTCCCCGCTCCCGAGCCGCCTTACAATAGTCATTCACCTGCCTGGCAAAATCCGGGGAGATGGACACCGCCGCCAGGTCCACCGGTGCGCCAGTGTCCCAGCCCAGGGCCATGATGTTCCCCGCCCGACAAAAAATCATATTTCCGCTTTCATCAAAGGAGGACTTGGCATACGCCCCTTCCCCCTGCGGGAATTGGCCGCTGGAGCAGATGGCTGCGCGCTCCTGGAGAAAACCGACATAATTGCCTGCCAGTGCCGCCCGGTGGGCTGGACCCACGGCAGTCAACAGCTCCGGGGCATCTTCGGCGCACTTCCAAAAGGCAGACGCGCCAAAATAAGCGGAAAGGGCTTCGCTGGCGGGCTCTATGGCCAGCACCACCACATCCCCCTCCCTCAGCTGGCCCTGGGACAGCTCCAGCATGGCGCTGGTGCCCACAGCGGCGTACAGACCAAAGGGGCACACGGTGTACTCGTATCCGTACTGGGCCAGCAGCTGCTTCAAAAGGCCTCCGTCCACTCCAAAGGCCACGTTGCTGCCCCCCACCAGGATGAGCCGCTTCCCCGTGCTGCCCGTCAACCGGCGGTACAGCGCGGGCAGCTGGGCATAATAGCTGTCCTGATAGCAGGAGGGCAGGGACACCCCCACCCCCAGCAGCGAGGCCGGCAGGATGGCCAGCAGGAGCAGGGCCGCCGCAATTTGGATGATACGCCGTCTCATACGCCCTCCCACACACCGTCTCGCTCCATCTGGGCCCGCAGATCCCGCAGCCACAGGGCGGTGTTTTTCTCTGCCGCCTGAGAAATCAGGTGATAATTGGTATCGAAAAAGTCCAGCTCGTGGTACAGGTACTCCTCCAACGAGGAGATGAGGGTCACGCCCTCCATCTGCCCCACCGACTCCTGGAGCAGGCGGTCCATCAGGGCGACGTTGTTCCGCTGCTCCTCCGGCACGGCATCCATGTTCACACAAGCGCAGGACACGTAGACCCGGGCGCCCTTTGCCTGGAACCACGCATAATACTCCTCCAGCCATTTCATAGCCTCCCCGCTTATGAAGCCGGGGTCCAGAAAAACCCGGTCAGGCAGATCGTCTTTGGTGCCGGAGCGGAAAAAGGGGACGCAGCCGAAGCGGTCTATATAGGGCTGGTCAGCTTCATCCCGGTAGCACTGGGCGTAAGTGGTCCGGGCGTTCTTCTGGGACAGGTAGTGGCACAGGCTGTCAAATGCCCCGTCCACCGTGGTCAGGTCCACCAGGGCGAACAGGTCATAGTTGTTTTCGATGCCGCACCACAGTTTGTCGTCCTGCTCCCCCATGGCGGTGTGGAGCAGCAGCTGCTGGCGGCTGGACAGCTCCGGGGTGTGGATTAGGATATCCCCCTCCTCCAAAAACGCCCCCAGAATCTGCATCTGCACGGGGGAATTCACAGTGCCGTTCAGCCCCAGGTTCACCACGGCATAGCCATCCCCCAGGGCCCGCTGAGCCTGGAAGCCGTCCAGATTATACCACATCGAACAGCCCCCATAAAACACGGCCCGTTTTTGTCCCTGGGCGAGAATGAGCCGGTCCACCTTGTCGGCGTAGCAGCTCTCCTTTCGCCAGGAATAGCCGTAAGGGGCCTCAAGGGCGTTGATGCGCAGGGTTTTCAGATTGGGGCAGTGTTCAAAGCTGCTGTCGCCTACCGAGACAATGCTGTCAAACAGGGTAATTGTCTGGACGGCGCAGTTTTGAAACGCTCCCGCAGCGATCTCTTCCATGGTGGGCGGGAAAACCACTTCCGCGGCGTCACAGCCTTCGAACGCCCCCGCCGCAATCGAGATCACCGGCCTATCCTCCAGCGCCTCCGGGATGACCACCACACGATCCGCCCCGTGGTAGCCGGTGAGGGCGGCCCCGCCCTCCGTCGGCTCCCATGTAAAGTCCGATTCATCGCTCCACCGGGCCCACTGGGCGTACAGCGTGATGGACCCGCCGGGCGCGCTCACCCGGCTGCCCAGCCCCACGGCATCCCCCGTCCCATCCCTGCGGGTGTTCCAGCCGGTGAGGGTGTACCCCTCCCGGACAAATAAATCCGTCCCCAGCGCCGTGTTTGGCCGGACGTGATAGGTCAGGTCGTAGGTTTTACTCTCTTGCGGGCTTCCGCCGGAGACGGGCTGACCGCCGTTGGCGTCATAGGTCACGGTACAGTACCGGTTGGTCAGGCTCAGCCGGACCCGGGCGGGATATTGAACTTCCCGAAGGGTGAGGGTGACGGTTCGACCGGATACGCCGACATCGATCTGCCCGGAGTAATCCGTATTCGACAGCGACCAGCCCCGCTCCAGCGTGAGGGTACTCCAGGCCGGGTCGCTGGGGATCCACTCGATGGGGATGCGGAACACGTCCTTGTCCAGCTTCAGCGACGCGCTGAGCATCCACACCAGGGGAAGCAGCGTAATCAAGCAAATCAGGATGAGAACCGCATACAGAAGCACTTTTCTCCATGTGGGTATTTTGTTCAGCATAAGGCTCCCTCCTCAATCATTCCGAGAATTTCTTTTCCAGCCGGAACTGGAACAGGGTAATCACCGCCACGATGGCAAACAGCACCATGGCCGCCGCGCTGGCCCGGCCATAGTCCCAGGAGATAAAGGACTGGTTGTAAATATACTGGGACAGCAGGGTGGTGGCCGTGCCCGGCCCGCCTTCGGTGAGGGCGTAGATCAGGTCGAAGGACTTGAAGCTGTTGATGGTGAGCATCATCACCACGAAGAAGGTGGCGTTGCGCAGCAGGGGCCACTTGATGTGCCAGAACCGCTGCCAGGCGTTGGCCCCGTCAATCATCCCGGCCTCCACCAGAGAGGTGGGCACATCCTGGAGAGCCGCCAGGTAAATAATCATGTAATAGCCCATATTCTTCCAGATGTGCACGATAATCACCCCGGGCAGCGCCCATTGGGTGGTGGCGAACCACCCGGGCACATCCGTGACGCCGAAGAACCGAAGAATTTCGTTGATCAGACCCATGTCCTTTTGGAACAGCATCTGCCACACAGCGGCCACCGCCACCACCGAGGCCACATAGGGGAAGAAAATGGCGGTACGGAAAATACCGATGCCCTTCAGCTTTTGGTTGATGAGCACCGCCAGCCCCAGAGAGAGCAGCATGGTGACGCCCACGGAGAACACGGTGAAAATCAGGGTCTTCCAAACCGCCTGCTGGAACACCTTGTGGGTAAAGATGTACTTAAAATTCTCCAGCCCCACAAACTCCATGGGGTTGAAGCCGTCCCACTTGTTAAAGCACAGCAGCAGGGCAAACAGGATTGGAATCAGGTTCAGCACAAAAAAGCCAATGAAGTTGGGAGTAATGAAGGACAGGCCCATCAGCGTCCGCCGCTGCCTCAGAGTCATGCCGCCCTTGGGCGCAGGCGGAAACTTTCGGCCCGCCTTTTCCTTAACCGCCATCTGTTTTTCCTCCTTTTCCGGAATGTGGAAAGGGGCAGGACCAGCGTCCTGCCCCTTAGCATCACAGCTTGTTCAGAATTAGCCCTGAATGGATTTGGACTGCTCGCCCATGTCGGCCAGGCCCTCGTCAACGCTCACTTCGCCCAGCATGATGAGGCTGTGCACCTCGCCCAGCATCTGATTGACCTCGGATACCTTGTCGGCGATGGGACGGTCCCGGCAGATATTCTTCACCGCAAGGGCCTCCAGCGCACCCTCGGGATAGCCGTCCACCCCGGCGATTACCTTCAGGGTGGCATCGTCCAGCAGGGCAGGCACGCCGCCGTGGCTGGCCACAATGGCCGCGCCCTCAGAGCCACAGACGAACTTCACGAACTCCCAGGCCAAATCCTGGTTGGGGCTGGCGGAGTTGACGGCGATGGGCGTGGTGGCGCCCACCACGTAGCCGGCCTCCACATTTTCGGGATGGGGCAGGGTGGCGATACCCCAGTTGACGGAGCTCTCACCCTTGCTAATCTTGTCGATCATGGTGGCGGCAAACCAAGTGCCCATGGGCATCATGGCCACGGAGCCGTCGGAGAACACGCCGCTGTAATGGAGGTTCGCGGTCTTCACGGTGCCGTAATCCATGCAGGTCTTGTCGTCGTTCTGCATCCGCAGAACCATCTCATAGTAGGGTTTGAAGAAGCTGTAGTCGGTGTCCATGATGGTGTGCTCCCCATCCTGAACGCCCCAGTTCTCCACACAGGCCTGCCAAGTGTGGAAGAATGCGCCGTACTTCTTGTCCACGCCCTCGCCCATAGTCACCTTCTTGGCCAGCTCCTCGAACTCGGCCCAGGTCATGTCGTTGGAGGGGTACTCCACGCCGGCGGCGTCAAAGATGTCCTTGTTGTAAAACAGCACGTAGTAGTCGGTGCGGAAGGGCATACCAATCTGCTTGCCGTCGATGTTGAAGTCCTCGGCCTGGCCGTTGTAAATGCCCAGATCCAAGCCGTCCCGTGTGATGTAGGAGCTCATGTCGGCCATCTGTCCCCGCTTGGCGATGGGATAGATGGTGTCGGCATCCTTAACCCAGAACACGTCCACATCGCTGCCACCGTTGAGCATAACGGACAGCTTGGTGCCGTAGTCGGCGGAGGGGATGTCGATGGGCTCGATGGTGACGCCGGGGTTGGCGTCCTTAAAAGCATCGATCACGGAGGCAAAAATGGGGTCGGCCGTCATATCCCACATGGCCACCTTCAGCGTGCCGGTGAGTTCGGCGGGCTCGACGGGCTGGCTGGGCGCTTCGCTCTGCTCGGCCGGGGGATTGCTTGCGGGGGCGGGGGTGCTGGTGGGATTGGGGGCGCCGCCGGTGCAGCCGGCCAGCAGGCTCAGGCACATCGCGCCCGCCAGGGCAAGAGACAACACTTTTTTCAAATTCATTGTTTCCACTCCTCATTACAATTTTGATCTTCAACCGGTGTTCCTGCCTATATTTTAGCCGGCGACCCGCAAGGTATAAAAGGCCAAAACTACACAAAGCTATTACGAATCTTGCCATCTCCATCCCCAGAAGCTGAAAAATTCTCGAAAGTATTAAAATCCTACAATGGTGGATTGCGTGACCCCCAGGGAATGCGGTATACTTTAACCACCGTGAGATCATCACAGCATGAGGAGGCGGGCCGTATGAGGAGAAAGCGCTACTGGGGCATCCGTACCAAAATCATTTTGTATACTGTGCTGTGCGTGGTGGCCGTAGGGCTTGCCAGCAGCCTGTACCTCTATCAATATATGCAGAGGATCATCTCCGATAAGATAACCCAGATTGACGACCTGAACGCAGGGACGATTGCCGCCCGGCTGAACGACTGTCTGTCACAGGCGCACACCCTCCAAACCTATTGCGGCAACTCCGGCCGGGTCATCGACGCTCTGAACCAAATCCCCGGCACGCCCAGGGCAACGGCCGCCGCCCTCAAGGCCCAGAACGCCATCAACGTCTATCTGCGCACCTCCTCCATCGACAGCTACATCAACCGCCTGGTGGTGTTTAACGAGGACGGCATATATGTCAGCGCCGTTACCGCCTATGAGGGCGGTCTGCGGGATCTGTCCAACCTGCTCTGCTCGGAGCAGTTCCAGGCCTGGAAGCAGGGCGGGCAGTCCGGCTCATGGCGGCTGTCCCCCTCCCTAACCCCTCACAGAGCCGACTGCCTGGCGCTGTTCTCCCCGGTATACGGCTACGCCTCCAACCAGCTGGGCTATATCTACATTGAACTGAGCTGCAACATCGTCACCGACGTGCTGGCCCCCTACAATGATTTGAACCTCTTTTTTGTCCAGACGGCGGCGGCAGACCGGCTCACCACCGCCAGAGCCGCCCCGCTTGTGGACGCCCTTTCCCCTCAGGCCGCCCAGGGCGACGAATTTGAGTACGCCGGCGTGACCTATTCCCTGCAAAACCACCCGCTGCACACCGGGGGGCTGGTGCTGTCCAGCTGCGTCAATCAGACCCAGCTCCAGGCCGCCAACCACGACATCCTATTCTCCGCAGTGACCGTGATTTTGATGATTGTGCTCATCGCAATTTTTGTACTCATTCTGCTCACCCACTATATCACCACCCCCATCCGCCGCATCACCGAGAAAATCAACCGCATCGCCATGAACGACTACTCCTTTGACCCGGAGCTGGAAAAGCCCCGCAGCGAGATGGGAGAGATCGGCGCGCGGCTCAACGAGCTGGGGCTGGGCTTCCAACAGCTTTTGTCCGAAACCATTGCGCTACACGATGAGCGGGCCAAAATCGAGATGGACCTGCTCCAGTCCCAGGTGAACCCCCCACTTTCTCTACAACACCCTGAATTCCGTGCAATGGATGGCGGTGGTGCAGAAGAACATCGGCATCGAGAAAATGGTGAAAAGCCTGGTGAACCTGCTGCGAAACATCAGCAAAGGCGTGTCGGACAAAATCACTCTGACGGAGGAGCTGGCCCTGCTGGACGATTACGTCAGCATCCAATCCATCCGCTACATGGGCGCCTTTGAGTACCACTGCCAGGTACCGGAGGCGCTGCAGCGGTACCAAATTATCAAATTCACCCTTCAGCCCTTGGTGGAAAACGCCATCTTCCACGGTGTAGCACCCAAAGCTTCCTTGGGCGTCATCACGGTGGACGCCTTCGAGGAGGCGGACTTCCTGGTGCTCACCATCACCGACAATGGCGTGGGCATGACAGCGGAGCAGGCCGCCGCCGTGCTCCAATCCCGGGACGGGGCGGATAAATCCTCCATGACGGGCATCGGCCTGGGTAATGTGAACCGGCGGCTGAAGCTGGCCTACGGCAAGGGAGCCGGGCTGACCATCGACAGCACGCCGGGCGAATACATAAGGGTATCTGTGAGAATCGGCAAGGAAATCAACGCTCCCGGCGAAGGATAGGAGGTAGCTTATGTACCGCGTCTTATTGGCCGATGATGAGCCCATCATCTTGTCCGGCTTACAGTCCATGCTCAGCTGGGACCGGCTGGGCTGCGCCATATGCGGCGCCGCGCGCAACGGACAGCAGGCGCTGGAGCTGGCGGAAACCCACCGCCCCGATATCGTAATCTGCGACATCAATATGCCCCTGCTCACCGGGCTGGAGCTGCTGGAGGTCTGCGCCCAGCGGTATCCGGAAATGGTGTTTGTCATGCTCACCAACCACCAGGATTTCCACATGGCCCAGCAATCCCTTCGAAATCGCGCGGTGGACTACCTGCTGAAAATTGACCTGGACGAAGAGAAGCTGGCCCACGCTCTCCGGCGGGCCATGGATGAGTGTGAAAAGCGCCGCAGGCTCTGCGCAGGCGCTCCCTCCTCTGGGCAGGGCGACAGCCCCGCGGAGGCCGCCGCTCGCCATGCCGCTCGCCTTCTCTCCCCCGAGGGCGGATATGAGGCGGAACGGGCCATTGCCGCCTTGGAGGAGCTGGGGGCGGCCCGCCGCTGCGCTGCCGTCCTGCTGGTGATGGACCCCTCCGCCATCCACAACATCGGCTCCTTTACCCAAGAGGAGCGTCAACGCCTGTTCAGCTTTCATCGGAACCTGGCCCTGGACGCGGCGCAAAAAGTGTTTCAGGGCCTTGGCTTCACCCCGCTGCCCCCCGGCTCGGGCGGCGCCACGGTGTTTTTCCTCTGGGGGCTGGAGGACGCCACGCCCATTGCCCAGTTCCAGGCCCGGCTGTCCGCCGCCTTCCGGGACATCTCTCAGATGAGGCTGAGCGTACTGTCCACCGGGGTGCTTTCCGGGCCGGAGCTGATGGATTTGCGCCCCCAGGTGGAGCTGCTCCGGCGAGAGCACGCCCTCTCCCCCCGGCCCTTTTTGACCTGGTCACAGTCCATTGGCAAGGCGGACTACGTGGCCGCCGCCAGACAGTATGTGGATTCCCACATTCTGGAGCGGGTTTTGGTGCAGGACGCCGCGGCCGCCATCGGCATCACCCCCAACTACCTCTCCAGCCTCTTTAAGCGCCAGCTGGGGCAAAACTTTATGGACTACGTCAACGCCACCAAGGTAAAATACGCCTGCGCCCTGCTCCGGGACGGAAAGCATATGGTGTACGAGGTGTCCCATATCCTGGGCTACGACAACGCCTATTATTTCACCAAAGTATTTAAGCGATATATGAAGATGACGCCCAAGGAGTACCAGGCGGGTTCTACCCGAGGATAGGGAATCCCGGATTCATACGTCCGCCTAATGAGCCTCCCCCAGCACAAAAAGCGGCTAAAAGCACCGGGCAGGGAGGCCAAACCTCCTGCCCGGTGCTCTCTAAAGCTTTTCAGACATTTCCCTGTGCGGGCCGGCTCCGTCACGCCTCCTGGTATAATTCCAGAATCGCGCCGTCCTTCCAAACAAAAGCCAGCCGGTCGCCTTTTTCGTTGGCCTCCATGGGGCCGCAGATTACACTGTCCGCGTCGGCGACGTACTTCTCCAGGTCGTCCACCTTGTAGGCCACGTGGGGGTGGCGGTGAATCTCCTCCGGGAAGGGGGTGCCCTCCTCAAATTTCAAGTACTCGATTTTGTAGTCGTAGTCGTCTACGCAGCTCACCCAGAACTTGGCCCCCTCGTTGTAGACCATATTGGGCTTGCGGTTGGTAATGGGAATCCCGATGTGCATATACTCAGCGGACATACTTTTTCCTCCTTTTGCTTACCGCTGGTTTTTCACTTCCTGATAGACCTCGTAGGCCTGAGCCGGGGTATAGCCCTCATGCACCACCTTGCCGATGGCCTGGGCCATGCCGGCGGGAGAGTCGGACTGGAAGATGTTCCGACCCATGTCCACCCCGTGGGCCCCCTCCTGGATCGCCCGGTAGGCCATCTCCAGGGCCTCCGGCTCCGGCAGCTTCTTGCCGCCCGCGATGACGATGGGCACGGGGCAGGCCGCCGCCACCCGTTCGAAGCCGTCGCAGTAATAGCTCTTGACCACATTGGCCCCGTTCTCCGCCAGTACCCGAGTGGCCAACAGGAAGAACTTCTCCGTGCGCTCCATCTCCTTTCCTACGGCCACAACCCCCAGGGTGGGGATTCCGTACCGGCTCCCCGCGTCGGCAGTCCGGGCCAGAAGCTCCAGGGAGCGGCTCTCGCCGGGAGAACCGATAAAGGTCTGCACCGCCATACAGTCGGCGTTCATCTCAATGGCGCTGTCGATGCCGCAGGCGATGCCGCCGCCGTTAGACATATCATCGTAGAGAACTGTGGAATCGTAGGTCACCCGGACGCATTTCGCCGCCGGAACGGCGGGGGAAATGCAGGAGCGAATAACTCCCCGGGTGCCCATGAGCACGTCTACATAGGGTATGAGGGGCGGGATCACCAAGTCGATACGCTCCAGCCCGGCGGTGGGTCCCATGATGTATCCGTGATCAAAGGCCAGCATGACGGTGTTGCCCGACTGGGGACGGAACATCCGGGCCAACCGGTTCTTCATTCCCCAGGCGCAGTGGGCGTTCCCCTTGACATAAAAGCCCTCCTGGGGGGCGGGCACGTCCAGATGGTAGTCGTGGGCCGCCTTGTTGCCGATGTTGTCAGCCATAGCTTACTCCTTGCTGTAGGCGGGGGTATGGCAGGGGGTGTTCCACAGGCGGATGAACTCCTCGTCCCACTTGGCGATGTTCATCTGGAAGCCGCCCGCCTCCTGCACGGTGAGAATCTCGCCCACCATACTGGCCACCACATCCACGCCCTTGGCCTTCAGAAACTCCACGGTATCCTTAAACAGCACCAGCATCTCCATCATGGTGGTGGCGCCGCAGCCGTTGATCATGACGAACGCCTTGTCCCCCGCCGCCAGCTCCAGCTTTTTGGACAGAGCGTCCGCCACGGTGGCCACGGTGTCCTTGGCGGACATCATGGCCACCCGGATGCCGCCGCCCTCGCCGTGCTGGCCCGCGCCGATTTCCATCAGGTCGGTCTCGCCCAGGTCGCCAAAGGACATACCGTTCTGAGGGTGGGTGGCGTCGGTGGACTTGACGGTGACGGAGGCCATGCTGTCGGCATAGCGCTGGGCGATGGCGGCCACCTCGTCCAGACTTTTGCCCTCCCGGGCCGCCGCCGCCGCGATGTGGTACAGGGCCACCGCCCCGGCAAGCCCCCGCTTGTTGTCCTCACCGTTGGGGTCATACTGAATCTCCTCGCCAGTGACCACCTGGCGCACGTTGAGCCCCGCCTTCTGCGCCAGCTTCATGGCCTGCTTGCCCGCCAGCTGGTCGCCGGCGTAGTTCAGGGTGAGCAGCAGCACGCCGTGGCCCTTGTCCGCCAGCTTCATGGCGTCGAATACCAGCTGGCCGTTGGGGGCGGCGAAGATGTCGCCTACCGCCTGAACGTCCAACATACCCTTGCCCACAAATCCGGCCTGAGCGGGCTCATGGCCGGAGCCGCCGTAGGTGACGATCGTAACTCGGTCAGCGTTGGCCAGGTCCTTGCTGACGACCAGGTGGCCGTCCACATCCAGAATATCGGGCCAGGCCAGCCCCAGGCCGACGAGCTCCTCGTCAGTGATGGTCTCGGGAGCGTTGATAAATTTCTTCATTTTCATGGAACATACCTCTCCTTCAAAATTTTAAGCCTTCGCCAAACCCTGGAAGAAATAGGACATTGACACCGCCCCGGCGTCCGGGGTGCCGATGGTCTGGGCCCCATAGCTCTTGGCCCGACCGAATTTGGACACAAATCCCTTGCTGTCCTCCGCCCCCTGGACGGCCGCTTGAGCGGCCAGGGACAGCAGCTCGGCCGCGTCGCCCCCCTGATAGGCGGCGATGATCTTGCTGGCGGGAATCAGGGCATCCATCATGGTCTTGTCCCCCACCTTTGCCCCGGACATATCGTCCAGCTCCTCCAACGCCTTGGCAAAAATGGCCTTCAGCCCCGCCACGTCGATCTCGTCTCCCTCCGGGGCGTCCTCCTGCAACCCGTCCAGCCAGGTGTTCCACAGGGGGACCGCGCTGCCGCCGTTCAGCGTCATAACAGCCATGGCCGCGTTGTCCAGCATAGAGCGGATGCCCCCTTCCGACTGGTCCACCGCACGGTCGATCGCCCCCGCGATCTTGGCCATCGTCAAACCGTGGTCGGCGTCGCCAAATCGGGAGTCGATTTCCGTCAGTTCGGCCTCCACCGACAGCACCGATGCGCAGGCGTGTTTCAGCCGCGCTGCAAGTTCGGCTTTTGTCATGCTCATCTCACCTCCAAAATTTTGTTTTGTTACGTCCGTGCAACAACAATACCACGCTCTGTAACATAAGTCAACACCAAACGGCATTTCCCCTATTTTACACAGTTTAATCGCTTATCATCTGTGCAAAATTGACAAAAAATTAACACCCTGAATCGTCAGCACGATTCAGGGTGTTACAAATACGACTTCCTTGCGAGCAATCCTTTTACACGCTCAGCCCGGGCCACCAAATGGGTGAACACTCCTGTCCTCAGCGCACCCTCCAACGCCTTCACGCTGGTGTTAGCAGAACACACCCCAATGATATTGGGACACCGCCGGAGGGTGTCAATGGGGATTTGGATGGCAAAGTCCTGTTCCGATTGAATCACCATCCCCGTCTCGTTGAAATAGTATACCAGCATCCGTCCACAGGCCCGCTGGCGTTGGAGCAAGCCGCCGTATCGAACCAGGGAGGCAAAGTCGGGGCTGGAGGGGTAGTCCCCGATATTGACCAGCGCCGTGTCTAACTGTTCCCACTGCTGGTAAATCTGGCGGTAAACCTCAGTGGAGCACAGCACCTGTTTTTCCTCCAAGCTCTCCGGCAGAGCCGGGAGGTAGAGAAAATGGGGGAAGGCCCCCAGCTGTTGGGCCATCACCCGGACCGTCTCGTTGGACTGGTAATTGCGGGCCGGGATGCTGGCGTTGCCCACCAGGGGACAGATATCGGTGACGCTGCTGTCCAGCTGGGGATTCTCCTCCAACCAGGTCACCAGCTGGCCGATTAGATACCCCCAGCCCACTCCCAGCCGCCGGGCCCCCAGCTGTCCCAGCAGCTCCACCGCCCCCTGGGACAGCAGCCGGTTGGTGGCGTCATTGTCTTCGCCGTCCTCCACCAGCACGCCGCCATGGATGGACCCAGACAGCCGCAGCCGGTCCATGAGCCCGGCCGACTGGGCCCCCGGCTCATGAACTGTAATCTCCACAATGCCCAGTTCCCGGGCTTCGGACAGCATCCGGCTGATCAGCGGGCGGGACACTCCCAACTCCTGGGCAATATCGCTTTGTTTTTGGTCATCCAAGTAGTATCTCCTGGCTACATAGGCCAGTTTTTTTTGTTTCTCCAAATTAAGCCCCACAAGGTTGCTCCTTATGCTCAAGATGTGTTACATATGTTATAAACTTATTTATAGCATAAAAAGCGCAGCAATACAAGTGCGGAAAGCACATGATTCACCTCACGCTGCTGCCGATCCCGCAGATGGCGCACACAGCGCTGGCAACCAGAGCCATATCACATAGGTTTTAACAGAACCAGCGCCCGCTGCAGGCGCGGCAGGGCATAGGCGAAAAAATCCTGGTAGACCCCGCAGTAGTAATTCCGCCCCAACCCATCCGCCCCCTCCAGCCGGTCCCGGCGGCAGCCATTGCGGCACAGGAAATACCATTGGCACTCCCGGCACTCCGCCGGAACTTGCTGGGACTGCCGGATGAAACCCAGCTCCTCTCTGGCTTTATCCAGCTCCGCCCAGGTATCCTGTAGGATATTTCCCAGCCGGAACTGGTCCAGCCCGTAGAAGTCACAGGGGTAGACGCTCCCATCCGCCTCCACAAGATACTGGGGCCCGCAGCACCCCACCATGGAACACTGCTCCGGGGCGTGTCCGGCCAGCATCCACAGCAGGTTGTCAAAATAGCGGATAGACCAGTACCGCCCCTGCTCCAGCTCGCCGTACCACAGGTCAAACAGTGTTTTCAGAAATTCCCCGTACCGGGTCGGGGTGAGGGAGTAGTCCTCTCCGCCCCGCTCTCCCTCCAGGGGGTCTAAGCAAGGGATATACTGCTGGAATCGGAAGCCCGCCCCGCACAGGGTGGTGAACACCTTCCGGATATGCCGGGCCAGATAGCCGGTCACCACAGTGAGAACGTTGAATTCTACTCCGTCCTCCTCCAGCAGGCGGGCAGCCCGCAGCACTTTATCGTAGGTGCCCTTGTCCGCCCCGTCCCGGCGGAACCTATCGTGGCAGGCCCGGTTCCCGTCCAGGGAAAGGCCCACCAGGAAGTGGTTTTCCCGCAAGAAGCAGCTCCAATCCCGATCCATCAGGGTGCCGTTGGTCTGGATGGCGTACCGCACCGCCACCCCTCGCGGGATCCTCTGTCCCGCCTGGGCGACAAAATCCCGGAAAAAATCCAGCCCTGCCAGGGTGGGCTCACCGCCCTGGAACAAGAAGGAGATGGAGCCCTCTGCTACCCCAGCCGCCTTTTCAATGAGCGCGCGGCTCACCTCATTGGACATCAGGCCGTAGTTGGGCACAGCCCGAGCCCCGGCCTCATCGGCATAAAAGCAGTATGCGCAGCGCAGATTGCAGGCACTGGAGGCGGGCTTCAAGAGAATACTCAGGGGCGGCATGGCGGCGTCCTCCCTTGTTTCGTCAAATTTTTGTCGTCCGGGCGAGGCCCACGGTCCGCCCCAGATAGATCTTCGGGGCCAGCACGTAGGTGTACCCCAGGTCGTCGCAGTCCTTATTCCGGATCATCCGCATCAGCCGAGAGGCCACCTCTTGGCCAATCCGGTAGCCCTGATGGATGGAGCACGTGACTCCCTGCTCCTCCCAGTCATCGTTGGAGTAGTCGAAGCACACCAGGGAGCAGTCCTGGGGCACCCGCTTCCCCTGCTTCTCCAGCACCTGCCGCACCAGCTGGTAGATCATGTAATTGCAGCACACCACTGCCGTGCATTGGGGCAGACGCTTCAAAAAATGGTCGATGGAGCGAGTGAAGCGGGCGTCATGGGCCTCGTCGGAAACGCACCACTTGACATAATCATCCTGGTATTCCACCCCGTTTTTTTGCAGGACGGCGGCCATCCCCTGGAATTTCTCAATGCTTTGGTAGTTGTCGGAGACAAATATCCCCGCGATGTTCCGATGCCCCTCCCGAATCAGCAAACCGATGAGTTCTTCGGCGCACCGTGGGTCATTGACCACTACCCGAGGGCATTTCAGATTTTTATAATAGTTGTTGTAGAAAATGACCGGGATCCGCTTCTGATAGATCCGCTGATAGCAGTCCAAGTTGGGGTTCAGCAGGCTGGCCTTCACCCCGTCCACGATGAAGCCCCGGAAGCCCTGATCCATCACCGCGGTGAGACAGCGGCGCTCGTTGGCAAATTTATTGTCTGTCAGGAATGTGCGCAAATCCACCTGGTCGGGAGGCAAAATGCTGCGAATCCCATCCATCAGACTGGAATTGGCGTTGCCGTCCTGCCCCTGGAGAATCAGGCCAATCTTGAGCCTGTCCCCGCTGCCCCCCAGCTCCCAGGACAGGGCGGCCCCCTTGTTGATATAGGTGCCGCTCCCCCGCACCCGGCGGAGCAAGCCCTCCTGGGTCAGTCGGTCCAGTGCGCGGCGCACCGTCTCCCGGCTGACGGACAGCCGCCGGCTCAAGGCGTTTTCCGAGGGTATTTTTGAGCTATTGGAGAACTTGTTCTCCTCAATGTAGGCCCGCACCCAGAGATATACGGCCTCTGATTTTCGATCCATCCCACTCATATGCTCCCCCCTGGGCAGAAACCCAAGGGCGGCATTTGCCGCCCTTGGGTTTTGGTCTAATCCGTAATGACAGGCCGCACGCCCTCCGCCTGCTCAATCCAGTCCAGCAGGCGTTCCCGCAGCTCTGCCTTCACCTGGGCATATGCGGGGTCGGCCACCATGTTGTTCATCTGGTGGGGGTCCCGCTCCATATCGTACAGGAAGTCGTCGGCGTACACCTCCGCCGCAGCCTCCTCGCCGCCGTTGACGCCGGGGGCGTAGACCGAATACAGATAGTCCGCCGTGCGCAGGCAGCGTCCCACCCGGCTCTCTGAAATCTGGGCAAAGGCCTCGTTGGCTCTATTATCGTCCTTTTTTTCCACCACGTCAAGGAGATTTTCCCCGATCATAGCTTCCCCCACATCCACTCCGGCCAAGGCCAGGATGGTTTTGGGCAGGCTGGCGGTGCTGACGATCTCCTCCACCGCCATGCCGCCCTGGAAGGGCCCGCCCGCGATCACCAGGGGCACATGGAGGGCCGCGTCGTGGCAGGACCGCTTATAGTCGTCGTAGCCGTTCAGATGCCCATCCCGGTTGCGGGTCATAAAATGAGAGCCGTGGTCGGAGGCGAAGATGATGACCGTATCGTCATACAGCCCCTCATCCTTCAGCCGCTGTACCAGCCGCCCCAGGTTCTCGTCCAGGCTGGCGCACTGGCCCAAATAGTCGGGGTACTCCTCCGCCGCGTTGCCCCCCAGGGCCTTCAGATCCTCCGGCAGCACAAAATTTTTAAACCGCTCTTTTGAGCCGTCGGGGCCCTCGTAGTGCTTCCGGTCATTCTGATGGTGGGGTTCGATTTGGGAGATGGTCATGAAGAAGGGCTTTTTGCGGTCATAGGTATCAAAGAAATGCAGTGCCAAATCGTTGATGCAGTCTGCCCGGTAGCCCTGGAAGTCCACCCGGTTATTGTCCTCGTCAAATACGAAGCCATCATATCCGTGGGAGGTAAACTCCAGCACGTCCGCCGCCCGCCAGTAACCGGTATATCCCCCTCGCAGCTCCTTGGGGATGGCTGTGACGGTGTGGTCGATGGTGGGAGGCTTCTCCAGCTCGCCGTCGCTGGCCAAGTGCCATTTGCCGATGTAGGCGGTCTCATAGCCCGCCTCCTCGATATAGCTGCCCAGGGTCTTGACGTTGGCGGGAAGCATGATGTTGTTGCGGAAGCAGCCCGTCTCGGTGGGCCATTTGCCCGTCTGAAACAGGGCCCGGCAGGGGCCGCACACCGGCTGGGGAGAGAAGGCATTATCGAACTTGACCCCCTCCCGGGCCAGCGCGTCTAAGTTGGGTGTGATATCCAGGGGCTGTCCAAAGCACCCGCAGGTGTCCCACCGCTGCTGGTCTGTAAAATAGAAAATGATGTTATTGGGCATAGATCAGTGCTCCTTCCCGGCAGCCTGGGCCGCCTTGCGCTCATTCAGTTTGCCGCGGACGATGGTACTCACCGCCACAACGATCAAAACCAGGAAAATAATGCAGTAAATACTACTGAAGAAGATGGCGGGATTGCCGTTGGAGATGTGCAGGGCCCGGCGGAAATTGGTCTCCGTCATGTTGCCCAACACCATGCCCAGCAGGATGGGAACAGCGGGCATATCCAGCTTGCGCAGCACCCAGGCGATAATGGCAAACACCAGCGCCACCGACACATCGAAATAGTTCTTATTCACGGAGTAGGCCCCGGCAAAGCAGAAAATCACGATAATGGGGGTGAGGATTTCTTGAGGAATGGACACCACCTTGGCAAACAGCTTTGTGAGGAACTTACCCTGGAGCAGCATGAACAGGTTCACCAGGATCAGGCCCAGCATGATGGCGTACATGATGGCCCCGTCGGTGGTGAACAGGCTCAGGCCGGGGTTCAGACCGTTGATCATCAGGGCGGACAGCATGATGGCCACTGTGCCGTCTCCCGGTATGCCCAGGGTGAGCAGGGGAATCAGCGTGGCTCCCGTGACGGCGTTGTTGGCGGACTCTGCGGCGGCGATGCCCTCCACGGAGCCATGGCCGAACTCCTCCGGGTGCTTCGACATATTCTTGGCCGTGTTATAGCTGAACCAGGACGCCTCGGAGGCCCCGGTGCCGGGGATAATGCCCACCAGGGAGCCGATCAAAGAGGACAGCAGCACCGGGCGCACCATGCGCTTGTACTCGTCCTTGGTAATCACCCCGTTGTCCTCCATCTTTTTCGCGTCCAGATGGAGGGCGTCCGGCTTCAGCTCCGCCTTGGCCAGGATCTCCACCAGGGCGAACAGGCCGATGAGGCACACCGCCAGATCCAGCCCCATATACAGCCGCCCGATCCCGAAGGTGAGCCGGTCATAGCCCGTCATGGGGTCGGTTCCCACACAGGAGAGCAGCAGGCCGATGCAGGCGGAGATGATGCCCTTGATCATGCTCTTGCCGGACACCCCGGCGATGATGGTCAGGCCGAACAGGCACACCATGAAATACTCGGCGGTGCCCAGCTGGGCGGCCACCCGGGCCACCTGGGGGCCCAGGAACAGCAGCATCAGCGCCGAGAACACCCCGCCGAAGGTGGAGGCGTACAGGGCGATCTTCAGCGCCGCCTTGGTACGCCCCTGCTTGGAGAGGGGGTGGCCGTCCAGCATGGTGGCGGCGGCATGGGGCGTGCCGGGGGTGTTGATGAGGATGGCGGAAACGCTGCCGCCGTAGCCTCCGGCGCAGTAGATGCCCAGCAGGAACATCATGCCGGGGATGGCCGTCATCTGATAAGTGAAGGGCAGGAACAGGATCACGCACAGGATCACCGTCAGTCCGGGGATGGCGGCGAACACCGAGCCGATAAACACGCCGATATTGATCCAAAAAATATTTTCCAGCGTAAACAGCAGTCCGCTGGCCGGGCCGATAAACTCCAGCATCGTATGTTCCCTCCCCTCAGAAACTCACGCCCAGACCGAAGCGGAAAGCGCACCAAATGCCCACCGCCAGCGCCAGCGTAATCACATAATAGCTCCACTTTTTGCACCGAAAGAACGCCAGGAACCCCAGCACACAGAACACTGCCCCAATAACAAACAGCCCGGTGTACTTGCACAGCAGATAAGTCACCAGCAGAATACCCAGAATCACCAGGGCCTTTACCTCCACCATGAGGTTTATGGTTTTCCATGTAATAGGCTGCTTCCGGGCCAGCTTGACCAGCTCCTTGCCGATGAGGGCGGCGCAGCAGGCCAGCATAACCACCATCAGCAGGGTGGGAAAGGCCCGTCCATCCACCACGTCCCCTCCGGTGGTGGTGACCTGACCGGGCATCGCCAGCAGCATGGCAATCCCCACCAACGCAAACACGATCCCCGCCGTCAGGTCAGACGGGAAGCGGAGCTCCCGGCCTTTTAACGCCTCACCCCAGGCGTCCAGGCGGGCATCCAAGCGGTCGATCAATTGCTTCAACAGGATCTCCCTCCTTTTGTTTGTTTAAAAAATCCGGGGGAACGGGGGACAGCCCCATTCCCCCGGACAGTTGGCAGGAATCAACCGGCAACGATATCCTTATACTCGTTGACGATGTTCTTCACATTTTCGATGTGGTCCTCCACGTCCTCCACAGACATGGTGTCCACCTCCAGGAGCATGGTGTCCTGGAGCCACTCGGCCACTTCCTCATCGGCCAGGATCTTGCCGTAGAGTTCCTTCAGCGCGGAGACCTTGTCCGCGTCGGTGCCGGCGCGGGCCATGATGAAGCAGCGGTTGCGGAAGTACGGATAGCCGTGCTTACCCACGCCCTCGACCCCCTCGAAGGGGCCGGCGGTAATGTCGTCCTGGTCAAAGGCGCACACGATGGACACGCCGCCCTGCTGATAGGTCTCCAGAATCTGGGACTGGTGGGAGACGGCGAAATTGGTCTCGCCCTTGGCCACAGCCTGGGCGGCCTCGGCGGCGGACTGGTAGGGGGTGAGCTTCAGCTTGTCGCCCGCGCCCATGGAGCCGAACAGAGCGGCAGCCAGAAACGCCTCGGAGCCCATGGCGCCGTTGACGGCCACGCTGATCTCGTTGCCGCCCTCCACATAGGCCTTCAGGTCGTCCACGCTCTTGATATTCAGCTTGGCATCGGCGGACAGGACGAACACGGAGGAGTACAGATTCTCCACGAACACAAAGTCCTCATAACCGAATTGCAGCTTGGCGGGGTCCAGGATGGCGGTAATGGACAGCAGACCCTCGCCCGCAAAGACCAGCTCGGTGTCGTTGGCCTTGGTGTCCATGATCCAGGTGTTGACGGTGGCGGCATCGCCCTTGATGGCCTCAGCTACCAGGGTGATGTCCTTGGAATACTCAGTGGACTTGGCGGCGGCCTTCTGGCTGACCATGGCGGCCACGCCGGAGGGAGCCCAGGGACAAGTGACCTTCCAGGTGGCGCTCTTGCTGCCACAGCCAGCCAGCAGGGAGGCCAGGAGTACAAAGGCGAGACTCAGGCTAAGCACTCTCTTTTTCATTTTAATTGCTCCTTTTTTGTGTTTTGTCAGATGCGGCCCATACCGTGTCCCGCCGCATCTGTATTAATTTTACTGTAACACAAAAAATGGCATTGATTCAACATCTCAAAAAACAAAGTGCATAAAGTTGTCTAATCATTGTTCTTATCATTAAAACTTGTCTGTAATTTTTGGGATTTCCATGCGTTTTACACAAAAGCCAGCGTCTTTGAACAGGATAACCTGATCGTCCCCATTTGCGCTGATTTGGAAACACGCCGCAGGCCAGCTGTCATAGCGGAGCACCTGCAAGCAGCATAAGAAGTCCTTGAAAAAGCGTCTAAAGGAGGGTATGATAGACCTAACACTTGATAGGAGGACCGCGATGAAGCACATTTTGCTGCTGGAGGACGACACCGCCTTAGGACAGGGCATCCGGCTTGCCCTGGAAAATAACGGCGTTCAAGTGGAGTTATGCACCGCGCTATCCCAGGCGCAAAGCCTTCCGCCCTGCAAAGAGTTTGACCTGCTCATTCTGGATGTCAACCTGCCCGACGGCAGCGGGCTTGATTTTCTACGAGAGGTACGGCGCTGCCATTCCAGTGTCCCCGTCATCCTGCTCACGGCGAACGATTTGGAAACCGACATCGTCTATGGTCTTGAATCCGGAGCGGACGACTATATCACCAAACCCTTCTCTTTGGCCGTACTGCGGGCCAGGGTCAACGCCCAACTGCGGCGCGGTACTCCGGTGCAGACGGCCGCAGTAGAATTAGAGGGCTTCTCCTTTGATTTTGAGTGGATGGAGTTCCGTAAAAACGGCCAGCCCATCCAACTGAGCAAAACGGAACAGCGGCTGCTGCGCATCCTGGTGGAAAACCGGGGCCGCGTTCTGTCCCGTGAGACACTGCTGGAGCGGGTGTGGCCGGGCAGCGCGGAGTATGTGGAGGAGAACGCCCTGTCTGTTACCGTCAAGCGCCTGCGGGACAAGCTGGAAGACATACCCTCCAGACCCCGCCTCCTGAAAACGGTCTATGGCATCGGCTACACCTGGGCGGTGAACTGACATGACGTGGAGCACTGCTGTTATCGCCGTTTTCGCGGCGACCGCGCTGGCGGCGGCGGTCTGGGGCCGCCTTTACGCCAGGCGCGTCATGAAAAACCTGAACCGTATGCTGGATGCGGCCATGGCGGGGACCTTTCTGGAGCGGGACTTCGATGAAAGCCTGCTCTCCGCCGTGGAGTCTCGATTTGCCCACTATCTGGCCGCCAACGCCGTCTCCGCCCAGAAGCTCCAGGGGGAAAAGGACAAAATCAAAACCCTGATCGCAGACATCTCCCACCAGACCAAGACCCCGGTGGCCAATATTCTGCTGTATACCCAGCTCCTGTCGGAGCAGGAGCTTTCCCCGGAGGGCCGGAACT
>OFGP01000687.1_pt1 | contig 31685 bp, 25 predicted proteins | sample 1521781 | NCBI WGS metagenome assembly OFGP01 (sample SAMEA3504113, study PRJEB24116) | mouse gut metagenome | biome: mouse gut; feature: mouse-associated habitat; material: faeces | place: Denmark | collected 2011
CGCCGAAAGGCGTTCCACCCTCTTGTTGCTATTGCCTTACCCCCCGCAGAAGAGTGCAAGGGAGTGCCCGGAATTTTGGATTTTGCACCCTTGTCTTGATAGCCCTTGCCGCTTTTCTTTTTGCTTCTTTTTCTTTTCCCGTGAAAAGAAAAAGAAGACAGGACCAGGGGCAACGCCCCGGATTTGCATAACGTCACTTGGAGGCAGCCTGCGCCTCCTTATAGGTTTTGATTACCTGGGAGACGATAACCCCTACCCCCATCAGCAGGATGACGCAGGAGATAGGGCGGGTAAAGAAGATACTGGGGTTGCCGCTGCTTAGGCGCAGCGCCCGCCGAATCTCCCCTTCAAACATGGAGCCCAGCACCAGGCCCAGCACCACCGGGGCGCTGGGAAAGCCCGCCTTGACGAAGAAGTAGCCAAACAGGCCAATCCCCAAGGTAAGCAGGACGTCAAAGAAGTTGCTGCGCAGGGCAAAAGAGCCCACCAGGGAGAGGACCACCAAAATCCCGCTAAGGTAATGGACCGGGATATTCAGGATGCGCACAAAGAGCTTGATGCCCACCATCTGGATCAGCACCATAGCGATAGTGGCAACCAGGATGGTGGTAAAGATTCCCACCACAATATCCGGCGTATCGCTGAAGAGGGCGGGGCCGGGGCGCAGGCCATGAATCATCAGCCCCCCCAGTAGCACCGCCGTTACGCTATCCCCAGGGATGCCGAGGGTGAGCATGGGGACCAGGGCGCCGCCGCAGACGCCGTTGTTGGCGGCCTCGGAGGCGATGATGCCCTCATAATTTCCCTTGCCGAAGGTCTCCGGATGCTTAGAAAACCGCTTGGCCTGGTCGTAGGCGATGAAGGAGCCGATATTGCCCCCGGTGGCGGGGATGATGCCGATGCCCACGCCGATGACGCTGGCGCGGAGGATGGCCCACTTTTGCCGCCACATCTCCCGGAAGGAGGGGACAAACTTGGAGAGCTTCAGGTCCTTACTATCCACCCTGGCGTTATCCCTGGCGGTGCAGCTGCGGAGGATTTGGGGGATGGAGAAGAGGCCGATCATGGCCGGGATGGTGCTGATGCCCCCCATCAGGTCGATGCTGCCGAAGGTGAAGCGAAGCTCCCCCCAGATGGGGTCCACGCCGACGAAGGAGAGGGTTATCCCAAAGATGCCGGCGATCACCCCTTTCAGGATGGATTTGCCGGAAATGGCCGCAATGATGGTGAGGCCAAAGAAGGCGAGGGCCGCATATTCCGGGGAGCCAAAGCTGGTGCAGAGGCGCGCCAGCAGGGGGGAGATGGTGACCAGCAGCACCCAGCTTACAAGGCTGCCCCAGCCGGAGGAGAAGGCCGCCCAGCCCAGGGCCTCCGCCCCCCGCCCCTGCTGGACCATGGGGTGGCCGTCCAAACAGGTGACGATGGCGGAGGGGGTGCCGGGGATGTTAAGAAGGGTTGCCGAAACCGCGCCCCCCGCCATGCCGCCAATGTAGGTGCCCAGCATCATGCCCATGGCGTCCACCGGCTCCAGGGTGAAGGTGAGGGGGATGAGAATCGCCACCCCCATGGTGGAGGTCAGCCCCGGCAGAGAGCCGAACACCAGCCCCAGGAAGGTCCCCGCCACCACCAAAAAGAGGGTGTAGGGATTTGCGACGGTTGCAAGCACCGCCTGAACGACGACAGAAAAATCGCCCATAAATACCTCCTTACAACGAAGACAGCAGCTCCAGGAGCGGCTCCGGGAAATACACATGGAAGACCTTTCCAAACAGCAGGTAGATTCCCGCCGTCACCGCCACGCTTAGGAGCAGGTCCTTGGCGAGGGACTGCTTGTTTGGCCGCAGGACCTGGAAGATACCCAGCAAAAACAGCCCCGTGCTTAGGCAGAAGCCCAGCGGATTCCAAAGCAGCGCGTAGAGCACAATCAGGCCGGTGGAAATATAAACGCGGCGGTCGGTCTTTTCCCACTGGCCCCCCTTGCTTTTAGCCCAGGCCAGCAGGTTCATGGCCAGGCGGATGGCGCAGAGGACCAGCACAAGGGAGAGGACGCAGACAGGGATAGCCATGGAGGAGAGATTTTCTGCCGAGCCAAAGCTGCTTTTAAAGTTCAGCGCTGTATAAAGCAGCGCGCCAAAGCCGGCCATCATCACAAGCAAAACGATGCGCTCAAAAAATTGCTCGTTTCGGTTCATACAGCCTACCAAGCCCTTTCTTCCGAATTTTTACGGCGGACAGCGCCGTTACGGCCCTTCGAATAGAGAGGAGGCGCCCAATAAACAACATTCAAGACAGCCGCTTATTGAGCGCCCCTTTAAAAAGCCTGTTGTTAATTTCCTGCGCAGCCTCCCGGTCAATCGGTGAAAATCTCGCGGCTGGCGTTTTGCAGGCCGGCGAACACGTTGTCCAGATAGGTGTCCAGCTCACTGCCGGTGATGGGGTCAGGGACCATGCCGCTTTCCGAGGCGAAGGTCTGGAAGTTTTCCGAATGGATGGCGGCCTGGAACATCTCCGCCAGCTTGTCCTTCACCTGGGGGTCCAGCCCGGCGGGGGCCATCACATAGGAGGCCTGGGTGATATCCCCCAGGGTGAAGAGGTCATAGCCCATGGAAGCGAAGGTGGGCGCTTCGGGAAGGGCGGACAGAGGCTCCTTGCTGCAAATCCCCAGCACCACCAGCTCGCCGGAGCGGACCTGGTTGATGACCTCGCTGGGCTTGAGGGCCCCGGCGTCAATGTGTCCGCCAATCACGTCGGCGATGACCCTGGAGCCGCCGTCAAAGGGAACGAAGTTAAACTGCGCCTCGGCCGCCTGCCCCAGCAGCACGGAATAGGCCTGGTTGACGGTGTTTGCACCGGGGATTCCAATGGAGACCTGCCCGGAGCTGGCCTTTGCGGCCTCCAGGAACTGCTGGGCGTTTTCGTATTTCCCGCCCGCCTTCGCCACAATGACCACCGGCTCCGCTGCCACCAGGGAAAGGTTTTCCACCGAGGCCAAGTCGGCCTCCATACGTCCCTGCGCCACCAGAATCAGAAAGGAGCTGGAGGCAAGGCCCACAGTGTAGCCGTCGTTTTTGGAGGTCAGCACCTCGGTGATGCCCACAGCGCTGGAGCCGCCAGGGGAGTTTTTGACCACTAGGTCCACATTGTACAGCTCCTTAAAGGCGGGCTGCATGGCGCGGGCCATCAGGTCGTTGGTGCCGCCGGGATTCCAGGGCACCACGATGGTGATTTCCTTGGTGGGGAAGGTGGTTTCGCTGGCAGATGTGTTGGGTGCGGCCGGGGCGGAGGGCTCTCCGGAGGTGGACGGCGGGGTGTTGGGGGTGGTGCAGCCGGCCAGAAGGGCGGCGCAAAGAAGGACGCTAAGAGCTATGCAAAGAAGCCTTTTCATTGGTGTTCCTCCATTCTTCCAAGGAAACCGATTTTAACGTTTCCTGAATGTTGTTGATGTGGACCTCCATCGCCTGGGCGGCTTGTTCCGGATTCCGGGCCTTGAGCGCCGCAAAGATTTGGCAGATCTCCTGCTTGCTGTACCGGGGACGGTCGGTTTCAGCGCCGTTGATGTGCTTGATTCGCTGGATCTCGTAGTTGTAGCGGGAGATGATTTCCGAAATCAGGGGATTGCCGCAGGCGTCATAAATCATCTGGTGGAGCTGGTGGTCCACCTTGGAAAGCTGCACGGTGTAATCCGGGGCGGCGGGGTCCTCCAGCTCCAGCCGGTCAAACCACCGTTGGAGCTGGGCCAGCTGGCCGTCGGTTACCGTTTGGGCGGCGATGTAGATGGCGTACCGCTCCAGAAGCAGGCGTATCTCGCAGATATGGAGCGCCTTCTGGATGGAGATCTCGCTTACAATGGTGCCGGACTGCGGTTTGATGCGCACCAGGCCGTCCTGCTCCAGCCGTCCCAGGGCGTTGCGCACCGGGGCGCGGCTGACGCCGTACTTTTCCGCCAGCAGAATCTCGGAGAGCTTCTCTCCGGGGAGATATTGCAGGGTCAGGATTTCTTCCAAAAGCTGCTCGTATACAGAATCCCCAATGGTGTACGTTTTTTTCAGTGCCATCTCGATTGCTCCTTTTCTTTTGTTTAAATAAGCTGCTAACATCCTAATATAGTAGCAGTTTTCTTAGGAACAATCAACTGAAAAGTTCCTTTCAGGACTCCAGCTGGGCCTGGATTTTCAGCAGGCGGTTGTACTTGGCGTTGCGTTCGGCCCGCACTGGCGAACCGGCTTTGATCTGCCGGGCCCCTACCGCCACTGCCAGGTCGGCGGCGAAGTCGTCGGTGGTTTCCCCGGAGCGCAGCGACACAATGACGTCGTAACCGTTTTCCTGGGCAAAGCGCCCGGCGTCCATTGCCTCGGTGATGGTGCCCGCCTGGTTCATCTTCAGCAGAAGGGTGTTGGCCGAATCGTGCTGGATTCCCCGCCGAATTCGGGCCAGGTTGGTGGCAAAAAGGTCGTCCCCCACCACCTGGATGCCGGGGGCAGCCGCCTTGAGCATCCCAAAGCCCTCAAAGTCGTCCTCATGGAATCCGTCCTCGATGAGTCGGAGGGGGTATTCCCTGCAAAGCCCCAGGTAGGTTTCCAGCAGCTGCTCCCGGTTTTGGGGCGGCAGCTTGCCGAAGCGGTAAAGGTCGTCTTCCGGGCTGTACATCTGGCTGGAGGCCACATCCAGCCCCAGGGCCGCGTTGGCCTCAAAGCCGGCCTTCCGGGCTGCCTCCAGCATAAATTCAAAGGCTTCCCCGTCACTGGCAATGGGGGCGGCAATGGCGCCGCCATCCTCCAAAAAGTCCCCGTACTTGGCCCGGACATCCCGTTCCAGCTGCCGCCGGATGGCCACCAGCGCCTCCAGCTCGTCGGAAAACTGCTCAAAGCCGCTTAGCACCAGTATGTAATCCTCAAAGGCGAGGCCGGAGAAGGAAAAGGCTCCGCCGGCAATTACCGTGGCGGTTAAATCCGGCATCCGCAGCTTTCGCTGCTCCCCGGCCAGCCAGCGGTAGAGGGGTACGCCTGCCGCCGCCGCGCCGGCGCGGGCCGCCGCCATGGAGACCGCCAACAGGGCATTTCCCCCCAGGCGGGATTTGTTGGGGGTTCCATCCAGGGCGCAGATGCGCTGGTCGATGGCCCGCAGGTCCTCCAGGGCCACGCCCCGCAGGCAGTCGTTTATCTCGCCGGAGATGTTGGCTGCCGCCTTGCGGGTGCCGCAGCCCTCGTAGCGGCTGCCGCCGTCGTAAAGCTCAAAGGCCTCGTACTTGCCGGTGGAGGTCCCGCTGGGGACCGACGCGGTGACGGTGATGCCGGAGCTGGTGATTAGCTCCGCCTCCACCGTGGGCTTGCCCCGCGCGTTCAGGATTTCCCTCCCCCGGAGCTGTTGAATAACCTCTTTCAAATAGATGCTCCCTCCTTTTTTCCGATGATGGCAACCCGAAGATTCATCATGTTGGTGCCGGTGTGCCCGGTGAGCAGCGCGTCCCCCAGGGCGGTTAGAGCCGCAGAGGAGTTGTGGTGGACCAGGGTACTAAGCAGGTCAATTTGCTCCCCCTCCAAACGGGCCTTGGTCTGGGTGTCCACGATGCCCCCGGCGATGGCGCAGGGGCCGTCGGTGCCGTCGGTATCGATGCTGGCGAAGACGACCCCCTCCTTCGCCTGGAGCTTTGCGGCATAGCCCAGCGCCGTCTCCTGGTTGGGGCCGCCGGCGCCTGGTGCTTCCCCCAGGGTCACAGTGGTTTCCCCGCCGGAAATCAGCACGCAAGGGGGCTGGAAGGGCCGGCCGAACCGGTGGATTTCGTTGGTGATGCCTGCCAGAATGATACCCAAATCCTTGGCCTCCCCCTCCAGCACCGAGGCCAGGATATAGGGGGTGTAGCCCAGCTGCCGGGCGCGTTTGGCGGCGGCCTCACAGGCGGTTTGCAGGTTGACCACCCCGTAGAGGGCCTGGTGCATCCCTGCAAAGCTCTTCACCGTCTCCCACTGGGGGTGCTCCAGCCCCCCCAGCAGATGGTTTCGGACCGAGGCAGGGGCCTTGTCCCACAGCTTGTAGGTGTGCAGGACATCAATAGCGTCCTGGAAGGTGGTGGGGTCCGGGAGGCTTAAATCCGGCCAGGGCATATCGGGCTGCGCCGTGTCAAGGGTGAGGGTAATGACCGTGGCCGGCTGCCCGTAGGCCACCATCTGCCCTCCCTTCAGCCTGCAAAGGTGCTTGCGCACCGTGTTGATTTTGCCAATGGTGGCGCCGCAGGCCAGCAGCATTTGATGGACAGCTTGCAGCTCTTGGATGGTGATTCCACCGGCGGGAAGGTTCACCAAGGCGGAAGAACCACCGGTCACAGCTGCAAAGATAAGGTCCCCTTCTCCGGCTTCCTGGAGGATTTTATGTATCTTATTTGCGCCGGTTACGCTGCGCTCGTCCGGATAGGGGTGGCTGGATTCAAAGACCTCAATGTGGGGCAGGCGGCGTTTTTCCCCCTCCTTGACCACCACCACCCCTTGGCGGATTCGCGCCCCTAACCGTTCATCCAGCGCCTGGGCAATGGGAAAGGCCCCTTTGCCCACCCCCACAACGTAGATATTCCGGACCTTGGTGTAGCGGTCGCCGCTCACAAAAATGTCCGCGCCCTCCAGGCGGATGAGCTCTTTGGTGGCCTGGTATGGGATGACGCTGGCGATTCCCGCCTCGATGATTGCCAGCGCGTCCCTGCGCAGCGGGATGTCCCCGTGGGAAAGCAGCTGCTCCTGGTTTTTGAAAAAAGCTGGATCTCCCAATCAAATTCCCCCTTCTTTCCTATATCATCAGATTTCCCTGGGAATCGAAGCCCCATTCAAAGGGCTCCGAACAAATCCGAAGGCCAGGCGTTCTTTCTGCTTCCGGCAGCAGCGCCTCGGAAATTGCAAACTGTTCCATCCGCAGGGTGTTGCGCAGCCGCAGCAGGCGGATATGGTCGTAATCCACAGCCGGGGCCGTTTTGACCGCCGCGCGGATGGCGTCGTAGTCGCTTTCCATAATCATGGGCAGCATACAGCCCCGCACCGTCCGCGCCGTCAGGCTGTTGGGGTAGGTCTTTTCAAAGGACATGGCCTCGAAGGCCCGCCGGGTGGAGATATCCGCCAGCCCAAAACCGGAGGCGTTGCCGTCCGATTCGGGGGTCAGCCGCAGGGTCACCACCCGTTTGGCCACCGGCTGGGCTGCCCGGTATTCCGAGGTGAACCGCTGGATGATGTTGGAATCCATTCCCGTGCCGGTGATGTTCTTCCCAAATTCATCCACCACCAGGACGTCCAGGTTCCCCAGGGGGATGCGGGGCAGGTAGCCCTTGGCCTCCTCCAGCAGTGCCGGTTCGGCTTCAAGGATTTCCTCGGCAGGGATGGCCAGCACCTTGGCGGTGTCGTCCCGCCCGTCCTCAAGGAGGCCGAGGGAGAAGAGAAGGTTGGAGTGGGGGATGGAGGCCCGGCCAATCTTTTCCAGGTTTTGGGCCATCCGTTCCATCCCCTGCTGGTGGCAGTAATCGGCTCCCCGCTGTTTTCCCAGGCCGATGACGCACATCTTGACCATGCCGCTTTCGTACCGTCCACGAAAGCTGCTGTGGGGCTTGATGCGGGCGATGGAAACGGTGTAATCCGCCTGGGCGGCGTTTTTATCAAAGTGGACCGGCACGCCGTCCTCGGTGCGGCAGAGGACCACCGTCTCCATAGAGGAGCGGATGGGAGCGCCTACCGTCTCCTCGCAAATTCCCAGGTGACGGAGCAGCAGCTCCTGGTTGGCGGCGTCCGCCCCGCCGTGGCTCCCCATAGCCGGTACCAGGAAGACCTCGGCTCCCCTTCGCCGCAGGCAGGCCACTGTTTCGGCAACGATTTCCACCAGGTTCGCAATTCCCCGGCTGCCCACCGCCAGCGCCACCTGTTTGCCCCGGACCCGCTCCAGGCGGGGGAAGTCCTCAATGGCTGCACGAACCGCCTCGGTCACATGTTCCAGGCGGTGGCTTTCGATAGTTTGCTGCACACGGACCATTCTAGGCAGCTTTACCTGGGCCAAAAGCGCCTCATAATAGCTCATCCCACCCCTCCTTTTTGAATTCTAGAATACTAACATACTAGTTAGTGCATTTAGTATAGCAAATCAAAATGCCAATTACAATTGCATTTTTGACTAAAATCTTCCCAAATTTCTTGTGAATAAACGCTAGTTTTATTTTGGGGCCAATGAACAGGGCGCCAAGAGATGCCAAAGTAACATAAAGAGGTGGATGAAGCGGGGTGTGGCTAAAAACGGCGGCGTTTCCTATAAAGAATACCAGGCCGGTGTTAAAAAACGCAAAGCCCTAAAAGCCCAAAGGGGCAGAAAACTGCTCCCTTGAGCTTTTTAGAGCCTGCTGAAAGTTGCCGGGCGCACCCCATAAAAGGAGAAAGCCGTTCATAGGCCCCTCCCTGGGGCTATTTTAGCGGGGACAGGGGGTGAATCGGCGCTGAAAGAGCCGCGGTTCTCTTCAGGAGGCGTCTTCCTTCTCCTCAGAATCCAGCATTAGAAGGAAGAAGCCCCGCACAATGCGGATAATTTCCTCATCGGGGAGCAGCGCCAGGAAAAAGACCAGAGTAACAGCGGAAAAGCCGGACTTCCCACGCTCCAGGTCCCCATAGGAGCGAGGGGAGATGCGAAGCAGGGCGGCCATCTGCTCCTGGGAAATACCAACCGCCTTCCGGGAATCGTGCAGGATTTTGCGAAGATAGGGCTTAAGCAGGGATTTAAACTTTCTCATAATGACCTCCTAAAAAGTTATTTAGGAAAATTTTACCAATGTAGGAGGTCTACACCCAGGTGGTATACCGCCGATTTTGCCGGAAAAAATAAAAAGAGATTGGAATATGGGGACTACACGCATAAAATCGAATATTTTGATACGAGGACGGCTCGCTTCCCCTCTCTCTTATTGACACCAAATTAAGCCCGATGCTATAATATAAACCATGGATTCATGCGGCTTCATTTCTTGTTTAGAAAGGTAAGAAGAGAAAAATACAGCGGAATGGGGAGCTTCGGATGAAAGACAAACCAAGAAAAGATGAAAAAAACAGGGGGCTTCCCCTGCTGTTTTCGATTCTGCTGATTTTTTGTGTCCTGGGGATGGTGGTGCTTACGGTGGCCCAAAGGCTTTCCCAGGAGATGACAGACTCTGCCATCCAGAACCTGAGCGAGAGTTTGGACCTGATTCAGTCCACGATAGAGGCTATCCTGAAAAACGAGGCGGAGTTCCAAACCCTGGTGGCAAAGGAAATTGCCAAGGTGGAGGCTCCGGAGGAATATATCCGCAGCTACGAGAAAAACCGGACCATGGTGAAGCTATCGCTGATTATGGCGGGAAAGAGCGAAGGGGTATCCAACACCGGGGAAGTGTTTTCCGAGACTGGGCTGAATTTTTCTGCGGGTGGAACGGTGGCAGGGCTGCCGGTTTCCCAGTCCTATGTCAACCATATGGGCGCCTGGGCCTACACCATAAAATCGCCCGTTATAAAGGATGGGCAGGAGATAGCCTCCCTTTATGTGGAATATATCTATGACTCCCTGGACAACTCCCTTCCAGATGGCTTTTACAACAAACAAGCCACCCTCTATATTATGGATGCGGAAAGCGAGCGGTTTGTCCTCAAGCCCAAGGGGATGGGGATGCGCAGCGCGGGGCATTTGAACCTCACCGATTTTTACCGGGCAAACGATATCCAGGACCCTGGGCTGCGGGAAGAAATCGACCTCTGCCTGGAGGAGAGCCGGGATATCCTCTTCGAGCACGACATCCGAAATGCCAGGGCCCTAAGCTATATGTGGGCGGTAAACGATGGGACCATCTTCCTGGTGGGTTATGTGCCCATCGAGGCCATCCAGCAGGAGGGGCGCACCGTCAACCAAAATATCTTCTTCGTCATTGTGGTGATGCTGGTGGCCTTCCTCCTGTGCTGCACCCTGTATTATTTCAGCCAGCGGCAGCAGAACCGGCTCCGGCGGGAGCGGGAGGCGGAACGGGAGGTTCACAATAAGCAGCTGGCGGAGGCGCTGCAGGCCGCTCAAATTGCCAGTAAATCCAAAACTACCTTCCTTTCCAATATGTCCCACGATATCCGCACCCCTATGAACGCCGTTATAGGCTTTACCACCCTGCTGGCCAGGGACGCCGAAAACCCGGCGAAGGTGCGGGAATATACCCGAAAGATTATGGCTTCGGGCCAGCACCTCCTTAGCCTCATCAACGACATTTTGGATGTTTCCAAAATCGAAAGCGGCAAGGTGGTGCTGAACTACGAAAAATTCACCCTCAGCGCCCTGGTTTCCTCGGTGGATGCAATCATCCAGCCCATGGCTAAGGCCAAGGGCCAAAGTTTCCATGTAGAGGTCACCGGCATCCGCCACGAATACTTAATTGGGGATGAGATGCGGCTCAACCAAATTCTCATCAATCTCCTTTCCAACGCCGTCAAATATACCCAGGAGGGGGGCAGCATCTGGTTCCGTATCATTGGGCAGAAGCAGCGCTCCAGCCAGTACGAGCGCATCCGCATTGAGGTGGAGGACAACGGGTACGGTATGACGCCGGAATATCTTACCACCATCTTTGACGCCTTTACCCGCGCCGAAAACAGCACCACCAACAAAGTGCAGGGTACCGGCCTGGGGATGGCTATAACCAAGAGCATTGTGGAGCTGATGGGCGGGAGCATTGATGTTTCCAGCCAGATGGGCAAAGGCAGCCTCTTCCAGGTGGAGGTGGAGTTCCGCATCCCGGAGGAGCAGGCTTGCCGGCACTTCTGGGAGAAAAACGGCATCGCGCGGGTGCTGGTGGTGGAAAACAGCTCGGAGGCGCTGGAAAATATCCAGGTGCTGCTGGAGGAGAGCGGGGTCCAGGTGGACGGGGTCCCCAGTGTGGCGGAAGCGCTCCGTCTGCTGGAGGATGGAGCGGAGAGCCAGCTGGCCCTTCTGGACCTGGAGCAGCCGGAGGGGGAGCATTGCCCGGTTGGAGCGCTGCGTGAGGCGCTGCCGGAAAGGGTTCCTCTCATCCTGCTGGCAGGTGAAACCGCCCCAGAGCTGGACGCAGTTCCACAGCTGAAAAGTACCGCCATTTTGCCCAAGCCTTTCTTCGTTTCTGCTTTACAGGAGAAGATACGGGAACTGGAGAGCGGTTCGGGGGACGCCGCCGCGGAACAGACAGAGGAGAACAGCTTGGCGGGGATGCGCTTTTTGGTGGCGGAGGACAACGAAATCAACGCCGAGATTCTGGGAGAGCTTCTGCAAGTTGAAGGGGCCACCTGTGAGGTTACGGAAGATGGGCGGCAGGTTTTGGAGCGGTTCCAGCAGGCTGCCCCAGGGGAGTTTGACGCCATCCTGATGGATGTGCAGATGCCAGTGATGAACGGCTATGACGCCACACGGGCCATCCGGGCGCTGGCGCGGGAGGACGCTAGGAAGCTCCCGATTATTGCAATGACAGCCAACGCCTTTGCGGAGGATGAAAAGGCGGCTTTGGAGGCCGGCATGGACGCCCATGTGGCGAAGCCCATTGATATTGAGCTGCTAAAGCGAGTAATCCGGCAATATGTAAGGGGAAAGGAACCGGTATAATATGAACCAGTGGAAGCGATTGACAGCGGTCTGCCTTGCAGCAGCGATGATGCTGACGCTGTTTTCCTGTGGAAGCGGGAAGAGCGGCAGCAAAAATCTTATTGAGCAGGATGAGGAGCCGGAGCGGGTGGTGAATCTGTTCAGCCCTATGGAAAAGACCAGCCCCAACCTGGAAAATGCGGCTCGAAGCGCTTTTGACAAAACCATTGCCTTGGCGGAGGAGAGACTGGGGGTTTCGGTGGCTTACCGGACCTATACGGCGGAAAATTACCAGGATAAGACCTATGATGATGTGGTGCTGGACCGGGTGCGCAGCAACATGGACGATATCTATATGTTAAATCCGGATGTGCTCCAGATATTGGGGGAGGAGGGCCAGCTGCTGGATCTTTCCGGTTTGGAGTGCGTGAAAAATCTGCGGGAAGTGGTGAAAGCCGCCAATACAGTGGATGGCAAGCTGGTGGGAATACCCCAGGAGATGGTGGCCTACGGCCTGTTTATCAATAAGAATATGTTTGACCGGTATGGTTTGACGCCGCCAGAGACGCCGGAGGATTTTCTGGAATGCTGCGAGATATTCCAGCAGAACGGCATCGAGACGCCGGTGGGCGCCAACCGCTGGTGGCTGGAGATCTTTGTCTTTGCCCAGGCCTATGCCGAGCTGTACAATGGCGGGGATGTGGAGGCGGAGATAGCGGCCCTTAACAGCGGGGAAAAGAAATACAGCGACTACATGCGCCCCGGCTTTGAGTTTTTGCAGGAGCTGATGGATCGGGGGTATGTGGATGCTGAAAAAGCCCTGGTCAGCGAGGCGATCGAGGGAGAGGGAGGGGACTTTTTGGCCCAGAAGACCCCCATCGTCATGGCCTACTGGGGGGCCGCCAATACCGAGACCGCCTACGGCGCCCCGGATTTTGAGATGCAGGTGATTGGTTTGCCCAGCAGCCGGGGACAGATGCCGGTGATGTCCATGACAGGCTTTTCCATTGGAGTGGGCAGCGAGCACGCCCAGGACGCTATGGAAACCCTGGATATCATTCTTTCCGATGAGGCCCTGGAAACCTACACCAGCGTCAACAAGGTCATCTCCTCCTCCAAAAATGTGCAGGGGGAGTGCATCCCGGCCCTAAAGCCCCTCAATGACAAGATACAGCAGGATACCTATGTTCTGGCTACCAACGCCAGCATGAAGGTGGAGCAGTGGGGGAATACCTGCCTCATTGTTCGGGAGTTGCTGGGGGGCGCCACCGTAGACGAATGTATGGCCGCCTTTGACAGGCTCCAGGAAGAATCCCTGAATAAATAGAAGCGAGGCGCATAAAAAGCCGCAGGAGCTTGCAGAAGGATGCAGGCCCCTGCGGCTTTTCCAGTTCCAGGACGCCGCCCTGCCTTGCCGGAAAATCGCCGGATTGTCTATTGATTGGGGAAAGACGGACGGAAAAGCCAGGCGTTCGGAATGGACCTTGTCACAATGTCCCGGTTCAGGTTGTACCAGCTGCCGCATTTATCCAGAATAATGGCGTCGGAGGTGACGACCCCCTCCATGGGGGAAAGCAGGCCGTCTACACAGGGATGCAGCTCTGCCCGGATTTCGGTGGAATATTCCACCCCCAGCTCCAGCAGCAGCCCCCGGAGGCGCCCGGAGTTCGATACCTGCTGGTCCAGATAAAAGACCGCCTCCCGGACCTTCAACGCCTCCAGTCGAGAAAGGAGCAGCCTTACCGCCTTTTCCGTTTTGTCCACAATGCGGTAGGTTCCCCGCAGCCCCGCCAGGTCCCGGATGGTGCCATCCATCCCCAGAAGCAGCAGGGAGCCGGAAAGGGCCACCTCCAGGGTGATGATGGTGTTGAAGCCGTCCAGGGCCAGGCTCTCCGGCGGCTGGAGCAGCTCCTTTGCCCTCCGGCTTTGGAGGGCGGTCTCCGGGGAGGTGATCCGCGCCAGAGCCAGCCGCTGCCGCTCCGAAAGGAGATAGTGGTTGCCGATGAAGGTGGAGGCAGATTTAACGTCATAGCCCCGGTTCAGAAGGAAGAAAAGCTCCTGAATGGCGGCGTTCAGCTTTGCCTCCCATTTCGGGCCGAACTGGACAGCGTCCTTTCCGTGGTAGCCCCGCAGAACCGTTTCCATTAGGAATCGCCCCCTTTGCTTTTAGCTATATATAGCATTTGCCGGGCCTTTTGTCAACCCTGGGCCGCTGTTGGAAGTGGCCAGGCCCAGGCTTGGAGGGGAAAATCATGCCTTCTTGTGCATATCCGACAAAAACAACTGCTGTTTTTACAGCGTTTCTCCAAATTTATGCGCAGGGAACAAAATACTCTTGCATTTCCCGGAAAAGAAGGCTATTATATAGTTGTAAAGCGGCTGGAAACGATACCGGTAGCGTTCCCGGAACCGTTGCCAAAACAATGTATGTACCGGAAAGAAAATTAGGAGGAAATGACAATGAGTAAGAAGCTCTTGGCCCTCTCCCTGGGGATTATTATGGTCCTTTCTTTGATGGCCGGCTGCGGCGGCAATAACGGCGGCAGCAGCACCCCCGATACCCCTCCCGCGGACGGCAGCTCCAACCCCGCTCCGGAGGGCAATGCCACCCCCACCGGCGGCAGCGTCTACTACCTGAACTTCAAGCCGGAAGCCGACGCCGCCTGGCAGGCCCTGGCCCAGGAGTACACCAAGGAGACCGGCGTTGAGGTGAAGGTCCAGACCGCCGCCTCCGGCCAGTACGAGACCACCCTGATGAGCGAAATCGCCAAGACCGAGGCCCCCACCCTCTTCCAGATAAACGGTCCTGTTGGCCTGGCGAACTGGAAGGACTACTGCTACGACCTCACCGGTTCCCAGATCGCCGGGGAGCTGAGCAGCCAGGACTTCGCCCTGATGGACGGCGGCAAAATGCCTGGTATCGCCTATGTTATTGAGACCTACGGCATCATCTACAACAAGGAACTGCTCCAGAAGGCCGGCTATACCGAGGCGGACATCAAGGACTTCGCCTCCCTGAAGAAGGTGGCCGAGGACATTACCGCCCGTAGCGGCGAGCTGGGCTTCTCCGCCTTCACCTCCGCCGGCATGGACGGTTCCTCTGACTGGCGCTTTAAGACCCATCTGGCAAACCTCCCCATCTATTACGAGTTCGAGGCGGATAAGATTGGCGATACCGACGCTATCAAGGGTACTTACCTGGATAACTACCGCCAGATTTGGGACCTGTACATCAACAACGCCACCTGTGCTCCCACCATGCTTTCCGCCAAGACTGGCGACGACGCGGTAGCGGAGTTTGTCACCGAGCAGGCCGTCTTCTATCAGAACGGCACCTGGGCCTATGGCGATGTCTCCGACCTGGGAGATGACAACCTGGGTATGCTGCCCATCTACATCGGCGCGGAGAGCGAAGCGAACCAGGGCCTCTGCACCGGCACAGAAAACTATTGGTGCGTCAACGCCAAGGCCGACCCTGCGGACATCCAGGCTACCCTGGACTTCATGTACTGGTGCGTCACCTCCGATACCGGCCTTAAGTATATGTGCTCTGGCGACCAGATGGGCTTTGTTATCCCCTTCAAGAAGAACCTGCCCTCCACCAACGTCCTGGTGAACGTCGCCAACGACTATGTAGCGAAGGGCACTACCTCCGTTAAGTGGTGCTTCCCCACCATGCCCTCCGAGGAGTGGAAGAACAAGGTTGGATCCGCCCTCACCGCCTACGCTGCCGACCAGACCGACGCCAACTGGGAGACGGTCCGGGCCGCCTTCGTGGACAACTGGGCTGCCGAGAAAGCGAAGTAAACCCCACATCCCATAGCCTACCAATTTAGCCAAGCGCCGGAGGGGCGGGTGACGTCCCGCTCCTCCGGTTTGTTTTCCCCGGACAGTGGAGGCGGCAGCTGTATTCCGCTGTAATACAGCTCCTGCCCCTGTTCTCCGGGACTTTCACATCACCGAAAGGAGGCCCCCGCCTGTGGAAAAATCCATCAAACGGTATTTTCCCGTCTTTCTTCTCCCCACCTTTCTGGCCTTTATCATCGGCTTTATCGTCCCCTTCCTTATGGGCATCTACCTTTCCTTTTGCGATTTCCGCACCGTCACCGACGCCGTGCCCAACGGCCTGACCAACTACATCCGGGCCTTCCAGGACGCGGAGTTCGTCCACGCCTTCTTTTTCACCGCCGGTTTTACCATCGTCACTGTGGTGCTCATCAACGTTCTGGCCTTTGGGGTGGCGATGATTCTCACCAAGGAGATTCCCGGCACCAACATCTTCCGCACCGTCTTCTTTATGCCCAACCTCATTGGCGGCATTGTGCTGGGGTACATCTGGCAGTTGATTTTTAACGGCATTCTGGCCCGGTACGACCTGGCCCTGAAAATCAGCGCCAAGTACGGCTTCTGGGGCCTGGTGATTCTGGTTTGCTGGCAGCAGATTGGCTATATGATGATTATCTACATCGCCGGTCTCCAGGCCATTCCCGGCGACCTGAACGAGGCCGCCTCCATCGACGGGGCCAACGGCTGGCAGCGCCTTTGGAATGTCACCATCCCCAACATGATGCCCTCTATTACCATCTGCACCTTCCTCACCCTCACCAACGGCTTTAAGCTCTTTGACCAGAACCTTTCCCTCACCGCCGGCGAGCCCATGAAGCAGACCGAGATGCTGGCCCTGAATATCTTCAACACCTTCTATGGCCGGGTAGGCTGGCAGGGCGTGGGCCAGGCCAAAGCGGTGGTGTTCTTTATCCTGGTGGTGGGGCTGGGAATTCTCCAGCTTCAAATGACCCGCTCCAAGGAGGTGCAGCAGTGATGACCAAAAAGAAAAAGGGCCTTGTGGCTACCGTCATTTTCACCCTGGTGTCCATCCTTTATGTATCCCCTTTGTTCATCGTTTTGATGAACTCCTTTAAGAAGAAGGCCTTCATCAACCTGGAGCCCTTCAGTCTCCCCAGTGAGAAAACCTTCATCGGCCCGGAAAATTATCTGAACGCGGTAGATAAATACGGCTTTTTGCAGGCGGTGATTTGGACGGTGGTTATCACCGTGGGTTCGGTGCTGGTGATTCTCCTGTGCACCTCCATGTTTGCCTGGTATATCACCCGCGTCAAAAGCAGCACCACCAAGCTCCTTTACCTCCTCTGCGTCTTCTCTATGGTGGTGCCCTTCCAGATGGTGATGTTCACCCTTTCCCTGGTCACCGACCGGCTGCGCCTCAACACCCCTTGGGGCCTGGTGATTATCTACCTGGGCTTCGGCGCGGGGCTGGCGGTGTTCATGTTCTGCGGCTTCGTCAAGTCCATCCCCATCGAAATCGAGGAGGCCGCCATGATTGACGGCTGCTCCCCCCTGCGCACCTTCTTTTCGGTGGTGCTGCCCATTATGAAGCCCACCTATATCTCGGTAGGCATCCTGGAAACCATGTGGATCTGGAACGATTTCCTGCTGCCCTACCTCACCCTGGACCTCAATAAATACAGCACCATCTCCATCGTCATCCAACGGATGCAGGGCTCCTACGGCCGCGTGGATATGGGGGCCATTATGGCGGCCCTGGTGCTGGCGGTTATTCCCATTGTGGTCTTCTACCTCAGCTGCCAAAAGTATATCATCAAAGGGGTTGCAGCAGGGGCCGTAAAGGGATAAAATAAAAAGGTATTTTGCCGAAAGGGGGACGGATTGTGACCATCAAGGATATCGCCCGGCTTTCCGGGTGTGGGGTGGCGACCGTCTCCCGTGTCCTCAATAACCACCCGGACGTCAGCGGGGAGACCCGCCAGCGGGTGCTGGCGGTGGTGGAGGAAAACGGCTTCCAGCCCAACAACAACGCCAAGCGCCTAAAGCAGCAGGCGGGGAACAGCGTTCTCATCCTGGTGAAGGGCACCCAGAATATGCTCTTTGCCGGTCTGGTGGAGCGCCTCCAAGCCCTGCTGGGAGAAAATGACCAGGACGCCAGCGTCCACTACCTGGATGAGGATGGCGACGAGGTGGGCTATGCTCTGCGCCTCTGCCGGGAGCGCAAGCCGCCGGGCATTCTTTTCCTGGGAGGGGATTTGGACCGGTTCCGCCAGGGCTTTGGGGCCATTACCGTCCCCTGCGTCCTTCTCACCAACACCGCCCAGGGGCTGGGCTTTGGGAACCTTTCCTCCCTTACCACCGACGACCGGGCCGCTGCCGCCCAGGTGATCGGCTTCCTGGCGGAAAAGGGCCACCGGCACATCGGGGTGCTGGGGGGGAACTGGGCCTGCTCCCAAATCAGCTACCGCCGCCTTTTGGGCTGCCGGGAGCGCATGGAGCAGCTGGGCCTCCCCTTTGAGGAGACCCAGTGCGAGCCCTGCCGGTATTCCATGGCGGACGCCTATGAGGCCGCCCGCCGCCTCCTGGGCCGTTGCCCGGAGCTTACCGCCATCTTTGCCATGAGCGATGTAATGGCCACAGGGGCCATTCGGGCCATCCGGGACCTGGGCCGCCGGGTGCCGGAGGATGTATCGGTGGTGGGGTACGACGGTGTTCCCATCTCCGATTACCTGGTGCCCCGCCTGGCCACCGTCCGCCAGGATACCCAGCTGCTGGCCCAGCGGGGGATGGAGCTTCTTTTGCGGAGCATCCGCCGCCCGGACAGCAGCCCCGTCCACGATGTGGTCTCCTTCCGGCTGATTCCGGGGGAGAGCGTCGCAGACCTTATTTAGAAGCCGTACCAATAGCCGCCGCAAGCACCTCGGCAGCAAATTTTCCGTCTGTTTTTGTCCCAAAAACTTGAAAGCCATAAAGGATTCTGCGCAGCAGACGTGCCCGAAGGGGCGCGAAGCGACCCGTTAGGGCTCGGCGTTTGACAGCCAAACTGCGCCCGCAGGCGCGTCCATAGCGCAACCGCCGCAGGCGGCTCTTAGCGCGGAGGAAAATTTCCTTGCTGATCTGCATGCTTCGGCTAATGGTACAACTTCTAAAAAATAACCTGCCGTCCCCATGTCAAAGGCGATAACCTTCGGCGTGGGGATTTTTGGAAGGAAAGGAACCGTCGTCGTGAAACGCTGCATAAACTGCAAACAGGAGATTATCAACTTTGGGGCGAAGCGGCTGGAGGGATTTTCCATTGATATTCCGCCCAAAACCTTTCGCACAGGCACGGATTTTGTCCTCTGGGACCAGGAGCAGGGAGAGGTGAAGGGGGCGGCCTACCCCTTCTGGGCCGATGGAGAGGACGGGTGCTTTTGGCACTTTACCCTTTTCCGGGGTTTTCAGAAGGGGCAGATTCTCCTGCGCATCGGGGAGGTGTTTACCAGCTATTTAAAGCACCCCTGGGACGTGGCCCTTTGTACCTACAGGACACTGAGCAATGGCAGCTACAGCCGCCTTATGACGATCCCTGCCAAGGCGCAGGTGGCCTCCCCCTGGTTTGCTGTGGAAAATGACAAAGAGAGCCTGCTTCAGGGATTGGAGCGGCTGGGGGACTGGTTTGACCAGCACCGGGAGGAGATAGCCGAAAGCTGCCGCAAGCAGCAGGGCTGGGTGGATAAGGAGCAGGGCCGGAGCCACCGCGTAGCCCGGCTCTACCTCCAGGAGCATTGGCGGGAGGCGGACCAAGCTGCGATTCTGGCCCTCTACCGGGAGGTGGACCGCTTGGCGGAAGCGTATGAGGCCGCAAAAAAGCGGGGGGAGATCCATTTTGGGCAGGAGCACAGCTTTTTCAGCGACTGGTGCGCCGGGAAGCTCCCTGCTCCTTTCAGCCAGTGGGAGGAGGAGCTGACCGCCCTGCTTATGAGCAAGAAGGCCCGTGTTACAAAGGACCCCCTCTATGCCCGAAGTTTTGCGGTGGGCAACCTTCTCTATTTCATCCACGACCTGGAAAAGGATGTTTGCCCGGATATCCTTTTGGCAAAGAAGTGGAAGAGCTGATAAAACGTGAAAAAGCACTGCGCCGTGCCGGAACGAAACCGCCTGGCGCGGTTTTCTTTTTTTAGAAAAAGGCAGGTGGTTTTATCCATAACGCCGGAAGAACCATGTCCGGAAGTTCGTCATATTTGGTACGGGCTCCTCATATAGTGGTGGTGAACCAAATAAGGAGGAGAGGTAGATATGGAACTGAAGTTGACCCGGCAGCCCCTTTTTATAAACGAACCGCTAATCGACCAAAGTGTGGAGCAGCCCATTGAATGCGACGCCCTCCTGCCGGACTACTGTCCGGACATTGTGCGGATTTTGAAATGCTCCATCACCCCCACCCTGGTGGGGCGACGGGCCAGTCCCGGCAAGCTGGAGCTGGAAGGGATGGCGGCAATTACCGTCTACTATGTCTCCACCGGGGAAGGGGTAGCCCGCGGGGAGTACAAGGTGCCCTTTTCCCGCATTGTGGAGATGAAGGGAGACTGTCCCGAACCGGTGCTTTCCCTTTCCGCCAGGGTGGATTATGTCAACTGCCGGGCGGTGAACCAGCGGCGCCTGGATATCCGGGGTGCCCTGATCCTCACGGTAAAAGGGGTGGGAAGCCGGGAGGAGCAGGTGATTGTGGAAGGAGAGGGCATGGGCCTCCAGCTGAAGCGGGAGCAGACCGATGCCGCCCGTCTTTTGGGCCAGTGCCTTCGGGAAACCCGGCTCACCGAGCGGCTGGAGCTGCCCCACGGCAAGCCCCCCATCCAGGCCATTGTCCGGGTGGGCGCCTCATCGCAGGTTACTGAATGCAAGCAGGTGGCGGGGAAAGCGGTGCTTCGGGGAGAGCTGAATCTCCATGTCTTCTATCAGGCGGCGGGCGGCGGCTTTGAGCGGGCGGATTACACCCTGCCCACCAGCGCCATCTGCGAGCTGGAGGGGCTGGGGGAAGGGAGCCTCTGTGATGTGTGGCAGCAGGTGGCCTCGGTCACCGCCGAGCCTGCCCCCACCGAGGACGGGGATTACCGCTCCCTTGCCGTGGAAGCGGTGGTGGAAAGCTGCGCCCGCGGCTGGCTTCCCTGCACCGCCCGGTACTGCTCCGACTGCTACTCCACCAAGAACCAGTGCACCTTCCGCACCCGGACCGTCACCCTTACCCGAATTTGCCGGACGGTACAGGAGACCGTTTCCTGCCAGGAGACCATCCCCCTGCCGGAGAATGTGGAGGAGGTGGTGGAGCTGTGGTGCGAGGCGGCCACCGTCTCTCCCCGGATGGAAAGCGGCGGCCCGGTGGCGGAGGGGAAGCTCACCATCTCCATGCTGGCTAAAATGGAGGATGGGCAGCTTTACTACTTCGATAAAGTGTTGGAGGTGAACCACAAGTTCCCCTGCGAAGTAGAGGGAGCGGCACTGGAGGCGCGCATCAGCTGCCAAAGCTGCACCTGGAGCGCTTCCGGAAACGACGCCTTGGAGCTGCGCTGCCAGCTGGAGCTGACCGGGAGCCTGTCCTGCCCGGTGCGGGCGGTGCTTCTGGAGGACATCGAAGTGGACGAGAAGAAGCCCAAGGAGGACGCTGCTGCCCCTGGCCTGTACCTTTACCTGGCCGATTCGGGGGAGACCCTTTGGGACATCGCCAAACGATACAACACAAATATCGACAAGATCACCGAGGAGAACCCGGAGGAGGACGAAGACCGGCAGCGGCGGATACTGCTAATTCCGGTAGTTTCTTGAGGGGGAGAGGAGATTGGCTGCATTGGAAAAGACCACATTATACCAGGACATCGCAAAGCGCACCGACGGGGACATTTACGTAGGCGTGGTGGGGCCGGTGCGCACCGGAAAATCCACCTTTATCAAGCGGTTTATGGAGACCCTGGTGCTGCCCAACATCGAAAGCGAGGCCCGGCGGGAGCGGGCTACCGACGAGCTGCCGCAATCCGCTGCCGGCAAAACCATCATGACCACCGAACCGAAGTTCATCCCGGAGGAGGCGGTGAAGATCTCGGTGGATCAGACCGCTTCCTTCCAGGTTCGGCTTATCGACTGCGTGGGATATATCGTCCCCAGCGCTTTGGGGTACATCGAAAACGAGCAGCCGCGGATGGTGATGACCCCCTGGTTTGACCGGGAGATTCCCTTTAACATGGCGGCGGAGATTGGCACCAAAAAGGTCATCACCGAACACAGCACCATCGGCCTGGTGGTTACCACCGATGGCTCCATCAGCGATATCCCGCGGGCCGAGTACGAGGAGGCGGAGGGCCGGGTGATTGGGGAGCTCCAGGAGATTGGCAAGCCCTTTGTCATCCTCCTCAACTGCACCCAGCCAAGGACTCCCCGCAGCCGGGAGCTGCGCCAGGAGATGGAAGAAAAATACCAGGTGCCGGTGGTGGCGGTCAACTGCCTGGAGCTGGACGAGGACGACATCCGGGAGATTCTGACCCGCATCCTCTATCAGTTCCCCGTCAAGGAGGTGGCCCTGGAGCTGCCCGGCTGGATTATGAACCTGCAAAGGGACCATTGGCTCCAAAAGTCCATTTACCAGCAGGCCCGCCTCTGTGGGGAGACTTTGGATCGCATCGCCGGGGCAAAGGAGGCTCTCGCCGCGCTTGCCGAATGCGAAAACATCCAGGACGCCCGCATCGCCTCCATTGACCTGGGCTCCGGCAGCCTGCGGTGCCGTCTGGAGATTCCCGGAGGGCTCTTCTACCGCATTTTGGGGGAGGCCACCGGCCTTCAGATTGACGGGGAAGAGGGACTGCTGCCCTGTATGATTGAGCTTGCTGCCATTAAGCGCAAGTACGATAAAATCAGCGGCGCCCTGGAGGAGGTGGCGGCCACCGGCTACGGCATCGTTATGCCCAGCCTGGAGGAGCTGACCCTGGAGGAGCCGGAGATTATGAAGCAGGGGGGGCGGTACGGTGTGCGCCTGAAGGCAAGCGCCCCCAGCATCCATATGATGCAGGCGAACATCACCACAGAGGTGGCCCCTATTGTGGGGAGCGAGCGCCAGAGCGAGGAGCTGGTCCACTACCTCCTCCAGGAGTTCGAGGAGAACCCGGCGAAGATTTGGGAATCCAACATCTTCGGCAAATCCCTCCACGAGCTGGTGAACGAGGGGCTCCACAACAAGCTGTACCGGATGCCCAGCGACGCCCGGATGAAGATGCAGGAAACCACCGAGCGAATCATCAACGAGGGCTGCTCCGGCCTCATTTGCATCATTCTGTAGGAAAAAGCAGGCTCCCGCTCATCCCGGAAAGGGAGGGCGGGAGCTTTTCTGTGCTGCCGAAAACAAATCGCTATCGGGCCGCCGTCCCCAGAAAGGCTGCCGTCTCCGGGTTTTGGGGCCGGGTGAAGATTTGGGTGGGCGGCCCTTCCTCGGCGATGGTCCCGTCCTTCATAAACAGCACACGGGTGGCGGCGTCCCTGGCAAAGGACATCTCGTGGGTCACCACCAGCATGGTCATGTGCTCCTGTGCCAGCTGCCGCATAATGGACAGCACCTCCCCGGTAAGCTGGGGGTCCAAAGCGGAGGTAGGCTCATCAAAGAGCATAAGCTCCGGGCTTTTCATCAGCGCCCGCGCAATGGCTACCCGCTGCTTTTGCCCGCCGGAGAGCTTGGAGGGGTAGACGTCCGCTTTGTCCCAAAGGCCCACCTTTTCCAGCAGCCGGCGGCATTTTTCCTCCCCGTCGGTGGCGCCGGGGGTGGTCATCCGGTAGGGCTCGATGAGGTTCTGCCGCACTGTCATATGGGGGAAGAGGTTGAAGCTCTGGAACACCATCCCCATCCGGCCGCTTAAAGCCCTGCGGCGGCGGGGGACGGGGTACTGCCCATTGGTGATGAAGGGCTCTCCGCCGATGGTCACGGTTCCCTCATCCACCGTTTCCAGGTCGATGAGACACCGCAGCAGGGTGGATTTGCCGGAGCCGGAGGGGCCGATAATCGCAATAACATCCCCCCGCTCCACTGTGAAGGACACCCCCCGCAGGACAGGGAGGGTGTCAAAGGATTTTTTAAGCTGGCGCACCTCTAAAAATGCCATCGTCGAAAGCCCCCCGTCCTATCAATAATCAAAGCGTTTTTCCGCCGCCTTCAAAAGCCAGGTGATAGCCAGGTTCATCACCAGGTAGATGATGCCCGCCACCACAAAGGGAAAGGTTTTGCCGGTGGAGCTGACAGCAGATTTGGCAAATTGCAGCACCTCCGGCACCGCCAGGGTGAACATGAGAGAGGTGTCCTTCACCAGGGTGATGGTCTCGTTGGAGATGGAGGGCATCGCCACCCGGAGCATCTGGGGGAACACCACGCGGGTGATGGTCTGCCACCGGGTGAGCCCCAGAACCTTGGCCGCCTCGTACTGTCCCGCCTCCACCGCCAACAGTCCCCCCCGGAAGATTTCTGCAAAGTAGGCGGCGTAGTTGAGGACGAAGCCCCAAATGGTGGCAGTAAAGCGCCCCATGGTGCTGAAATAGTTCCCCACACCGGGGAGATAGGGGAGACCGAAGTAGATAAACAGCAGCTGGAGCACCAGGGGGGTGCTGCGCATCAGGTAGACAAAGACCTTGGCAAGCCACCGCAAAGGGGTTATACCGCTGCGCAGCAGAAGGGTGATGAGAAAGCCCAGGGGGAGAGAGGCCAGAATGGTGATAAAGAAGAGCTTTAAGGTGGTCCCCAGCCCGGCCCCTACCCGCAGAAAGGTGCTGGCAATATAAGCGAAATCCATAGCGGAATCACCCTGGGTACTGGAAGACGATGCGGTCCTCGCCAAACCACTTCTGGCTAATCTGGGCAGCGGTGCCGTCCTTCACCAGCTCATCCAGGGCGCCCAGGACCAAAGCGGCCAGCTCTTGGTTCTCCTTTTGGAAGGCGATGCCGTATTCCTCATCCGCCAGCTGTTCCGCCAGCACTTCCAGCTTGCCCTCGCCGTTTTCTGCAATGTAATAGTCCCCAAAGACCTTATCAATCACCACTGCATCGATGCGGCCGATTTTCAGGTCGCTAAAGAGAGAAATATTCTCCGGCGCCTTAATTAGCTCCTTTTCTGTGCCGGCAGCAGCGCAGGCGGTATAGGCCTCTTCCGCCGAGGAGCCCTCCTGAAGGGCGACCGTCTTGCCCCCAAGGTCTGCCAGGGTTTTGATACCAGAATCCTTCCGAACCACAATAACCTGGGCGTTGGTGATATAAGCGGGGGACATGAGCATGGCTTCTTTCCGGGCGTCGGTGATGGTGAGGCCGTTCCAAAGGACATCCACCTTGCCGCCGTTCAGCTCAAATTCCTTGCTGCTCCAGTTGATGGGGGTGGGGACCGCCTCAATGCCCAGCTTGTCGCAGACCGCCTTGGCCAGGTCGATATCGAAGCCCACCAGCTCGTTTTTCTCATCCCGGAACCCCATAGGCGGGAACTGATCGTCCAGACCAATTACCAGCCTGGTGATCGTGGGGGAGGAGTCTTCCGGGGCAGGGGATGCGGGGCTGCTGCTTCCCGGAACAGGTTGAGAAGGGGCCGCTCCGCAGGCGGCGGTGAGGGAAAGGGCGAGAAGAAGGGAAATAATCGCAAAGGTTCGTTTCATAATAATACCTCCATGTACCATGCGCAAAAATCCAGTTCCGAAACAGGGAGCGGTTGCATCCCGGTTTCTCCGGTAACCTTATGGAAGTATTATATACTTTACTATGCTACTACGCTACTGTAGTAATTTAGTAAAAATCCGCATTATAGCAAAACAGCTCTCGAATACTTCTGAATTCGGCCTGATTCGCAATAATACGGATTTTTTTAGGTTAATTACAGACGTTCCGCCGCCTCCAGTTCCAGCAGAAGGTCCAGCAGCTGCCCAGGGCGCTCCAGACGAAAAAGGGTGTCCACCTCCGCAGGGTAGCGGCCCCAGCAGGCCAGCGCCCCGGCCACCCCGGCAGCCTGGGCGCAGAGCATATCTCCGGGACTGTCGCCGACAAAGAGCACCTCATCCGGCTTGGCTCCGGTGGTTTTCATGTAGTAGAGGAGGGGGGCCGGGTGGGGCTTATGTTCCACGGTATCTTCCAGCAGCACCACTGTGCCAAAGCAGTCCCCCAGCCCCAGGGGGAGAAAAACCATCTGGTATTCCCGCCGGCTTTCAGAGGAGGCGATGCCCAGCACATACCCCCGCAGCAGCAGCGCCTCTACCAGCTGGGGAATGCCATCAAAAAGGCAGACCTGCCCCAGCTTTTCCATACACTTCCTCTCCCAAACCTGGTGGGCGGCTGGTATGTCCTTGAAGCCCAGGACCCGCAGGGCGGCATCGGTGGGCATTCCGAAGGTGTAATGCAGCTCTGCAATGCTGGGAGAGCTGCCTAAAAATTGGTCCATCGTCTCCTGAAGGGCCAGGAGAAAGGCGGCCTCGGTATCCAAGAGGGTGCCATCAAGATCAAAAACCACATGGCCGATGGGCATGGTTCATCCCCCTTTCTGCCAAAGTATGGCAATTCACTATAGAACAGTATACCACAAATTTGGCAAAAAACCTTTAATTTTTATTAAATTGTTGGAAAAAATAAATTTGTTTTTATCTTGGGCCTGTTTTGGCGCTTCGGGTGAGAGAGCCCGCCCAGGGGAGAGGGAGGTGAGGAGTTTATGAAGGGATTCAGAAGGGTGCTGGGGACCTGTCTCAGCTGCTTAACGGCGGTGTCGGTTTCCCTCTCCTGTTTTTACGGGGGCAACGCGGTCTATGTGAGCATCCAGGCCCGCCAGGCCCAGCGCCAGGAGCAGGAGCTGGGGCGCATCTATCGGGAGTCCTCCGGCGGCAGCACGGTGCAGGGAATCGACCCCCGGCTGGAGCCGCTCCGCGCCATCAACAGGGACCTGGTGGGATGGCTGGAACTGGGGGGAGAAAAGGGCTTTGCCGCCCCGGTGGTCCAGCGGGATAACCAATATTACCTGAAGCACGATTTCTACGGCAGGGAGGACCGCCATGGTTCGGTGTTTCTGGATTACCGCTGTTCTATTTCCCCCAGGGGGGAGAATCTTATTCTCTACGGTCACAACATGGACGATGGGGCCTGGTTTCATTATCTGGTAAACTACCTGGACCCGGCTTTTGTGGCGGCAGACCCGGTGGTGAACTTTAACACCCTCTATGAGGAGGGACAATATGTTGTGTTTGGCGTGTTTGTGGCGGCGACGCTTCCCCAGCACGGGGATGACTTCGATTACCACAACCAGGTTTCCTTTCAAACCATGGAGGAAAAACAGGCTTACCTGGACCGCATTGCCAAGCGCACCCTGCTGCGCACCGGGGTGGAGGTCACCCCAAGGGATGAGCTGCTGACCCTCTCCACCTGCCTTTACGATTTTGCCGGGGAGCGCCTGGTGGTAGCGGCCCGGCGCCTGCGCCAGGGGGAAGCGCCGGAAAACTTTGGAGCGCTGGAGGTGGTCCGTACCCCCAACCCGGAAATGCCGAAGGTCTGGCTGGAGCTTTACACCTGACAATCGCCGGCCCTTGTGTTTTTGCTGCCTGGACACAGAAAAAGGAGGTTGTTTTGAAGAACCGCAGTCTTTTCTCTTGCCAAGGGGAGGAAAAAGGGGTATGATGTAGGAGAAAAAAGGGAAGGGGGGAGCAAAGTGGGACTCCACGACGGACACCGGAGCCGGATGAAGGCGGAATTCCTGAAGGGCGGCCTGGACCACATGCCGCCGCATCGGGTGATGGAGCTGCTGCTTTTCTACTCCATTCCACAGGGGGACACCAACGAGCTGGCCCACCGGCTGGTGGAGCATTTCGGCTCCCTTTCCGGGGTGCTGGACGCACCCTACGAAGAGCTGATGAAGGTGAAGGGCGTGGGGACCCACACAGCCGTTCTCATCCAGCTTATTAGCAGCTTGGCCCGGCGGTACTATATGGAGAAGGCGGACCTGGCCCCGCTGCAAGACCCGATGCACGCCATTGGGGAGCAGATGAAGGCCCGGTATGTGGGGCGGACAGAAGAGCGGCTGATGCTGGTTTGCCTGGATAATAAGCTAAAGACCCTTTTCTTCGATACCGTGAAGACCGGGGCGGCGGATTCGGTGCAGGTCCAGTTCCGGGAGCTGGCGAAGATTACCCTGGGATGCAACGCCACCAACGTGATTTTGGGGCACAATCACCCCAACGGGCTGGCCCTGCCCTCCCGCGCGGACCGGGAGTCCACCAAGGAGCTGTTCCGTATGTTCCGGGAGATCGGCGTCAGCCTGCTGGACCATATTGTGGTGGCGGGGGATGATTATGTCTCCATGGCGGAAACCGGTCTTTTTTCAGAGTTTTAGAAGGTACATAAAACAGGAGCGGCCTGGCTGAGAAAATTTTCCGGCACAGGCTGTTCTTTTTTCTTTTGCATCTTGCGAAACGAGAGAAAATAGGGTATAATAGCCAGAGTTAGATTCGAACATATGTACACGCGCGTTTGGAAAAAGGAGGCGGACAGATTGCTGGATACCTTTCAGTTGGTTTCACCCTTCCAGCCCACCGGGGACCAGCCCCAGGCCATTGATTCCCTGGTGCAAAGTGTCCAGGCCGGGAACCGGGAACAGATCCTGAAAGGGGTCACCGGATCGGGCAAGACCTTCACCATGGCGAATATCATCCAGCGGCTGAACCGCCCCACCCTCATCCTGGCCCACAACAAAACCCTGGCGGCCCAGCTCTGCTCCGAGTTCAAGGAGTTCTTCCCCCATAACGCGGTGGAATATTTTGTCTCCTATTACGACTACTACCAGCCGGAGGCCTACATCGCCTCCACCGATACCTATATTGAAAAGGACAGCGCCATCAACGACGAGATTGAGCGTCTGCGCCACTCCGCCACCTCCGCCCTGTCGGAGCGGCGGGATGTTATCATTGTAGCCAGCGTCTCCTGTATCTACACCCTGGGGGACCCCATCGACTATAAGAACATGGTTATCTCCCTGCGCAAGGGGATGCAGAAGGAGCGGGACCAGTTTATCCGCAAGCTGGTGGAGCTGCAATACGAGCGCAACGACATGAATTTCGTCCGCAATAAATTCCGAGTCCGGGGGGATGTGGTGGAGGTATACCCAGCCTACTCTGCCGATTCCGCCTACCGGGTGGAATTCTTTGGGGACGAGGTGGACCGTATCGCGGAGATAAACACCGTCACCGGCGAGGTGAAGAATTTCATCAGCCACCTGGCTATCTACCCCGCCTCCCACTACATCGTTCCCAGGGAGCGTATCCTGGAGGCGGTGCAGGAGATTCGCCAGGAGTGCGACCAGCGGGTGGAGTGGTTCCGCCAGGAGGGAAAGCTCATCGAGGCACAGCGCATCGCCGAGCGCACCAATTACGATATGGAAATGCTCTTGGAGATTGGCTTCTGCAAGGGGATTGAAAACTATTCCCGCGTGCTGGCGGGGCGGGAGCCGGGGAGCACCCCCTGCACCCTGATGGACTACTTCCCGGATGACTTTTTGATGTTTATTGATGAATCCCACGTCACGCTGCCCCAGGTGCGGGGGATGTTCGGCGGGGACCGCTCCCGGAAGGAAAATCTCATTCAATTTGGGTTCCGGCTGCCCTCCGCTCTGGATAACCGGCCCCTGAATTTCGATGAGTTTAATGGCAAAATAAACCAAGTGCTTTATGTCAGCGCCACCCCCGGCCCCCTGGAGCGGCAGAACGGCGCCCCGGTGGTGGAGCAGATCATCCGGCCCACCGGCCTTTTGGACCCGGAGATTGTGGTGCGCCCGGTGGAGGGGCAGATTGACGACCTTATCAGCGAATGCAACGCCCGCTCCGCCAAGGGGGAGCGGGTTCTGGTGACCACCCTTACCAAAAAGATGGCGGAGGACCTCACCGACTATATGGGAAAAACAGGCATCAAGGTGCGGTATATGCACCACGATGTGGACACCATCCAGCGGATGGAGCTGATACGGGACCTGCGCCGGGGGGAGTTCGACGTCCTCGTCGGCATCAACCTTCTGCGGGAGGGTTTGGATATTCCGGAGGTCTCCCTGGTGGCGATTTTGGACGCCGATAAGGAAGGCTTTTTGCGCAGCGAGACCAGCCTGGTCCAGACCATCGGCCGGGCCGCCCGTAATGTGGAGGGGAAGGTCATCATGTACGCCGATTCGGTGACCGATTCCATGGAGCGGGCCATCAGCGAAACCTACCGCCGCCGGGGCATCCAGCAGAAGTACAATGAGGAGCACGGCATCACCCCCCAAAGCATCAAAAAGGAGATACGGGAGATTCTGGAAATCTCCACGGGGGAGACGGTGGACCGGAAGCTGAAAAAGAAGATGAACCCCAGGGAGCGGGAGGCGATGATTGCAAAGTTCACCGCCGAGATGCGGGACGCCGCCAAAATTCTGGAATTCGAACACGCCGCCTATCTTCGGGACAAGATTCAGAAGCTGCGGGACGAAGCGTGACGGGAACGGGAAAGAGAGAGGGAGGAAACAAATTTGGCAACCGATCAAATCATCATCAAGGGCGCACGGGAAAACAACCTGAAAAATGTGGACCTGAGCATCCCGCGGGACAAGCTCATCGTCTTCACCGGCCTTTCCGGCTCCGGTAAAACGTCTCTTGCCTTCGATACTATCTATGCCGACGGCCAGCGGCGGTATGTGGAAAGCCTCTCCTCCTACGCCCGAATGTTTTTGGGGCAGATGGACAAGCCGGATGTGGATTCCATCGAAGGGCTTTCCCCGGCCATCTCCATCGACCAAAAGACCACCTCCAAAAACCCCCGCTCCACCGTGGGGACGGTGACGGAGATTTACGACTATCTGCGCCTTCTGTACGCCCGCATCGGCACCCCCCACTGCCCTGTCTGCGGCCGGGAAATCACCCAGCAGACGGTGGACCAGATTGTGGACAAGGTGATGGCGCTACGGTCGGGCACCCGCATCCAGGTGATGGCCCCCACCATCCGCCGCCGCAAGGGGGAGCACCAGAAGGAGTTTGAAGCCGCCCGCCGCTCCGGTTACGTCCGGGTGCGGGTGGATGGGAACCTCTACGACCTCACCGAGACCATCCAGCTGGATAAGAACAAAAAACACACCATCGAGATTGTGGTGGACCGGCTGGTGATTAAGCCGGAGATCCGCTCCCGCCTCACCGATTCCATCGAAACCGCCTCCTCCCTCACCGGTGGCCTTGCCCTGGTGGATGTCATTGACGGGGAAGAAATTCTTTTTTCCCAGAACTACTCCTGCCCGGACCACGATATCTCCATTGAGGAGCTGGCCCCCAGCATGTTCTCCTTCAACAACCCCCACGGGGCCTGCGAGAAGTGCACCGGCCTGGGGACCTTCCAGCGGGTGGACCCGGACCTGGTGGTGGGGAACCGGGATTTAACTCTGGCCCAGGGGGCCATTAAGGCCTCCGGCTGGAGCTACCAGGACGGGGGCATCGCCCGGATGTACTTTGACGGCCTTTCACGCCATTTCGGCATCCCCCTGGATGTGCCGGTGAAGGACTTGCCCCAGGCCCAATTGGATATCATCCTTTACGGCACCCGGGGGGAAAAGTTCCGGATGGAGCGGGAAACCGGCACCATGACCGGCAGCTACTACACCGACTTTGAGGGCATCATCAACAACCTGGAGCGCCGCTTCAAGGAGACCAGCAGCGAATACATGCGCTTTGAGCTGCAAAGCTATATGACGGCGGTGGAATGCCCCGCCTGCCACGGCGACCGGCTGAAAAAGACCATCCTGGCGGTGACAGTGGGGGAGAAGAACATCGCGGATTTCTGCAAAATGTCGGTGAAGCAGGCCCTCCGCTTTGTGGAGGAATTGACCCTTACCCGCCAGCAGGAGCTTATCGCCGGCCAGATACTGAAGGAGATTCGCTCCCGCTTGGGCTTTTTGGTCAATGTGGGACTGGGCTACCTCACCCTGTCCCGCTCCGCCAGCACCCTTTCCGGCGGGGAGAGCCAGCGGATACGCCTGGCTACGCAGATCGGCTCCAGTCTGATGGGGGTGCTGTATATCCTGGATGAGCCCAGCATCGGCCTCCACCAGCGGGATAACGACCGTCTCATCGCCACCCTTAAGCGGCTGCGGGACCAGGGGAATACCGTCATTGTGGTGGAGCACGACGAGGACACCATGCGGGCCTCCGATTATATTGTAGATGTGGGGCCGGGGGCGGGGGTCCACGGGGGGAACATCGTCTTTTCCGGGCCGCCGGATAGGATTACCGCCTGCAAGGAATCGGTGACGGGGCAGTTTCTCAGCGGGGCCCGGCAGGGG
>OFGP01000697.1_pt1 | contig 31398 bp, 28 predicted proteins | sample 1521781 | NCBI WGS metagenome assembly OFGP01 (sample SAMEA3504113, study PRJEB24116) | mouse gut metagenome | biome: mouse gut; feature: mouse-associated habitat; material: faeces | place: Denmark | collected 2011
CCCCGCCGTACCTTCCGGCAGGCGGCGGAAGAGCTGAATACCCGTCTCCAGGAGCAGTATTTGCAGCAGAATACGGTTTCTTTGAATGCAAATCAGGCCAGGGAAAAGCTTGCGGAGCTGGCTTCCGGTTACGAAGGGCTGAATGTGGAGCTTGGCCAGTTGGAGGAGCAGCTTAAGGATATCGGTGAGAGCCGGGTGGCTATCGGCCTGGAGCTTCGGGCTTCGGAGGAGCAGGAAAAGGAGCACGAGACGGATACCCTGGAGGCTCAGAAGGAACTGGAGGAGATCCGGGGGCAGGAAGAGGGCAGCGTGAAGGAGTGCGAGAGTATTCACCTGGAGGTTGCCGCTATTACCCAGAAGGCGGAATTTGTCAATGAAAATGTGGCCCGTATTGACCGGGAGCTGGAGCGGTTCCGCATGGAGGAAGAAGAGCTGAAGGCCGGCGTGGTACAGGGAAGTCATGATATTAAGGCAAAGGAGGAGGGGATCTTAGCCCTCACCGGACAGATAGAGCAGCTGAACCTGAGAAGCCGGACTTTGGAGCAGAGGACCGTTACGCTGACGGAGAAACGGGATGCGCTTTTGAGCGGTCAAAAGGAGTTTTTTTCCAGGAGGGAGGAGCTTTCCGAACACAGGAGCCGTCTGGATAAGGAGGCGTTTCGTCTGAACAGCCAGAGGGAGAGATTGGAGGAAAGCGCTGAGTCTCAGGCTAATTATATGTGGGAGGAATATGAGCTGACTTACAATTCGGCTCTGCCTCTTCGGGATGAGGCTTATGAGGAGCTTGGGGATCTGAAAAAGCAGATTTCGGCTCTGAAGGATGAGATTCGCAGGCTTGGGGATGTGAATGTCAATGCCATTGAGGATTTTAAGAATCTTTCCGAGCGTTATACGTTTATGAATAATCAGAGAAATGATCTGGTGAAGGCCGAGGAGACGCTTCTTGGTATTATTCAGGAGCTTGATTCCGGTATGCGTAAGCAGTTCAGGGAGCAGTTTGAGCGGATTCGTGTGGAGTTTGACAAAGCGTTTAAAGAGCTGTTCGGCGGCGGTAAGGGAACTCTGGAGCTGAATGAGGAGGAGGATATTCTGGAGGCAGGTATTCGCATTATTGCGCAGCCGCCGGGAAAGAAGCTGCAGAATATGATGCAGCTTTCCGGCGGGGAGAAGGCGCTGACGGCGATTTCTCTGTTGTTTGCCATTCAGAATTTGAAGCCTTCGCCTTTCTGTCTGCTGGATGAGATTGAGGCGGCCCTGGATGATTCCAATGTAGGACGCTTTGCGAAATATCTTCATAAGTTGACAAAAAATACACAGTTTATTATTATTACACATAGGAAGGGAACAATGGAGTCCGCTGACCGGCTGTATGGTATTACCATGCAGGAGAAAGGGGTTTCAGCTCTTGTTTCCGTGAATTTGATTGAAGAGGATTTGACGTAAAATGACAAAACTGCATTCCTCAAATATTGTAAAAGTGTACGGGAAGGGGATTGCGGTACTGGAATCAGCAATACCCTTCCTGTACACAGAACAGTTTACAGACGGATGGACCTGCGGCTGGAAACTGTTCTTAGTACAGGTGTACGGGAAGGGGATTGCGGTACTGGAATAGAATAGGGGGTATCGAAGTGTCAGAGGAGAAAAAGGGATTTTTTGGAAGACTGGTGTCGGGACTGGCGAAGACGCGGGCGAATATTGTGGCAGGTATGGACAATATTTTCAGCGGGTTTTCGGCTATTGATGATGAATTTTATGAGGAGATTGAAGAGACTTTGATTTTGGGGGATATTGGGATCAATGCCACCAATGCGATTATTCAGGATCTGAAGGCGAAGGTGAAGGAGCAGAGGCTTAAGGAGCCGTCTCAGTGTAAGGATCTCTTGATTGCAAGTATCCGGGCGCAGATGGAGGTGGGCGAGGTGGCCTACCGGTTTGAGGATGAGAAGTCTGTGGTTCTGGTGATTGGGGTCAATGGGGTCGGCAAGACGACTTCGGTTGGGAAACTGGCAGGGAAGCTTAAGGATCAGGGGAAGAAGGTGATTCTGGCGGCGGCGGATACGTTCCGGGCGGCGGCAGGTGAGCAGCTTACGGAGTGGGCGTCAAGGGCCGGGGTGGATATTATCAGCGGATGTGAGGGGGCTGATCCGGCTTCTGTGGTTTATGACGCGGTTTGTGCGGCGAAGGCCAGGAATGCGGATGTGCTGCTTTGTGATACGGCAGGGAGGCTTCATAATAAGAAGAATCTGATGGAGGAATTGCGTAAGATTAACCGCATTATTGACAGGGAGTATCCGGATGCTTATCGGGAGACGCTTGTGGTGCTTGACGGGACTACGGGGCAGAATGCGCTGGAGCAGGCGAGACAGTTTAAGAGTGTGGCGGATGTTACGGGGATTATTCTGACGAAGCTGGATGGGACGGCTAAAGGGGGAATTGCGGTGGCTATTCAGTCGGAGATGGGGATTCCGGTGAAGTATGTTGGAGTGGGGGAGAGTATTGATGATTTGCAGAAGTTTAAGGCGGATGAGTTTGTGAATGCTTTGTTTCATCAAGGGTAGGTAGTGGGGGTGGACGGGGCTGCTGCAAAATAAGGCGGCAGCCATTTCCATATCCTGTGTTCGGACGGTTCGCGTACATCCTGTCTGCTCTTGTCGGACTAACGCTTTTTTTGGTGTGACAGGCTGCGCCTGATTGGAGGTGTTGGGCGTTAGTTCGCCAATTTCAGACAGGATGTACGCGAACAGCCGGACACCGGATATAGGAAAAGCCTTCCGGCTTACACAGCGGCAGCGCCTGGGGTTGGGGGAGAATTTGTGTTTTGGGGTGGGGGATGATGGAACAGGATGTTGGTGATATTCTTCGATGTGTATAAATCAATTTATAGGTATATGTATTTGTGACTGGGGGGGATTTTAGGTGGTGTGGTGGAGAGTGAGGGTATGATGGAATGGGATATTAGATATCGGAAGCGTCTGCCGGCTTGTTTTGTGATATCATGGAAGGGAATGTTCATGTGATGGGGAAAGGATAATGAGAATGGCCTTTTTTAATATAGTTTACCATATAGTTTGACTTTTACTATTGCGTGTGGTATATTTATAACAAAAAGAGTGAAATGCACCACATATGTAAGGAGGAAGTTTATGAAACATAGGATTAATTACTTAGGATTTTTATCTCTGTTGGCATTGATAGCGATTTTGGGGTGGCGGACAGAGAATAAAGATTTATATGGCTTTTTTGGATTTGCCTATTATTTTCGATATTTTTGGGTAATACCGGATGAATTTTTCCGGCTTAATGTGCAAAAGGCTGCTACATTTGCATTTATGTCGGAAATGATTTTGCTTGTTCCTTTTATGTTTGTCTGTACCTTTATTTATGGTGCTGCGGAAGCTGTTCCTGTTGCTTTTGCTCTAAGTTTTGCGGTAACTGTTTTGGCGTTTACGACTGCTCTTGTTTTTTTAGAGTGGAGAGAACGAAAGGGAGCGGAGAATGATTAAAAATCGGATAAAGGAATATCGGGCTAAATATGATATGAAACAGGAAGATTTGGCTAAACTTGTAGGAGTCCGAAGAGAAACTATTGGAAATCTTGAAAAGGGTAAATACAATCCCTCATTGGTTTTGGCTTGGAATATTGCAAAGGTTTTTCATGTTTCAATTGAAGAAGTTTTTACGGTTGAGGAGCAGAGTTAGCAGCCTGTGTAATAATTATTTTCCATCCGCAGAACATTCCGTCCGGGGAGAGGAGACGGGTATGGAAAAATAGAAGACAACGCCGTTAGGCCGGTTTTTTGCGCCGTAAGGGATCTGCTGCATGGATAGGATCTGCGCCACAATGGAAAGCCCGAGGCCCGATCCGGAGTAGGAAGCATCTTTGGCCCGGTAAAATTTTGTCCAGATATGGGGCAGACTTTCTTGGGGGATAGGACGGCCATTGTTAAAAAGAGAAAAGTGTAGAAAGCCGTCTTTTTCGATGAGGGACAGCTTTATTATTCCATCGGGGCGTACATTTTTTCGGGCATTGAGCATGAGATTTTCCAAAACCTGTTCCATGCGCGCTTTGTCGGACCGGACATAGACCTTCTGCTCGGGAAGCTCGTATTCCAGGGAAAAGTTTGTGTCAGGGGCATCAAAAAGAAGCCGGCCGGCTGTCTGCTCTGCCAGCTCTACTAGGTCAAAACGGGTGATGGTAAGCTGTGCGGCTCCGTTTTCCAGGGCGGACAGATCAAGGAGGGCATGTATCAGTTGATTCATGCGTTCGGTTTCGGAGAGAATGACTTCTGTGTATTTTTGTTTTTTCTCCTCGGAGTCCGCATCCTGGAGGCCCTCGGCGTAAGCCTGGATAATGCCGAGGGGCGTTTTCATTTCGTGGGACAGCTGGTCAATCAGATCTTTGCGTTCGGCCATGAGCTTTCGTTCCTTTGCCACCTCCTCCTCAAGCCGGGCATTGGCGTCTGTCAGATCCAGAAGGGCTGTTTTCAGATTTTCCGAGAGGGTGTTAAGGCTTTGGGACAGCTCTCCAAATTCGTCCCTGGCGGCAATGGCGCAGGGAGCGGAAAAATCGAGGGCTGCCATACGTTTTGCGGATTCATTCAGCCGGGAAACGGGCTTTGTGATAAAATGGCCCATGAGAAAATCAATGAGCAGTACCAAAAGAAGCACAAATATAAACCAGAGACAGAAAGAAAGGTTTTCTTCTAAGGGCAGGGCGGAAAAAAGTCCGTAGGATAAGAGCAGAGCCAGACCGGCCAGTTTGGAGAGCATTAATATTTTTTTTCGCACGGTGCGAAGGGAAAGAGCGTTTTTTAAGTTCATGGGGCTACCTCGAATTTGTACCCGGAGCGGATGAGGGTGACGATGTGACGACATTCTCCTCCAAGCTTCTGACGCAGAGTTTTGATATGGGTGTCTACGGTGCGGCTTGTTCCCTCGAAGTCGTATCCCCAGACGCGGTTTAAAAGCTGCTCCCGGCTGAATATCTGCTCGGGGTTTGTCATTAGGAAATGGAGCAGCTCGTATTCTTTATGAGTTAGGGTAACCTCCCTGCCATCTGCGTAGACCTTGTGGGAGGCGGGAAGCAGCATAAGGTTTCCGGCCCGGAGGGTATCTCCGGGGACAGAGGAAGAGCGGCGCAGCAGGGCATTTACCTTGGCAAGCAGGACTCTGGGGCTGAAGGGCTTAGTAACATAATCGTCCGCGCCGCAGTCATAGCCTTTTAGCTTATCCTCCTCCTGGCTTTTGGCAGTGAGCAGGATAATGGGCATATTGCTTAGGCTCCGGGCGGTCCGGCAGACGGAGAAGCCGTCCAGATGGGGCATTTGGATGTCCAGGATCATCAGGTCCATAGGGGTGCTTTTCAGAATCACCAGGGCGTCGATGCCGTCGTCGGCGGTATAGCAGGTGTGGCCGCCCTTTTTCATATATTCCGTCAGGATTTCCTGCATGGGGGCTTCGTCCTCTACGATTAAAATATTAGCCATGATGCTTCTCCTTTGCTGGTATTGCCGTGGGTTTTCATATTAAACAGCATTTTAAATGGCTGCGTGGGGAGTTGTCAATGGAAAAATACAAATCGGGAATATCAATAAAGACTGTTTGCTGTTAAGTTGCTGCGGTATTGTTAAGAAAGAAAATTTTGAAGCAAGATTTTAAGTCTTGAAATCTATTTTCAATATGATTAAAATAGAGAGAGGTTTTGCAGATACAAAACAAAACCGGAATAAGGAAACTGGAAATAGGAGAAAAATGATGAGCAAAATTGATGAAATCCGCGCAGAAATGATGAAAGCCATGAAAAATAAGGAAAAGGACCGGAAAGAAACCCTGTCTATGCTTCTGGCGGCTCTGAAAAACAAAGCCATTGACAAGCGCGCAGACCTCACCCCGGAGGAAGAGTATGAGGTTATTAAAAAAGAAATAAAGCAGACAAAGGAAACAATGGATTTGGCGCCGGCAGACCGCACCGATATCATTGAACAGTGCAAGGCACGTCTGGCCGTTCTCTCCGAATTTGCGCCGGAGGAAATGAGCGAGGAAGCTATCCGCGCCGTTATAAAAGAAGTAATCGAAACCCTGGGCATAGCAGAGCCTTCCGGCAAAGACAAGGGGAAGATTATGAAAGAGCTGATGCCGAAGGTAAAGGGAAAAGCGGACGGTTCCCTGGTAAATAAGTTAGTAGGAGAGATTCTTGCGTAGACGGATACTCCTGCCCTGTCTGATTCTTTCAGCCGTATTGTACGGCTGCGGCGGGGAAGGAGACAAAACAGGAGAGGTGACCGTCCCCGAAGTACAGCAGGCGGATCAGACAGAACAGGCAGAAGAGAGCGGCGGTGAAAACGGCGGGGCAGAAGAACAGCCGGCCCCGGTTATTGTGGGAACCGAACCAGGAACCGTGCTGGGTGAGGAAGAAGTGATTCTCATGCAGGAGGGAGAGTCGGTCAGCGTTCCCTATAACAGAATCCAGGGAATGGATGGATTTACCATAGCTTATGACCCGGAAACCTTTTCGCTGGAGGCGTCGGAGAAAGAGCTGTGTTTTTATGCATATTCTTATGGGGCAGATTCGGAAACGCCGGTATTTGTAAAAATTTCGGAGACAGACGGAGATTCTGCGGAGAGTTTGGCGGATCAGTATGTGGCTGACAGCAATGAGGAGTGTCTGGTGGAAGAAGTAACTATAGGCGAGGGCGAGTATCCGGCTACTTGGATCAGCTATTCCGAAGGGACGGACAATAACAGCCGGACTTGTGATCTTTATATTTTCCGGTATAATGAGAAATTGTATACGGTGCAGATGGATTGCTTTGTAGAAGCTTATGAAGGAATGGGGGCTAAACAGGAGAGTATTTTGTCTGCGTTGAGGTTTGATGAAGGGTAGAGGGTGGATTATTTTTATGTGATGGTTAACGGTAGAGGGTGGATTATTTTTATGTGATGATTAACGGTAGAGGTGTGTCATTTTGGGGGTACGGCAGGCGGTGAAGGCTGCGGGCAAGAACCGCCACCCCTGATCGGGGCGGCCCTCCTCCCCTCCGCCGGGACGGTTGCGAGTATTAGCGAGCTGGTATAGCTTGGAAGGCGTTTTGCTTTCAGGTTGATGTTTTAGCTATATAAAAATAAGCTTTGGTATGAGGCGTAGGATTGTATATTCAGGGAGTTGTGAATGATGATCCGGAAGTTTCGATTTTTGAATTAGTCAGAAAAAATGTGAAAATTAGGAAAGAACTAAAATAGAAAAGAATTAAAATAGTACAAGGAATTAACTGATATGAACTCACGACAGATAAGACAATCCTTTATATTATTATTGACTGCTGTCATCTGGGGGGTGGCTTTTGTAGCTCAGAGCGTAGGCATGGACTATGTTGGGCCTTTTACATTTATCTGTGTCCGCTCCCTTATCGGCGGGTTGGTGCTGCTTCCGTGCATTACTTTGTTGGACCGCTTAAATGGACGGCAGGACGGAACTGCTTCGGCAGGCGGAAGAAGGAGTAAGGAAGGGAACAATGGTGTAGATGGTAAAAGTATGGGGGACAGCAGGGTTATGCAAAAAAAAGCGGATGCGAAAAGGCTGCTCCTTGGCGGGATTTGCTGCGGTTTGGCTCTTTGTACCGCAAGCTGCTTTCAGCAGTTCGGTATTCTATACACCAGTGTGGGAAAGGCCGGATTCCTTACGGCCTTTTATATTATTATTGTTCCCATTTTGGGACTCTTTTTTGGCAAAAAATGCGGACCCTTTGTGTGGATAGGCGTGGTTTTAGCGCTGGCGGGGCTTTATTTCCTTTGCATGACGGAAAGTCTGCGCCTTGGGACCGGCGATATTTTGGTATTTATTTGCGCCTGTCTTTTTTCCATACATATCTTGGTGATTGATTATTTTACCCAGTATGTAGATGGTGTAAAGATGTCCTGTATTCAGTTTTTTGTGTGCGGAGCGGTATCGGGTATAGCTATGCTTATTTTCGAAAGGCCGGAACTGACACAGCTTCTTGCTGCCTGGAAACCTGTTCTTTATGCGGGCGTGCTTTCCAGCGGAGCCGGCTATACCTTGCAGATCGTAGGGCAGAAGGATATGAATCCCACTGTGGCCTCTCTTATCCTGAGCTTGGAATCTGTGGTATCGGTACTGGCGGGGATGCTGTTTTTAAATCAGCATCTGACAAGCCGTGAGCTGTTTGGATGCGCCCTTATGTTTGCGGCAATTATTCTGGCTCAGCTTCCGCAGAAGAAGAAAACTATAGGCCGGACCCAAAATACTTAGCAGTAAGCCGTAAGACATTTGCTCTTTGTGGCAGAGTCAGATAAAGTGCGGCAGGTCGTCGTTACCAGTTTTAATCAAAGAACTATGATTTATGAAGCGGTTTATTCCTTATGCAGTCAGACAATAAGGCCGAAAAGAATCATTTTAGTGGATGACGGCTCCACAGATCAGGTATCCTTACAAATTTTTAAACGGATATTTCACCCGGATATCCATCCGGACCGCCTTTCCCGCCTGATCTCCAGTCTGCTCGGTATGGAGGTAAAGGTGGTACATATTCTTCCCAATGAGGATAGCATGATGGATGGAGACACGCTTCTGATTATGGATATGCTTGGAGAACCGGAGGACGGCTCACTCATAAATGTAGAGATCCGGAAACAAAGCTACGCATTTCCGGCAGAAAGAATCACCTGTTATTCCTCCGACTTGGTTATGCGCCAGTATGTCAGAGTAAAAGGATACAAAGGGAACACTTTTACCTACCGCGATATCAAAAAGGTATATGTAATCGTAATCTTTGAGCAGAGCATGGGAATATTCCACAAAATGGGAGAGCACTACATCCATCACGGAGAAACCAAATTTGATACGGGGCTTCCCCTGGAGCTGCTGCAGGAATTTTACCTGGTAGCCCTTGACGTATTCCGGAAAATCCCATATCATAGAGACAGAAGCGAATGTACCGCATGGCTGTCTTTATTAACCACAGAGCATTTGGAAGATGCGGAAGCTCTGGTCAGAGAATACCCCTGGCTGGAGGAAATCTACGAGGAAGCAGCCATGCTGAGACAACATCCGGAGGAGGTGCTGGGGATGTTTTCAGAGGCATTGCAGATATTAGATGAAAATACAGTGAAATACATGATAGAAGAACTGCAGAAGAAGGTAGAGGAAAAAGAAGCAGCGATAAATGAAAAAGACACCATAATAAATGAACAAAGCTCTGCCCTCCACAGAATAAGCACAGAAAACGAGGCATTAAAAAGGCAATTAGAAGAGCTGTCACAGAATACATCCTTATAAAAATATTTTTAGCAGCCTCATAACGCTTTACAAGAAAACAACCATTCAACAAATAAATTCAGCTAAGAAATATCAAGTGTTTTTGAGAAATATTTCTTGGATGTTCCGCTGGATGGTAAAGTCGCAAAGGCGCACGAGAGGAACTTTCATGAGTGTCCTTTCGAATGAAAGTTCCTCTCATTACAGGTGTGCCGAAGCGACTTTACCCTTTAGTGCCGTCGCGCAGCGACTTTTATAGGAGGAAAAGACATGTTATCAATCTGCGGTACGGACTGCTGCAGCCAATGCGAAAAAAAAGAAGCCTGCGGCGGCTGTGTGAAAAACGACGGACATCCCTTCGGAGGAATTTGTATAGCTGCCGAATGTATCAAAAAAGGCGGTACAGGCGAACTGACTAAATTAAAAAACACCCTCATAAACGAATTTAACGCCCTCAAAATCAAAAACCTCCAAGTAAACGATCTCAACCTGCTCAACGGATTTTACATAAACCTGGAATACCGCCTGCCAAACGGACAATCCGTAAAGCTTCTCGAAGACAATAACATCTATTTTGGAAACCAGATAGAGCTTCCGGACAGCGACAGATGCTACGGCCTCACCGCAGACACCCAATTTCTCCTGGTATGCGAATACGGATGCAGCGGAAAAGATCCGGAAATCATACTGTACAAAAAAAGATAACACCTCTATCCATTTAACTTCAGAAAACCCAAAAAGGAGCAGACATGATACTGGAAACCAAAAGACTCCGCCTCCGCGAAATAACCCAGACCGACTACAAAGCCCTAAGCCAAATCCTACAAGACGAAGAAACCATGTACGCCTATGAGGGAGCCTTCAGCGACAAAGAAGTACAAGAATGGCTCGACAGACAAATCCGGCGCTACAAAAAATGGGGTTTCGGCCTATGGGCCGTCATACTAAAAGAAACCGGCGATTTCATCGGCCAATGCGGACTTACCATGCAGCCCTGGAAAGACCAAGAAGTACTGGAAATAGGTTACCTGTTCCAACGCGCCCACTGGCACAAAGGCTACGCCGCCGAAGCAGCAAAAGCCTGCAAAAAATACGCCTTCGAAATCCTAAAAGCCCCCGAAGTCTGCTCCATCATCCGCGACACAAACATACCCTCCCAAAAAGTAGCCCTCCGAAACGGAATGCACCCCACCGACCATTGGACCAAACAATATAAAGGCATAGCCATGCCCCACGACCGCTACACAGTCATCCGCAAATTATAATGCATTATAATCCCATGAAATCTACAATAGAGTTTCTTTTCCCTTTTCTTTAGAAGAACTCTCATTTCCAAGACAAAATAAAAAATCAAATATAGTTCACCTTTGCAGAACACTTATCTTAACAACCAGCCCCCTTTTTTTAAAAAAAATTCCAAAAGTCATCAACACAACACAAAAAGAATAGCACATCAATCATAAGAACCCTTCACACCCCACAACCAGGGGATGCAGCAGGCTTAGGCGGCAGACTTTTCCGATATCCAGTGTCACGCCTGTTCGCGAACGCTCTGTCTGATATGGCCGGACATTGCAAGACAACTTCCAAAAATACAACACCAACCAGCAATGTCCGTCCAGAGCAGACAGAGTGTACGAGAACGAGCGGACACGGATATGGAAAAGTCTGCCGCCTAAGCCTGCTGCATCCCCGTCCACCCCCATATTTGCCAAAAAATCCCCCCACATATTGAATTTCCCCCACCAATCCACTATAATAAAACAAGACCAACCAAAAAGGACAACCAAACAATGAAACTACTATTCATATCCCTCGGCTGCGACAAAAATCTCGTAGATTCCGAACAAATGCTCGGCCTCTTAGAAAAAGAAGGCCACACCTTCACCGACGACGAAACCGAAGCCGAAGCAATCATCATCAACACCTGCTGCTTCATAAACGACGCCAAAGAAGAAAGTATCAACACCATCCTAGAAATGGCCGAACACCGAAAATCCGGCGCCTGCAAAGCCCTAATCGTCACCGGCTGCCTGGCCCAGCGCTACCATCAGGAGATACAAAAAGAGATCCCCGAAGTAGACGCCATCCTCGGAACTACCGCCTACGACGCCCTCCCGGGGATCCTGAAAAATGCCCTAAATGGCCAAAAAGCACAAAAGCTCGAACCCCTGGATCGCCTGATAAAACCGCAGACATCCCGTCAGCTCACCACCGGCGGCCATTACGCCCACCTAAAGATTGCCGAAGGCTGCAACAAACATTGCACCTACTGCATCATCCCCAGGATACGCGGCCCCTACCGCAGCATCCCAATGGAAGCTCTGCTAGAGGAAGCCTCCCGGTTAGCATCTCAGGGCGTAAAAGAACTCATCCTGGTAGCCCAGGAAACAACCCTCTACGGCTTAGACCTTTACGGAGAAAAACGCCTCCCGGCCTTGCTAAGAGAGCTATGTAAAATCAAAAGCCTCAGATGGATACGCGTCCAATACTGCTACCCGGAAGAAATCACAAAAGAGCTTATTGAAGTATTCAAAGAAGAACCAAAGCTCTGCCATTACCTGGATCTCCCCATTCAGCACGCCTCCGATTCCATCCTAAAACGCATGGGAAGAAAAACCACCCGGGCCGATCTGGAGCAAATGATCGCCGATCTAAGAGAAGCCATCCCCGACATCTGCCTTAGAACCACCCTGATCACCGGCTTCCCGGGAGAAACACAGCAGGATCACGAAGAACTCCTGTCCTTCATAGACGCCTGCGAATTTGACCGCCTCGGCGTATTCACCTACTCACAGGAAGAAGACACCCCGGCCGCCCTGATGCCGGACCAGATTCCCGAAGAAGTCAAAAAAGACCGTCAGGCCGAGTTAATGGAGCTTCAGCAGGAAATAGCCTTCGAAAAAGCCGAAGCCATGACAGGCCGTGAACTGGAAGTCCTGATCGAAGGCCGCGTATCCGATGAAAACGCCTACGTAGGCCGCACCTATCGGGACGCCCCCGACGTAGACGGCTACATTTTCATCAACACCGAAGAAACACTGGTAAGCGGAGACTTCGCAAAGGTCCGCGTCACCGGAGCCTACGAATACGATTTAATAGGAGAGCTGATATGAATCTGCCAAACAAACTAACCGTCCTGCGCGTACTGCTGATTCCTTTTTTCGTCCTCTTTCTTCTGACAGATCTGGGTGGCGATTATGGAAAATACTACGCCCTTGCCATTTTCATCATAGCAAGCCTTACGGATCTTCTGGACGGAAAAATCGCCCGAAAGTACAACCTAGTCACCAACTTCGGAAAGTTCATGGACCCGCTGGCCGACAAGCTCCTTGTCTGCTCCGCCATGATCTGCCTGGTGGAAATGAAACGCCTTGCCGCCTGGATTGTCATTATCATCATTGCCCGGGAATTTATCATCAGCGGATTTCGCCTGGTAGCCTCGGATAATGGAGTGGTAATTGCGGCAAGCTATTGGGGAAAGTTTAAAACCACCTTTCAGATGCTGATGATCATACTGCTGATCCTGGATCTGGGAGAAGCATTTGCGCTAGTAGAAACCATAGTAGTCTGGATTGCCCTCATCTTAACCGTCGTATCCCTGGCGGATTACCTGTTGAAAAATAAGGGCGTCTTACTGGAAGGAGATATCTGACATGATAGTAGAACTGATTTCCGTGGGAACCGAAATCCTCTTGGGCAACATCGTAAACACCAACGCAGCCTACCTCTCGGAGAAATGCGCCCAGCTCGGCCTTTCCCTCTATTATCAGACCGTAGTGGGCGACAACCCCGACCGTCTGGAGGAAACCCTTAGAACAGCCCTTAACCGCTCCGACGTGGTGATCTTAGGCGGCGGCTTAGGACCCACCCAGGACGATCTGACAAAAGAAGTTACCGCCAGGGTCCTGGGCAAAAATCTGGTGGAGGACGCCCACAGCCGGGAGCTGATTCAGAGATTCTTTGACACCCGCGGAATCGCGGAGATCACCGACAACAACTGGAAGCAGGCCCTTGTTCCCGCAGGGGCAATCGTCATAGACAACGACAACGGAACCGCCCCGGGACTGATTCTGGAGGAAGGGGAGAAAATCGTCATTCTTCTGCCGGGACCGCCCGGAGAAATGAAGCCTATGTTCGAAAAGGACATTTTCCCCTATCTCAATAAGAAGCAGCCGGAGGTAATTGTATCGGAAACGGTAAAGATCTGCGGAATGGGAGAGAGCAAGGTCGAAACCATGATCTCAGATCTCATAGAAAAGCAGACCAACCCCACCATAGCCACCTACGCCAAGATTGGGGAAGTCCACCTGCGGCTCACCGCCAAGGCAGCGGACGAGGCGGCGGCAAAGAAGCTGATGAAGCCCGTGATCCGGGAACTCAAGGTGCGCTTCGGCGGCAGCATCTACACCACCAATGAAATGATGACCTTAGAGGAATCCGTAGTCCAGCTTTTAAAAGAGCAGGATCTGACACTGACCACCGTAGAATCCTGCACCGGCGGACTTTTTACCGGCCGCCTGGTCAATGTACAGGGAGCCTCCGAGGTATTGAAGCAGGGCTTTATCACCTACTCCAACAAGGCAAAGCGCAAGCTTATCGGCGTGAAAAAGCTGACCCTGAAGGAATTTGGCGCAGTCAGCGATAAGACGGCAAAGGAAATGGCAAAGGGCGCCATCCTGACCACAGGCTCCGACGCGGCCGTATCCATCACCGGAATCGCAGGTCCCGACGGCGGCACCAGGGAAAAGCCCGTGGGCCTTGTATACATTGCCGTGTCCGTAAAGGGAGCAATGCGTGTGGAGGAATATCATTTTACCGGAAACCGCATGAAGATCCGGGAGAGCGCCGTGGTAGCGGCTCTGACCCTTCTTCGCACCAGCATATTAGAAACCATCAAATTTTAAGGAGCGGACCTACATGCCAAAGCAGAATATAACCATACGGATCAAATATTTTACGGACAAAATCGAACGGCTTGCCTACATCGGAGGAAAATCCGACTGGATCGATCTGAGAGCCGCCGAGGAAGTAACCATGAAAGCCGGAGAATTTCGGCTGATACCCTTAGGCATCGCTATGGAGCTTCCAAAGGGCTATGAGGCCCATGTAGTGCCCAGAAGCAGCACCTTTAAAAGCTTCGGAATCATTCAGACAAACAGCATGGGAGTGATAGACGAAACTTACTGCGGCGACAACGATCAGTGGTTTATGCCGGCCTATGCCCTGCGGGACACCCGGATCCATGTCAATGACCGGATCTGCCAGTTCCGCATTATGGAGCATCAGCCGGAGCTGTTTTTTGAGGAAACCGACGCCCTGTTAAACGGCGACCGGGGCGGATTCGGCAGTACCGGAAAGGCGTGAGAATATGCAGATAATAACCTTTGCAGCAATTGATATTGGTTCCTACGAGGTGGGAATGAAGATTTTGGAGCTGGTGCCCAAGACAGGCATCCGGGAGATAGACTACATCCGCCACGGCATCGAGCTTGGCCGGGATGCCTACAACAAGGGGAAGATCGGCAATGAGATGTTAGAAGAGCTATGCCGGGTACTGGAGGACTTCACCCGGATTATGAAGGAGTACCAGGTAGACGACTACCGGGCCTGCGCCACAAGCGCCATCCGGGAGACAAGCAACTGTCTTTTGATTCTGGATAAAATCCGCGTGCGTACCGGCCTGGAGGTGGAGGTTCTAAGCAACTCCGAGCAGCGCTTCTTAGGCTACAAGTCCATAGCCTCCAACGAGGAATCCTTTCAGAAAATCATTCAGAAGGGAACTGCCATCGTGGACGTGGGAGGGGGAAGTATCCAGATTTCCCTATTTGACAAGGACGCCCTTGTTTCCACCCAGAATATGCGCCTGGGCACCATGCGTATCCGGGAACGTCTGGCGGAGGTGGAGAGCCGCACCAATCATTTCGGCGATATCATAGAGGAAATGATCAACAACGAGCTGAAAAGCTACAAGCGGCTGTACTTAAAGGATCGTGAGATTAAAAATATCATTTTGGTGGGAGACTATATTACCCAGTTTATGCAGCGAAACGCAATGGAGCACAGTCTCATGCTGAGCCGGGAGGAATACATTCAGCTCTACCAGGAGATTATGACCCGGACGCCTCAGGCAATGGTTCAGCGCCTCGGCCTGGTTTCGGAAAATGTGTCCCTTATTATGCCGGCGCTGATTATCTACAAGCGCCTTATCGAAGAGACGGGAGCGGAAACTATCTGGATTCCCGGCCTGAACCTAAGCGACGGCCTGGCCTACGACTATGCGGAGCGCAAAAAGATCTTCAAGTCCTCCCACAATTTTGAAAATGACATTGTGGAGGCGGCCAAAAATATTGCCAAGCGCTATCAGAGCAACAAAACCCATCTGGCGGGCACGGAATACCTGGCGCTCACCATTTTTGATAAAATGAAGCGGATTCACGGCATGGGAAGAAGAGAGCGCCTTCTGCTGCAGATTGCGGTGCTTCTTCACGACTGCGGCAAGTACATCAGCATGAACCGCACGGCGGAGTGCTCCTACGAGATTGTGATGTCCACGGAGATCATCGGTCTGTCTCACCGGGAACGGGAGATTATTGCCAGCGCCATCCGTTTTAACACGGAGGAATTTGCTTCCTTTGAGGAATTTTCCATCGGCTCCAGCCTGGACCGGCAGGATTATCTTCTGACCGCCAAGCTGAGTGCAATCCTGCGGGTGGCAAACTCTATGGACAGAAGCCACAACCAGAAGTTCAAGAATGTAAAGGTCACCTTAAAGGAGCGGGAGCTTATCGTTGTGGTAGACACGGTGGAGGACATTACCTTAGAGCAGGGGCTTTTCTCCCACAAAGCGGAATTTTTCGAGACAATTTTCAGTATCCGGCCCGTAATCCGGCAGAAAAGGCAGGTGTAGGAAATGGAAAAGAAGGATTTTACCAAAAGCGAATACTATCGGAACCGGGAGCTTTCCTGGCTGGCATTTAATGAGCGCGTGTTAAGCGAGGCGAGAGACAAGAGCATCCCTCTCTTTGAGCGGTTAAAGTTTTTGAGCATTACGGCTTCCAATCTGGACGAATTTTTTATGATCCGTGTGGCTTCCTTAAAGGACATGGTTCACGCAAAGTATACCAAGAAGGACATTGCCGGCCTGACGCCTCAGGAGCAGCTTGACGAGATTATCAAGGCCACCCGGGAAATGGTGAGCACTCAGTATTCCACGTATTCCCGATCCCTGCTGCCCCTTCTGCGCCAGCACGGGCTGACGGTAGTGCAGGAGCATGAGGATTTAAACGAAGAGCAGGCCCGGTATGCGGACCGGTATTTCCGGGAGAATGTCTATCCGGTGCTGACACCGATGGCTGTGGATTCCTCCCGTCCGTTTCCGCTGATCCGCAATAAATCTCTGAATATCGGAGCGCTGTTGTCAAAGAAAAACGAAAAGACAGAGGAGCTTGAGTTTGCCACCGTGCAGGTGCCCTCCGTTCTTCCCCGGATTGTACGCCTTCCCGATGATAAGGACGGCTCAAAGGTTGTGATTCTGCTGGAGGAGATTATTGAGCGCAACATGCAGCAGCTATTCCTAAGCTACAACATTGTCTGCGCCCATCCCTACCGGCTTATGCGCAATGCGGATCTGACGATTGACGAGGATGACGCTTCCGATCTCTTAAAGGAGATTCAAAAGCAGTTAAAGAAGCGTCAGTGGGGAGAGGCTATCCGTCTGGAAGTGGAGGACAAGATGGATAAGCGCCTCTTAAAGCTTCTGCGTAAGGAGTTGAATATCAAGGAGGATTCCATTTTCAAGATTGTGGGACCGCTGGATCTGACCTTCCTTATGAAAATGTACGGTATGGACGGCTTTGACGCCCTCAAATTCCCCAGGCATGTGCCTGCGGCTGTGAAGGAGCTTCCGGCGGATTGTGATATTTTTGAGGAAATACGCAAGGGAGACGTGCTGCTTCATCATCCCTACCAGACCTTTGATCCGGTGGTGAAGCTTGTGCGGGATGCCTCCGCGGACCCGAAGGTTCTGGCTATCAAGCAGACGCTTTACCGTGTCAGCGGCAATTCGCCCATTATTGCGGCTCTGGCACAGGCGGCGGAGAACGGGAAGCAGGTGTCGGTGCTTGTGGAGCTGAAGGCCCGGTTTGACGAGGAGAACAATATTTTATGGGCCAAGATGCTTGAAAAGGCGGGCTGCCATGTGATTTATGGTTTGGTGGGTCTTAAGACGCACAGCAAGATTACGCTGGTGGTGCGCCGGGAGGATGACGGCATCCGCCGTTATGTGCATCTGGGTACGGGAAATTACAATGATTCCACGGCGAAGCTTTATACGGATCTGGGGCTTATGACCTGCTCCGCGCCTATCGGCGAGGATGCCACGGCTGTGTTCAATATGCTGTCGGGCTACTCGGAGCCGGTGGGGTGGAACAAGCTTTCTCTTGCGCCTATCTGGTTAAAGGAGCGGTTTCTGTCGCTGATCCGCCGCGAGCAGGAGCATGCGGAGAACGGCGGGGAAGGGCATATTATGGCAAAGATGAATTCGCTCTGCGATCCTGACGTGATTGCGGCTCTCTATGAAGCCTCGTCCGCAGGGGTGAAGATTGATCTGCTGATTCGGGGAATCTGCTGTCTTAAGGTGGGAATCCCGGAGGTGAGCGAGCATATTTCCGTGCGTTCCATTGTGGGGAATTTTTTGGAGCACAGCCGGATCTTCTACTTCCATAACGGGGGGCAGGAGGAGGTTTACTGTGCCAGTGCGGACTGGATGCCCCGGAACCTGGAGAAGCGGGTGGAGATTCTTTTTCCCATTGAGCAGGAGAATTTGAAGAAGGAAGTGATTCACATTCTGGATATGGAGTTCCAGGATAATGTGAAGGCGCACCTTCTGCAGCCGGACGATACGTATGTGAAGGCGGATCGGAGAGGAAAGGTTTCCATAAGCTCGCAGGATTATTTTGCGGAGGAGGCGAAGGAGAAAGTAAGGGTGGATTCTTCTGTCTACACCGGGCGGGTGTTTATTCCGGAGGAGCCGGAGGAGTAGGATAACAGTTACTGTTCACTCGCCACTGTTCCGCGAGGTGTTTCCGCACATTTTGTGCGGAAATCCCGAGTTTTTCAGCGCGAAATCGCATCTTTTTGCGATTTCTGTGCATCGCGAAGCGTGTTACTGGGCACGGAGTGAACAGTAACTATTTTATCTATTATCCAAACATTCCGGCAGCCTGGAAAGCTCTGTCTCCGTCTGCTCCCCTGTTGCCATATCTTTTACATTGGCCGTACCCTTTTCCAGCTCGTTTGCGCCGATGATTACGACCTTCTTTGCGCCGATTTTGTTGGCATACTTCATCTGGGCCTTTACGCTGCGGTCCATATAATCGGTTTCCACAATCAGCCCGTGGGAGCGGATCTCATTTACCAGCCGGAAGGCTTTCGCCTTTGCTTCGGCTCCCAGGATTCCCACATAGAGATCCGGCGTCTCCATAGGCGGCAGCTCCACGCCCTCTTTTTCCAGGAAATAGAGTATCCGCTCAATTCCCATTCCGAAACCAACGGAAGGGATGTCCTGCTTCTCGTCAAGCTCATGAATCAGACCGTCATAACGCCCGCCGCCGCAGAGGGTGAAGCCGTCCTGATTCACAAACTCGAAAACGGTCTTGGTATAATAATCCAGCCCCCGGACAATGCCCGTATCCACCTCAAAGGGAATCTCCATCTGGGTCAGCAGGCTCTTAAGCTCCTCAAAATGGGCGCGGCACTCCTCATCCAGATATTCAATGGTTCTTGGAGCGTCCTTTACGATTTCCTTGCACTCAGGAACCTTGCAGTCAATGACGCGGAGCGGATTCTTCCGCATACGCTCCCGGCAGGTGGGGCACAGCTTGTCCTCATGCTTCTGCAGATATGACAAAAGCGCATCATTGTAATCCTTCTTACAGTTTGGGCAGCCTATGCTGTTAATATGAAGCTTTGCATCCTTTAAGCCCAACTTGGCAATAAAAGCAGTCACCAGGGAAATCAGCTCCACCTCCGCCAGAGGGCTTTTTGCTCCCACAAACTCCACTCCGAACTGATGATGCTGACGAAGCCGCCCGCTCTGAGGCTTCTCATAGCGGAATGCCTGGGTGACATAATACAGCTTGGCCGGCGCCGGATTTGCATACAAATTGTGCTCCAGATAAGCACGCATCACGCCTGCCGTTCCCTCCGGCTTCAGGGTAATGCTCCGATCACCCTTGTCCGTAAAGGTGTACATTTCCTTCTGCACCACATCTGTTGTCTCCCCCACACCGCGCTGAAACAGCACCGTATGCTCAAACATGGGGGTAATGATCTCTGTCATATGATAAGTATGCGCCAGATCCCGCGCAATCTTTTCCACATAAGCGCGCCTGTGCATCCGCTCGCCGTACCAGTCCTCTACGCCTCTTGGGGCTTGTGTAATCATAATCGTATCCTCCTATTCTAAATCGCTGCGCGATGGCACTAAAGGGTAAAGCCGCTTCGACGCACCTGTATTGAGAGGAACTTTCATTCGAAAGGGCACTCATGAAAGTTCCTCTCGTGCGTCTTTGCGGCTTTACCTGTCGCTGCGCGATGGCACTAAAGGGTAAAGTCACTTCGACGCACCCGTGGTGAGAGAAACTTTCATTCGAAAGGGCACTCATGAAAGTTCCTCTCGTGCGTCTTTGCGACTTTACCTGTCGCTGCGCGACAACACTAAAGAGTAAAGCCACTTCGACACACCTGTATTGAGAGCGGCTTTTCGTTCTGTCTTATTCCAGCTCCGCTATCCCGACCCGAAAGCTTCCGGGCGCCCATTTGTGCTGCAGCTCCTCATCGTGAATCACTGTCTGAAAAGCCAGAAACACCTTCATATCAAAATTTTTCACTTCCTCAATCATCAGCTCCATAGCCGTCTGCCGGTCAAAGGCTCTCCGATAGGGCCGGTCCGAGGTCAGGGCCGCATAGGTATCACAGACCCGCAAAACCCGGGCGCCAATGGGAATCTGATCCCCTGCAAGGTTTTCCGGATAACCGGAGCCGTCATAATTCTCATGATGATACAAAATGCTCTCCAGAATATCATCCGAAAAATCATACCGGATCAGCGTCTCATACCCCAGTCTCGGATGCATCCGCACATACTTCATTTCCTCAATATTCAAGGTATCCTCATCCCTGCCGTACAGATAGCCGGACACCCTGAGCTTCCCGATGTCATGGAGCATCCCTGCCACCGCCAGCTCATGGCACCGGTCCTCATAGAGACCGTACTGCTTTGCCACACAGTATGCCAGATTGCTGACACAGATTCCATGCCGCAATTCCTCCGTGGCGTCCTCCTCAAACATCGTCCAATCGTCTGTTAGCGCTTCTCTCAATGCTGCCTCTCTCATTGTCTCACCTAACTCCAAAAGCCGCGTACCCTCAAAAACGCCCTGCCCATATCCTGCGGCCGGATTCCCAAGAGTACTTAAGTCGTTGCAACAGCCCCGCCGTCAGAACCGTTACAAGTGATTCGCTGCCAAAAAGCTTCTCTTACGTTCGATCATTTCCTCAATCCTGCCCATATACTGAGCCACATCCTTCACATTCTCCACACGCTCAATATGGTCCGCCCCAAACACAAACTTCGAAGCGCCTCCTGCACCTGCGGCCAGGATCGTCTGTTTCTCCTCCATAATCAGTATATTGTAAATTCCGGCTTTGTCAACCTTTGCATACCCTACATTTTCAAAATTTCCCGCCATATTCTTCTGGCGGTAGAGATAGTAGGGATAAAGCTCCTGCTCCACACAGCTGCGGTAAGCCAGATCCATAATTTCCTGACTGTTCTTAAGCCCCATCTCCCGGTACTCCTCCTGGAACAGCTTAAGCCGCGCCGCCCGCTTCACCGCCAGGGAATGAACGGTAATGCTGTCCGGTCCCAGTACGCGAAGCTCCTCCAGCGTATGCCGCACCTCTGGCAGCTCTTCCCCCGGCAGACCCACAATCAAATCCATGTTGATATTGTCAAAGCCGGATTCTCTTGCCATGTAAAATGCTTCCTTCGTCTGTTCCACCGTATGCCTCCGCCCGATGAGGTCCAGTGTCGCCTGATTCATAGTCTGCGGATTTACCGAAACCCGCGTCACCCCATGTTCTTTCAGCACCCGGAACTTCTTGGGCGTCACGCTGTCCGGCCGGCCGGCTTCCACCGTCAGCTCCCGCAGATGCCCGTAATCAAAGGCTTCCTCCAGAACGCCCATAAGACGGTGAAGCTGCTCCGCCGTAAGTGTGGTAGGCGTTCCGCCCCCTACATAAATCGTATTCAGCTTCCTGCCTTTATAAGCCTTTCCCAGAAAACGAAGCTCCGAAAAAAGCGCTTCCAGATAGGCGTCCACCTGCTTCTGCCACCGATTCAGGGGCGAAGAGGAAAAAGAACAGTACAGGCAAATGCTCGGACAGAAAGGAATCCCCACATAAAGGCTGTAGCCCTCTTGATAATCAAGCCCTTTCAGCACCTCCCGTTCCCGGTTGGCGATGGACACGGCCAGGGCCGTCTTTTCATTGCTGCAAAGATAGGTGCCCCGCATATAGTCCGCAATCTCCACATTGGACCTTCCCTGCTCCAGCATTGCCATCGGAATCTTCACCGGACGGATTCCCGTCAGCGTTCCCCAGGGCAGCTTCCTTCCTGTAAAATCAGAGAGCACCCCGTAAATCAACTGCTTCAACTGATTTTTCACAAGCTTCCGCTCAGGATTCTCCACACAAACACGGCTCTTCTTTTGAAGAGCCTCATTCTCATATACCGCAAATTCGATTTCCTCTTCCCCTATGACTGCCGCCATCTGAAGAGGCACATCCTCCGTAAATGCGGTCTTCTCCCGAACATTTACTTCCTCCTCCGGGTAAAAAGCCTTAATCAGAGAATGAATGTCATAGGCAAAGCTTTCCTGATTGATCCTAACCTCTATCATCATCTGTCCCCAATGTCTCTGCAAACATAAGCATCTGTCCGTTACGGTTCACACGCCGCTGTTCCGCAGGGTATTTCCGTACATTTTGTGCGGAGCTCCTAAGTTTTTCAGCATGAAACCGCATTTTTTCGTTACTGGTCACGGAACGAACTACAACCATTTTACATATAAGGATTGTACTTCTTCTCATAACCGACAGTCGTCATTTCCTCGTGCCCCGGATACACCTTTACATCCTCCGGCAGCACCAGAAGCTTTTCCTTCACGGACCGCACTAGCGCCGAAAGGCTCCCTCCCGGGAAATCCGTTCTTCCGATAGAGCCGCAAAACAGCGTATCCCCGCTGAACAGCGCCTTCGCCTCCGGCTGATAATAACAGCAGCCTCCCGGCGTATGTCCCGGCGTGAAAAGCATCCGAAAGCTCATACCGGCCTCTTCAAACACCTGCCCGTCCTCAAGAAGCACATCCGGCTTTACCGTAACCGCTGCGCCAAACAGCGCCTTTGACAGATTCTGCGCCGGATCAAGAAGCAGCCCTTCTTCCGCCTCCGCCGCGTAGACCTTCACTCCGAAATCCCGCTTCAAATCCGAAACCGCCAGAATGTGATCCCCATGCCCGTGTGTCAGAAAAACGGCCTTCAAGGACAATCCTTCGTCCACAGCCTTCCTGACAATCACATCCGCCCGGTCCGCCGGGTCCACCACAATCGTCTCCAATGTCTCCTCGTTGATCAGAAGATAGCAGTTGGTCCGCACATCCCCCAAAACAAGCGTCTCTATTCTCATACTTCCCTGTTATCCTTTCTCACACCGCCGTTTCCCATACTCCCGCACACAAACATATCTCCGAAGCTGTCCGTACATGGTACATGGCAAACGGCAACCCAAAAACGCAGCGCATCATAAGCCAATTCCGTATCAGCCCATAGCCCGCTCAATATCCAGAACGCTTTCCACCTGATGAAGCTTATCCGCAATCCTCTGCAGCTCATCCTTCCCGCCGATATCAAAGGTAATGGAAATGGTGGCCGTCCCCTGCTTACTGGTGCGCACATTGATACTGGTCATATCAATCCCCCGCTCCGTAAAAATCCGGGAAATATCCACCAGTAACCCCGTCCGGTTGTTTGCGTATATCTTAATCTCCGTAGCATACTTCTCCCCGGAGGCCGCCGCCCCCATATCCTGCCACTCCGCGTCAATCAGCCGCCGCCTCTCAAGCTCCTGAAGATTCAGCACATTGATACAATCCGTCCGGTGAATGGAAACGCCCCGTCCCCGGGTAACAAACCCGATAATCTCATCCCCCGGTACCGGGCTGCAGCACTTGGAAAACCGCACGGACACATCCGAAAGGCCCTTGACCACAATTCCGCTCTTGGACTTGGTAATGCGGATCTTGCTGTCCTTATTGTCGGCTACGGCCTCCATCACCTTCTCGTCGGTAAATTCCTTCTTGTGGAGCTTGTCATACTCCTCAGTCATCTTATTGATAACCTGGCCTTCTTTCAGACCGCCGTGTCCAATGGCCGCCAGAACGGAATCCCAGTCCCGGAAGCCGTATTTGCGCATCACGATATTCTGAAACTCCGGCTTCATAATATCGGACATCACAATAGACTTTACCTTGCAGTACTGGGCAAGCATTTCCTTGCCCCGCAAAATATTCTCATCCTTAAACTGATGCTTAAACCACTGATTGATCTTATTTTTCGCCTGAGTGCTCTTAACCACATTCAGCCAGTCCCGGCTCGGTCCCCGGGAATTTTGAGACGTCAGCACCTCAATGCGGTCCCCGTTCTGAATGGTATAATCAATCGTCACCAGCTTGCCGTTGACCCTGGCCCCAATCATCTTATTTCCCACGGCGCTGTGGACACTGTAGGCAAAATCAATGGGCGTGGAGCCGCTTGGCAGGGTTTTCACATCTCCCGTAGGCGTAAAGCAATAGACGCTCTCGGAAAACAGGTCCAAATCACTTTTCAGGAGATTCATAAACTCCTTATTGTCGGACATGTCGCGCTGCCACTCCAGGATCTGCCGAAGCCAGCTCATTTTCTCCGCTTCCTGCTGATCCACGGTTTTCTTGCCGTCGCTGCTCTCCTTATACTTCCAGTGAGCCGCAATTCCGTACTCGGCTGTCTTGTGCATGTCAAAGGTGCGGATCTGAATCTCAAAGGGCTGTCCGTTGGGACCAATCAAAGTCGTATGAAGCGATTGGTACATATTGGGCTTGGGCATAGCCACATAGTCCTTGAACCGCCCCGGAATCGGCGTGTACATTTCATGAATCACACCGAGAGCCGCATAACAGTCCTTCACCGTATCCACAATGATCCGCACGGCAAACAAATCATAAATCTGATCCAGCGTTTTACTCTGGTTCACCATTTTCTTATAAATACTGAAGAAGTGCTTTACCCGTCCGTCTACATGGGCCTCGATGCCTCCGTTTTCCATGTGGCGCTTCACTTCCTCCACAATTCCCCGGACAAAAGCCTCCCTGGTGCTCTTCTTATCGGAAATCTGCTCCTTCAGCTCATAATAAACCTCCGGCTCCAGATACTTAAGAGACAAATCATCCAGCTCATTCTTAACCTTGGAAATACCAAGCCGCTGCGCAATAGGCGCATAGATATCCATCGTCTCCCGGGCCTTTTCCTTCTGCTTTTCCGGCTTCATATACCGGAGGGTACGCATATTGTGAAGGCGGTCCGCAAGCTTAATCAGAATCACGCGGATATCCTTAGCCATAGCAAGAAACATCTTCCGCAGATTCTCCGCCTGGATCTCAATCTTATCCTTAGAATAGGACAACTGGCCCAGCTTGGTAACGCCGTCCACTAAAAGAGCCACCTCCTGGCTGAACTCCTCCGCAATCTCCTCGGTGGTCATAACGGTATCCTCCACGGCATCGTGAAGAAGCCCTGACACAATCGTCTCTTTGTCAAGCTCTAAGTCCGCAAGAATAATGGCAACACAAAGAGGGTGAATAATATAAGGCTCACCCGATTTGCGAAGCTGTCCCTCATGGGCTTTGAAGGCAATACGATATGCTTTTTCAATCATAGAAATATCCGTGGACGGGTGATACTTGCGCACACTTTTAATAAGCTCCTGGTAAAGCTCCGCCGGGTCCGTAAAGTCCTGCATCGTCTTCACATTCTCATCCGCCCTGGCCAAAGCCCCGCCCCGGTCCTTTACACCAATCTTCATCTCTGCCATCTGTCAACCACCTGCTTCTATCTCTTTTAAGTACTCCTCCAAACCGTCATCAAAAGCCCGCACATCCACTAACCTCAAAACCATCCGCTCACAGGCCCTGCCTTCTATCCTATGCCGCCCAAAAGCTTCTGTTCACTCCGCGGCCAATCCCGGAAAAAATCTCCATTTACTCCTCAAACCGCTTCCCCGCCGATTCCTAATTCCCCTCATAGCGAATCACAGAAGCCACATCATACTTAGAAAGCTTCTCCCGGCCCTTAAGCCCCGCAAGCTCCATCAGAAAAATAATCTTCACAACCTCACCGCCAAGCTCTTCCACCAGCTCCGCCGCCGCCTGTATCGTTCCCCCCGTAGCAATCAGATCATCCACCAGAACCACCTTCTGCCCCGGCTGAATCGAATCCCTGTGCATCTCAATCACCGCGCTCCCATATTCCAAATCATACTCCTTGGAAATCGTCTCACAGGGCAGCTTCCCCTTCTTACGCACCAGCACAAAAGGCTTATGGAGATTATAAGCAATCGGCGTTCCAAACACAAACCCCCGGGACTCCGCCCCCACCACCACATCAAACTCAACATCCTTCAAAAGCTCCTGCATAGAATCAATCGCCAGCCTCAAACCATCCGCATCCTGCAGCACAGAAGTCACATCCCGAAAAATAATCCCTTCCTCCGGAAAATCCGGAATACTCCTAACATATTCTTCCATTTTTTTCATCCTTTTATGCTCCTTTCCCTGATCCGCACAAGTTTTCCGTGCATAAAGGTATACCCGTAGGGCATTTCTCTGTTCCGCACATGTTTCCCATGCATAAAGGTATCTCCCCAATCGTAAAGTAACATCACAAACAACAGGGCATCCCACCCTCACCACAACCATTCAGCTCATAGAAGGCTTCCCCTGTTCACCAATGGAACACATTATATCACGGATTTATCCATTTGACAACACTTTACACAATAACACAACCTACCGCCCCCAAGGTAAAAGTTCAGACGGGCTGCGGCGAAATCCGCTCTCCGGCATTTCCGATATCCAGTGTCCGGCTGTTCGCGTACACGCTGTCTGATATGGACGAACATTGCCCCAAAACCACCCGCATAAAAAAATCAAAAGGCAATGTCCGTACAGAGCAGACAGCGTGTACGTGAACCGTCCGAACACAGGATATGGAAATGTGGGAGAGCGGATTTCGCCGCAGCCCGTCTGAACTTTTACCCCCCTACCGATAAGCCTCCACCACAAGCTGCACCGTCCGCTTCCCCATATACTCATTCATCTCCGGATAATAAAGCACAGAAACCCTCTCCTTCCCCTCTATATACTCCAAATCCCCCACAGCATCCCCAAAGCTCACCGCCTCCATCCGTTTCCCGCCATCATCCTCCAAAATCACCTTCAGCACATTCCGATTCTTCCCCAAAATCCGCGCACTCCGCACAATAAGATTCCCCGCCGCAAAAAACGGCTTCTCATTCCCCTTCCCAAAGGGCTCCAAAAGCTCCAGCTCCCGGATCAGCGGTTCCCCCACATACTGAATCGGCAAAACCGCATCATAATATTTTCGGGGAACCAAATCCTCCTCCGTAAGCACACAATTCTCATTCAGCCTCCTCCGAAGCTCCTCCACATTTTCCTTCTTCATAGAAAGCCCCGCCGCCATAGGATGCCCCCCGAACTTGGTAAACAGCTCCCCGACCTTCGTCATTTCCTCAAACATATGATACCCCTCAATAGAACGCCCGGAGCCTTTCACCCCTTCCTCTCCGTCCGTCAAAATAAAACAGGGCCGATAATACAGCTCCCGAATCCGCCCGGCAATAATCCCGGCCAGGCTCTCATGGCACTCCGGCAGATACACCACCAAAACACGATCCCCCTTAAGCTCTGTCTCCTCAATCTGCCTTCTGGCCTCCTCCGTCCCCTTTATCGTAAGCGCCTTCCTGCTGTCATTGAGCGCCTTCAAATCCCCGGCAAGCTTCTCCGCCTCCCCCCGGTTCTTCGCTCCCAAAAGATTCAAAGCACGCTTCGCCGTATCCAGCCGCCCGCTTGCATTGATACAAGGCCCAATCACAAACCCGATATGATACGCCGTAAGCCGTTTCCCCTCCAAACCATTTGCCCCAATCAAAGCCCGATACCCAAGATTCTTCGTCTGCTCCAGCCTTTTCAGCCCATACCGCACCAAAATACGGTTCTCCCCCCGCAGCTCCATAATATCCCCCACCGTAGCCACCGCCGCAAACTCCGCCAGCTCAAAGACTTCCTCCCTGGAAATCCCTTCCTCCGCGTACAGCGCCTCCACCAGCCTCCAGGCCACCGCCGCCCCGCAGAGCATCTTAAAGGGATACCCGCAATCCGCCTGCTTCGGATTCACAATCACATCCGCCGGAGGCAGAACCCAAACTCGTTCCCCATTCTCCTCCCGAAAAGGAACCTCATGATGATCCGTCACCACCACCGTCATACCAAGCTCCTTCGCCAGCCCAATCTCCTCCGCAGCCGCAATCCCGTTATCACAGGTAACAATCGTATCAATCCCCTCCTTTGCAGCCTTACGGATCAAATTCTCATTCACCCCATACCCGTCCTTCATCCGATCCGGAATCACCGTATCCACCTTAGCCCCAATCCTGGTAAGTCCCGTAAGCAAAACATGCGTCGCATTCACCCCATCAATATCATAATCCCCAATAATGCGGACAGCCGCCCCCTCATCCCGCTTCCCCCGAAGCAGCGCAACCGCCTCCCGCATCCCTTTCATCAAAAACGGGTCCGAAAGCCCCTCCATCCCGCCAAAAAGAAACTCCCGAACCTCCCCTTTACTCATCCCGGCCCGGTTCCGAATCATCCGCACCGCCAAAGGACTAACCCCAAGCTCCCGGGCCATCTCCCCATTCCCCTCCATCCGAGGCGCCTCCACCCAAATCTCTCTCATATCCAATCCCCTTTCCATCAAAAAAACTCCTACAACCACTTCCCACCCATTACACTCCCAACCTCCACTCCCCAACAACCCCCTTTTTCCCCAGACCTCCTAAAACGCTCCCCTTCCCCATCAAAAATACATCCAGCAACACCCCAAATTGCACATACCCCTTTAAGAAAGTCAAATATCTACATCAAGCACCTGACCATTCAACACCCAATTCCCTATCTCACACCCTTTCAAACTTTCATCCGCCCTCAAAACCAGGAGGGGACTGCTGCGAAATGCGTCATGCGGCTTTTCCGATATCCCATGTCCGCCTGTTCGCGTACAGCCTGTCTGATATTGGCGGACTAACATCCAAAGCTTACACCAGGCGAAGCCTGCAAAAACCAAAAATGTTAGTCCGCCAAGAGCAGACAGGATGTACGAGAACCGTGCGAACAGGGGATATGGAAAAGCCAAATGACGTATTTCGCGGCAGTCCCCTCCGTCCGTCTACTTCTCTTTTTTCTGAACCTTCGTTTTCAAAACAAACCAAAGCGCCCCCGTAATACAAACCGAAGAATAAGCCCCACAAACAATCCCCACCATCAAAGGCAGAGCAAATTCCTTAATCGAAGCCACTCCCATCACAAACAAAGCCGCCACCATAATAAAAGTAGTAAGCGATGTATAAACGCTCCGCGTCAAGGTCTGCGTAATACTCCGATTCACAATCTCCTTAAGCTCATCCTTCTTCCCCGCGGAAGCCAAATTCTCCCGAATCCGGTCAAAAATAACAATCGTCGCATTAATGGAATACCCCACAATGGTCAGCATACAAGCAATAAACGTATTTCCCACCGAAATCCGCGCCACGGCATAAAACGCCAGCACCACCAGCACATCATGCACCAGAGCCGTCACCGCACTGGCCGCAAACCGCAGATCCTTAAACCGGAACCAAATATAAAGCAGCATCAAAACAGAAGCCAGAATCACAGCCACCAGAGCATCCGACCGAACCTCGCTGCTGATGGAAGAGCTGATATTCTCCGCCGTAATCGCCGTCTCATCCACGCCGAACTTCTCCGCCAGCGCCTTATTCAGCGCCTGTCTGGTCTCCAGATCAAGCACCCTGGTCTTAATCACAACATCATTGCTTCCCTGCACCTGCTGAGCCTGGATCTCATTGCTTCCAATCACCTCGCTCACCACCGGCTTCACATCGGCGTCAATCTCCCCAATGGTCATAGCCTCCGCAAAAGGAATCGTCGTAGAAGTACCGCCCTGAAATTCCAGGCTGTAATTCAGCGCACCGGCGCCGCGCCCGGACTGGACGCCCATAACCACCGCACCGCCCAGAATCAGTACGGCGGAAACAAGAAAGCAAAGATTCTTCTTCCCCAGAAAATCAACTGTTTTCCGCTCCTTCTGAACTCCGTAAAGCTTCTCACTCTTAAGTCCCAGTGCAAACAGCGCATTGAGCACCAGGCGTGTAACCACAAGAGCCGTAAACATGGAAATCACAATACCAAGCGCCAGGGTCTGTGCAAAGCCCTTCACGCTTCCCGATCCCCGAAGCCCCAGGACCACCGCCGCAATCAGGGTGGTAATATTGCCGTCCACAATGGCGGACAGAGCCTTTTTAAATCCGATTTTCATAGCGGAGCGCACCGTCTTTCCGGTAGCAAGCTCCTCCCGAATCCGGGCAAAAATAATGACATTGGCGTCCACAGCCATACCAATACTCAAGATAATACCTGCAATACCCGGAAGCGTCAGTGTCAGCTCAAAGGCATTTAACAGCACCAGCATCAAGGCCACATAGATTGTCAATGCGATACCGGAGGCCAGGCCCGGAAGCAGGTAAACCGCAACCATAAATATCAGCACCAGAACAAAGCCCACGGCTCCTGCCTTCAGACTGGAAGAAATGGCTTCCTCGCCAAGCTGTGCCCCTACAACCTTGGAACGCAGCTCCGTAAGCTCCAATTGAAGGGAACCGATTCGGATAGTGGAAGCGAGACGCTCCGCCGCCTCAAAGGACTCCATATTTGTAATGGAAGGATTGCCGCCCGTAATCTCCGCCTGAACCGTAGGCGCGCTGATCACTTCGCCGTCATAGACAATGGGAATCTGCAGACCGAGATTTTCCCTGGTCGCCTCCGCGAACTTCTCCGCGCCCTCGTCCGTCAGGGTCAGGGCCACCTCGTAGGAGTTCTTGCCCAGGTTGTCCGTATACCCTCTGGCCTCGGCGCTCTTAATGTCTGTTCCCTCAATAAGCACATTTCCTCTGATATCCTGAAACTCCAGAGAGCCGGGCCGTCCAAGCTCCTCCAAGATGGCATTGGCGTCGGACACGCCGGGAATCTCGATGTTAATCCGGTTCCCTCCCTCCTGGTAAACCACGGCCTCGGTGCTGTAGCCCTCCACACGCTTCTGGAGCTTATAGACCGTATCATCCATCTGCTCCTGGGTGGGATTGTCAATCACCGTCTGATAAGTGATGCTGACACCGCCGGCCAGGTCCAGGCCCAGCTTAATATTTTCCGCCGCGCCGGTCCGGGTCTCTCCAAAGCCTACGGCCGCACCGTAGAGCAGTCCCGCCGTAACCAGAGCGGTGAGCAGCAAGGTTAAAATTCCTGTGTTTTTCTTCATAGTACTAACTCAGCCTTCTTTCTTTTTTCTTCCATCCCTATATTGCTTTTTTCGTTCCTCACAAGGATATATTATGGTATACCTGCAAAGTTTACCTTAAACAAACCGGATCTCTCCGTCTTATCGGTATATGCTTGGGTGCAGTATTCAGGAGATATGCTTGGTGAAATCCATCTTAATCAGGGTATGCATTGCTTTGCAATTAAGCATTTTCCGCATTTCCTGCTGTGGCTGCTTTGATCATAATGGCGCACTCCACACGTTTTCTCTGCAGCTCGCACCCGATATCATATGCATCGTTGATGGAGCCGTGGAAATTGTAGGAATTGGCAGGGCAGCCGCCGCCGCAGTAAAAATTT
>OFGP01000703.1_pt1 | contig 31291 bp, 20 predicted proteins | sample 1521781 | NCBI WGS metagenome assembly OFGP01 (sample SAMEA3504113, study PRJEB24116) | mouse gut metagenome | biome: mouse gut; feature: mouse-associated habitat; material: faeces | place: Denmark | collected 2011
CGGGGAACCGCTACAGCAAAAGCTACCTGTTTTCGGACGTGAACTACAACACCACCAGCGAAGCGGAGCAGGTGCGGATATTTGAAAGCTACTGCAAGTTCTTAAACGCTATGGATGTAGAGTTTAAGATCACCATCAATAACAAGAACCGGAACATGAAAGCCCTGCGTGAAAAGGTACTGTTCCAGAAAAAGAATGACGGGAATGATGCGGAGCGTGACTGCTATAACAGTATCATGGAGAAGAAGATTATGGAAGGAAAGCAGGGGATCGAGCAGGAGCGTTACCTTACCATTTCCATCATCAGGAAGAATTATGAGGAAGCAAAGGCGGCTTTCGCCAGCCTTGAAGCGGTATTGCAGAAAGGATTCGGGGAATTAGGGAGCAGCCTTGCCACCTTAAACGGAGTGGAACGCCTGCGCGTCCTGCATGATTTTTACCGTATGGGAGAGGAAGAGCATTTTTTCTTTGATTTTGAAGAGGCGGTAAAGGTATGCAGGGATTATAAGGATGACATCTGCAACAGCATGTTAAAGTTTTACCCCACTTATATGCAGGATGAAAAGAGATTCGCCAAGGCGCTTTTTATCAAGAAATATCCCAGTTCCCTGTCAGACCGTTTCCTTACGGAGCTTGCGACTGTTCCGGCGCATACCATCATCAGCATTGATGTAGCCCCTATTCCAAAAGATGTGACCACCAGCACCTTACAGAAGAAGTATATGGGGATTGAGAGTGACATCATCCGCCAGCAGAGGGTGAGGAACAAGAATAACGATTTCTCTTCGGATATCTCCTATAACAAAAGGACGGAGAAACAGCAGATAGAAGAGATCATGGATGATGTAAGGGAGAATGACCAGAGGCTCTTCTACGTGGCAGTGACCATCATCATCAAGGCAGACACAAAAGAAGAACTGGAAGCGACAGAGGAAACTTTGGTGACTATCGGGAAAAGAAATTCCTGCCAGATAGAAGCGCACTATTTAAAGCAGAGGGAAGCACTGAATACTGCGCTTCCAATCGGCGTGCGTCAGGTAGAGACTATGAGAACCTTAATGACACAATCATTAGCGGTACTTATGCCCTTTAACGTGCAGGAACTTTATCTTCCGGGGAAGGGCGGCACTTACTATGGTGTAAATCAGGTCAGCCGGAACATCCTTTTCGGCAACCGGAAGATGCTGGTAAACGGGAACGGATTTATCTTTGGCGTACCCGGCTCCGGGAAATCCTTCTTTGCAAAGATGGAGATGGGGAATGTATTCCTTAATACGGATGATGATATTATCGTGATCGATCCCCAGCATGAGTATTTCGACATTGCTAAGAGGTTCGGCGGTCAGGTGGTGGTTCTCTCCACTTATACAGGGAACTATATCAATCCTATGGCTCTGCCGGAAGATGTGTCGGATATTCAGGGGATTGTGGCGGAGAAAGGGGAGTTCATGCTGGGCATCTGTGAGCAGTGCATGGGGGAAGCGTTAAATTCCCGGCAGAAATCCATCATAGACAGATGTGTACGCCTGCTCTATCAGGAGATCAAAGAGGAATGCATGAGGAACCGGGGCAGGCAGGAAGGAGAGAAAACAAAGACCTTATGGAAGCAGAAAACCCTCAGAGACTACTACGAGATTCTTATTACACAGCCGGAGATGGAGGCAAAGGAGCTTGCCCTTTCACTGGAATTGTTTATCGGCGGTTCCCTGAATATTTTCGCTCATGAAACCAACGTGGATATCGATAACCGTTTTCTGGTCTATGGCATCCGGGATATGGGAAAAGAATTATCCGCCATCTCCATGCTTGTCATGATGGAGAATATCGGCAACCGGATCATGGAGAACGCAAAGAGGGGCAGGGCTACATGGCTCATAATTGATGAGTTTCATGTGCTTCTGGATAAGGAGTATTCCGCAAAATACTTATTTTCTCTATGGAAGAAGGTGCGTAAGCTGGGCGGTCTGTGTAGTGGTATCACGCAGAACGTCCTCGATATGTTACAGAATTATACCGCCACCACTATGCTTGCCAATTCGGAGTTTGTGGCACTCCTCCGGCAGGCTCCTACCGATCTTGAAAAGTTATCGGAAGTTATCAATATCAGCCCGGAGCAGCTTAAGTTTGTCCGGGGAGCGCAGAGCGGAACAGGTATCTTAAAGCATGGAAACATGGTCGTGCCTATGGATATCACTGTAGAGAAGGACAGCCCGATCTATAAATTATTTTCCACAAACCCCTTTGAGGACGGAAGGGAGGCTGACCATGAAGAAAACCATTGAGAAAGCCCTGATGGAATTTCTGTCAGATGTAAGGACTACGGGGGAAGAGAGGAAGAAGGGAATCCCCCTCATCACATTTGTATATAAGGAAGAGGATAAGGCAGTGCTGCTTGCGGCGCTGCCTTTGCCATTGGCGGATATCCAGACGGAAAAGACAATACCGGTCGGGAAAGAAATTTTATACCGGGTAGACTTTTTTAAAGAAGGGGAAGCGAAAAATTCATTTGGTGTTCTGCCGGCGATCAAAGAATCTGCCACATTTTTAACGCTCCTTGAAGCTGCCATCAGGAGCGGAGATAGGAAAGCCGGGTATCAGGGGCTGTGCGATTACCTGAAATTCCACAATGCCTTATGCGGACTGGAAGCACTTGCGGAAGGGGAGATTGCCTTTGCTAAAAAGATGCAGAAAATGGGAAGCGATAATAAAGCACCAACAGAAAAATGCTGTGAATCAGCAGTAGCAGAGCAGAATAGATATTCTATTGTTAATACTGCATATTACAAAGAAGTCCTCTCCTATGTGCAGACAGGCAGGGATATCTTAAATGCCTGCCCTGCTGGAACGTCCCTGCCGCCTTTCCCTGACCGCAGTGCATTTATGGCAAGGTGGTATCGGGAGAACGGATAGGGGTAGCCTATGAGGATAAAAAGGACGGACAGGGATTTCACAGTCAGGCGCAAAGCAGACAGGAAGATCCATTACGCAGGGCAGGGGAAGAAATATACGGAGAATACTGTAAGTTTTTCTCCGAAAGAGAAGCTGGATGCGCTGAAACAGAAGAATTTTCCGGGAGCGGGCATAGGAATAATGGGGCAGACGCAGGTACAGAAGCATACTGGAGTTAATGGAAATACAGATTTTGAGACAAGTGATACAGTAAAATCCTATCAGCAGGAGTATGGGAGCAGTACAGGCGGAAGAATTAGAAACAGAGGCGGAGATTTGGCTGTATATGGAAATCTACATGTGAGGAAACCGTTTCAGAAATACAGGAAAGAATCTGCTCCATATGATAAGAAATCAGACGGGAACAGTCAGGCACAACAGAGTCAGCATTCAGAAGGGAATCAGCAGATACAGCAGGAGATACAGAAACCTTCCGCTTACCATGAAACTGCCATAAAGACAAAAGAGCCGGTGCTTCACAGGAAAACAGACATCCCATCCGGCATTAAGGGGACAGATAATTTTAGCTTGAAGGAACGCAGAAGGAGAAAAGAAAAAGTACAAGAGCAGAAATCAGCAGAAAACTCCAAAATATATAGGAAACCCCGTACCGGGGAATCCCGGCAGGGAAAAGCAGGGGATAATTATTCTGTAGACAGTACAGCCGGAGTAGCTTCTGCCAGTGGGAGCATCCAGTCTTTTTCTGATAAAAGGGATGAGCAGATTTCCAGATATAAGAGAAAGAAATTTTTTGATGCAGGAAAGAAGAAATACAGCCAGAGGAAAAGTAGAAAGGAGAATACAGGCAGAAGAGCAGATAAAAGCAGAGAGACAGAGACAAATGCGGTAAAAATGCAGAAAGCAAAGGAATACCAGACAGAAATACAATTGCTTCCAATGCAGGGTGCAGGAGAATCGGCTTCCTTGCAGAAGCAGAATGCTCTTTCTGCAAATGATACCAATGCCAGCCATATCAGAAAAAGAGACGCCGGTGATTCCATCCGCCAGCGTGATGGGGATATCTCCGGCAGGAAGGACAAAACAGGCAGGAAAGATAACAAGAATAAAAAGGACAAAGGAAAAGATAAAGGGGTGAAAAAGGATAACAGCCGCAGAAATAGTAAGAACAGGAAGGAGAGGGCAGCCGCTTTCAGGCTGCTCTCCTACGTCTCTGACAAATTTTCACAGGAAGAACAGGGAGACAGCCTTTTAAAAGTGGCAAAGGATTTACTGGTCGGGAAAGTAAAAGCGGCAGCTGCAAATGCGCTCCTTGCCATAGGTACGGTTCTGATCCCTGCCCTTATCCCGGCATTTATTATAGTCCTTATCATCACACTGCTATTCAATTCACCATTCTCCATCCTGCTCCCGAAGCTGTCAGAGGAGCCGGGGGCGGTGGAGGTGCTTGCGGAATATACGGAGGATTTCAGGGAAAAGGTACAGGAAGAGCTTGCCGATCCCGGCAGCGGGGATGAGACGGAGCTTATTTATGAGGACTATGAGGGCGACGGGGAGCCAGACAATATGGCGGATATCCTTATGGTCTACATGGTGAAGCATGGGTTCGGCGATACCGCAACGGTAATGACGGAAAAGAACAGGAGGGCATTAAGAGATACTTTTGATGAAATGACTTCCATGAGTACCTCTTACCGCAGGGAGGTTGTGGAGCAGTCTTACGAGGAAGAGGATTTTTACGGGAACGTCACCATCAGGACAGAGGAAGTGGAGATAAAAATAAAGGAAGTACGCATCACGCTCCTTACCAGTGAGGATATCATCAGGACAGGGATATTTACAGAGGAAGAAACGGAAATCTTACGTTACTTAATGTCGCCGGAGGTGCTGGAAAACATAGAAGGGCTGACAGGCGGCTATGGAAGCCCCGGTGCAGGGAGCCTGACACCAGAAGAGGCAGAACGTTTAAACCTTGGCGGTGATGTGGGATCACAGGCAGTCAAAAACGCCCTTGCAAGGCTTGGGAAGCCTTACAGCCAGGCAAAACGTGACAGCGGGGATTATTACGATTGCAGCTCCCTCACTTATTATGCCTATAAAGAGGCAGGAATCACCCTTTCCTACCATGGTTCCAACACTGCCGCATCACAGGGGCAGCTCTTATCCGACAGGGGATGTGAAGTAGACTATGAGGACATCCAGCCGGGAGATCTGATCTTCTACAGCTTTACCAGAAATGGCAGGTACAAAAATATTTCCCATGTGGCGGTCTATGCAGGGAACGGTTATCTTGTGGATGCCTCTTCTTCAAAGGGATATGTGGTGTTCCGTCCGGTCTATTCCACAGGGAAGATCGTCATGTGCGGCAGGCCGTCATGGCTGTAGAAAGATTCAGAATTATGGGGCAGGAGGAGGGAAGTGATGAAAGGTATCATTTATACAAAAGATATTTACCGGGAGATTGTGCCTAAGATCATTCAGGATGAAACGTCTTGGAGCAGCTTTTTAAACTTTTCAGCAGTGCATTACCAGATGGGCTTTGAGAACGCCAGCCTGCTCTATGCCCAGAGGCCGGATGCCAAGATGGTGGAGACCTACAGCGGATGGCGGGAAAAGGGGCGGTATGTGCGCAGGGGCAGTAAAGGCATTGCCATCATAGATTCCTCCCACTACAGGCCGTATGTAGACCATGTTTTTGATATTGCTGACACCAACGGGAGGGGAAGGCCGGAGATATGGCGGCTGGATAAAAATAATGAAAAGGAGATACTTTCCCTTCTCCATGCAAAGTCAGGCAACGTACAGGGATATGTGAGGGAAGCGGTGGAGAGTGAAATCTATGGGAAAGATAAGAATTATATTGAAAATATCAGCGACTTATGCCGCTGCCATGATTCCCAGAACCCGGAGCATATCTACGATATCACAAAAGCAGTGATCCAGAGCGCACAGTACATGGCGGCGGTACGCATCCGGGCAGAGCCGCCGCCAGTATCTTCCCTCCTGCCTGTGCTTGCCACCGCCCCAAGGCTTATGGTATACGGGCTTTGCAGTACCGCTCTGTCAGTGGCGGGGCAGGTGCTTAAGGGGATAGAACAGGTATTTGAGATGAAAAGGGAAAAGCAGAGGGCAGCAATAGAGACAGGAACAGAAAAGGAGCAGCGCATTGGAAAACCAGACAGGAACGCAGAAAAAGGAACTGCCGGGCAGGGCATACCAGCCATCCGGCATCCGCCTCACCAGGACGCAGACATCCATAAGCGGCAGGGCAATGGAAGCCATAAGGGAACTGAAAAGGCAGGATATGAACAGCTATCTCTATCTTTTGATGGAGGATATGCTTTTTGTGACTGCGGAAGGGCTTTGTAGGAAGCAGGGGGATATGGCGGATGTTGTAGCCGGGTATCTGGCGGGATTTTATAAAAGAGAAATGGCAGGAACAAAAGAAAGATAACTCCGGTACTAGCAAAAGCGTAAAGGGTGATAAACTCCGGCGGAGCCGGAAAAATGTTTCAGGGAAAGCCTGAAATATTTAGAAAACCTGAAAAACATATGAAAAAGACCTTCAGGCGGAAAGTGCTGAAAAATAAGAGCGCAAAAGTGTATCTACAGATACAGCAGCGCAGAAAGAGGCAGATATGAAGGAAAACAATAATACAACTAATACAATTAATGCAGGCGGCATGAGCATTAAAGTGACCGTAACCCCTATGCAGAATCAGGATGGATGCCTTAAGGCAAACGCTTCCATCATCCTGAATGACGTATTCAAAGTGACCGGAATCCGTATCGGTATCTCACAGAAAGGCAACATCTTTGTCTCTATGCCGGACTACAAGACCGGTCGGCTGGACGATAACGGAAAGGATGTATATCAGGATATCGCTTACCCTGTGACAAGGCAGTTTAGGCAGGAATTGTATGATGAGATTGTGAAAGAATTTAATGCTGTTATGGGGCAGGAAGAACAGCGGACAGGTGGAAAAGAATAAAGGACACAGTATGACGGGATGTTATACCCACTTGTTTGTATGTTTTTTCAAGTGTAAACGATTAAGATTAGAATGCTTATTTGATATATCCCATCATAAAAATACAAGAAAGTCTTTAACGGAATGAATAAGTGAATACAATAAAGGTACAAAGTAAAAATTTTTATCTTGTACCTTTATTGGCATGAAGATATTTTTACAAAAATTAACCTCACGCTGAGAGGTCATTTCTTCTGGGTGTTTTTCCGATACTGCATAGGAGTAATTCCATATTGTTTTTTGAAAACATTCTGAAAATAGGACTGGCTGGAAAAGCAGAGGTAGCTGCTGATTTCTGCCAGACTTTTATTACTGTAGGTTAGGAGACTTTTAGCTTCCTCTAACTTGCATCTTGTTATAAACGCACCGATATGAATACCTAATTCTTCTTTGAAACGCCGCATCATATGGGAACTGCTCCTGTGTACCTGTCTCGCTACGTCATCAATACTGATAGGTTCATTGGTATGGCTGCGGATGTAGTTCATGCACTGATATACTTCGGAAGAAATACCATCCGGCATATGTGTTTCACCGGCTCTCTGACAAAAATCTATAATCATCATATATTGCAGATTTGTAATTTCTTCTATCGTCTGAAGTTGTTCACACTCCTGAATATAAAAATCTGCAAGCTGATATGTTTTCTCAATATCCACGCCTCCGGGTATTGCACCAAGGAAGCCGACTTTGGCGGCAGTAGCAATAAAGAGATTTTTTGTATGGCGTACCGGGCTGTGAGCCATTTTCCCTTCTTTAAGAAATATGCTGTTCGTGTGTAGGAATTCTTTGAGGTGTTCCACATTTCCATTTTTTATATATTGGTACATTTCAAGTTCAAAAGGGTAAGTATTATGGAGATTGTCATTTTCCATATCATCTATCATGTTATATACCTGACGTTGATTCCGGCTTCTGGTATAAACCTCGTCTTCTGTATAGAAATCCTGTAGGTTGGCTTCTTTATGGTTCAGGCATTGATATAGAAAAGCAAGGTATCGGGCAAATTGGAGATGGCTTGTTCTCGGAATAGAGGAAAGGCATTCCATAAGCTGTTCCCTGCAGTCTAAGGGCACCATGAATTCATGCATATACTGCCGGACCATCTGCCCGGTTACGGGAACGTTAAAAGCAGGACCTAAAATAACATCATAGTCGGTATGATCAACGTGTATTCGCCCATATTCAATGTCAGGAGAATAAGAGCAAAAGACTGGATTGCGATCTATTGGGAAAAGTTCCCAGTGTGGTTGTGGATGCATAGAGAGCATTTCGCCCAGGGCAGAATATTCCGCATTTTCGTTTTTAAGAAGACTGATTGGGATGTTTGTCGCTGCAAAGAAATTTTTACAAAATGAAATATAATCCATTCTAGTTCCTCTTAGTATAAAGTGCCTTTTACAAATTCAAATGAGAAGTTAACCTAAGTATAATTATTGGGATAATAAAAGGCAAGATTGAATATTACAATTTTAAATAGTATTTTGCAATAAAGGCAGAAGATTATATGATAAGATGCAGTCATAAAAATTTGAATATTAAGTGTTGAATATGTGAAAGCAGGTGAATAATAATGGGGTTTTCAAATGGATTTTTATGGGGTGCTTCAAGTACAGCTTATCAGATGGAAGGAGCATATAATGCAGATGGAAAAGGCCTTGGAATATGGGATGCACTTGCTGAAGGGCATATAAAACATGGCGATAATGGAAATATAGCCTGTGATCATTACCATTGCTATAAAGAGGATATTATATTGATGAAGCAGATGCGCTTGAAAGCTTACCGATTTTCTGTAAGCTGGCCACGTATTATGCCACAGAAAAACAAGGTTAATGGAAAGGGGATTCAATTTTATAGGAATTTGGTACAGGAATTGGTTGACGCAGGGATTACCCCTTTATGTATTCTGTTTGACTGGAATCTTCCGATGTGGATTCATGAAGAAGGGGGATGGGAATGGGAAGGGATTAGCGGAGAGTTTGCGCAGTTTACAGAAGTCATATTGGAGGCTTTATCTGATAAAGTGTCCATCTGGATAACATTCAATGATGTCGCTGCATTTATTGGAAAAGGGTATATGACAGGCGAGTATGCACCTTTTGAATCCAGTCCGGCAGGAACTATACAGGCGTTTCAACGGTTATGCAGGTTGACAAAAAATATTTTTTTGGCGCATGGAAAGGCAACTCAGATAATACGGAAAAAGGCAGTATTGCCACCACAGGTAGGAATTGCTATGGACGGGATGTTTTTCATTCCATGGGAAGAAACAGAGCAGGAAATTGAAAAAGCCAAAAAAAGAATGTTTCCCGATAAGGCAGACTTCCGTTTTAGCAACTGGTGGCTTGATCCAGTCATAAAAGGCAGGGTAAGCCCATCCTTATCCAATATGATAAATAAAGAAGAAAAAAAACTGATTTCACAGCCGCTGGATTTTGTAGGGTACAACTACTGCAAGGTAAACAACTATGATGACGATCATGGCAGGAATGAGGCTGTTTATCCGGGGATGCCACGCACAGCAATGGACTGGCCGATCACACCGGATGCGTTGTATTGGGCGGTACGTTTTTATCAGGAAAGATACAGGATTCCAATTTTGATTGCAGATAATGGCATGGCGAATGTTGATTTCAAAATGCAGGGAAACATGGTACATGACCAGCAGAGAATTCAGTATTTGAAAAAATATCTGAATGGGTTAAAGCGTGCAACAGATGAGGGGTATCAGATACTGGGCTATCTTTATGGTTCTGTTTTTGACAAGTTTGAATGGACGGAAGGGTACGATAAACGGTTTGGGCTTATTTATGTAGATTATCGTACACAGGAGAGAATCCCGAAGGATTCAGCAGTGTGGTACGCACAGATGATAAATGTAAATGGAGCAAATTTATAGAAAAATGGAGGAAATGAGACATGGAACAAAAAATCAGGATTCACAAGGCAGAGCCAAACAGAGGAGTACTGGACTATTCCTATCTGCTTGATGCACCGGCGGGGAAGCATGGATTTGTGGAGAGCAGGAAAGGGCATTTCTATTTTGAAGATGGAACACGTGCCAGATTTCTGGGATTTAATGTAGCAGCAAGATCCAATACGCCGGATCATGAAACAGCGGATAAACTGGCAGACCGTTTTGCAAGCATGGGAGTTAATATTATCCGTCTTCATGCAGCGGATGCCCCGATTGGGGATGAACCGGGAAGCTGGAGCAGCTGCAGGGAAGCCCCCCTTTTGGATTATGAAAGCGGAAACAGCAGGAAATTCCATAAAGAAGGACTGGATCGTTTTGATTATTTTGCGGCAAAGTTAAAAGAGAAGGGGATTTACCTGCATATAGATCTGATTGTGGCAAGGGAATTTATGGCGGCGGATGAACTGGATTATCCGGGAGGTACCCCTTCCTGCATAAAAAGGCATCCCATGTACAACGAAAGACTGATCGAACTGCAGAAAGAGTATGCAAAAGAACTTCTTTGCCATGTCAATCCTTATACGGGGCTGGCACTGATTGATGATCCGGCGGTGGTCACAGTTCAGATCAATAATGAAGATTCTGCGATTAAGTGGACGATGGGGGCGGATGATGGCGAGCAGATGGAACCTTACCGCAATGAGGTACAGAGACGTTTCAACAACTATCTGCTGATGAAGTATGATACACGTGAGCGGTTGAAAGAAGCATGGACGCACAAAGGAATATGTGCACTAAAAGATGATGAAGATCCGATACGGGGAACTGTCAGGGGAGTAGACGGAGGTTTTTATCAGCCCGTAAATGATCCAAATGGTGCTTGGGATGGGGAATGCAGTCCGGCACGTTATGCAGATTTTATGGAATTTGGTATTTATATGAACCGCAGATTTTATCAGGGGATGAAGGACTATCTCCATTCCCTTGGAGTAAAAGTGCCGATTGTCACCAGTAACTTGATTGCAGGTGCGGCTGATGTTTATGGGCATACGGATGGAGATTTAATGGAAAACAACAGTTATTTTAACCATCCGCTCCTTCCGGTTCAAGGAAATACTTATCTGGTATCGGGACCTGAGGAGTATGTTTCAGTAAATCCTCTGACTATGCAAAAAGGGATAGGCTCCATGTCAACAACTCTTCTTAGCCTTGCGTCTGTTGCAATCGTGGAAGGAAAACCGTTTATGCTCAGTGAATGGAATGAGTATGGTCTTCATCCCTTCCATTCCACCGCTTTTTTGCAGACGATTGCATATGCCTGCCTGAATGATTGGGATGGTCTGATCCTGTATAACCATCATACATCGGAGAAATGGGATGACCAGCCGGCTGATGAAATCCTGAATGTATTTGATGTGTATAATGATCCGGCGGTTGTCTGCCAGTGGGGATTCTTGGCTTCTGTATTTTTAAAGGGAATGGTATCTGCGGCAAAGGTTAAGGCGGATGTGGTCTATACCCAGAATGACCTCCGTACCCTGCCCAGCTTCCATGCAATGCCTTCCACATTCTTCCCTTATATCATGGCAACCCGCAATGTATTCTTAGATGGAGGGGATTCTTATCAGGGAGATGCGGATATTGCGGTAAATGCAGGATTTTTAAACGGAGTGGAATTGTCTGATGCAAAGCATGGTGTATACTATGCGTGGTCTGCTTACCGGGATGCAATGCGCCGCTATAAGGAAGAAAACCGTCTGGCAAAGGCAGCAAGGGGAACGGATGAAATACAGCCGGGTGTGCATTTAGGGGAGCAGGCATTGGTATTTGACGATATTGCACAGATTGCAGGAGATGGAGATTACCGTACTTTTGCAAAGCTGATGGATCAGGCGATGAAAGAATGGGGAGTGATACCGGAAGGTACAGGATATGTGGACGGGAAGCTGGTTTCCGACACAAAGGAGATCGTATTTGATCCGGATCATTCCAGATATATGGTCAATACCCCATATTGTGCCTGTTTCAGTGGCTCACCGGATGAAAACACTGTGCTTTCTGACAAGATAAGTGTGCAGTCAAAAAATGAGAGGATATCCATGACACTGCTCCCGGTAGGAGAGGAATTACTTACAGATGCGAAGGAGTTTGTATTGACAGCAATGGGAACAACAGGAATGGATGAGACCACTTATAATCCGGGACCGGAAATGATGGGAATGCCTTTTACAGCGGTGGAGTTTAAGGGGAAATTGTATGTGGAGACTCTGGAAGGAAGGCTTCGTGTAAAAGCAGAGAAAGCAAGATTACAGATTTTGAATCCGGTAGGTAGGATTCTGAAAGAAATGGATGGGGAAGAAGACAAGGAAGGTGTATTTTTTGCTTTAAATGGTGAAATTCCGGGTGTGCAGTATCACTTAATTTTAGAGAAATGATAGTATTTTATAATTTTGAGGATTATATTGCAATATTCATAAAGGGCGGAGTAGTAAAATTCAATTAATAAAAATAACAAGGAGGCAGAGAAATGGCAAAGGACAAAAATGCAGTCCGTTATGATGCGGACGGCGCAAGGCGTGTAATGCGTGGCGGGGATTATATGGCTGATTTTGGCGGACAGTTAGCCCTTGGACTGATGGGAAATATTGTAGGGCAGTTGACTTACTTCTATACTGATAAAGTCGGTTTGGCAGTAGGAAGTGTTGGCATTGTTATGGCAATCGCAAAAGTCATAGATGCGTTTACAGATGTGATTTTCGGAAATGTCATAGATCATTCTAAAGGCGGAAACCGGAAATACTATCAGTGGATGCTCAGAATGGCGATTCCAGCGGCAGTGATCATGGTGATGATGTTTACGGTTCCTATTCAGGTGGGGCAGATTCCGGCGTTGATTTATGTACTTATAACGAATCTGCTCTTGACAGCGGTTATTTACACGATGATTGCAACACCTTTTTCAGCAGTGATGGTGGTACGAACGAACAGCCAGAGCGAGCGGGGAAGTATGGGAGTTTTTCGTGCTGTAGGCAATTATGGGGCAGGTATGCTGATTGGCATTGCAACAATTCCAGTAACAAATATGTTAGGTGGAACGCAGAGTGCATGGATAAAGTATGGAGTTGTTTTGGGAGCAGCGGTTCTTCTCTTGTTCCTGATCTGCTATAACAATGGCCGCAAAGCAGTTTTTGCATCTGACATAAGTGAGGATCTTAAGGAGGACAAGGAGGCGTCTGGCGAAGAAACAGTGCCTTTTAAGGAAGCAATGGGAATGCTGTTCCATAATAAGTATTGGGTGATCGTATTATTGTTCAACCTGATCACACAGGTCACTAATACAATTGCAGGTTCTGGCGGTACATATTACTGCAAATGGATTTTTGGGAATGACAGTCTTGTAGGACTTTTGGGAGCTGTGGGAATGCTTGCTACAGTGATAGGATTTGCTTTATCGAAACCAATCATTGCAAAGCTGGGTGTGACTAAGACCATTTATGTGGGGCTTCTTGGTGCGGCAATTCCTGCTGCAGTACGCTGTATCATGCCTACCAATTTTATGGTTTACATGGTAACAGGTTTGGTAGGAAGTTTTATCCAGATCCCCTTAATGTGTCTTTATGGCGTACTGCTGGCAATGGCTGTTGATTATAATGAGTGGAAATATGATAAAACATTGGTTGCAACTTCCAGCGGTGCAATTGGATTCGGCAGTAAGGTAGGAGGCGGGGTTGGTTCCCTTCTGCTTAGCCTGTTCCTTGTGCTGGGGTCTTACGACGCAACTGTAGCGGAAGCAACAACTTCCATGAGATATTCCATCTACGGATTCTCCAATTATCTTCCGGTAGTGATCAACCTGCTGATGTTCTTTATCTTTACCAGATTTGATTTGGAGAAGAAGCTGCCTGCAATGCGGCAGGAAGTGGCAGAGAGAAAGGCAGCAAAAAAGTAAATAGCAAGAACTGAAGAAGTAATCATTATTTGACCGGTGCATGAGAAAGAAAACTTTTATGCACCGGTTTTCTAAAATTGAAATTCAAATAGAATTTTACAATGGAAAGTTTTATTTTACAATACGGAAAACATCAATACGATTATACTTGGCATAGTTTGAAAAATGTGAGATAGATGGTGAAAAGGAGATAGTTGTAACGATGGAAAACAGTCAGAATTATTCTACGGGCAATGGGATATACAAATTTTCGCAGGATGGAAATTCATGTATGATAAAAGAGCCAAGGACACCTAGATACTGGTATAATTATTTATGGAATGAAAACCGGTATTGCGCACAGGTTTCACAGATTGGTCATGGGCGCAGCTATTATCTCAGTGAGAAAGCTGATATGTGTATGGTCAACCGGGATGATGCACGATATATATACCTTCGGGATGAAGAAGACAGCTCCTGCTGGAATGTAGGTTTTGGACCTTTGAATGTGGAAGTGGAAGAGTATCAGTGTACACATAGTATCGGGTATTCCCTGATACAGTCAAAGTACCATGAGATACAAAGTTCATGGAGGATTTTTGTGCCGCAGGAAGGGTTTCATGAAATCTGGAGCCTGAATATTCAAAATACGGGTGAAAGGGAGAGGACTTTAAGCATCTTTCCGGCAGTGAGCTTCTATCTGGAAGGGTTTTCTTACCCAAGGTACTACGAGATGTACCGGTGTATGAAAACAGATTTTGACAGGGAACTGAATGGGATTTACTGTGATTCTTCCCATCCCTTTGCACCCCATGACAGGTATCATGGCTTTCTGGCTTCTTCGGAGCCGGTATATGCATATGACGGGGATCTGACAAAGTTCTGCGGCTCCACAAGTACGATCACACAGCCGGATGCTTCTGCCTGTGCACTGTTCCAGCGTCCAGATGTGGTGGTTGGGGGAAGAGACTGTACAAACTCCGAGGCGGCGCTTTTTATTTTGGGCGGTGTATTGCAGCACAGGATTACCCTTCAGGCTGGTGAATCAAAAGAAATTCACCTGATATTTGGGATCAGTGAATCCCGGCAGGAGGCAAGACAGACAGTTTCCGGTATTTTAAGCAGGGAAGCTGTGGAACAGGAATTCCGGAAAGCGCAGGATTATTATTACCATAAATACAGTTCTCTGTCTGTGCAGACGCCGGATGAAAAGATCAACCACATCATGAATAACTGGGTAAAGAAACAGGTGGATTTCTGTATTGTCGGGAAAAAGGGTGTCAGGGATAATCTGCAGATCGCCGCAGCATTATTGAATTACAGGCAGGATAAGGCAAAAGAGGAAATACTGGAGTGCTTAAGGCATCAGTTTCAGGACGGTCATGGAGTGCTGACATGGTATCCTTATGATGATACAAGGTATTCCGACCAGCCCTTCTGGATCATCTGGGCAGTATGCCGGCTGATCAAAGAAACCGGTGATTTTTCCATTCTTGAGGAGCCTATTTCATGGCAGGATGGCGGGGAAGCAGCCATGCTGGAACACGTTAAGGCGGCTGTGAACAGGCTGATTGCCGATAAAGGGAGAAACGGGCTGGTACGCATTTATTTTGCGGACTGGAATGATGCGCTGAATGTTACCACCGATCCGGAAGCGGAATCAGTGATGCTCTCCCATCAGTTCTGTCTTGCATTAAAAGAGCTGGAATTATTGATGAAAAAATATGGCGAACATGAATATGCACAGACGCTTGCAGAAGAATATGAGACTTTGAAGAAGTGTATTAATGAGAAAGCATGGGATGGCGGATGGTATATGAGGGCTTTAAGTCCGGTGGAGAACATCGGTTCAAAAGAAAGCATCGGAAGCAAAATTTATTTGAATGCCCAGACGTGGGCGGTACTCGGTGACGTGGCGGACGAATCGAAGCTTCCTCTAGTATTGCAGGCAGTAGACAGCATGGAGCATGATTTTGGCTTCCCTTTAAACATGCCGCCATACCCCGAATATTCGCCCAATGTGGGAAGAATGTCGGGTATGCTGCCGGGATTGTTTGAGAATGGAGGCGTGTACTGTCATGCCACAGGCTTTAAGATTTTGATGGACTGCAAGGCTGGGAGAGGCGGCAAGGCAGTGGAAACCTTAAAGAAGATCATGCCGGACAGTGATACGAACCCTTCCATACAGTCAGGGGCGGAACCCTATGTGTTTACCAACTGCTATTCCACCAATCCGGGATATTATGGGAAATCTTATCAGTCATGGACTACCGGTACGTCTGCATGGTGTCTTATGGGGCTGTGCGAGGGGATCATGGGGGTAAAGCATGATTATGACGGGCTTCGGATAGAGCCTTGTTTTCCTTCCGCTTGGGAACATGCAGAGATGACAAGGCATTTCAGGGGAGCGGATTACCATATTGTCATCAGGAATCCGAATCATTTGGAAAACGGAACTGCCGAAATCGTGGTGGATGGCATTGCCGTTTCCGGATCAGTTTTACCAGATTTCAGGGATGGCAGGAAACATGAGGTTGAAGTGATTTTGAAATAACAGTTTCTGGGCTGGAGCGCATAGCATCCTTACATAAGAGCGTATTCTGAAATTGTTCTGTAATAGATTTATTCGGTGAATGGAAAGGAAATAAGAGAAATGGGAACACAATATCTGGATTGTAATCAAACACCACAGAAACGTGCTGCCGCACTTTTGGCAGAATTAAGTCTCGATGAGAAAATGGCACAGGTCAACTGCATTTTCCCTTTCGGGGAAAACTTTGAGGATATGGAGAAGATTGCGGAGGGTACACCTTTTGGAATCGGGGAAGTCAGCACCTTGGAAATGCGCAGGATAGAGACTTTGGAAGAGGCGGCACAGTGGCAGAGGAGCGTGCAGAAGATTGTAATGGATAACAGTCCGCATCACATCCCGGCTATTTTCCATATGGAAGGGTTATGCGGAGCATTTATTCAGGATGCCACCAGTTTTCCGGCAGGGATTGGGAGAGGTTCAGGCTTTGATCCGGAACTGGAAGAGAAGATTGCCGAAATCGTAAGCAGACAGGAAGCGGCCTGCGGCATTACCCATGTGCTGGCGCCAGTGCTGGATATTTCGAGGGATTCCCGTATGGGGCGGCAGGGTGAGACCTATGGGGAAGACCCTGCGCTGGCTTCGGCAATGGGGGCGGCTTATACAAGAGGAATTCAGAAAGGGGAGAATGCCGGGAGAAAGGCAGAGAGTGTAGCGAAACATTTTCTTGCTTTTCATAACTCACAGGGCGGAATCCATGGAACCCATTCTGATACGCCGGTACGTCTTTTACAGGAGATATATGGAAAGCCTTTTCAGGCTGCCATTGCAGAATCCGGGCTTAAGGGGATCATGCCCAGTTATAATTCTATCAACGGGGAGCCGGTGTCTGCATCACATACGCTTTTAAAGACGCTTTTGCAGGATGAGATGGGATTTGAGGGAATCTGCATCAGTGATTACGGAGCTGTCAGCAATGTCCATCATGTACAGCATGTGGGAGAGAGTGAAGCGGATGCAGGGCTTCTTTGTATGGAGGCAGGAATGGATATCGAGATGCCCAGTACTACCGGCTATGGGGAGGAATTGAAAAGGAAATTTGAAAGTGGCGAAATTGATATGGAGCTGCTTGATAAAGCGGTGCTGCGTGTCCTTACTGCAAAGTTCCGCATGGGATTGTTTGAGAATCCCTATGCCCTTGCGGGAGAGGAACTTAAGGAAGCTGTGTGTCAGGAGACGGATAGAGAGATATCCCTGCAGTCCGCAAAGGAATCTCTGGTGCTGCTCAAAAATAACGGGGTTCTCCCGTTAAAGGCGGATAGAAAGAAAATTGCCCTGATCGGGCCTCATGCCGATTGTGCAAGGAAATTTTTTGGCGGTTATACCCATATGTGCATGATGGAATCCACTTATGCGATTGCCAATTCCATTGCCGGAGTGAGCGGTGTAGTTCAGGCGGATGCGGACAAGATCAAAACAATACCGGGAACCAATATCCAGTCGGACGAGACGGAAGAGTTTGATGCAATACTGCACCGCCAGAAACCGGAATGCAGAAGCCTGCTGGAAGAGATGAGGAGCCGGATGCCGGAAACAGAAATCAGGTATGCATACGGTTATCCCATTGCCGGTGCAGACGAATCCCGCTTTGAGGAGGCGCTTCTGGCAGTAAAAGAAGCAGATGTGGTCATCCTGACCATTGGGGGAAAACATGGAACCTGCTCTATGGCGTCCATGGGGGAAGGCGTAGACGCATGTAATATCAATCTTCCACCCTGTCAGGAGGCATTTATCAGGAAAGCGGCAGAATTCGGGAAGCCTCTGATCGGGGTCCACTTTGACGGAAGACCTGTTTCCAGCGATACGGCGGATACATGTCTGGATGCTTTATTAGAGGCATGGAGCCCGGCGGAAACAGGTGCGGAAGCGGTGGTCAGCGCACTGCTTGGAGAATACAATCCGGGCGGAAAGCTGCCGGTATCTGTGGCTTACCATGCTGGGCAGATTCCTGTCTATTATAATCATCCCAATGGCTCGGCATGGCATCAGGGGGAGAGCATCGGATTTGTAAACTATGTGGATATGCCCCATACGCCAAGATATTATTTCGGGCATGGCCTTTCCTATACTACATTTGCGTATTCAGACCTGATGATTTCAGAGAAGGAAATAGACGCACAGGGGAGCGTTCGGATCGAAGCGGCAGTATGCAACACAGGAGAATACGAAGGGGATGAAGTAGTTCAGCTTTATCTGACCGACAGATATGCGAGCATGACAAGGCCGGTAAAAGAGCTGGCGGGATTTAAGAGAATATCGTTAAAGCCGGGAGAGAGAAAGGCAGTGGTGTTTGAGGTTCTGGCAAGCCAGATGGCATTCCTTGACAAAAATATGCGTTGGAAAGTTGAGAAGGGGAGCATCGGCGTGGAGATAGGAAGTTCTTCTGAGGATATCCGGCTTACAGGGGAATATACGGTAAAGAATGACGGATGGATAGAAGGAAGAGACAGGGCATTTTATGCAAAAACGGCTGTCAGATAGAAAGCCGGAATGTCTGCGTATGGATGAGGAATATGGCAGATGGCAACAGGAAACCCGAAGGGAGGTAAGAGAATGGACAACAGGGCAGTGGCGAAGAAGATCGCAGAGGAAGCAATCGTATTGCTGAAAAATGAGGAACAGCTTCTTCCTTTTTTTAAAGGGCAGAAAGCAGCCTTTTTTGGAAGAGCCCAGATTGATACGATTTATTCAGGGAACGGTTCGGGGGCGGCTCACAAATCGGGATGCAGAAATATACTGGAGGAATGCGAGAAAAGAGGTATCTGTGCAGAACCCGGTCTGAAAGAATATTACAGGGAGCAGATTTCAAAGGAAGAGACAACAAAAGAGGATGAATTTGACTGGGCTGATATAGGGAAAGTGATTACCAGTGGTGTCATGTATGAAATTTTCGGAAAGTACCATGCGCCTACAGAAGAATATGAGATCCCGGAAGAACGGATGGAGGATGCCAGACAGTTTTCAGATACAGCCGTTTTCGTCCTTGGAAGGAATTCCGGCGGTGAGGAGTGTGACAGACATTTACAGGGGGATTACTACCTGACAGATTCGGAAAAAATACTGGCAGGGCAGATATGCGGAAATTTTGAAAAGGTAGTGCTGATCTTAAATACCAATGGGCTGACGGATTTATCATGGACGGAAGAGTATCCTCAAATTAAGAGTATTCTGTTTGCCGGGATTTTAGGAGAGGAAGGAGCTGCGGCACTGTCGGATATCCTTACAGGCAGCGTGAATCCCTCCGGCAGGCTGGCATTTACCATTGCAGGGCAATATGAGGATTATCCGGCAGCAAGACATTTCTCATGGGATAAGGAAAAGGAAGAAAACCTGCTTACATACGAAAGTTATGGGTTAAATGCGGCGGAAAACGGAAGTGCAGGGTATGTGAAAAGTCCGGTCACTGTTTACTGGGAAGACATTTATGCAGGATACCGGTATTTTGATACCTTTGCAAAGAAGCCGCTGTATGCGTTTGGCTATGGGCTATCCTATACGGAATTTGAAATAAGGTGTCTTGGCGCTGCCAAAAAACAGGAGGGCATCGAAGTCCGGGTCTGTGTAAGCAATACAGGAAGTATAGCAGGTAAAGAGGTTGTACAATTATATCTGGCAAACGACAGCAGTACATATGAACACGCTTTTCAGGAATTAAAAGGGTTTGAAAAGACAGGGCTTCTGCAGCCGGGAGAAGAAGAGCAGATATGTCTTATGGTTCCATGGAAGGAATGGGGCAGTTATGAGGAAGAAAAAGCGGCTTATCTGATCCGGCAGGGGAATTACCGGATTCTGGCTGGAAATTCTTCACGAAATACGAAAGATGCTGCGGTGGTGAAGGTCAGCAAGGATATCCGGATAAAGCAGTGTGCAAACCGCCTCGGCATTCGGGCGTGCAACAGGGATAAGCTGGAATTTCTGACTTCTTTAAGAAAGCCGGAAGAGGCTGGCCGGGCTTTGCATCTGCCGGAGATTGTTGTGGCTGCGGAGGATATCTGGATAACAGATGCTGCCGATGCTTCTGCAGTTGATGGGAGCAGGCCGGAAAAGATAAAAAAACTGACGGTGGAACAGCTTGCGGCGCTTTGTGTGGGATATGGCCCAGGAACACCCTTTGCTGCTTTTGGGGATGGAAGCGATCCGGAGACAATATTTGATCAGGATGGAAAACCGGTTACAACCAACAGCCATCCGGCAGGATATCATGGTTATGTATCACCGGCAATTGAGGATGCGGGGATCTATTCTGTTTCCTATAAGGATGGACCGGCAGGGATCGGGGAAATGGCATGGCCATCGGAAATGCTGATGGCCTGTGCATTCAATAAGAGTATATGGTATGAATTCGGTAACGCTGTGGGCGCAGAGTGTGAAAAGCAGCAGGTTGATATCTGGCTGGCACCTGCTGTAAATCTGCTAAGACACCCTCTGGGAGGGAGAAACTTTGAGTATTTTTCGGAAGACCCTTATCTGACCGGGATCTGTGCTTGTGAGGTAACAAGAGGGGTGCAGGAAAATCATCCGGTATTGGTATGCCCGAAGCATTTTGCAGTGAATGAACAGGAAACTTTCCGCCGGGGAAGCAGCAATAAGAATTATGATGCGGCAGATTCCATCTTAAGTGAAAGGGCGGCAAGGGAGATTTATCTGAAACCCTTTGAAATGCTGGTAAAAGAAGCGGACATAGCCTGTCTGATGACTTCCTTTAATAAGATCAACGGTGTGTTTGCTGCCGGGAATGCAGACCTTTGTACCCATATTTTGAAGGAGGAATGGGGATATCGAGGTGCGGTTGTCACAGACTGGGGTGATATGGATGTAGTGGTGGACGGTGCGGATGCTGTTGCGGCAGGCAATGATATTGTGATGCCCGGCGGACCTCCGGTAATCAGGCAGATTTTGCAGGGATATCGGGAAGGCAGGATATTCAGAGAAAATTTGGAAGAGGCAGTCATGCATTTACTATATATGACTGAAAAAAATAAAGCGCACATATATGAACGGTAAAAGGCTATCTAAGTATAGATGCTTTGAGGGTGGCAAGTATAGATAAAGCGGAGCAGGAACAAAAGAGGTGATAGCATAGGACGATTACTTATACTGGAATTTAATGACAGCGAAATAAACATTTTTAATGAAATGATGGAAGTGGTAAAAAAGCACCCGGACTTTAAGAGATATGAGGTGAGGATGGAATCGGCATTATGTCTTCCGGGGCTTGAAATTTATCCTGACCGCAGGAAAATATTTCGTGACCGGAGGGAGATCAGCCTGACAGCCAAGGAATTTGATATCCTTACTTTTCTTGCCGCCAACCAGGGCAGGGTGATGACTTATGCACAGATATATGAGAATGTATGGGGTGATTATGTACAGGATATTGAGAATAACACCATTGGCTACCATATCAGCCACTTAAAGGAAAAGCTGTTCGCTGCCTCACCCTGCTCATCTTTCAACATCCGGTGTGTGCGGAGTGTGGGATATTGTTTTGAACTGCTCCCGGAAGAAGAATAGCTTTAAAAATTTATAGATACAGTCCTGTTTATGGCAGGCTGTATTTTTTTATGGGTAAAATTGTGGGATGCAGAGGTTATGGCCTGTATGGAAGCTGTTTGGCGGATTTTGTCATCCCCGCTGTCTGAATTTGCGTTTTTCCCAACCAAAAACAAAGGAAAGCCTCGTTCAATCCTAAGGGTAGTTTTGTATACTCTTCAGGTGTCTGTATATAAGGTTCAGGAAGGGGCTGCGGCAGATGGGGATGATCTCATGTGAGGCGTATTATTACAGGATTGGCAGCAGCATCCGCAGGAACCGGCAGGAGAAAGGCCTGACGCAGGAGGAGCTTGCAGAAGCAGCAGGCTTATCCCTCAAGATGGTGCAGAAGATGGAGGGAGGGCAGAAGGGATTCCGTATGGAGACGGTTATTAAGATTGCCGAGACTTTGGGCGTTACCCTTGGGAGCCTTGCCGATACACAGGGGGAGGATGAAAGGACTCTGTTCTGCCGGGAGATGTTTTATGAGCTGGCCAGGGATAAATCCGATGAGGAGATAAGGTACGCAGTAGGGATTGTGGATTCCGTATTTAAATTACATAAGCAGTATCTGGAATGAGAAGTGCCTGCAGGGAGCGGCACATAGAAAGGATAGTTTTAGTTTCCAGTTTTGGATATACAAAAGTGATCTTAAAATTTAAGGGAGGGCGTTGTCCTGATACAGGGGCAGCGTTCTTTTTTTGCCTGTATTTGAGCATTTCATAAACGGAAAACCAAAATAGGAACAAACATATCCAAGATTTGTGCAAATAGGTATCTTTATGCCTAAAAAAATGGAGCGGGATTCGGTATGCTTATTACAGGCTTTCAAACATGGCTAAAAACCTGACGTTTAGAGCCGGAGGCTTTCCGCCTGAATGTAGGAAACCTGACAACTGAATACCAGTATGCAGCGGCTTTAAGAGGTTTCCCCTTGATAAAGTTGCGCCGGACAAGGAGCTTCGCCATGACCTGCCTGCCCCATATGGGGTAAACCGAAAGACCGTAACAGGAGAAGGAAGGCAGCAAGCGGCATCCGGTGCGGGGCTTCCCATGGCAGGAAGCCCTAAGGGGAGCCATAATGATACTTCTGCCCGGTGAGGGCAGCCGGAACAGCACGCCGGAGGACGGGCAGGGAAAAGGAAGCGTTCCCTGTTACGGGCTATGGAGCGGATCAGCCATCCCGCCCTGCATACTCCCTGCCAGTAGGGGGCTGGGCAAATGAAAACCCCGTAAGGGTACTGGCTTTTTTATTAGTGGAAAACGGTGATAGATGGAATTGATTTTTAAGAAGCATGATAATCCAGCCATTCCATGGAAGCGCATAACACAAGGCAGTTATGTTTTTCCATGGGCTGGCTGGAAGGAGGTGGTGCCGGAAAATTACGCTGTGGATACAGCGTTGCTGTAAGCACAGGGGCTTTGCCCCTGAAACTATGTGGGGAGCAGCCTGGAAGTAAGAAACAGGCTGTTTCCTGGCTAATTATCAAAATATGAAAGAAAGGAAAAAGTATGGGAAGAAAAAGGAAATTTTCAAAACTTCTCCTGTTTGCCGCCATGTTATCCACCATTGGCGCAGGGGTACTGGGGAGCGTTTCCCTGCCTGTAAAAGCGGCGGAAGAGGAAGAGACCTACACAGTCAGGTTTGAAGCCTATGAGGGAACCTGTGAGACGGAAAGTGTTTCCGTACCCAGAGGGGAAAGTATTACCCTGCCGGGTGCATCCTATGAAGGGCATTACCTTGAAAGCTGGATGGATGTAACCGAAAGCGGAAATGTGCATACCTTCAAGGCTGTAGGGGCTGCCGGGAGTGAGTACACGCCGGAGCGTGACCTGTGGCTTTATGCCAACTGGAAACCGGATGAGGGTCAGGAACCGGAACCGGGGCAGGACATTACCGTCACTTATGAGGCAAGGATCGGAGATACCGGTTATGAAGAGCTGGAGGAAGCCTTTGCAGATGCACAGGCTGGTGATACTATCACAGTCCTTAAGGACTGCAGGGTATCAGCTACCCTTGAAGTCACTGCTGATAACATCACCTTAAAAAGTGAGGATGCAGGGAACCCGGTGACGATCGGCAGGGAGGAAGGCTTTTCCGGTAAATATTATGGCACAAATACCGATACCGTCCTGCTTGCAGTGACAGGCGGGAGCCTTACTACGCAGGATATCATCTTTGATGGAGGCGCAGTATTGGATAGTGATTTCAACAATTCCGGCAAAGTCTGGAACAGCCCCCTGATCTACGTGGATGGCTCTTACGCCATGGAGGGCGGAACCGTCCTTCAGAATAATTACAACACAGACGGATATGAGAGCGATGGCAGCGGCAGGCCGCTCCACACAGCCGGGGCATTACATATCAGGCAAAGCGGCAGTTTTACCATGGATGGCGGCCTGATTAGGAACTGCTGTACATCCGGCGGAGGCGGCGGCATCCGGTCAGAGGCAGGCTCCCATGTGGAAGCCGCATCCGGCACAGTCACAGGCTGCCACGCAGGGGCGCGGGGCGGCGGTATGCTGCTGGAAGGGGATGCAGAGCTTTCCGGCATGACTATCTCGGGAAACAGCGCAGGCTCCACAGGCGGCGGGATATACAGCAAGGCGCCCTTTACAGTGACAGACACCATGATTGAAGGAAATTACTCTGGTTATGATGGCGGCGGAATCTGTACCTACACAGGACACCGCCCTAAGTTTATCAGATGCATTTTTACCGGAAATGTGGCGGGAAGGGGCAGCGCAGTCCAGACATTAGAAGGGGAGGGAACGGAACCCCTTGAGATACATGACTGTACTTTCAGGGGAAACCTTTCAGAGGAAAAAAGCTATGCAGGCGGCACCATCTGCTACATGAACGAGACAGGTATCATTCTTGCAGGAAAGATTGTTATGGAAGATAACCTTACATTGGGAGTTGACCCCTGCGATATCCTGTTCTTTTATAACACAGGCGCATCCATCCTTCTGGATGAAGATTTTGAAAGTGATTCTACCTTTGTTCTTGGGGGATTCCCTGATGTGGTAAAGCCCGGAAGGGTGCTGATTGACGGGGTGAAATACCACAAGGACGCAAGCCCGGAGCAGTTCCCATGGCATACCAGAGATTACTGTACAGAGAAAAGGGGCGAAAACATCTACCTTGCAGAAGTGCCCAAGGCCTATTCCGTTACCTATGATGCCAACAACAGCCCTACAGGAGCCAGCGATATGTGTTCCGATCCGAACCTCTATACCAGTGAGGACACAGTGATCATCATGGATCAGGAAGCGCTTTTCCCTCTTATGGGAAATATTGTAAATTTCGGATATAACTTTATCGGCTGGAATACAGAACCTGACGGAACCGGAACCGATTATGCGCCGGGGCAGGAGACAAGCCTTACAGGGAACCTTTACCTCTATGCGAAATGGGAGGCAAAAGAGCCTGTCACCCTTACCTATATCTATAATGATGGGGAAGGGAGGACAGACAGCGCACAGGTGATCCCCGGGGCAAACATCGCATTCCCTGACGCTTCCAGAAAAGGCTACGGCTTTAAAGGCTGGTATGAGGATGAAGCACTGACAGTGTTTGCAGGAGATGCAGGGGAGAAGCATTATGCACCCCAGAAAGATACATCTTATTATGCCGCATGGGAAAAGTCAGAATCAACAGTCACCTTTGACGCAGACGGTGGGAAGATGGAAGGAGGAGACATTACCGCTAAAGTAGGCGATACCATTATTCTTCCCGATTGTACTAAGGAAGGTTATGAGTTTATCGGCTGGTATGACGGAGACACCTGTGCCGGACAGGCAGGGGAAGAGTACACTGTCTCTGATGATGTGACATTGAAAGCCCGTTATGAAAAGAAGGAAGATGAAACGGTCATCTGCACCGTTACCTTTGACGCTGACGGTGGCGAGACTGCAAGGGAGAGCATTTCCGCAGAAAAAGGCAGCGCAATTATCCTTCCTGCCTGCAGCAAGACAGGCTATGAGTTCCTTGGATGGTTCCTTGCTTCTGACGATAGCATCTGTGCCGGACAGGCTGGCGAGGAATTTACCGTACAGGGAGATATTATTTTAAAGGCACATTTTGAGAAGAAAGAGGCAGTGAAAGTTACCATTACTTTTGACACTGACGGAGGAAAAGAAGTAAATCCGATCAAGGCAGAAAAAGGCAGTATCATCCGCCTGCCCAAGACGGAAAGGGAAGGTTACAGCTTCCTTGGCTGGTACACAGAAAAAGACGGCGGAATCCTTCTTGGAATCCCCGGCAGTGAGATGAAAGCGGTTAAGGATATGACAGCTTATGCACTCTGGGAAAAGGAAACAGAAATAGATTCTGATAATGACGCTGATCCCGAAACCTGTAAAGTGACTTTCCATGCAGGAAAAGGAACGATTAAGGTAAAAGAGATTACCATTATTAAGGACGGGAGCCTTTACCTTCCCATGCCGGAACGTGAAGGATATGATTTCACAGGCTGGTATCTGGATGATGGCCTGACGCAGTTTGCAGGGGCATACCATGATGCTTACCGCATTACCAGAGATACAGACTTCTATGCAAAGTGGGAAAAATCAAAAGAAGACAGCGGCGGTAATGGAGATTCAGGCAACAGTGGAAATACAGAAAGCGGAGACAATACACAGGATAGCGATAATACTAATGAATCCTTAAATACCTATACCATCAAATATGATGCCAACGGTGGCAAGACAAAGAATGCATCCGTCAAAGTGGTAAAGGGCGGCAGTGTGAAGCTCCCGGCTTCAGAACGTGAGGGCTACATTTTCAAAGGCTGGTACACAGACAGGCAGGTATTTATCGGAACAGAGGGAGAGACCTATAAGCTCGGCAGGAGCATCAGCCTCTATGCAAGATGGGAAAAAACAGAAGAAAACAATACCAACGGAAAAGATGGCCAAAACACTCCGGACAAAGATAAGAATACAAGCGGCACTGTCTCCGGCAATTCGGCAGGCAGCCCTTCAGATAAAGATACAGATACCAATACGAAAACGGAGGGAGGAAATGGAAATGCAGGAAAAGGATCAGAGCCGGTCATCCAGACTGGCCATGCGTCACCCTTTTATCTTCTTGCTGCCCTTGGGCTGTGCGGCGTTATGCTTGCTGCTGCATCTGTTCTTGAAGGGAAGAAAATCTGTCCTTGAAGGACAGATGGAGAAATGCTGCCTGTAGTGGATGCGTATTGTAAGGATATATTTTATGGTACGGGAACAGGCAGGGATCAAATAATGCTGTGATAATCACAGTTAATGCGGCAGGGGCTTTTGCTCCTGCCTTTTGAAATCATGGCGGCAGATATCCAATTTTTAGAATTTGGCGGTATCTGCTGCTATTTACATAGAAGAAAGGAAACGCATGGAAAAAATAAAATATTTAATTAGCTGGCTTGGGGAGAAATTTTTCCCTGACCTGCCGGAAAAGAAAAGGTGGCGGATTGCCGTACAGATCATAGTGGGAATTTCCCTTGCCCTTGTCTGCATGGCAGGCATGGGGATCTTCCGCTATAAGGCAGTGAAACAGCTTGAAAAATATCAGGCGATAGCAGACGCATATGCACAGCTTGACATTATCTTAGAAGAGGGAAGGGAGCAGTCACAGAAAGAAACGGCGGCGGAACTGGAAGAACTTTTCTCCGAAATGGAAGCGGATGCAGAACGGTACAGGCGGGAGTATGAAGCGGAAATGAGGGAGAAGGGATTGGAAGCCTATGATTGGGATGCGCTTTGCAGTGAAAATGAAGATATCAAAGGCTGGCTCTGTATCCCTGATACCTTGATCAATTTCCCCGTAGTGGGAACAGATGACAACGCCTTTTACCTCTCCCATGATTTCATAAGGGATAAGAGCAGCGCCGGATGCCCTTTCATGGATAAGGACACGCAGGTATGGGATTTCAACCGCATCATCTACGGACACAACATGGGCGCAGGCTCCGATGCCATGTTCTCCACCCTGTTAGATTATGAAAAAGAAGATTATTTCAAGGAAAACCGGACCATCTATTTCACAGATGCTTATGGGAGCGCAACTGCCTATCAGGTGATGGCAGTTGTCAAATACAGCATAGACGATCTGGAAGGATGGGATTTCCGCATAAGGAACCATGGAGATATGGAAAGCTACAATGCATGGATGGAGGAACTGCAGGGAAGGGCATTATTTTATGAAGAGCCTGACCATGCGCCTACCAGCATCATTACCCTTGCCACCTGTGACAGACGGGTTTTTGGGAAAAATGGGAGATTTTTAATAATAGCAGGAAACTAATACTTAAGAAAAGAATCGAGAAAGGAGACGCCTGGGAGGTTAGTTAAAAATCGAAATATCAAACAGAGAATTGCTGAATCTGATAAAATGTGGTATAATAAATATAGATTTAGAGGACGTGGCAGATGTCCTTCTTTGTAAGACGCAAGAGGAGATTGCCATGAGCGAGATAACGATTCCGAAAATCAATTCCCGGCAGAAGGGATTACAGATACAATATTATACCACGATTCCTACTAAATATTCAGAAACCGGAAAACGCCACCAGATCACAGGGGCTTCAGAAGACGAAGTAAAGAAGAAATTTCGCAAGGAAGCAAAAAGGACTATGACAGGTCAGGTGGATTTGGAGAAGCATAAAAACGATACGGTAGCGCAGGTGGTAGAAATGTTTCTGGAATTTGCCAAAGGGGATATCAAAAAGCAGACCCACAGCAGATATTACAGGGCTTATGTAAATTATGTGAAGGACAGCAGCTTTGGGAAAATCCCCGCCCGGAAGATTAAGAAGTATCACTGTGATGATTTTATCCGTACCTTGACAAATGGAACTATAGTTTATTCTTATGTATGCCAGATAAAATGCATTGTCAGCCAGGCATTTGATTACGCCTGTGACAGGGAAATCATGAGCTGGAACTTTATGCGGAAGGTAAAAATCAATGAGGACAGGTGCAAAGAGCAGGAAGACAAGGAGCTTGGCGTATGGGAAGATGATGAAATCAATACCTTGCAGTCAGGCTCTATGGCCTGCTGGAATAAATGCAGAAAATACCGCAATTCTCCGGCACTTTTTATTCTTTGTGGAACTGGCTTAAGATTGGGAGAGTTACTTGCATTGAAATGGAGCAAGGTCGATTTGGAACACAGAACCATAAAGATTGAGAGAACGCAGACAGAGTATACGGATTACGATACCAATTCCAAAATCTATGAGGAAAGCACTCCGAAGAACAAGACTTCCCGCAGAACCATAGTCATCAATGATTTTACTTATAAATGGCTGATGGAGCAGAAGCGCAGGACAGAGCAGGCAGGGATTGAAAGCGAATATGTCATCCCGGCAAACAGCGGAAGGATGGTAAAGGAGAGCAGTGTTACCAGTACATTTAAGGCTTTCTGTAATTATGTGGGAGTGGAATATAAGTCCTCCCATACATGCAGAAGGAGTTATGTAACAAACTGTCTGGACAAAGGCATGAAGCTGGCATTGGTTTCAAAAAATGTAGGACATAAGAATAAAAGCACAACCTTGAACACCTATTATAAGTGCAAGAACGATTACGAAGACAATCTGGCTATACAGAATGAAATCTTTAAAATATATGATTTCGACTTTGGCGGTGAACAAGTGGAAGCTATGTTTGCATAATGTTCTCAAAAGGGTTGATGGCAACAATAAAAAGTGTTGCCAATAACACGAAAAGAACATAAGTCTGATACAAGCTCTTGGAGAAAAATTGGGGTAGGAAGTGCCTGAAATACTGGTATTGCAGACTATGAAGCAAACATTAGACAAAATCACAAAAAGCCGGAAACCCTGATAAACACTGGCTTCCAGCTTGGCAACACCCCAAATAGCCCCAAAATGAAGTTCTTAAACATAGCGAAAGCCCCCGAAACCGCGTTTTGTGCAGTCCCGGGGGCTTCCTTAGGGGAGGATAAGTATGCTGGAATGAATTCTTAGAAACCCGATAAACAGGGCATTTGCGCGTCCTCTAAAGGTGTTGGCAACACTTGGCAACAGTTTTTTTGCAGGTGTGGGAGAGGTTAAGTTTTTGATATGTTGAGGATTAAAAAACTGAATATGGAATAGCGTACCGGAGTGGATGAAGTGAATAGGAATAGCAATTCTTTGGTGGTATGTGATGGGATATCCCATGTGCTGGTGGTAGTGCATGGGGTATCTTTATGAAATGAATTTTTTTGTATAAATGAAGAATAAAAATATAAATGAAGATAATTTTGTATAGAATAGAATGATTAGGTTGAATTTATCCTAAAATGTAGTATATACTATATTACAGATAAAAAGAAGGGAAGTGTGTGTTATGCATATTGATTTAAAGAATCTGGTGTCTATTTCGGAAGCAAATCAAAATTTTTCAAAGGTTGCGAGGATGGTGGATGAGAATGGGGCAGCTGTGATACTAAAAAACAATTCACCCCGATATGTTTTGATCGACTATAGCAAGCTGCAGGAAGATACGGACGCGGATAATGAAGCATTGGAAGCTGTTGCAACCCGCATATTGCAAAAGCATAAGAAAGCGTTTGAGGAATTGGCAAAATGATTTTATTGAACAAGGAACAGATCAAATACCTCCACAGCAAGATGATACAGGAAACTGGAGGAAGTAATGGGATACGTGATGAAGGTCTACTGGATTCTGCACTGTCAGCACCTTTTCAATCTTTTGGAGGGATGGAGCTTTATCCGTCCATGATTGGGAAGGGAGCGAGACTGTGTTATGGGCTGATAAAAAATCATGCCTTTTTTGACGGAAATAAACGCATCGGTATTTATGCTATGTTGGTATTTTTAGAATTGAACGGAATGGAAATAGAGTGTAGCGAAGAAGAATTGATTGCGTTAGGTTTGGGGATTGCATCTGGTGAAATTGAAGAAAAGGATGTTGGTATTTGGATTGTAACGCATAATAGGGGAGAATGAGTTGGCGAATACTGGTGAAAAGGGGTTACAACTTGTAACCTGATTTGTTGCCATATGATTATTCTGTTTCAATAGGGGATGAAATTGATGAGTGGGTTTAGAGAGTTTTTAAATGAGCAATTGCAGGATGATGAGTTTAGAAAGCAGTGGGAAATGATTCAGCTGGAAATGGATTTGATTTGTGCAGTTCCAGATACAAGTTTATTACAGGATTTTGACACAAAGGAATGAGCATAACTTGTGTGTGCCGGTTTTGTATATTTGGTTGAAAAGCTGGTTAGTGCTGGTGTGAAGCATTTTGTATGCAATAATCAAAGGAGAGGGTTTTGATCATATGCTATGATGTAGAGGGTGTTTCGATAAGAGGGATTTGTGGATAAATGAAAAAATGGAGCTTCCTGTATAATTCAAATATGGTAA
>OFGP01000707.1_pt1 | contig 31108 bp, 31 predicted proteins | sample 1521781 | NCBI WGS metagenome assembly OFGP01 (sample SAMEA3504113, study PRJEB24116) | mouse gut metagenome | biome: mouse gut; feature: mouse-associated habitat; material: faeces | place: Denmark | collected 2011
CGCAGATTAAATCCCGTTCGCCGCCCGAAGGGCGGCGAGGAAAGGAACCGCCATGCAGATCGGCCCCCTCACCATAAATTCAAAACTAGCGTTAGCCCCCATGGCGGGGGTCACCGACGCCGCCTGCCGGCAGATCTGCTCGGAGCTGGGGGCAGGGCTGACCTGCACAGAGCTGGTCAGCGCCAAGGCCCTCTGCTACCAGGACAAAAAAAGCCGGCTGCTGTTGAAGCCCTTCCCGGGAGAAGCCCCCTTCGCCGCCCAGATTTTCGGCAGCGACATCTCCTGCATGGCGGAGGCCGCCCAGATTGCCGTCGAGGCCAGCGGCGCGGACATCCTGGACATCAACATGGGCTGCCCCGTGGGCAAGGTCGTCTCCTCCGGCGACGGCGCGGCCCTGATGAAGGACCCGGAGAAGGCCGCCCGGCTGGCGGAGGCGGTGGTGAAGGCATCCCCCGTCCCGGTGACGGTGAAAATGCGCCGGGGCTGGGACAAAGGCAGCATCAACGCCGTGGAACTGGCGAAGCTGCTGGAGGAGGCAGGGGTGGCCGCCGTGACTATCCACGGCAGGACCCGGGTCCAGATGTACGGCGGTACGGCGGACTGGTCCACCATCCGGGAGGTGAAGGAGGCCGTCTCCATCCCCGTCATCGCCAACGGGGACGTGTTCTCCGGGGAGGACGCGGTGCGCATTCTGAAGCAGACCGGGGCCGACATGGCCATGATCGGCCGGGGGTGTTTCGGCAATCCCTGGATCTTCCGGGAGGCGGAGGCCGCCCTGGCGGGGGAGCCCATTCCCCCCAGGCCGCCCCTGGCGGAGCGGTGCGACACCGCCGTGCGGCAGATCGAACTGGCGGCGCAGTACAACTGCGAGAAGATCGCCGTACTGACGGCCCGGCGGCACTACGCCTGGTATCTCAAGGGCGTACCCTACGCAGGCTACTACAAGGAACAGATCGTCCGGATGGAGACGCTGGAGGACGTGTACAGGGTAACGAAAGGCATTAAGAGGGATCTGCATGACGGTTGACGAGCTGGCCCGGCGGGCGGCGGGAGGCGACGAGGACGCCTTCGCCCAGCTGGTCGGGCTTCATGAGAAAAAAGTATACGGCCTGGCCCTGCGGATGTGCGGCAATCCGGAGGACGCCGCCGACGCGGCCCAGGAGGCTTTCCTCGCCGCCTGGAAGGGCCTGCCCCGGTTCCGGGGTGAGGCGGGATTCTCCACCTGGCTCTACCGCCTCACCAGCAACGCCGCCATCGACCACCTCCGCCGCGTCAAGCGGCAGCGGGGGGAGGTCAGCCTGGACGGCGGCGGGCCGGGGCTGGACGCCGTTGACGACGCCCCCTCCCCCCAGGCCCAGGCCGAGGAGACGGAGCTGCGGGAGGCGGTGGCCGAGGGCCTGTCCATGCTCAGCGAGGACCACCGGCAGGCCCTGCTCCTCCGGGAGCTGCGGGGGTTGAGCTATGAGGAAATCGCCTCGGAGCTGCGGGTGGACCTGGGGACGGTAAAGTCCCGGATTTCCCGGGCCAGGGGCTCTTTGCGAAAAATCCTTGTAAAAAACGGGAACCTATCCGGCTATCTGCCGTCTAAAGAGACGGAAACCAAAACGGAAGGGAGGGGCCGGCTGTGAAAAGCTGTGAAGAATACGAGGCGCTCATCAGCGCCTTCCTGGACGGGGAGCTGTCCGGGGAGGAGCGGGCGGAGACGGCGGCGCATCTGGCCGCCTGCCCCGTGTGCCAGCAGTATTTTGACGATCTGGTCGCCATCCACGACGCCCTGGACCGGGAGGAGGCCCCTCTGCCGGAGGGCTTCGCCGGGACGGTCATGGCCCGGGTCCGGGAGACGCCCCAGGACAAGCCGAAAAAAAAGGTGATCGCCTTTCCCCATTGGAAGCGGTGGGCGGCGATGGCGGCCTGCTGCGCCTTTGCGGCGCTGGGACTGTGGGCCTTCCAGGCCCGGGGCGGGGACGCCAGGGAATCCGGCCAGGTGATGCTGGCCCGCAGCGCGCCCTCTCCGGAACAGTACGCCGATGCGCCGGCCTATGCGGAAGCGGACGAGGGCATGGAGGCGGAAGCCCTGATGATGGACGACGCGGAGGAGGGCGCACCCAATCAGAAACAGGCGTCCCCCGCCGGAAATCCGCTGGAAGCGGAGGACGGCGCGGCGCCGGCGGCAGAACACCGCATGGAGGACGCCGTGGACTCCCCCGCCGTTGCTCCCGCCATGAGCGCGGACAAGGCGCTCACCGGCACGGTGACCGCCGGCGGAGTAACCGCCCGGGCTTGGGTGGAGCGCGAGCTGGGCCTGCCCTGGGAGGCGGGGCGGCAGTATCCGCTGACGGCGGAGCAGTTCTCCGCCCTGCTGGACGAACTGAACCTGGCCGGGGAGGATTTTCGCCTCGAAGCGGGAGATGCCTGCCTGCTGACGGCGGAATAACGGACCTCCTTGCAATTTCCTCCCAAAACTGCTATAATGGTCCCACGGCCCAGGCCGAATCAATTAACATTTCAGGAGGAACACATCTATGAAGAACCTGACCCCGATGAAAAGATTCTTTGTCCGTATTTTTCTGCCCCTGCTGTGTTTTGCGCTGCTGTTGGGGCCCCTGACGCCGGCGGCCCATGCGGCCGGCGATGTGACCGCCCGCCTGCGGCCTGATATCACCATCGTGATCGACGGCGCGGCGCGGGTATTCTATAACGTCAGCGGCCAGCAGGTCCATCCCATTTCCTATAACAATACCACCTATCTGCCCCTTCGCGCCATCGGCGAGCTGATGGGCAAGGTGGTAACCTGGAACAAGGACACCAAGACCGCCTCCCTGGGTGGCGTCCGCACCGACGGGCCCACTGCGGGCACCCCCGACGCCGACGCCAAGGCCAAGGACGTCACGGTGGAGCTGCGGGACGACATCACCGTGGTCGTAGACGACGCCGCCCGGACCTTTACCGACGCCAACGGTAAAACGGTCTATCCCCTGCTCTACCAGGGCTCCACCTATCTGCCCATCCGGGCCATCGGCGAGCTGATGGGCAAGCGCGTGGACTGGGACGGCAAGACCAACACCGTGACCCTCTCCGGCGGCGACGGCGGCGACGTCACCGACGCGGACGTGATCGTGGGCGGCGATACCGGCCCCAGCGGCGCGCGGCCCATCCTCACCCTGGAGGAAGCCAAGGCCAAGGCCCTGGCCCACGCCGGCTTGAAAGCCGACCAGGTCACCTTCACCGAGGCGGAGCTGGATTGGGACGATGGGAAGCAGGTCTACGACATCGAGTTCTATACCGCCGATTTTAAGGAGTACGACTACGAGATCGACGCCAAAACCGGCGAGGTCCTGGAGGTCGATTACGATGCGGAGTCCTTCACGCCCCCCGCCTCCTCCGGAACCGTCATTACCCGGGAAAAGGCCCAGGAGATCGCTCTGGCCAAGGTCCCCGGCGCGGACGCTTCCCATATCAAGAAGCTGAAGCTGGACAAGGACGACGGCAAGCAGGTCTACGATGTGGAGATTATCTACAACGGCGCGGAGCACGAAATGGAGATCGACGCCGTTACCGGAAAAATCCTGGAGTACGAGATGGACCGGGACTGACGGCGGAGATTTCTGAAATTATAAAAATATTTGCATTTCCTCTTGCATATACTAGGGCGGCTGTGCTATAATAAACACAGCAAGGAAATTAATTACGACCAATCTGCACACGCAAAACAGAGCGCCGGAGGGATCTGACCCCTCCGGCGCTCCTCTTGTGCTTACCTGCCCTTGCGGCGCCGGTCAAGCCACCTGCTCACATAGCTGCCTGCCACGCTCGCTGCGACCGACACCAGGAAATTAATTACGAATTCCAACTTGCACACCCCCTTTCTGTTGCCAGATTGGAGAAGGGCAGCGGAACCATTTTACCATCCTTCGACAAAATCCGCAAGGCTGCTTTTGCTCCAAAACGTATTTCCGAAAAAAAACCGAACCGTATGGTCCTATAATCCTCTAGAAATAATACCAAATGGTACTCTTTTCTTGAGGTGATTTTTGTGGTTTTTCGAAGAATACGAGATTTAAGAGAGGATCATGACAAAACGCAGCAGCAAATAGCAGATTATCTCATTATGAACCTGGGTGTCTATCGCAGATATGAAAACGGAAAGCGGGAAATCCCCGCTTGGGCGCTGATTAAGCTGGCCGACTACTACCAAACCAGCACCGACTACATCCTGGGCCGCACGGACCGGCGGGAACCCATCGAGTAGCCGTGCGGCGGCTGATGTGGTTCGCCCTGCCCTTCGGGGCGGGGTGCGCGTTGTGCCAGTACCTGCTGCCGGAGGGATTCCGTCTCTGGGCGGCGGCGGGAGCGCTGCTGCTGGGGCTGGCGTCCCTGCCGCTGCGGGGAAAGGCACGGCGGGCGGCAAGGATCGCCGCCGCAGGGTGCGCGGCGGGCATCCTCTGGTTTTCCGGCTATGCCGCGCTGTACCTGGCCCCGGCGGAGGCTCTGACGGACGCGAAGCTCATTCTGGAGCTGGAACTGACGGACTACCCGGAGGAGGCCGCCGGCGGCGCACGGTGCGAAGCGGAGGCAGCCGGCCTGCGGGGGAAGGTCCTGTTCTACGGGGACCGGAGCCTGCTGTCCCTGGAGCCCGGGAACCGGATTCTGGCCCAGGTCAAGTGCTACAGCGCCGCCACCCTCTCCGGCGAGGAGAGCAGCTATTACCTTTCCAAGGGCGACTTCCTCCGCCTCTATGGCAGCGGGGAGCTCCTGGCGTCAATGGAGGGGCACGCCGGAAGCTGGCGATATCTGCCGGCGCGGCTGGCCCGCTGGCTGGAGGACCGGGTGGAGGCGCTGTACGGCCCCGAAACCGGCGGCCTCATCACCGCCCTGCTCACCGGCGAACGGGACGGCCTGAGTCCCCGGGCCTACACCAGCCTCAGCGAGGCGGGCCTGATGCACATTACCGCCGTATCCGGCCTGCACTGCGGATTCCTTTTGGCCCTGCTGGGCCTGCTGGTGTTCCGGCGGCAGCGGCTGACGGCGTTCCTGGGGTATCCGGTGATGCTGTTTTACATGGTCATGGCGGGCTGTACGCCGTCGGTGGTCCGGGCCTGCGTTATGGCGGGCTTCGTACTGCTGGCCCCGCTGGCGGGGCGGGAGGGGGATACGCCCACGGCACTGTCCGCCGCTCTGCTGGTAATCCTGATGGTTAATCCCTTTGCCATTGCGTCGGTGAGCTTGCAGCTGTCCTTCGCCGCCGTGGCGGGACTGCTGCTGCCCGCGCCGAAGATTTACGCCGGGCTGGCCCGCCTGGGGCCGAAGAAACTGCCGGGCGTTCCGGGAAAGCTCTGGCGGTTCTTCATCGCCGCCACCGCCGCCAGCCTGGGGGTCATGCTGACCACCGCGCCCCTCAGCGCGGTTTATTTCGGCACGGTTTCCCTGGTGTCGCCCTTATCCAACCTGCTGGTCCTGTGGATGGCCCCGGCGCTGTTCGCCTGCTCCCTGCTGGGGACCATCCTGGGCGGGGTGTTCCCGGCTTTGGCGGGACTGACGGTTCTGCCGGAACAGCTGGGCCGGTACCTGCTGTGGGCGGCCCGTCTGACAGCGGGCATTCCGGGGCACAGCGTGTATTTCACCCGCCCGGCGCTGGCGGCGTGGCTGGCGGGGACCTACGTCCTGCTGGGGCTGTGCCTGCTGGTGAAGGGGCGGCGGTGGAAGTGGGGCGGAGCCTTGGTTCTGTCGGCGGCCTGCCTGCTGGCGGTGAAGGCCGGGCCCCGGATGCAGGTACAGGGCGACCGGCTCACCGCCGCAGCCGTGGACGTAGGCCAGGGCGCGGCCCTGCTGCTCCACTCCGGGGATCGGACTGTGCTGGTGGACTGCGGAAGCCTCAACAGCCCCCGGATGGCGGGAGAGGCCGTGGCGGCAGTTATGGACGAGTACGGCTGGGACACCCTCGGCTGCGTGGTTCTGACCCACTACCACGAGGACCACGCCGGGGGCCTGCCCTGGCTGCTGGCACGGGTGGAAGCGGAGGAGTTCCTTCTGCCCCAGCTCTCCGGCAGCGAGCAGGAGGACCTCCAGCAGGATGTCCTGGCCCTGGCGGAGGCGTACGGGGCCGCTGTGCGGTACATCGAATCCCCCCGGTCTGCGGCCCTGGGGGACGCCGTGCTGACGGTCTATCCCCCGGTAGCGGAGGGCAGCGCGAACGAAATGGGCCTGACCATCCTCTGTACGGCGGGGGAGTTCGACATCCTCATCACCGGGGACATGAACGACTCCACGGAGAAGAAGCTGGTAAAAAAGTACGGCCTGCCGGACGTAGAGGTCCTGTTGGCGGGCCACCACGGCAGCAGATACTCCACCTCCCAGGAGCTGCTGGAGGCGGTAACGCCGGAGATGGGAATCATCAGCGTAGGCCAGAACCGCTTCGGCCACCCCACCCAGGAGGCCATGGACCGGATGACCGAGGCCGGCATGACCCTCCGCCGGACTGACGAGGAGGGAAGTATCCTCATCCAGGTTGGCTGGTAAAATACAGGCATGTTTCCTCCCCTTGTCCGTATACATAGAGGGAAAGGGGAGGATCTTTCTATGGCGATGGCCTGGATCTGGACGGGGATGATAGCGGCCTCGGTGCTGTACGGACTGATAAACGGAACCATCGGCGCGGTGGGGAACGCGGCTATGGCGGGCGCGGCGGCGGCGGTGGACCTGTGCCTTTCCATGGCGGGGATCATGTGCCTGTGGAGCGGCGTCATGTCCATCATGAAGGCCAGCGGGCTCATGGACGGCCTCAGCCGGCTGTTCCGGCCCGTTCTGGGCCGCCTGCTGCCCCGGGCCTGCCAGGACCCGGACACCCTGGCGGCTCTGTCGGGGAACGTGTCCGCCAATCTGCTGGGCCTGGGCAACGCGGCCACGCCTCTGGGCATCCGGGCGGCCCGCCGGATGGCCCAGGGCTGCGGGGGCAGGGCCAGCAATGAGCTGTGCACCCTGGTGGTCCTCAACACCGCCTCCATACAGCTGCTGCCCACCACCGTGGCGGGGGTCCGGGCGGCCCTGGGGGCGGAGAGCGCCTTCGACATCCTGCCGGCGGTGTGGCTGGCCTCGGCGCTGTCGGTGGCGGCGGGGCTGCTGGCGGCCAAGGCCCTTGGCCGGGTATGGAGGGGGTAGCGATGGACTATTCCGCCTATCTGGTACCCCTCCTGCTGGCCTTCACGGCGATGTTCGGCATGTGGAAGCGGGTAAACGTCTACGACGCCCTGTCCCAGGGGGCCCGGGAGGGGCTGGACATCCTGCTGGGCATCCTGCCCAACCTGGTGGGGCTGATGACGGCGGTGTACATGCTGCGGGCCTCGGGACTGATGGAGCTGCTGGGGAACCTGCTGGCCCCGGCGCTGACGAAGCTGGGCATCCCGCCGGAGACGGCGGCGCTGCTGTTCGTCCGCCCCGTCAGCGGCAGCGGGGCCCTTGCCATCGGCAGCGAGCTGATGGCCTCCCACGGGCCGGACTCCTACGTGGGCCGGGTCGCCGCCGTGATGCTGGGGAGCACGGAGACGACGTTCTACACCATCGCCGTCTACTTCGGCTCCGCCGGCATCCGGCGGACCCGGTACGCCATTCCCGCCGCCCTGCTGGCCGACCTGGCGGGGTTCATGGCGGCGGCTTTCGCGGTGCGGCTGGTGTTCGGCGTGTAGCGGAATAATGCGCGGGGGACCGGGCCATAACAACCCGGTCCCCCGCTATGTTAGGAGGAGTGGAACGCTTGTTTATGCGATGGCAATGGTTACCGTGCCGCTGCCGGCATCCCAGGAACCCTGGAGCCCCAGAACGGACAGGGATGCGAGGCTGCAGTAATTGCTGCCCCGGATGGCGTAAAGGGTAAGGGCCGCCTCCTCGCCGTCCAGCTGGACGGAGGCCGCGCTGGGATTGACCAGCTTCTCCGTGCCGGAAACCGCCTCGCCCTCGCCGCCGGCGGGGGTGTACGCCTTGCCGGAGGTAATGGCGATGGTCTTTTTCCCGTGGTCCCACCCCAGGTCAAACCCGGCGGCGGAACCGGAAACGGCGGCGGCCACATCCCGCAGCTTCACATAGGGCGCGCCGTTGATCAGGTAGACCGCCACGGCCGCCTCCTTACCGTCCACCAGGACCCTGCCCTCCGCCGCCTGGGCGGAAACGGTGTTCCGGGAGACGGCGACCTCGTCCACGGCCTGACCGTCCACGGTCAGCGTGTAGGTTCCGTTAGGGACCTTGAGGGCGTAGCCGCCGTCCGTGCCCGCCTTGGCGGATGCCTTCGCCTCGCCATTGGCGCGGAGCTCCACGGAGGCCCCCGGCGCAGCCTGGCCGTCCACGGTGTACTCGCCCCGCAGGCGGGTCTGGGTCAGGCCATCGGCGGTATAGGCATCGGAGAGGGTTCCATCCATACTCTTGGCGTAGTAATACAGGGCGGTCCACGCCTTCAGCTCGTAGTCCGTGCCCTCCAGCACGCCCACGCCCTTGCAGTAGGGGGCCCAGAAGGCGTAGTACTCCTCGGAGGTGTTGTCCGCCGGGACCTTGGCGTAGGTCTTGGCCGCCTCGTCATAGGGGGCGAAGGGGATCTCGCCGTAGCCCAGGGTTTTGGTCAGCGTGGGCATGAAGCCCACCAGATTCTGGGTGGATTCGAAGGTAAAGGAGGTCAGATACCCTTTGTCCGGGTCCAGGGGGGACCAGGTATCGGTGTCCGGGTCGTAGATCTCAATGGTGTTGAGGTCGCAGGAGATGGTCTTGCCGCTGACGTCGTAGCGGTAGCGCATGTTGGTGCTGTGGAGGGTGCCCGCGCCGCCGTAGAGGTCCTCTCCGTTGGCATGGGAGCACATGGCGTCAAAGAGGCAGATGCCCGCCAGCTGCTTGCCGGAGAGGCTGCAGACGATCAGGCTGGACCCCGCGCTGTGGTCCACGGCGGACTCGCCGGTGGACTGCATGTTAAAGGCATCGGCGGCGGTAAACTCCCCCTGGTAGAGGGCGGTGCGGACGTAGCCGCCGAAGAAGAAGGACACCTGGGAGCCGGAGGCGTAGTTGAAGGCGTCGCCGATGAAGGCGGTGACGGGGGACTGGACATAGGTATATCCGCCGTCTCCATTGCGGCTGAACACGTAGTTGCAGCCCTTCTCCACGTTCATCGCCACCGTGGCGGGGGTTACGCCCTCCAGGCCCAGCCGGGAGAAGTAGCCGTCGGAGGCCACCAGGGCCTCGTCGTACTTCTCCACCAGGCCGGCCAGCTTCCGGTAGGCTTCTCCGGAGGCGGAGGCGTCGGAGGACGCCCGGTCATAATCGCCGGTGAGGGTGAGGGTCCTCGTCTCGGAGGGGAGCCAGGTCCAGCCGTCCTCGGTCTTATCCAGGCTGAGAATGCCCAAGTGCTGGGCGTACTCGCCGGTGGAGTAGATGATGACGCCGTTGACGGTGACCGGCTCGGGGTACACGGTGTGGCTGTGGGCGCTCTGGATCACGTCCAGATAGCCCTGGGACGCCTCAGCCACCGCCTTGTCCTCCTCGTCGCCGCAGTGGCTGACGGCGATGACGATGTCGCAGCCCTTCTCCTCCTTGAGGAACTTGGCGTAGACATTGGCTGTAACGGCGCAGTCCATCCTCGTCAGGTCGGAGTTCTTGCAGTAGCCGTAGGACTCCTCGCCCTCCAAGGCAAAGAGGCCCACCTGATAGCCGTTGACCTCGGTGACGGCGTAGTTGACCGCGCCGGTTTCCGCATACTGGCCGGAGGCGAACGCGTTATGGCTGGAGTCCTCGGGGTCAATGTCGGCCTCGGTGTAGGCAATTTCCTTGCCATCCGCACCGTATTTGATAAACATGTTGGAGACAAGCAGGGTGGGGAGGGCGTCCTCCACGCCGAAGGCGGCGCGGTTTTTCTCCGCGTTCACCCAGGAATTTTCCACAGCCTGGTCCCCCACGTCGAACTCGTGGTTGCCCAGAGTCGCGTAGTCGAAGCCCAGGGCCGCCAGGACCATGATCTCCCAGCCCTGCTGGTAGCCGTCCTGATAGGGGGTGCCCTGGGAGTAGTCGCCGCCGTTGAGGGTCAGGGCCTTGCCCTCGGCCCGGGCCCGCTCCTCCGTCAGGGCGGCGGCCATGCGGGCCACGCCGCCGATGACGCTGGTGGAGCCGTCGGCCTCGTAGATCTTGGAGGGGCCCAGGTTGGAGTGCATGTCGTTGGCCAGGAAGAGGACCAGGTCGCCGGCATAGGGAGCGGCCTCCCCCTCGGCAGCCAGGGCCGCGCCGGGCAGCAGGCCGGCGCACAGGAGCAGCGAGAGCAGGAACGCGGTCAGTCGAATCCCTTTTTTCATCCTAAAAATATCCTTTCCTATTATTTCCCAAGCAATATAGCCGACACACTTGAGAATCGGTAAAAAGGAGGCGTGGGAAAATGCGGTGTGGCAAGGCGGAGGACGCAGGCGGGCTGACGCCCGCCAAGGACGACAACGCAGTCCACGCCACATTTTGACCGCCGAACTTTACCGATTTTTACGTGTGTCGACTATATAGCGCGCCTCTGGTTTCCCGGGTTCCCACCTCCCCCTCCGGCAAATAAAAAGACGCGCAAAACAAATCCTTTCGGAATTGTCCTGCGCGTCTCAAGCTCTCTGCACAAAAACTACATAATACGGCAAAAATTTTTGCTGAATTTAGTATAACAGCACAATTGCAAAAAAGCAAGGGGGAAAAGCAAAAAAATGCAATTTATTTTTCCGCCGGCAAAATGACCTCCATCCCCACCTTCTGGGGCCTCATCCCGCACCTCTCGTAGAACCGCATGGCGCTCTCGTTGCAGCTCCAGACGTTCAGCGTCAGGTTATAGCACCCGCTGGTCCGGGCCAGCTCCAGGACGGCCTCGTAGAGGGCCCGGCCTACCTGCCGTCCCCGGCAGGACTCGTCCACGCACAGGTCGTCCAGGTACAGGATGGTCAGATCCCGGAGGGACCCCTCTCCCCGATGCCGCTGAAAGACGCAGAAGGCATAGCCCGCCACCCAGCCGGCTTCGTCCTCTGCCACCAGGATGGGGCGTTCCCCGTCCCGCAAAAGCGCGCGCAGCTCCTCGTCGCTGTACTTGCGGCCCCCGTCCCGGAACAGGTCCGGCCTGCCCTGGTGATGGACCCGGCACACCTGGAGCAGCAGCTCTCCCATACGGGGGATGTCCCTTTCTTCCGCGGGACGGATATTCATGGCCTTTCCTCCTTGTTCTCCTCTTTCTCGGGAATCAGCCCTCCGATGAGCTCCATCACCGCCGCGCCGCCCAGCAGCACCCCCGCCGCCGGCGGCACCCATGGGACGCTGCCCGGTACGCTCCGCCGCCCCGGCGGCGGGGCCTCCAGGGGGGCGCAGCAGACAGGCTCCTCGGGACTGTAGACCACCCGCAAATGCTTCACGCCCCGCCGGCCCAGCTCCCGCCGCATGACCCGGGCCAGGGGACAGCCCCGGGTCTTAGCCAAGTCCGTCACCTCCAGCAGGGAGGGGTCCAGCTTGTTCCCCGTGCCCAGGGCGGACACGATGGGGATGCCCCGCTCCAGGGCCTGGCAGATCAGGTCCACCTTGCAGGACACCAGGTCGATGCAGTCCGCCACCAGGTCGTACCGCCCCCAGAACCGCTCGCTGTCCCCCCGGTCGTACCTGCCGACGATGGGGTGGACCCTGCAGTCCGGATTGATGTCCAGCGCCCGGGCCGCCATCACTTCCGCCTTGGACCGGCCCACCGTCGACATGACCGCCCCCAGCTGCCGGTTGATGTTGCTCTCGCCGTACACGTCCTGGTCAATCAGCGTCAGCTCGCCGACCCCAGCCCGGGCCAGCGTCTCCGCCGCCCAGCTCCCCACGCCGCCCAGGCCCACCACGCAGACGTGGGACCCCGCCAGCTTCTCCATGGCCGCAGGGCCCAGGAGCATTTCATTCCTTAAAAATCGTTCGGTCATAGGATCTCCTTGTGATGCCTGCGGGGCCTTCCGGACAGAGCCCACGGCCCTCCTATTTGACTCCCGCCGGCTAGCCGGCGGTGCGAGACGCGCCGCATTTGCCGCAGAAGTTGGCGCTGCCGGGAATCTCCGCGCCGCACTTGGCACAGAACACGGTGGCGCCCCCGGACTTCGTCTGAACCGTCCGGCCGCACATGGAGCAGAAAGACCCGCCCTTGGGAAGCGGACTGCCGCAGTTCGGACAGCATGCGCCTGTCGGCGCCGCCGGCGCGCCGGGCTGGGGCGGCTGAGGCTGCGGGAACTGCTGGGGCGGAGGGGCGGCGTATACCGGCGCGGCCGCTGCCGCGCCGACAGCAGCAGCCACAGCAGCCGGCTTCCGCCGCTCCATCCACACCTGAAAGACGATGCCGCAAATCCCGAAGATCAGGCCGATGGCAATAAGAAAAGCGCCAAAATTACCGGTAATCATTCCGACCCCCACTCCCGCGAGAGAACCCCCAGACAGACCCGTGGAGACGATGATGACGTATTTATCCAAAATCACGCCCACAATACCGCAGATAATCCCCAATACCAGGGCGAGCCATGCCTGCCGTACGATCACAAAAAACATGATGAAGCCCATCATGCCCACAGAGAAGAAAACGCCCACCTTATAGAGCAGCACGGCCAGCACGGCGCCGATCACGCCGCCTACCAAGCCCAGCAGGACTATCAGGGCTATCGAAGAGCCCTCGCTGATGTCGGTGGAAAAAAATAAAAACAGCCCGACAACCATCGGCAAGAGCAGCATGCCGGTAAAAAATCCGGTAATAGCCAGCACCACTTTGAATATTTTGTATCCGAAAAAGGCGTTCGCAAGCCCCCACAGTAGCAGGACTATGCCCAGAGGGACAAAGATTGCGGAGATCTCCCTAAAAATAGCAAGATACATGCTCATATGTATTTTCCTCCTATTGTCACTATAAACACAACACAATTGACAGCGGGGGCCAAATGCCCTCCGCAGAGAAGTTTTACGCCCCCAGGCGGGAAACCTCCCATGGCCCTGTCTGTGGGGAAACACTCTTCGCGCAAAGTGAAGCGAGGCGGCAGCCCCGGGAGCTCCCCGGGACTGCCGCGCCCGTAACCGGCCGATCAGCCGACGTACTTCATACCGCTTTCGTTAACCTCGGCGGGAGTGGCCTCAATGAGGCTGGTGCGCCAGGCGTTTTCATCATCACTGCGCAGCTGGTTCTCGCAGGCGTAGCGCCAGTACTCGGTGTCGCCGTAGCCCACAAAGTACATGATGTGGTAGCCGTACTGGCTCTGGACAATGCCGGTGTCTCCGCTCTTGCGGCCGTCGGCATAGCACCAATCCTGGAAGGACGCCACCATCTGGCCCTTGGGCACGTTCTCATACAGGCCGCCCGTCTCGGCGCTGCCGTCCTGGGAGTGCTCCTTGGCCAGGGCGGCGAAGCCGTCCTCCGTGCCGTCCCAGCTGGCCAGAAGCTCGTTGGCCTTAGCCTCGATCTGCTCGTTGGTGGCCTCCTCGCCCTCGGGGAGGTCCAGGTTCTCCGCCGTCACCAGGACGTGGCGGACGCTGTAGTCCAGGCTGGCGTCCCGCTCGCGGCCATTGAAGAGGGCGACATAGATCTTGCTGTTGGCATCGTCCTCAATGATCTCTGTGTCGCCGGCTTTGCGAACCGCGCTGTAGAACCACTCGCCGTAGGTGGTGGACGCGCCGGAGATCGTGTCGGCGTAGGGCAGCTCCTGGGCCTCGGCCAGCTGCTCCAGACTCTGACCACCCTCGAAGTCGGCCAGGATCTTGTTGGCGGTTTCCATAGCGGCCAGCCGGGCGGCGGCGGTTTCCACCTCGGTGGCTTCAACGGCATTGCCCTCGTCATCGGTCTTGGCCTCGGGGGCGCTGTCGATGGTGACATAGGCGCCGTCGATCACGTCGTAGTCGTCCTTATGCTCCTCGTAGTACGCCTGGATGTCCTCATCGGAGTAGACAAAGTTCTCCTCGCCGTACTGCTCCGCATACTTGCTGGCCAGGATCTGGTCCCGCAGGCAGGACTCGAAGGCGGAGGACGTCATGGTCGCGCCGTACATGGCCTTCAGATAGGCGCTGTAGCCGTAGCCGCTGTTGGCGGCGGCGGACTTCATGCCGTCCACGTTGGACTTCACAACCGCCTCGTCGTCGCTGTCCAGGGTGATGTTCGCCTCCTTGGCAGCCTTGACGGCGGCGTGGATATACTTCATGTTGTCCACGGCGGATTCCTTGAAGAAGTCGTCATAGGTCTTGCCGTCCTCGCCGCCGTAGGGCTGGCTCTTCAGGCCGGTGGGGTCCATGCCCATGGCGCTGTAGAAGTTGGCGTAGTTCTGATAAACCTGGCCGTAGTAGTAGGACGTCTCGGCCGCGTTGTACTTCTCCCCGTCGATGGTGACGGCGGTCTGGCTGCGCTGGATAATGCCGGAGTTATAGAACCAAAGGCCCGCCGCCACAATGACGAACAGGATGGCTACGGTTGCGTAGAGGATATTGGACTTCCGCTCAGCGGCTCTCTGCTCCGCCGCCCGGGCCGCCTTGGGGTCGGCCGCGCCGTTGGCTAAAAGCTCCTGGCGTTTTTTCTTTTCTCTGGATGCGCTCATGTGTTGTTCATTCCTTCCAAAATTTTCTGCCGCCGGACGGTGAAGGGATGCGGCGGCGATGATTTTTGTGATTGCCGGGGAGGGTTGTCCCCTGTTTTGGCTCAACGGATACTAGTATACTCGAATGCGCCCTGTTTCGCAAGTAAAAGTTCTGTGAATCCGCAGATTTTTTCTGACAATTTGTCAGGGGACCCAGGCCAGGGCCTCCCCCGACGCCTCCGGAACGCCGGATTCGTCCCACTGGTGGTCGTGCAGGCGCAGGAATTCGCTGGTCACGTTGAAATATTGATGGGCCATGGCCCGGGGAACCGGGAAGGAGGCCACCGGGTCATCCCAGGTGACGTCCACGGCGTACCACTCCTCCTCCAGCTTCACCAGGTTCCAGGCGTGCTCCGACGTGCCGCCATGGGACATACCCCGGACCGTGACGCACTCGATGCCGCTGAGGTCCATCAGCAGCTGGAAGGTGGAGGCGTAGCCCAGGCAGATGCCCTTCCGCCCGGTAAGGAAGCCGTAGGGATTGTCGTTGTCCGGCATGGGGTCCCCGACAGGGCCGCTGGTGAGCGCGCCGGGGTCGTACTCCGCCCAGTCAATCATCCAGTCGTGGAGGGCCAGCTCCCGTTCGTAGTCCGACAGGTTTTCGTCCGTCAGCGCGGGGATGCCCGCCAGCGCGTCCAGAATCGCCAGGTCCTGCTCCCACAGGCCCTCCCGGCTGCCGCTACACCACGCCTCCGCGATCCGCGCCCCGTCGTACGTCCAGGGGCCCTCCGACTGGGCGGGAGGCTGCTCGGGTTCCGGCTCCAGGTTTGGTTCCGGGTCGGGCTCCGGCGCAGGTTCCGGATCAGGTTCCGAGTCGGGTTCCGGGTCGGACGCAGGCTCCGGGTCGGACTCCGGAACAGGGTCGGACTCTGGCTCTGGCTCTGGTTCAGACTCCGGTTCTGTCTCGAGGACCGGCTCCGTCTCCGATTCGGACTCCGGCAGGGGCGCGGGCTCCGTCTCCTCCGCAGCAGGCTCGGGGATGGAGGGCGGTTCCTCCGGCTCCGGCGGAGGCAGGAGGAAGCAGCCCGCAAAAGCGTCCCGGGCCGCGTCCTGGTCCGGAACGATGAGCATCCCGACGTAGTTGCTGCCCTGCCGGACGACCGCCGCCTTTTCCGCAATGGCATACTGCTCCGGAGAGTAGCCTGCGAAGGCTCCGGCGCGGGCGTATTGATAGTCCGCCAGGGCCTTGACCGCTTGATCCGCATCTGCGACTTCCGTCAGGCGAAAAATTCCAATCTCCTGCGCATGGACACCGCCGGCGTAGAGGACCGCGCCGTCCTCCACATCCGCCGGGTCGAGCCCCAGGGTGTCCCGCAGGTAGGGGATGAAATCAGCGTCGCCGCAGTCCAGCAGATGGCTCTCCAGCGCAGGCTGGGAATCCCAAACGGCCTGGGCCATCTGGGCGGGCGTCCAGTCGGTTTCCGCCGGTTCCTCCTTCTGTCCGCCGCAGGCGGTCAGAAGGAGCAGGCAGAACATATATAGCAGGACCGTTCTCAGTGGTTTCAATCAGCTCTCCTCCTCCAGCCGGTTGGGCAGCATGTCCCGGAACTCAGCCTGCTTGGCGCTGTTCCAGGTAGCCGGCTCGCTGATGCAGTAGCCGCCCATCTTCCGCAGCTCCCGGCAGCGGTGGAGGGTGTACCGGGCATCCACGTGGTTCTCGTGGACCTCCAGATACAGCTTTTCGATAGCGCTGGCGGGGCACTTCCGGGTAATATGGCGGACATAGGCGTCCTGCTCCCTCTCGGAAAGAAAACCGCCGCTTACGATAATCTGCACGTTCCGCGCCTCCTTTTTATCATATGGCTTCCGAACGAAGCGGTCGGAAGCAGCCGCCATGTTTTGCCGCCGCCGTATACAGCGGCGGGCAAAACGGCTCTCATCATATCCTGCTGGACATTATACAAGAAACGAAGGAAAAAAGCAAGCCGGCCCGCCGTCAAAGGGGCCCGCCAAGAAAACTTTGCATCCCATCTTGACAAGTATACTTTGCAGTGGTAGAATTGTAATACCAAGTAAACTTGGCACAGCAAAGGAGGCATCGCCATGAGCAAAAAACAACATCCCGGCCCGATCCCGAGCGGAGAACCGGGGCAGCGACGAGTACGAGAAGCAGGTCCTGGAAAAGGCGGGCCTGCTGTTCTCGTGGCTGTTCATCAAAGAAATGATCTTGTATATCTGAGGAGGGACTGTCATGGATAAAGATGAAATTTTGCAGAAGAGCCGGGAAGAAAACGCCGCCGCTTTTATGGACGAGCGGGAGCGGAGCCTGCGCCTGCGGGAGGACTCCTTCGCCCTGGGCTGCGGCCTGCTGCTGGCCCTGGCGCTGTTTCTCGTCAAAGTTGCCCGGGGCCAGCCCGCCGCGGACCTCCTGGCCCTGATTACGGGCATGAGCGCCGCCGGCTTCCTCTTCCGGTGTGTGAAGACCCGGAAGAAATCCGATATTTTCTGGGCGTCCCTCTGCACCCTGCTGGCTTTGTTCTACCTCTGCCGGTTTTTTATGGGAGCGGCGTGATGGACGACAAGCTGATTCTGAAGAACCGCCTCAAGGACGCCCGGGCGGAGCGGGGCCTCTCCCAGTCCGCCCTGGCGGAGCTGGTAGGCGTGTCCCGCAATACTATCAGCTCCATTGAAACCGGGCAGTTCAACCCCACCGCCAAGCTGGCCCTGGTGCTGTGCATCGCCCTGGACAAAAAATTTGAGGAGCTGTTCTACTTCTGATCAGAAAGCGGCGCGCACCATACAAGGGTGCGCGCCTCCTTATTCTTCCGAAAACAGCACTTCCAGTCCCGGGTTGGCCCGGTCGGCATCCAGCAGGGTCTGAATCAGCGCCTTGCCGTAGTCCCCCAGCCAGGAGAGCAGGGTATCCCCCTGCCGGATCACGATTCGTGTGGGGCCCTGCCGCTCGGTGAGCAGGTCGTACAGCCCGTCCAGGTTCCTGCCGTAGTACTCCGGCAGGCCCAGCCGCTCCGTCAGGTGGTCGTGGGCCTCCCGGCGGCTGATCATCTTCTCGCCGTCCAGGACCACCGTCTCCCGTTCCGCCATGGCTATTCCTCCCCGTACAGCAGCTCGAATGTTTCGTAGTGGTCCTCGGTGTAGTAGATCCGCCCGTCATCGGCATAGACCAGCCGCTTGGCTCCCCGGCTGCTCTCGCCGATGGTGTCGATGTCGCACTCGTGGTAGGTCCCCTCCGGCAGCACGCCCTCCCGGTTGCCGAACTTGTCCCCGCCGATGGCGCAGCCCGGAGCGTAACGCTCTACCGAACCGCCGGTCCAGCCCAGGTCCCGGGCCTCATTTTTGGTGATATAGTTGTCCGGCAGATGCCCGAAGGTGTACAGGTACAGGGACACGTCCTCCGCGCTGTTGTAGGTGCCGTCCTCGTCGACGCCCGGCAGGCCGTCCTCATAGGGCAGGTCCTCTCCGTCATCGCCGGCGGCATCGTCGGAGGCGTCAGACACCGGCGGGTCTTTCGGCTCTTCCGGCAGGTCCTCCGCTTCGCCGGGGACGTCCTCCTCTCCGCCGGCGTCATCATCCATGTAAACGGCGGCGGGCCCGTCCCCGCCGCTGATGAGCCCTATGTCTCCGCAGGCCGTCAGGCCCAGCAGCAGGGCCGCCGAGAGCAGAAGGGACAGGAATTGTTTTTTCATCGGTAGCTTTCCTCCTTGGGGTGCGGTTGACGACTGTCGTTTGATATAGTCGATGCGTTGCTTATGCGCTGCTTATTATAGTGGACGTTTTTTCCCCGCGCAAGCCGGGTGGGGGGATAGTTTTTGAGGAAAATTTTCCCCGCCGCCGGCAGCGGGAACCGGCGTATTTCGCGCTATTTGCGGGATTCCCCCTGGTGGAAGGTTCCTTTCGCACGAAAAAAATCAAAAAACCTCTTGACTTTCCGGCGGGTGGAGGGTGTATGGTTTGGATGAAAAACACAAAGGAGGGCTTACCCATGCTGACCATTTCCCACTACACCAAAACCTATCCCGGCGGCAAGACTGCCGTCCAGGATCTGAATCTCCATGTCCCCGCCGGAGAGATCTGCGGCTTCCTCGGCCACAACGGCGCGGGCAAGACCACCACCCTTCGCGCGGTGGCGGGGGTGATGAGCTTCACCCAGGGAACCATCGCCATCGACGGCCACGACGTGCGCAGGGACCCCATCGCCGCCAAGGCGGTCACCGCCTTCCTCCCCGATAACCCGGACCTCTATGAATTCATGAGCGGCATCGGGTATCTGAACCTGATCGCCGACCTTTACGACATTCCCGCCCGGCAGCGGGAGGAGCGGGTCCGCCTCTACGGGGACGCCTTCGCCCTCACCGGCGACCTGGGCAGCGCCATCGCCAGCTACTCCCACGGCATGAAGCAGAAGCTGGCGATTATCTCCGCCCTCATCCGTAAGCCCAGGCTTCTGATTTTGGACGAGCCCTTCGTGGGCCTGGACCCGGCGGCGGCCCATCTGCTCAAGGGGTACCTCCGGGAGCTGTGCCGGGACGGCGGCGCGGTATTCTTCTCCACCCACGTGCTGGAGGTGGCGGAGAAGCTGTGCGACACCATTGCCATCATCAAAGACGGACGGCTGGTCCGCCACGGCCCCACGGAGGAAGTGGTAGGCGACTCCAGCCTGGAGGACGTGTTCCTGGGCATGACGGAGAAGGGAGCGGAGGCATGAGGAAGTTTCTGATTCTGGCGCGGGTGCAGCTGTGGGCGCTGCTGACCTCCTTCCGCATCGGGGGCAGCAGGAAGAAGGCGGCCTCCGGCTGGGCGGCGCTGGCCCTGATGGCGGCGCTGTGCCTGTTCATTTCCGGGTCGTACAGCTTTCCCCTCGGAGAGCAGCTGGCGGCGGCCGGCTGTCTGGAGCTGCTGCTGATGATGAGCGTCATGGCGGTTATCATGGGGCTGGTGTTCACCGTCTTCGCCGCCCAGGGCGTGGTGTTCGGAGGCCGGGACGCGGACCTGCTGCTGTCCATGCCGGTGAGCGCCTTCACGGCGCTGCTGGCGAAGCTGACGGCGCTGTATGTGGAAAACCTGGCGCTCTGCGCCTTTTTGGTGCTGCCCGCAGGGGCGGCGTGGCTGTGGTTCGGCGGCGGGGGCGGCGCGCTGTTCGTCCTGCGGCTGATCGTCGGGACGCTGTTCCTGGCCCTGCTGCCCACGCTCCTGAGCCTGGCGGGGGGCTTCCTCCTGAGCTGGCTGGGGGGACGGTTCGCCAACCGGAGGGCGGTCAACCTGCTGCTGTACGGGCTGATGGCGGCGGCGGTATTTTTCCTGGCTGTGCGGATGAACATGGCGGTTGCCGTCCTGGCCGCCGGGGCCATGGGGGCGGAGGCCGAGGGAGCCTTCGCCGGCTGGGGCGTACCGTTCCTGCTGTTCCAGCGGGGCGTGTGCGGCGACTGGGAGACGCTGGCCATGTTCTGCCTGCTGAGCCTCGCGCCTGTGCTGGCGGCGGCGTGGCTGTTCGCCAGGAACTACCAGCGGGTCCTCACCGGCCTGAGCAGCCACGGCAGGCGTCCGGCCTACCGCCTGGGCCGCCTGAAGGCGGCGGGCCGGCGGAAGGCCCTGCTGCGCAAGGAGGCCGACCGGTATTTCGGCACCCCCATCTATCTGCTCAACACCGGCATCGGCCTCATTCTGCTGGTCGTCGCCGGGATTGCGGCGGCGGTGATGGGCGGGAGCCTGCGGGACCGGCTGGCCCAGGCGGGGCTGGGGAGCGTCCCCCTGCTGACCCTGGCGGCGGGGGCAATCGGGTTTATGCTCTCCACCGTCGCCATCACCGGCTCCTCCATCAGCCTGGAGGGGCGGAATCTGTGGATCATAAAGGAGTCCCCCGTCTCCGCTTCGGAGGCCCTGGGGGTCAAGGCCGGCTTCCAGCTGCTGCTGGCCTGTCCCTGCGCGGCGCTGTGCGCGGCGGGGCTGGCCTGGGGGCTGGGGCTGGGCCTGGCGGAGGGCGGCGTCCTGCTGCTGTTCTCCCTGGCCTTCGCCGGCTTCACCGCCCTGATGGGGCTTGCGGTCAACCTGCTGTTTCCCAAGCTGGACGCGGTGAACGACATGGTGGTGGTCAAGCAGTCCGCCGCCGCCATGCTCTCCACCTTCGGCGGCATGGGCGCGGCGCTGGCCTTCGGCGGCGCGGTCTGGTGGATATCCGGCCTGACGGGCGAGCTGCCCGCGCTGGGGGGCTGCGCGGCCGTGCTGCTGCTGGGGAGCGCGGGGCTGCTGCGGTGGCTGCACACCGCCGGAGCGGAGCGGTTCAAGGAGCTGTGACGCCCCGCCGGGCCTCCCGTACCGTAAACCTCTAACCGCAAAAACGCGGCGTTTCCGCCATCCCGCAGAGGGATGAGGAAACGCCGTGTGTTCCGTTTTTCCGTTCAGTGCACCCTGGCGCCCCGCTCGCAGCGGTTGCCCCAGGAGTCGATCAGCTGGCCGTCCCGGTAGACGCAGATGATCTCGCAGCGGTTGGAGCACCCGCCGCAGCTGGCCTCCTTGGTGCGGAAGTCCATGTGCTCGACGGAGAAGTCAAAGGTCTGCCGCCCGCTGCCCCGCTTGGCCAGGATGGCCGCTCCCAGCGCGCCCATCAGGTGCCCGTTGGGGTCCACGATCACCTTGCAGCCCAAGGTCTGCTCGAAGGCCGCCACCACGCCCTTGTTCTTGCTGACGCCTCCCTGGAACACCACCGGGGAGACGATTTTTTTCCCCTTGCCCACGTTGTTGAGGTAGTTGGCCGCCACCGCGTTGCAGACGCCGGCGATGATATCCTCCCTGGGGTGGCCCATCTGAATCTTGTGCACCAGGTCCGACTCGGCGAACACCGTGCACCGTGCGGCGATCTGGGTGGGGTGGGTGGAGCGCAGGGCGTACTCCCCGATGTCCTCCACCTCGATGCCCAGCCGCTTGGCCTGGCTGGAGAGGAAAGCGCCGGTGCCGGCGGCGCAGAGGGTGTTCATGGCGTAGTCCACGGCCACGCCGTTTTCCACCAGGATGATCTTGGAGTCCTGCCCGCCGATCTCCAGGATAGTGCGCACGTCGGGATAGAAGGTGGTGGTGCCCACCGCGTGGGCGGTGATCTCGTTTTTCACCATCGTGGCCCCCAGGATGGCGCCCACCAGCTTCCGCGCGCTGCCGGTGGCCCCGGTGGCCACTACCTGGTACCGCTCCTTGTCAAACTGCTCCTCCAGCAGCCCGACCAGGTTTTTCACCGCGCCGATGGGGTCCCCCTGGGTCCAGATGTACCGGCTGCTGAGGATGGCGTTGTTCTTGTCGATAATGACGCCCTTGGTGGAGATGGACCCCACGTCGATGCCCAGATATGCGTGTTCCAAAGCTATAAAACCTTCTTTCTCATGTCGATCATATCATAAAACGCCTCCAGCCGGGTCATCAGCCCCACGTCGCTGGTCTGGGCGTCATAGGTCAGGTACAGCACGGGAATCCTGTAATCCCCGCTGATGTTCTGCAGCACCGGCATCACGTCGATCTCCGGCGTGCAGGCGGCGGACTTGACGTGGATGAGCCCGTCGAAGCCCCGCTCCGCGCACTCCCTGGCGTACCATATGTTGGCGGTGGAGGTGGGGCCCATGTCGTAGGCGCACAGGTCCCGGATCTTGACCCGCAGGTTTTTCTGGCCGTTTCCATAGCGGATAAACTGGTTGGTCACGTTCATCCAGCGGTGAACCTCCACCCCCATGTCCGCCAGCTTCTGCTCCAGCTCCAGGTTGGAGAAGGCGTCCATCGCGGTGTAGAACTCCCCCACGATGCCCACCCGCAGGGGCCGCAGGGGCTTGCGGAGGGGGACGGCCTGCAGGTCGGTCTTGGCCGCGCGGTAACCCGCCTCCACGTCGCTGCGGCTCCGGGCGGTATACATGGCGGTCAGAAACCGCTGGTAGATCCGTTTGCAGTCCCCGCCGGTGGCGTCAAAGCCGCAGCTCTTGTAGTAGAGGGCGGTGATCTCGTCCAGGTACTCCACCATCCGCAGGCCCTCCGCAAACTGGGTCAGGAACCGGGCGGGGCTCACCTTGGGCGCGAAGCGCTTGATGATGCGGAGATATTCCTTCTTCCTGCTCATGTCGTAGTCCGAGAGGTTGATAAACTCGAAGCGGTACCCCAGGTCCCGGAGAATCTGCTCCAGCAGCTCCCCGTAGTACCCCAGCCGGCACAGCCCGTGGGTCATGAGCAGGGTGTCCGCCCCGGCCTCCAGCGCCTCGATCATGCTGCCCAGGATGGTCTTGAAGGGGGTGCAGACGAAGTCCGGGCTGTACTTGGCGCCCAGCTCCATGGTGCGCCTGGTGAGGGCCGGGGGCATGACGTACCGGGCCCCCAGGGCCTCCTCCACGATATAGCGGAAGGCGCAGTTATACTCCGCGTACCGGGGGAAGGAGATATTTTTCATGGCCGTTTCACCCATTACAGCGTGCCCTCCTTGAATCGGATGATGTCGATGAAGCTCTCCAGCCGGGTTTCCCCCCCCGCCGTGCCGCTCTGGCTGTCCAGCACCAGGTTCAGGACCGGCATGCCCTTCACCCGCCGGGCGATGATCTCGTTGACCATGGCGTCCGGCCCGCAGGGGAAGGCGCTGAGGAGGATCAGCCCGTCCGCGTCCTCCTCGCGGAGGAGGATGCCCCCCAGGATCTCCCGGTTGAGCTCCCACTTGCAGGTGGGGGACAGCTCCCGGCTCCGCTTCACCGCCGCCTCCCGGTCCGTCAGGTCCGCCCGCAGGGGGACCACCCCCGCCTTTTTGAGGTAGTCGGTGACGGTCCGGCCCAGGCAGGGGTCCTCGGCGACGTAGCTGTGGGCCGCAATGAGGATCTTCATGCCCTCCTGCCGGCAGAGGGCCTCCTGCTTTTGGACGACCGCTCTGTGGTGGGCCGCCTCCGCCTTCTTCGCCAGCTTGTAGGCCCGCTTCGCCTCTCTGCCGGAGCGGCCCAGCTGGAGGCCCATGTCCACAAAGGCGTCCTCCTCGTCCTTTTTCAGCAGGACGTCCACGTCATAGGACAGGACCTGGACCTGCCGGTCCCGGAACACGTTCCGCACCAGGTCCGGCATCGCCTCGAACCGGGTGCACATATTCCTGTGCCAGCCGAAATTGCTGACCCGGGGGACCAGGATGCAGCCGCACCGGTCCGCCAGCGCGGCCGCGTGGCCGAGATAGATCTTCAGCGACAGGCACGCCTCGTCGATAGCCAGGGCGGTCCCCCGCTCCAGGATCTCCCGGTCCGTAGGCTCGCTGACCAGGACCTCGATTCCCAGCTCCCGGAAGAAGGTCCGCCAGAGCGCGTGATAGCGGTAGTACAGCATGGCCCGGGGAATGCCGACCACCGCCGGGTATTTGTTCATCATCCCTGTTGATCTCCCCTTATTTCATAATTTAAAATAGGATTTTAGATTCCGCCGAGGTCGAAATCCGGCGTATACTCCTCCCTTGCGGAGGAGGAATCCTGCCGGTATCCGTCGGTAATGCCCAGGTTTTCCATGTAGGCCAGCGCCGCGCGGTACTCCCCGGCGGTGACCCGCCGGGCCAGCAGCCCCTCCGCCCCCGGCTGGGGGGTATACTGGGACATGAGGGAAAACAGGACCTGCCCCGGACGGAAGGAGGCCGCTATCCAGTCCATCACCGCCTTGGCGTTGTCCAGCCCGCCGGGCAGCAGCAGGTGCCGGATGATCACGCCCCGCCGCAGGAGCCCGTCCTCCATCACATAGTCCCCGCTCTGCCGGTACATCTCGAGGATGGCGGCGGCGGCTGTCTCAAAGTAGTCCCCCGCGCCGCTGTACCGCTTCGCCAGGCCGTTGTCGGCGTACTTCATGTCCGGCAGCCAGATCTGGACCTTTCCCTCCAGCATGCGCAGGGTTTCCACCCGCTCATAGCCCCCGGTGTTCCACACCACCGGCACAGGCGGCGGCTCCTCCAGCGCCTCCAGGATGGCGGGGACGAAGGGCGTGGGGCTGACCAGGTTGATGTTGTGGGCCCCCTGGGAAACCAGCTCCCGGAAAATCTCCCGCAGCCGCGCCGCGCTCACCGGCTTCCCGAACCGCTCCCGGCTGATCCGCCCGTTCTGACAGAACACGCACCCCAGCACGCAGCCGGAGAAGAACACCGCCCCGCTGCCCCGTGCGCCGCTGAGGCAGGGCTCCTCCCACCGGTGGAGCATGGCCCGGGCCAGGACCGGCGTCTCCGGCATGCCGCAGAAGCCGTTTCCCGCCTCCGCCGTCCGCAGGGCCCCGCATTTCCTGGGGCATAAGGTACAGATCATCGCGTTTCCTCCTCCAGCGCCTGCCGGACCTCCTCCAAAAATTTCCCGAAGGCCGACGGCACCGCCAGTTCCTCCAGCTCCCGCCGGTCCGCCCAGGTAAACCCGGGCCCGTCCCCCGCCGCCTCCAGCAGGTAGCCGGTCATGCGCCACTCCACGTGGGTGAAAATATGCTTGGCGGACAGCTTCCGCCGCCACGCCAGGGCCGTGATGCCCCAGTCCGCCAGGGGGCCGGCGGCTTCCTCCTCCGCCAGGGTCCCGGGGACGTGGGGAAACTCCCACAGCCCCGCCAGCAGCCCCCCGCCGTCCCTGCGCCGCAGGGCCGTCCGCCCCTGGCGGACCAGGAGGTAGACCGTCAGCTCCTCCGTCCTCCGGGGGGCCTTTTTCCGCCGCACGGGCAGCTTGTCCTGCAGGCCCAGCCGCCTGGCTTCGCAGAGGGGGGCCAGGGGGCAGCCTCCGCAGTCCGGGGCCCCGTTGGGCAGGCAGACCATGGCCCCCAGGTCCATCAGGGCCTGGTTGAATTCTCCGGGCCGGTCCTCCGGCGTGACGGCCTCCATCCACGCCCGGAACGTCCGCCGGACCCCGGGGTCCAGGATGTCGCCCTCCGCCCCGGCTACCCGGGCCGCCACCCGCAGCACGTTGCCGTCCACGGCGGGGACCCGCTTCCCGAAGGCGATGGAGGCCACCGCCCCGGCGGTGTAGTCCCCCACGCCGGGCAGGCGGAGCAGGTCCTCGTACTCCTCCGGAAACCGCCCGGAGAACGATTCCACCACCATCCGGGCGGCCTTCTGCAGGTTCCTGGCCCGGTTGTAGTACCCCAGGCCCTGCCACAGCTTCATCAGCCGCTCCTCCGATACCCCCGCCAGCGATTCGACGTCGGGCAGCTCCTCCATCCAGCGGAGGTAGTAGGGGATCACCGCCGCCACCCGGGTCTGCTGGAGCATGATCTCCGACACCAGCACCCGGTAGGGGTCCCCGGTCCCCCGCCAGGGGAGGGTCCGCCGGTTGACATCATACCAGTCCAGCAGGGGCCGGACCATCGCCGCCAGATTCTCGTTCATCCCGGTATCCTTTCCCATCGTCCTCATCCGAACCGCGTGGCGAACCCGCACCGTCGGCACAGCTCCTCCGCCGGCCTGCCGTCGGAAAAGCCCTTCACCAGGGCCCTGGCCCGGGGGCCGTCCAGAATTTCCTCCAGGCTCTGCTCCAGCAGGTTCCCCAGGGGCACGTCCCCCTCGTGGTCCAGGCAGCAGGGGACCGCCGTGCCGTCGCACAACACCGCGACCTGCTCCCGCAGTCCCAGGCAGAACCGGGTTCCCGTCTCCGCCGCCTCCAAGTCGGGCCAGTCGAATTTCTCCGCCTGCTCCAGGTACAGCCTCTCGCCCAGCCGCCAGCTGCCCCGCCTGGGTTGGGGCAGGTCCAGGGGACAGGCCCCCAGCCGTCGGGAGAGGAAGGCCAGGATCTCCCCGTTCCGTTCCTCGGCCCCGCCGAGGTTCCACAGCCGCAGGGCGCAGATCACGCCCCGCTCCGAGGCCCTGCGGGCAAACGCCCAGACCGTTTCCAGATACGCCCCCAGCTCCGCCATGCCGTTTCCCTCCGCGCTGTGGAGGGAGACGCTGACCTTATGGAGGGCGGGGGAGGAGAGGAGCGCGCCCTCCGCCTCCTCCAGCAGGGTCCCGTTGGTGGTCAGGCAGACCCGGAAGCCCTTTTCTCCGGCGATGTCCAGCAGCTCCCCCAGCCGGGGATGGAGCAGGGGCTCGCCCATGACGTGGAAATACAGGTATTTCACCCGGCCCCGCAGCCTGTCCGCCAGGACGGCGAAGGCCTCCGGCGTCATAAACCGCCCCTCCCGCCCCGTGCCGGGGCAGAAGGAGCAGCGGAGGTTGCACAGATTGGTAATTTCCACATACGCCCGCTTCAGCATGGTCCGCCCCTCCTTTTCTCCGCTATTGTAGCACGGCAGGTCGATTTTGGCAACAGGCCGGTTTCCGCCGAAAAACATAAACCCCCGATTGCCAAATCCCCTCCATTCTGTTAAAATAATAAAAACCCGCCGCCCAAACAACCTGCAAAGGAGACAAACGAAAGATGCTGTTTATAGAATACCCGAAATGCACGACCTGCCAGAAAGCCCGGAAATGGCTGGAGGCAAAGGAAATCCCCTTCGAATCCAGACATATCAAGGACGCGCCCCCCAGCGCGGAGGAGCTGAAGGACTGGCATGCGCGCAGCGGCCTGCCGCTGAAGAAATTCTTCAATACCAGCGGTCTGAAATACAAGGAGCTGGGGCTGAAGGACCGGCTTCCGGGCATGACCGAAGAGGAGCAGATCGCCGTGCTGGCGTCGGACGGGATGCTGGTAAAGCGCCCCGTCCTGGTGGGGGAGAACTTTGTCCTGACGGGGTTCCGGGAGGCGGAGTGGGCCGCCGCGCTGGACAAAGCGGAAAAATGACGGAATTGCAATAACCCGGAGGCATATGAAAATGCTCAGAATCGTACGGTTCTGAGCATTTTCGTATGCGGATATTCAATTAAACCGGTTCTGCGCCTCCGACACGCCCTTCTCCATGATGCACAGGGCGGCGTCCACCGCCCGGCCCACGGCCTCGTCCACGGTCTTTTTCTCCTGGGGGGTGAAATGCCCGATGACCCAGTCGATCATTTCATGGTCCGGATGGGCCGGTGCGCCCACGCCCACCCGCACCCGGGGGAACTGGTCCGTACCCAGGTGGGCGATGATGTTCTTCAGGCCGTTGTGCCCCCCCGCGCTGCCTCCCGCGCGGATGCGCAGCTTCCCCAGGGGCAGGGCCACGTCGTCGGAGATCACCAGCACCCGCTCCGGCGGAATCTTATAGAAGCCCCCCGCCAGCTTCACCGACTCCCCGCTGAGGTTCATATACGTCTGGGGTTTGAGCGCCAGGACCCGCTGGCCCCCCGCCCGGAACTCGCCGGTAAGGGCGCGGTAGCGGAGCTTGTTGATCTTCACGCCCTCCCGGCGGGCCAGCTCGTCGGCGGCCATGAAGCCGATGTTGTGGCGGGTCGTCTCATACTCCCGGCCCGGGTTTCCCAGGCAGACCAGGAGCCACTGATAGTTTGATGTGAACATGCCAATCCTTTCCTTCCCCGGCCGCCAGGGCCCGGGGCGTTCCTGTATTTCTCAGGGCTGCTGCCCGGCCCCCTCCCGCTTCCGGCCCCGCAGGCCGTCCAGGAGGCGGCGCAGGCCCTCCGGCTTTCCCGCCGCCCCGGCGGGGCGGTGGAGGCTGGAGGAGAGAAAGACCGCCTGGCTGTCGCAGGGGGAGAGGGTGTTCACCTTCCGGCAGTAGGACCCGTCCGGCAGCAGGGAGCTGGCCTTCACGTTGTCCTCCAGCTGGACATGGAGGATTTTCAGAAGCATGGCCCGGACTTCCGGGTCGTCCACCGGGCAGGCGATCTCCACCCGGTGGTTGAGGTTGCGGGTCATGAGGTCCGCCGAGGCGATATAGAGCTTAACGTCCTTCCCCCGGCCGAAGCGGTAGATCCGCCCGTGCTCCAGGAAGCGGCCCACGATGCTGGTGACGTGGATGTTCTCCGTCCTGGCGGCGATGCCCGGGCGCAGGCAGCAGATGCCCCGGAGGATGAGCTGCACTTGAACCCCCGCCTGGGAGGCCCGGACCAGCCGCTCCATGACCTCGCCCTCGGTCATGGCGTTGGCCTTGATGCAGATATAGCCCTCGGGCCCCTTGGCGATCTCCTCGTCGATGAGGGACAGGAGCGTCTCTTTAATGCCCGCCGGGGCCGCCAGCAGGCGGCGGTACGTCCCCTCCAGATTCCCCACCAGCATGTTCTGGAAGAAGGCCGCGCCGTCCAGGCCGATGTCCTCCCGGGCGGTCATAAGGCTGAGGTCGGTGTACTGCTCGTTGGTGCGCTCGTTGTAATTGCCGGTGCCGATCTGGGTGACGTAGCTGAGCTTATCCCCCCGGCGCAGGGTGATGAGGCAGATTTTGCTGTGGCACTTGTAGGCCTCCACGCCGTAGATCACCCGGCACCCGGCGTCCTCCATGAGCCGGGACCAGGAGATATTGTTGGCCTCGTCAAACCGGGCCCGGAGCTCCATGAGCACCGTGACCTCCTTGCCGTTCTCCGCCGCCTTGCAGAGGATGTGGGCCACCTTGGAGGAGGTGGCCAGGCGGTAGATGGTAATCCGGATGGACACCGCGTCGGGCCGCGCCGCCGCCTCCTCCAGCAGCTGCAGGAAGGGGTCCACCCCGTCGAAGGGGAAGAACAGCAGCCGGTCCTTCTGCCGCACCTGGTCGATGACGCTGGCGGACCGGTCCAGGTCCTCGGGCCACCGGGGCCGGAAGGGGGGGAAGGAGAGGCCCCCGCCCTCCGGCAGGGCCTTGGCGAGGTCGAAGGCGTAGCCCATGACCAGGGGGGCCTGGTCCACGTAGATCTGCCGGTTCTCCAGGCCCAGCCGCCCCTTCAGCAGGCGCATGAACTCCCCGCCCATCTTCCTCGACAGCTCCAGGCGCACGGCGGACTGGCCGGCCCGCTTTTTGAGGAGCCTGCCCATACGGCTGCGGATGTCCTCGCCGCTCCCGTCCAGCAGCTCCGCGTCCAGGTTGAGGTCCGCGTTCCGGGTGACGCACAGCACGCAGCCGCTCTCCAGCTTGTACGTCCCGAAGAGGGCGGGGGCGTAGTGGAGCAGGACCGTCTCCATCCGGATGAACCGTCCCGGGTCCCCGGGCATGGACAAAACGCCCGGCAGTCCCGCCGGAACCGGCAGGAATCCCAGGGAGGCCGTCCCCTTCCGGCTGCGCAGCAGGCCCGCGACGTACAGGGCCTTGTTTCCCAGGTGGGGGAAGGGGTGCCGGGCGTCCACCACCTGGGGGGACAGCACCGGCAGGATTTTCGCCTTGTAATAGGAGCTGACGAACTTCCGCTCCTCCGCCGACAGCTCCTCCATGGCGAGGTCGCAGATCCCCTCCCGGCGCAGCAGGGCCGAGACGTCGGCGTACAGCCGATTCTTGATCTCGATGAGCCCGGGGATGACGCTGTAGATTTCCGCCAGCTGTCCGGCGGGGGTGAGGCCGGTCTTGCCGTCGATCTCCTCCGGGGACACCAGGGAGAGGTCGAAGAGGTTCCCCACCCGGACCATGAAGAATTCGTCCAGGTTGCTGGCAAAGATGGCGATGAACTTCAGCCGCTCCAGCAGGGGCACGGACTCGTCCCCGGCCTCCTCCAGCACCCGGCGGTTGAACCGGAGCCAGCTCAGCTCCCGGCTCTGGGTGCAGGCGTATTTGTTCTCTTCCTGATTCTGCGGCTGGACCGCCATGGGACCGCCTCCCTTTTTCTGAAGTGGGAGTATTATACCATTTCCTCCGCCCCTTGGCAAGAGCCGGAATCCGCCGCGGGCCTCTTGCCACGGACGGGAAAATCCTGTATACTGGAGCAAAACCATCTGCCGGAAAAGGAGGCGTCAAGATGCGCGTGGTGATCTGCGACGACGAGGGGGCCCTGGCGGGGGCGGTGGAGGCCCTGGCGGGACGCTGGAGCGCGGCCCGGGGGACGCCCTGCCGGGTGCGGACCTTCGCCAGCGGGGAGGAGCTGCTCTTCGAGACGGCGGGCAGCTACCCCTACGACCTCATCCTGCTGGACATCGACCTGGGCGGGGGGAACCTCAGCGGCCTGGAGCTGGCCCGGCGGATTCGGGAGACGGACGCCCGGGTGGCCCTGGCCTTCCTCACCAACCACCCGGGGTACGTCTTCGCGGGCTACGAGGTCGCCGCCCTGCGCTACCTCATGAAGCCGGTGTCGGAGGACAACCTCTTCCCCCTGTTGGACCTGGTCCTGTCCCGGCTGGGGCGGGCCAGCCGGTACCTGGCGGTGGAGGCGGACGGGGAGCAGCTCCGCCTGGAGGAGGACGCCATCCTCTACCTGGAGGCCCGGGGCCACGCGGTGCGGATTGAGACGGAGGGCGGGCCGGTGACGGTGAAGGAGCCCCTCTCCGCCCTGGCCCGCCGCCTGGGGACGGACTTCGTCCCCGCCCACCGGAGCTTCCTGGTGAATCTGCGGCGGGTGGAGCGGGTGGGGCGCGCGGCGTGCCTTCTGGAAGGCGGGCGCAGCGTCCCCGTCAGCCGTGGGGCCTGGGAGAAGCTCAGCCGGGCGTTTATCGACTACTACCGGGAGGCGTAAGATGAAATTCTGGATGATTTTGCTGGCCGCCGGACTGGCGGCGCTGGCGGCGGGCGGAGCCGCCCTGGGGGCCTGGCTGCTGCTGCGGCGGGCGGACCGGCGGATC
>OFGP01000723.1_pt1 | contig 30622 bp, 20 predicted proteins | sample 1521781 | NCBI WGS metagenome assembly OFGP01 (sample SAMEA3504113, study PRJEB24116) | mouse gut metagenome | biome: mouse gut; feature: mouse-associated habitat; material: faeces | place: Denmark | collected 2011
TGCGATATTCTCGGAAATAGGCTGTAATCGTGCGATTGCCCCAGTCATAGGGAGACAGGTAATCAAACAGCGCGGGGTAAAGTTCTCCATATAGTCTTGGAAGTTCGCAGGAAAGATTCTCTTTCGCTGCTCGGCGGACAATCTCTATTTTTTCGGAAAATGTTCCGCAGTTTAGAAATGGGAGCGCATCTCCACGCTCTCTTGTAGACGCAATAAACTCCACCACGAACGGCTCAATCTGTGTACGGTCTGTGAGGGCGTTGAGTCCCTCGGCCCTCTCAAATGCGAAATTTTGCGCGTTTTCATCAGAAAGTCCAGAAAGGGCCGCTCCGACCGCGTAATTCCATAGCAGCTTCTCTGCGTCATCCTTTTCTGATAACACCCTAGCCATATAGGATTGCTCAGAAATGGATTTTCTGACATACCACACATACGCCGGCCAAAGGTTGTCCTGCCGTAACGCCAGCAGTCGCTTCAACGCCAAGCGCGGATTACAGTATTCTTTCCCAACCCTCTTCGCTAGGAGCGCCTCCGGCGTTTGACCGCATTTGACGCAATCCAGAAGCAGCCGCTCCAGAACCACGTCATCAAGTTGGGCGTCAAACCTATAGAGCCGCATTGCTATATCGCGAATGCCGGTTACAAATGTCATCGCTTTTCCAAGCCCAGACTGGGCGGAAGAAATATCCGGCAAAAAGGCAGTATATTCCCCACCAGGGTCAAAAGGAGTGATCCGCCGCAAAAGCGCGTTAAATCCAATATCGTCACCTGGCATTGCCCACTGCTTATGATAGGCTCGTATATGTAAAGGTTCCGGTGTTTCCTCTGCGCCTTTCAAGAAAACTACCTTACGGGCTTCCTCATACTTTGACGCATATGGGAGAGGATAATTGGCGGAGAGAAGATAGTCGACATGGTAATCGTCCCTGTCCAACCGCTTGCGCAATTCAGCCATGAATACCGCAATATTTTCAGATTCGATCAAGGACAGATATGCGTCCAATCCAACAATCGCAAAATAGCCGCCTTGATCTCGTATGATCTTATCCATAGCGTCCATCAGAATATGCGGCATTGGAAGCCGGAAAGCGTCCTTCAGAATACATTCAGCAACAGAAATTTCTCTTGCACCCCGGCCTTTTATGTAGTTTAGCAGCTTCGACGCAACGACCTGATTGGGGTATACCAACACTCGGGAATTGCTCTGATTTCTGTTGTCGAAGTGGAAAAACGCGTTGAGTTCATAAGGCATTCGCTTATTCCTCCCAGAACAGAAGTCCAAGCTCCGGATTTTCTTCGGCAAGCTGGAGCAGTCGGCTTTTTAGCTCCTCGGCGCTTTTTCCCTTGATTTTTGCTCTAATCCGAGGGGCAATCGCACCCTTGTACTGTCCTTTAATAAACTCAGAAACATCCGGCCTTACCGGCCACTGGTTTGGCTGGCCGCCGTATTTCCCGCACAAGTAATCCAGCAGCGGAGCAAGCGCAATATCAAATTTTCGATATCGGGACGGAATGACATCGGCCATTAATGCTTTTTGACAGTCAGTAATCGGACTCGCCGTGATGTTTTGAAGCAAAACGAGAAACTCCTCCAGCTTTCCGGCAGAAAAGGTCTGCGGTTGTTCGATCGCTTTGAGCATATCGCCGCCGTCCGAGATGCCTGCAAATAAATACCTGGCAGGGATTCCGTTCTGAATGGCCCACGCCGCCGGTGTTTCTTCTCCTGAAATACGTTTCCATTCCCGCTTGACTTTCAATACAACCGAGCGTTTTGAAAAATCCTCAATCCTCTCAGTAAACGCCGCAATAAAGGCGCCTTCATTCATTTGGAAGCCGCCTGCCATCTCGTCCAGCAGCCCCAGCCAGTCCGCATCCTCCAGAGTAATCGTTGGGAAATGAGAACGCAGTATTTGCAAAGATTCCTTCCGGGCACGGTCAAAGAAAAGACATTTAATCGAAGACGCATTGTGTTCCAAAGCGTTTTTAATCTCCAGCCGGTTCTGCCCCGCCTGTATTTCTGTGAGAAAACCGGCCAGTTCCGGATGAAACGCTTCTATCATTTGCCGGGATAAGTGATTTTGAACGGTAACCACTTTTTGCAACGTTGCAAAAACATCCTTATATTCGGCAAAGCCTGTGAACCCGCACATAGATTTCGCCAGACGGATGATTTCATATTCACAGCTGATTTCCTTGATTTCCTCGCTGATATCCGCTTGTTTCCAAAGCCACCCCGCCGTTTCCTGGCATTTTTGAAGTATGGCGGTACAGTATCCATGCGAGATATCGCCGATGGAGATTGCCAGTCTAGCAAGTTCAGGCGCTACCCTGTCAATGTAGATTTCAAAAGAACGAAGAAAACTCTCCTGTTTGATGTAACGTACGATAACGCCAACAATTTCAGAATCGTCTTCCAAAATTTTTCCTGCCTCTTTGATGGCGTTGCTCCGCTCCTCAACCTTGCCCTTGTTACTGGTCGTAAACGCAGTACAGATGTCCGTTAGCACTGTCTCAATCGAGTCCGCTCTGGGATCATTCTCCGCACGAATCAATTCTGGCAGCACCCACAGCGGAACCCTGGCTGATTTTTTCTCCACTTCTGTCTGAATCTGGCTCAGAACAGTCGGAATCGTTGCGTCAACTATAGAACTGATTCCAAACATCTCCGGGGCCCTTTTGATAAATGTCCGTTCCTCTTTGGAGAGGCGGCAAATCAGTTTTTCCTTGACTCCGAGCTTATTTGCACCGTCATCTTTGACCACCGCTTCAATAATTTCGGCCAAAGTGTCTACATCCAAGGGTTTTGTCAGCTGTCCGTTGGTCCACTGATAATTTTTCTTCAAAATATCTCCAAGGCAATAGCCAAGCGCAAATGCCGTCAACGCATTATAGCGAAGTCCGTAGGGCGCACGCTGGAGTTCAATATAGGCTGTGCGGAGGGAGAATTGCCCGCCGCGTCCCACCGTATTGGACATTTTTTTCTGGAGGAGCGCATGGATTGCGGTAAGAGGATGCTCCAGATTCTGTGCAAAGAACTGTTCGCTGTTCTCTAAACCCCTTTGCTTCATATTCGTAACCAGGTTTCCAATGGGGCCAGGAGAACCGATCATGGTAATGCCAGCCTTAGCATAACTCTGAAGGGCTTTGTTTCCAAAGAATTCTGTACGGAAACCCAAATGATCCACGCTGTACTTCATGTTTTCCCGGACATAACCTGTGATGTACTGCTTGAAATCACTCCAGACAATATCTTGTGTCATCAACTGTCCGTTTTTTATCCGATGGACACGAATCAGGGTGTCATTCCTCTTCAGTTCGTCAAACCACCCCGCCTCAATTTTGTCCAGAGTTCCGTTGTGCTTCTCATCGTCCCGAATCTGCCGCTTCACGGTTTTGTCATTCTCCGCCACATACTGCGCATACTGCCGTATATATTCACTCCAAAGATTTTTGTTGCTATGGCAGAAGGAAAGCTGCGGAAATGTGAACATGATCATCCTGTGATCCCGGAGCTGGTTCAACATATTGGAAATTCGCTGAGGGATCGCCAGCTGTTCCTCATGATTTCTGGCAATGACAAACCAAAGGCACACCGAACCGTCATCCTTTGCAAGTCCGGATGAGTACTTGTCCCGTGTTGATGCTGCGATGTTTGTCAACGTCGTATGACTTTCATCAGAAACACGAATATCGAAGCGCCCGGAACTATATTGCCGGTCGTTTTTCGTTTTCTCCTCCAACATTGCCTGCGTTCGTTCATGGAGCAGTTCATAAAACTGGGGCCGGTATTTCTCCACATCTTCTGGTTTGACCGTAGACATGGAAAAGAGTGAAATTTGGCCGTTGGACACAGAAAAGCAATGTTTACTCTGGAGGGTTTCCACAATTCCCTCCGGGTCGGTAATTGTTCCGTCACCTCGGAAGGACAACACCATATTTTCTACAGTAGGGCGCAAGCGAACATGCCCCCCTGGAGTCAGCCTGTCCATCAGGCAGAAAAGCAGCGCCGTTTTCAAAACGCGCAATTCCGGAGCGTCCTCCGTTTGATTCTGAAAGGAGCGCTCCTTGATTTGTTGGTAAAGCAGACTGATGTTTGTAATCTCGTGGTCTACGCCAAGATCCCTGCGATCCATAAAATAGTGCCAGAGATAGTCTACCGTCAGGAACTGCTTGCTGGCAATCTCCGGTCCGCCCTGATGAATGAAGTCCTGAAATTCCGTTCCGTCCGCTCCGCCCTTCAGGTACTCAAATAGGCTGCGCTGATTGGATTTAGCAGATTCAGACAGATGCTTTAGCAAAAACGCCGCCATTGGATGAATTGGCAAAATATCATAGAAACGCTGACGACCGGGATCATCCGCAGCGTTAAATTGATTGACGACATAGGAGACGGAGTCCCAAAGATCGTCCTTCACTTTTTCCCATTCTGCGGCGATACCCGGGTTCGGGTTTTCAATTATGGCGTGTCTGGCCAGACGGAAAGCGGTATCATTTGGCATTTGCAGCTTGCGGAAGTAAAAGCGGTCATTGGCTTTTTTCGCATTCTCTGAACCTTCTGCCCAATACTGCTGGATATCCATATGGGTCACAGGAACCAGGAAAAACCGATTGATGCCCGGGGTTTCCGTCACATCTTCAAAGGTTTTCAGTTGGGAGGAATTCGCTTCAATAAACGGGTGAAATTCGTCAAAGAGATACACAATGCGGTGAAGTTTGTTCGCAGCCAGAATGGCCTTCACCCACCTGCGGAACATGGGAACATCAAAATCCAAATAGATGTAGTCCTTATGCAGCACGGTTTCAACTTCGCTCAGCAGCAAGGAAGCAATCGAATCCTGTTTCAGCGCTGCGGCCAGCTGATCGACGGTTGTAATACTTTCGTTCAGGTATGTCAGCTGGTCTTGAATGGAATCCCGGGTCTTAAAGAAGTTTTCTCCTTCGCGTCTCACGCGGTCAATCAGTGTTTCCAGATTGGACATCGCCGGAACAACCATGCTACGCTCATTCAATGCGGCTATTATCCCCTTTTCCAGCCGAACCAGAAGACCGCTGTTTGCGCCGACCCCGGACGCGTTAAAGTCGTATACCACCAGCGTACCCTCCGCCCGACGAGCGAAGAGCAATTTTTCCAGATTCTCTCGATCTGAGAAGCCGTTATTCTCCTGTTCAAACCACTGGCGCACACGTTTCTCATCGTCCATAAACAGCTTTTGAATTACGAGGGAGGCATTGGATTTTCCGGTGCCAAAGTTTCCGGTAATCCAGACAGACTTTGCTCCTGACCTGAGGACAGACAGAATCGTGTTGCAGATTTCCTCAAACTCGGGATGGGGGCAAAAATCCAGCCAACGCTCAGGATTCTCATTGATTTTTTCCCGCGTCATATTGGGGCAGTAATCTTCTTTGACATGGAAATAGTCGGAATAATGTTTCATTGTAATTCCTCCAACGCCAGATGAACAACATCCCAGAGATTGTGCTTCTCGGAATAAATCTCAATGCCATCATTTCCGTGGGTAAAAGTTGTGGAAATGTAGTCGGGGTAACGAGTTCGCAGTCCCTCGCACTGGCGCTTGAAGGTATCCGGCGCAATCCCAAAGGCGACTATGGGGGAAACGAACACGGATTCCACGTCGGCAGTGAGTAATTCCCGGACGGTAAAACTGTTTCGCCCCGACAGGCTTGCAATCAAGTACAGACCATACAGAATTGTCAACGGGTGAACCTCTTTTGCTTTGCGGATGATACTTTTGAAAATCCTTCCGCTGAACTCACAAACCGCAACACCTCCATCGCTGCCTAAAGGAGAGCGGGAAATGGATTCTTTTAAAGAAGTAATCCCATCTTTTTTAGTAGACGTACCAAGAGACGGATAATTGTCGCTTAGTTTATCCAGCAATTGTTCAACGGAATAAAGGCGTCCAATATCTGTTTCGGTAACAAACCATTTTACAAGAATTGCATTGTTTGCCAGAGTTATCCATATCAGTTCCCAGCCAACGGGGTTCGCTACCCCTTTTTCCTCAAAGACTTTTGATAAAACTGTCATTTTTCTCGTCTTCGGTTCAATCAACATTGCTTGCTGGAACCAAGCGCTTGCGGATTGAACCATCTTGTTTCCCAGCGGGTGACTTTCGTGCCAAGGAAAAAAGTTATCCCCAAGATCAATCAATGCAGCAATCCAATCTTCACGCAGACCAAAGTGGTTATACTTGTTAATGCCACTCATCTTATTTTGCTCATTATCTGACTTATACATGGACTTAAACCTCCAGCAGCCAAAATCAAGGTCATAACAGCTATAGCAATGCCTGCATCGTTGAGCATCAATTTCTATTTTTCCATTCTTGAAACTGATTGCTCCAAAGTTACATTGAGCCTCACACGTCCGACAGCCGACGCAGGCTATGGTTTTACGCAACACATTTTGAAGTGTCGGCAGTAGTTCGTTACGCTCACTTTCTGATCGAAATTCAAAGGTAACAGTAGCCCCTTCTGTATTGGCCATCAGATAATGAAGCGGAATTCCACTATCTATTTTCGTTGGGATCTTAAGGAGAGATTGACCACTTTCTTTTTCAACTACGACGCTGCCTACCGTTTTTATCCACTCTAAAAAAACATCTTTTTTTAAAAGCTGGCTTTCAAAAGTTATATTCAGATTTGCAATTGTTTGGGATGGATTTGGCAGAGTCGCTTTTAGAACGACGCCGCTCTTTCTGGCTCCCCAATCCACTGTGCCAATAAATTCATTCCTTTCATCGGCTGTTAAAAAATTTTTGGTTGAGGTTTCTATAATAATATCCTCGTATTTTCTTATCAGCTGAGGATAGGCCTCTTTGGCAAACCACATATACCGTGCAGCAGAATCCGGGCAGACAATACACCCCACACGGGCGATCCCCTTTTTGTACGCCTCATTTACTGCCAGCCTGTTCGCAAAAATATACAGCCACAGCTCATGGGCGCCCCAGTCCAGAATGGGCATCCGGTTCAATTGGGAGGCGTTTTTGATGCCATTAGAAGCGTCCTCATAAAAAGACCGGCTGTGACTTTCGTCGCCGCGAACCCCAACAAAGGCCGTTACTCTGATTGCGGTTTTGCGGAACTTCTTCTTCAGGGTCATCAATGCGGGAGTGCTTTTATGTACAGAGCAGCACCAACGAATCGTTCGGGAGGGCGGTCCAAAAATTTTCCAGTTCTCCAGCGCTGGCGTTTCCGCCCGGGCCGTGATGAATTCGCGTTCCGGATAGAGAGTCTTAACCGCATCAATTAATTGATAGGTATCCGGAAGTTCCATGTCGGTATCGCTAAAAACCACTGGAACGGAAAGCGGCAGAACCCGGTGGCAAATGTCCAGCAGAACCACAGAATCCTTTCCACCGGAGAAGGCAATGTAGGCGACGTCACATCGGCCAATGCTCTCATCATACAATTCCTTGGTTCTACGTTTTGCGTCGGCAGTCACGATATCCATGATTTCCGCGTTCGCCGCCACCATAGCATCCACATCAACGGGGTGGAGCGATAACTTCCCATCAAAGAAAATCTGAATATCCAGCGGTTTCCCATACTGCGTCTTATTCAGTTGGGCAACTTTACGGCCATATGAGTTTCCGTATTCGTCCACATCAGCAATCAAATAAGTATTCTTAATTCCCCACATCAACGGTCTGGTTTCATTGGGATCATATTCAAAATACTGCCCCAGTCCTGTCAATACCAATTCCGGGGCAAATACAGGGCGAATCTCATTCGCAACATATTTTCCGGTCTGGGTAGTCAGTAAATAGCCGTGGGTCTTATTGTCAAAACGATATGAGTACAATCAGCCATCTACCTCCGTAAAAGTGTTATTTCTCCACTCTCGGTGGGGTTGTCCTTTGTAATAGGAACTGATTAAACGTCTATAGGTATCCCAGTCAGGGAGACTAAATTCGGATTTAAAATTTACGCCCAGTTCGAGCGAGAGAGCTGTATGCAGCGTTTCTTGAGAGGCGGGCAATTCAATCTCATCAAGTCGTTCCAGCGTAGTGGAAAGAATCTCGGGAAAGTCTTCCGGCAATCCAAGTGCCGCAAACGACTGGTAGCAGATTGTATCATTGATTTCTACCCGAACAAGCTCGTCAGGCGCACAGTGACGAATGATTTTGCTCAATAAGTATTTTGAGAAGGCAGGGAATTTTTCTTGAAGCTCATTTTCCGCGCAAGAGCCATAGTGCCTTTCGTTAATAAATGTTACAATTTTTTTTGCGGCTTCACCAAAGGCTTCCCATACGTTTCCACCACTATAGCGGACAACTCTACTTCTTATCTGCGGAACCGCTACGCAACGCACCTTCTCCTGCGCAACCCAAAGATAATAGTCCTCAAAATCTTGTGCTGTTTTGATGCAGGTGGGATTCAATCGTTTTTCAAATTCTTTGTAAACCTCAGATACTTCAAAGCATCCATAATTCTGAAGATACGCATCTGTCGTTACCAGTAAATCAGTCTGAGTGTCCTCGTCCGCAATTTGATCCGGCAGGAAAAAGATGCCATCCCTTCTGCCAAACATTGAATTTTCCAGATTCTCTTTGGTTTTCGGGTCAATTTGTATTCCAGATATACTGGCAAGCAGGCTGATGGAGGTAGCCTCAAAACGAAAGCCTCCAGAGTATGTACTCCTCAGTACATCCAGGATTACATCTGGAATTGTTATATCCAACTGCTTGGACAAATTATAGCGATTCTCGTTGGAAATTAAGATTTCTGGCGTGTCTATAGTAGAGGAAGATACCTCTTCAACGCCAGATTCCAAAAAGCGAACATATCTTCTGTACGCGGACAGTCCGGCCGAAAATGTCCCATGGCCGTTCCCGCGATCAACCTCTTGAAAGTTGGGTGCGGCGCGGAAAATTTTGGTCAGTCGGTCAAAATCCTGAAGTGTCCGGCAACAATAGATATCCCGTTCTTCTGCTGACAGAGGAATATCCAATTTGAGGGGCTCAGTCCGGAGGCAGGCGGCGTATCTATTTGCAACATGGGCCTTATAGGGTAACCCTCGTGCATTTGTTTGGGTTGTAAGCCAAAGGGAAAATTCCTTTTCGGCAGCGGCCCGTACCATTTGAATACCCCCTGCGTAAAAATTAGCAAAATAATCATACCACATCTGGTCCTGGAAAACAACGGCGCTTTTCGACTTTTACGAAAATCCCTCAAACTTGATTGAGCATGATATCCCCCTTCCCAGCTTCCTGGCATACTTCACCGTTATCACCGTTCCTCTCCACCACTCTCCATTATGGATAGCCGGCAGATAGGCGGTGTGATCGATCAGATAGCGGTTGCGCTCCGGCATACTACAAGTCAGTCCTCCAGCGTACTGAATAGTTTATTCTTCTTATATGGAAACGTAGGCTCTGAAAGCCAAAAGCGGGCCGTTTTCCGGCCTGATCCTTTGACTGGCTATCTGTTACACATAGAAGTTGATGCTATTCGGTATTCCGACGAACATATAGCTGTAGGTAATCCCACCGCACTGGGTCACGCCTACACCGATACAGTCGCATCTTGGGTCGACCACGGCCTGGAAGATTAATCCCGTTGTCGACGGCGTGTTGGGCGGCATCGGCTGTGCCAGTGAACACGGCCAGGTTATCACCGAAGCCATAGGGGGGTCGGCATCGGCAGCGGCCTTGCTTTCTTCTGGAGAGTGATGCCAAGTGTAGCGCCGATTGGAACAGGCTTGGGCGGCATTCATCAGGGCCTTGCTGACCGGCAGTTCCGGTACACCGTTAGCCTTGCGAGTCTGGTTGATCAGCCGGATCATCACCTGTGTCGTATCTCCATGCTGTCAGTCCAGTGTTGTCATCCTCAACGGACGGGGCAGGTTCAGTGGCTGCACCGTCCGTGAGAGTCACGGTTCCGCACTCCCCGGAACTGTTGGAGACAGTAATACCACAAATTTCCCTCTGAGGGAAGTGTGCAATGGAGGTGCAATGTCGTGGTACGAGAGATTATGCGGAATGAAGCGTTCCTCACCCAAAAGGCCGAACCAGCCACTCTGGAGGACTTGCCCGTCGCCTGGGCGAGCCGGAAGCAGACGCTGAATTGGGTCGGCTTATCCAGGATCAGCAAAAATATTGCCGGCAAACCTACGGATATCGCAGGATGTGGATATGGTTGGAGAGTCAAGGGGTCCACCGGAACCCCAAAACAGTACTGCGAGCCATGAAAAAATATGGTCTGCTTCCCGAAATACGCAGACCAAAAAAGTGGGTTCAGATGGGACAGCAGCTCCACAAATATGAGAACCTGCTCAACCGGAATTTCCAGGCAGATAGACCAAACGCCAAGTGGGTCACAGATATTTCCTATATCCATACCGGTCAAGGCGTTCTGTATTTGTCCATGATCCGCGATATCTATGATAACAGTATCGTAGCTTACAAAACCGCCACAACTCAAACTGTGAACTTGGTACTGGATACGATTCGGCTGGCAATGAAGAAAGAGAGAAAGAAGGTCGCCGCAGAGCTGCAGCTCCACAGCGACCAGGGGTTCCAGTACGCCTCTCAAACATACTTTGGCCTAACCAAAGAATGCGGCATTACGCCATCCATGTCAAGACGTGGACATTCTTATGATAATGCAATGGCCGAAAATTTCTTTTCCATCCTCAAAACCGAGTGCATCTACCGGCAAAAATTTGCCACACTTCAGCATGCCAGGCAACTCATTGATGATTTTATCTACTTTTACAATCATGTTCGCATCCAGTTAAAAACTGGAGTGGCTCCGCTTGCGCTGTGCCACTCCGCTTAAATCTCTATTCTTTCTTACATAGACCCTCTTTTTTGTGCTGCCCGCACATTCTGGGGCGGTTCATTGCCAGCCAGGTGTTTTTTTGCTTGTATTATCCATTCGGGTTAACACCGCTTTTCTTTTTTTACTTCTTCTGTCGCATATTTGTTATAAGTTTTATTTTTATCATACGATAAAATGCAAATAATGTCAACTAGTTCCCCCAACATTGGGAAAGCATCTAATTATCCTCAAAAATTACGGAAAAAAGCAGGAAGTCGCAAAGCAAAGTAAAACAGGTGCTCAGATGCGTAAAAAAGCAAATGAGTTCCGCTTTTCGAACTCTTTTATCGAAAAACGGAGCTCATTCAATCGAAAACCCTTGGTATGTCAGGGCTATCCAATTCTTGTTCTGCAATGTTGGTTTCACAAAACATCCAAAACAGAAAACAAAAGCTTTTACGAAGGATTGCTATTTGAACACTTCTTTTTGACAATACACTCCCAGTAAATAACGACGAACCGATGGCATCTATAAGTGTTGACCGGATCCAATCAAAAGGTATACGAACACCATAATCAAAGCCAGTTTGGCGGTGTACGGCGCCTGGTTTGCCCTTATAGCCGACATAATCGACTATGAGGGCAAACTTCATCCTAAAACAAGGCGTGAACTGCAATCCTATCCACCGCGCATATCCTGCAGGGCGAGCCGGTACGCATAGGATGAGCCGCCCCCGCAGCATACAGGGTACAAAAAAGCACGGTCCGGACTGCGAACCGTGTTGAAACCTTTTGCAATCTCTATCAGATTTGTTGTAAAATGTCGATGAGATAGCAAAAGCGAAGGACATCGCAGAGGTAGTCCGTCTATAAAAGAGCGGAGAGCAAAGAGGACTTTATGGAAGATTTTTTGTGAGTAGCAGATAGGAAGCGTTTATGGACCGCAAGGGCGAATTTCCGCAAGGAATTTAAGGTTTTGTGAGCATTTTCGCTGAGGAACCGGCATGAATCTTCTGAAAATGTAACATCCCGCATCCAATGCATGGACTCGATCTTCCAGTGCTCCCGCGCAAGATCCATCAACGACCGAGGGCAAGCGTCCCGGCTGGAAATGTAATAGCTTGTTTCTTCGCTGTGATATCCGTGGTCCTCCGTGATCCGCTCAATCGCAAATACACTTCACAGTCCGGGCCATTTTTGGACTTCCGGCCAGGAAATATCGGTTGCTTTACGGCAGATCCTCTTTTCAATCCGCCCCACGTTTTGTTCTGCCGTTTGGCAGCTCTCCCACTGATCGCGGTTGATGTTATCTTCAAAAAACAAGCGAACGTCCGCCAGCAAGGACGGTTGATTTTCCTTCAAGCCGAACAGATAATCCCCCTTCTTCTGCACGATCCGCGGGATGTCTCCCGCTGGCAGTGCATGGCGTCCGCTGTAACAATTTTGCTCTCTACATCCAATATGTAAGCATTTCTTGAAAAACGGGAATCTCGTTTGTCTTTTCGTGGATGGCTTCCTGCGCCAATATGATGCCGCTGTCTGTCACATAAGCGCTCAAAATTCGCAGCGCTTTGTGAGAATTTTCTCCCCTTGCCGTACTGCAAATTGCTTTTTCATCCACCTTCTTACATTCCCCGTTTGGCGAAAAATTACAAAATCGTACCGGCGCTGACACTTCATTCTTCCCCTTGCACAAACGGGAGAAAGCTGATATAATTTCAGATGGAGGAAACCCTCCGCCCAAAAACGAATCTGCGCTGCGGCGTCCGCGCCGCGCCGGTCAGGAAAGAGGAGTCACCATGAGCAAGAAGCCCAACGACGAGCAGGCGCCCGAGCAGGAAAAGGCGCCCAAAAAGGAAAAAGCGCCGAAAAAGGAAAAGGCCCCCAAGATGAAAGTCTGCCCCGCCTGCAAGGAGCAGATTCCCAAGAAGGCCAAACTGTGTCCCCACTGTTCGGCCAAGCAGAAAACCAGCATTCTTCCCCTGGCCCTGATTCTCGCGCTGGCCCTGATTCTGGCGGCGGGGGTTTCCATTGCGCTGTTCCATTTCCCCATCGCCCCGCCCTTCGATCTGCCCTTCGGCGAAAAAATGATTTCGGAAACCATGTTGGGGGAGGCCATGGAGCTGTCCAAGACCGAGGAGAAGGCGGCGCTGGCGGTCTTTGAATCCTGCGGCTTTGCAGAGATCACCGAGGCCAAGCTTCTCTCCGCCGGCGAAACCAGCTCCTCCTACACCGTTCACGACCGGAACACCGCCCGCTATATGGAGCCCTCCAAGAGCATTGTCGTGGAATTGGAAAACAAGGACAAGGCCGTTGCGTCCATCACCTGCGACGGCGGCGACATCTACCGGAACGGCGAGGTCGTCGCGCCTGTGACGGACTTCTACATGGGGCTGGAGCAGCGGGACGCGCTGCTGTCGGTCTGCCTGTCCGCCGTCAAGGCCCGGCTGGACGTGCCGGAGAGCGCCGTGTTCCCCTCCAAGAGCGGCTGGACCTATACATCCTCCGATGAAGACCGGGTCACCGTCCAGTCCACCGTCACCTGCAAGAACGCCTCCGGCCAGGAGGAGACGCGCCCCTTCACGGTGGAGTTTGAGAAGGGGGAGTTCGTCTCCCTGTCCTTCCAGGAGCCGGAAGCGAAAAAGTAACCCAGGGCCCGCAGCCCTGCCATATCCAAATGTAGAAGGGGAGCCGTCCAGCCGGATGGCTCCCCTTATTGACATATCAAAAGCGGTGCGCGGCATCTTTTTTGACCGGCCGCATTTTCTTATTCCCGTTAGCCGGTCCGTCCAGCACCGTACCGTCCTCAGTAAACCGGGACCCGTGGCAAGGACAGTCCCATGTGTGCTCCAGGGCGTTGTATTTCAGCGCGCAGCCCATATGGGGGCATCGGGGCGCGGTGGGGGCCAGCAGATGGACCGCCGCCTCCAGGGCGTTCGCCGCCAGCTGGGGCCGCAGGATGGTCCGGTTGGGATCAAACAGCGCCTGGTATGGATTCTCCCTACCCAGGACCAGGTCCGTCAGCAGCTCCGCGGCCAGCATGGCCCCGGTCATGCCCCACTTGTTGAACCCGGAGGCCGCGTACAGCCCCGGCGTGTTCCTGCCGTACCGCCCAATATAGGGCGCGCCGTCCAGGGACATGCAGTCCTGGGCCGCCCAGCGGCAGACGGTACGGGCCTGGGGATAGTACCGCCGGGCCGCATCCTCCAGCTCCCGCCAGCCGCCGCCTTTCTTCCCCGTGCGACGTCCCCCGCCTCCCAGCAGCAGAAGCCCCTCCCCGTTGCGGAAGGACAACCCCGTCTTGGCCTCGTCCACGTACATGCCGTCCACATCCGGCCCGTTTTCCAGGGCCAGCGCATAGGAGCGGTGCTGATAGAGCTTGAGAAAATCCCCGCCGTGGTTGGTGACAAAGGGGAAATGGGTGGCTGCGATGATCTTCTCCGCCCGGATGGTCCCCCGGTCCGTCCGCACCAGCCCCGGCGCCCACTCCAGCGCCCGGGTGCGCTCATGAACCGGCAGGTCCCGGACCAGGGCGGCGAGAAATTTCAGCGGATGAAACTGCCCCTGCCCGGGAAAACAGACCGCCCCCGCCGTGGGAAAAGGCAGCGGCAGATCCGATGCGAACCGGGCGGGGACGCCGATTTTTTCCAGGGCTTCCAGCTCCCCGTCCAGCGCCGCCCGCCCGGCTGTGGAGTAGACGAAGTTGTCCTTCTCCTGGAAGCCGCAGTCGATCTCCCGGCACAGCGTCCGGTACCGCGCCAGCGCCGCCTCCTGCGCCTGCCAGTACAGCCGCGCCCGCTCCGGGCCGAATTCCTTCAGAAGCCGGCGGTAGATGAGGCCGTGCTGGGAGGTGATCTTCGCCGTGGTGCGTCCGGTGGTCCCCCCGCAGAGGCGGTCCGCCTCTACCAGCAGGCAGTCCGTTCCCGCCTGCCGGAGCATCCAGGCGCACAAAATGCCTGTGATCCCGCCGCCGATGACCAGCACGTCCGTTTTTCGATTGCCCTCCAGGGGCGGGAACTGCGGCAGCGCCGCCGTCTTGGTCCAGATGGATTCCATATCGCGCATCTCCCCTTCCTTCCCGGGTAGTATGCGCCGTCCGCTCCCAATTATTTCAGTATGCCAGAAACAGGTCCATCCGCACCCGGCCCGGTTCCACCGTCACGGCGGACCGGTCCACCATCTGGCCCACCAGGGCCAGCTCGCTTTCCTCGCTGTACTGGTCCTCTCCGGGCAGCTCTCCGTAGGTTTCCACCAGGGCCGGGTCCCGGACCAGGGGCTGGAGCAGCTTCGCCATGTGCTCCATACTCCGCTGGTGCTCCGGAGAGAAATCCCCCTCCAGGCGCAGGCGCAGGCCGTCGTCCTCCCGGACGAGGCGCAGGTCGATCTCCCGGCCTCCCGCCAGCAGCAGGGCGTGGCTGAGCTCGCTGATGACGTGGTTCATCCTCCGGCGGGCCCGGTACATGCGTCTTTTCATGTCAGTAATCCTCCTCCGGCTCCGGCGACATGGACTTGATGGTGGGCACCAGGAGGATGCACACCAGCCCTGCGGCGAAGCCGTTATTGTATAGATTCATCCCCCCGTGGAGGATACTGGTATTCTGTACGATGGTCATATGGAGAAACCCCGCCGCTATTCCCCAGCCCCACCCGAACTGTCCCGCAATGGGGGCCAGGCAGGTGCACAGCAGGGTGGCCAGCAGCACGCCCGGGGACGTGATGGGCACCGCCACCAGCAGCAGCGCCGCCAGCGCCGCCCCGGCCATGACGGGCAGCACGTTCCTGGGGTGCTTGCCGAAGGCTCCGAAGCCGGTCATAGCCAGGATACAGCACACTAGGGGGCCGTTGAGCCGTACCCCCAAAGGGTAAAGCGCCAGCAGGTAGGCGAAGCCCACGCTTCCCACCAGCGCCATGTTCACCAGGGTGGGCCCCGGCCCGTCCAGTACGACGAAATCCGCCACCGCGCGGCCGGAGTGGTGCAGGATATGCTTATAGCCCTGCCAGCTCCGACAGCCCATGGCGATCCCGGTTCCCAGGAGCCCCAGAAGGAGCATGGATACCAGCGCGCACAGCAGGCCGTGGCCCTCCTTGCTCCATCCGGACCCGGCGGCGAATTCCACGCCGAAGCCCTTGAGCACGCTGGCGATTCCCAGCCCCAGGATGCCGGCGGCGAAGCCCACATTATAGAGGTTGTAGCCCTGGTGAATCCTGGTGGTAAACCGGGCGACGGCCGGCAAAAGGAAACCGATCACCAGCCCGCAGGCCGCCATAGCGGCCCACCGGAAGCCGGGACGCGTCCGGACCAGCAGGAAGCTGACCATAGGGGCCAGACAGGTGCCGTAGAGGGTCAGGTAGACGTACCGGGCGAAACTTTCCCGCTTGTACAGGGAATAGAGAAAGCCGCCGGCTACAATGGGAGCGATATTGAGCAGATTTTTCCCCAGCAGGGAGAAGCCCCCCATAAGAAACAGGCAGGCGAAGGCCGCCCCGGTAAAGGGCAGCTTCATCCTCTGGATCAGGAGGTCGCTCAGCAGCAGCACCAGGGCCGCGTTCAGCAGCGCGGCGCCCACGCCGCCGGCAGCCATGGGGTCGGTGATCAGTCCGGTTTCGTTGATCTGGATCTGCCAGAAGCCCCTGAGCAGAGACATGTCCGGCTGGGCGATCACGGCGAAGGCCGCGAACAGCCCCGCCATCGCCAGCGGAATCCTATGCAGCCGCTGTCCCAGATCCCCGCTTCTTCTGTCGGTCGTCTCCATTGTCATAAGCGTCCTCCTTGCCCGCGCGCCCCGCCTCTTCCACTCTATTGTACGGTACGGGCCGCCGGCTGTCAAGTGTCGGGAACCTTCCTGCGGCAGAGATCGCCCACTGTAAGTTTGTCAGACAAATAGAACAAGGAAGTCGATCGGAGAAAGCCACTGGAGCGGACGTATCGGCAAGTTGTTTGAGCGGCGGATATGAACAAAGAGCTGTTTCTGAAAGTCAGCCAGAGAGAAGAAAGAGCGGGCAGAATAAATTAGATGGCTGTGAGGACGCTGGGACTGACAGGCCAGGGACTCCGCGCTTCCATCCCAGCGGGCCCGCCAGAAGCAGATATAGGACCGGTTCCTATTGTACTTCCGGCTGGCAAGGGTGACACCGTATTCATAGTTCACGCCCGTCTCATAGGGAGCACTGCCAAACGGCAGAACAAAACGCAGGGCGGATTGAAAAGAGGATCTGTCGTAACGCAACCGATATTTCCTGGCCGGAAGTCCAAAAATGGCCCGGACTGTGAAGTGTATTTGCGATTGAGCGGATCACGGAGGACCACGGATATCACAGCGAAGAAACAAGCTATTACATTTCCAGCCGGGACGCTTGCCCTCGGTCGTTGATGGATCTTGCGCGGGAGCACTGGAAGATCGAGTCCATGCACTGGATGCGGGATGTTACATTTTCAGAAGATTCCTGTCGGTTCCTCAGCGAAAATGCTCACAAAACCTTAAATTCCTTGCGAAAATTCTCCCTTACGGTCCATAAACGCTTCTTATCTGCCACCCACAAAAAATCTTCCATAAAGTCCTCTTTGCTCTCCGCTCTTTTACGGTCGGACTACCTCTGCGATGTCTTTCAGTTTTTTTGAGACGGGCGTAAAAAATATGACGGAAGCTCTTGACAAAAAGGAAATTCTGGGGTATACTAACCTACGCCTGATTGATCTGACAATCCGGCGGTCGGAATATGGCGGCGTAGCTCAGTTGGCCAGAGCATTCGGTTCATACCCGAAGTGTCACCGGTTCGAATCCAGTCGCCGCTACCATGGTCCTTCGTGGGCCAAGCCCTTGGCGCGTTGGTCAAGCGGCTAAGACACCGCCCTTTCACGGCGGTAACACGGGTTCGATTCCCGTACGCGTCACCACGACGGGAGGAATCGCTCCCGTCAACTCGGAGGCTTAGCTCAGCTGGTTAGAGCGCATGCTTCACACGCATGAGGCCACTGGTTCGAGTCCAGTAGTCTCCACCAAAACACAGGAATCCCTGTAACTGCAATAGTTACAGGGATCTTGTTTTACCCTCTTCTACTGTCCAATCTGTATGGTACTCCTGCAGGCAGCCGCAGAATTCGACCAGAAATTGCTTGCGTAAGCAGAAATTATGTGCTATATTATATGATGTTGCTTTTGGAAAGGGGGAGGAACCACTTGGCGGATAAAAAAGGGATCAAGATCGCCGCGCAGAACCGAAAGGCCCACCATGACTACTTTGTAGAGGACCGCTTTGAGGCGGGGATCGAACTCTTCGGTACGGAAGTCAAGTCCATCCGGGCGGGAACGCTGAATTTGAAGGACGCCTACTGTATCGCCAAGAATGGGGAAATCTACCTCCACGGAATGCATGTGAGCCCCTATGAGCACGGCAATATTTTCAACCGCGACCCGGTTCGCCCCCGGCGGCTGCTGATGCACAAGCGGGAGATCCATCGTTTGCAGGCGCTGGCCCAGCAGGACGGCTATGCCCTGGTGCCGCTGAGCGTATATTTTAAAAATGCGCGGGTGAAGGTAGAAGTCGGTCTGTGCAAGGGCAAGAAAAATTACGACAAACGGGATGCCATCGCCAAACGGGACGCCAAGCGGGATATAGACCGGGCGATGAAATCCTATAACCGATAGAAGATTGGAAGGAGAAAAATTACGATGAGCAATCCGACGGTAACCATTACGCTGGAAAACGGTCAGGTGATGACCGGAGAGCTGTACCCGGAGAAGGCGCCCAACACGGTGAACAATTTCATTTCCCTCGCCAACAGCGGCTATTATGACGGGCTGACGTTTCATCGGGTAATCCCTGGGTTCATGATTCAGGGAGGCTGTCCCGACGGCACCGGCATGGGCGGTCCCGGGTACGAGATCCGCGGAGAGTTTTCCGGCAACGGCTTTGAGCGGAATGACCTCAAGCATACTTTGGGCGTGCTGTCTATGGCGCGGTCCATGCATCCGGACAGCGCCGGCAGCCAGTTCTTTATTATGGTGGGCGCCGCGCCCCATCTGGACGGCCAGTACGCCGCCTTCGGCAAGATCACAGAGAACCCTGAGGCTGCGGTGGAAGTGTCCCGGACGCCCCGCTCCATGACGAATGACAAGCCCAACAAGCCCCAGGTCATCGCCTCCATCCGGGTGGACACCCGTGGGGAGGAATACCCGGAGCCGGAGAAAAAATAAGGCGCTGTTACAGAAAATTAACTTGTTTTCCCGTCCGGACTGTGCTATGCTCAGTCCGGAACTATGGGGGTGTACCGGTTTCGACGGGGATGAGGAAGCGGGATCAGCGGGCGGTGGCGCCCAGCCACCTTAATCATGGGCACCTTTATAAATTAAAGAACAACAATAGAACTGTTCTTGCTGCTGCCTGATTAGGCGCAGCCGTCCGACTTAAGAGTACCGCGGCTTAAGAAGGGCGTCGTTTAGCGGTGAACGTGCGTACGGAAAGAGTTGACCGTGCCATGCATCATGACTCTCACCTGACCGGCAGGCGTGGCGGCTTGCCTGTCGGAAGGGGAACGGGGAGGGTTTAGCCTCCCGGAATAACCGCCTGCGCCCGGAGAAAATCCCGTGAAATTGTTTTCGGACAGGGGTTCGACTCCCCTCACCTCCACCACAATCAAAAGGTTCGAACCCGCGTCCGGGTTCAACCGTTCAAATCCGCAATATCGCGGTATATAGAAGCACCTTCGGTATCGTACTCGACACATCGGGGTACGATGCCGGACAGTGCGACCCAGATTGTCCTCCCACCTATGCAGCCATTCAAAAATGGATAGAGGACAATCACGGTGTCAAAGTCAGCAAGTCAAGCGTCACTATGGTAAAAGACAAATGCGGGGCCTTGAAACTTGATTTTAAGGCCGGGAAGGAGCCAGATAGCGGTATTATAAAGACAGCAAAGGAAAGGCTTGTTTTAGAGGCATTTCGGGCGTTTGGCGTGGTGTAGTGCCTATGTATGTTAGGGCCGGGCGGTAGCTTCTACCACCCGGCCTTGCTTATACTTTGGCTTTGCGTTCTGGAAAAACGTTAGTAAAAAGTGTTACAAAAATGTTCGGAGAACTCAGGGACATTTTAAGTGCCAACAAAAAAAGTGTTACAGGTGTTACAAAGAGTGTTACACTTTTTTTGACGGAAAGCCTTGTGTGGAGCGGGTTTGGCGGTGCTGGGGTGTATTTGTAACGGTTGTAACACCTTTTTTTCAAAAACTTTCTACTGGGAAAAAACAAATATATTTTTTCTTAATAATATCCCCTTAAATGCTACTAATATCAAGGGATATTTAAAATTAGAAATCAATGTGTGCGTTATAATATTAAAGGGCTTGTCGATTGAAACGACTGCCGGATAGCCTTGACGGGCCGGGGTTGTTGGATGGGTATGATTGAGGGGATAGTTAAAATTTTCTAACTATCCCCTCAACCAGAATAAAGAACGGGAATAGCCCGCCCTTAATAGTATTTTTCATGATACGGCATTGGTTTCTTCTCTATGTCTTCTTTAAAAAATAGATATGCATACATATATTGTCCACTTGCTTTGGCCTCAACAGGAGTGATTTCCCGATTTATTACAGCATAATACAAAGTACTATATTCGCTTTCTGCTCGTGATAGCATTGTCTTTTCAATCTCATTTTTGAAATGCTTACATAAAGTTCTGTATTCAGCACAAGCCTCAATATCCTCAAATGGTAGATTTATTTTACACTCTATAATATCCTGCTGTAGACTTAACAAATCATTCCGCAAGCCATTTAAAAACACAGTTTCCAAGGCTTTTTTTAGTCCTTCTGTATGACCAAATCTTTGCAGTAATTTGAACTGTTCACTTTTCTCAATTTGTTCCCATGAGTTTATCTCCTTGTTTTCAATCATTTTTTTCATATTTTGGCTATGAATTTCTGCCAAATCCGCTGCTTGCCTAGATTTTATAAAAAGTCTCTTTTGGTATTTAGAATCTATGAGAAGGGAGCAACCTTCTTTTGCTAATGCTATCTCATTATAAGTAAGTTCTCCATGGCCTATTTTTTCCATTGTTTCCCGAAAAAGGCGGTCAAGCGTTTTTCCTCCCTTCTTTGCCACAATTTCCCTTGCTTTTATCCAACGTTCTTTACGATGATTGTAATAGTCCATGTAATTACTTCCAGCAAGCGTAACAACGTCTTCGGGGGCATATTGAATCTTGTTTACATACTTGATATGCGTCAAGTACGCTAACATGTTATCATAGCTATAGCGGCCTGGTTTGGGTTTTTCGATAACTTCCGGGGGGACGCCGATATATTCCGCAATTTCTTCCAGCGTGGCCCCGTGTGAGGGTTCAAATCTTACAAGAATGTGATAGTGCGGTTTGGTGGTATCGGTGCTATTATGATATTCCTTTGGCTTTGAATTAGCCTTTTTCTCGCCCCTGTGTTCTATGACATACATTTCCTTTACTTTCGTGCCGTTGTCCTCTAATCGCCTTTTAACGACTTCGGCGGTTGCTTTACAGTCCCCTAATGCGGCAAGCTCGTTTTCCGTCCAGTCATAATGTGCGGGGTTATAATCGCTTGCAAGCATGAAGAGGGTTAAATCGGCCTCAGTTCTTGCCATTTTCTGGCCTCCTTTCAACTTTCTGGGGATTGGCTTCCCTACCTAATAGGGAAGCCAATCCATATCGTCCTGTTGATTTTCTAACTGCTTCTGTGCCTCTTCTTCATCCCTTTTTTTGAGCATCATTTTCAGCTTCGCCACGCCGCTTAATGTATCTGTCTGCGGGGCTGTCGCGCTCTGTGTGGGCTGTTTCGCTTCGGGGATACTATTTTCCCCTTCACCCCTCTCTGCTGCCGTAGGCGGCGTTGTAGGGGGTTGCTGCGCGGGGCTGGGTGCTTCCGCTCTAATATCCTGTTGCAATCCGCGAATCACGGAATCAACCTTGTTTCTCACCGTCTGGACATCTATAGACTTCCTTGCCGGAGTACGATTCACCGGGGCCGCCGCTTCCGTGTTCCATCCGCTCTGTGGGAAGGTGGACAGATCGCGCTTGCTTTCCGTTGCATGACTGCGCTGCTCTGCCATCCGCAACCGCTCTTTCGCCTTTTCGTCCAGTTTTTCCCGCAACGCTTTCACCCCATAGGCATCACCCAAGGTATAAGAACGCGCTTTATACTTCCTGTCCGCGCCCTCCATGTGGTCCGGAACGTCCACAAGTTCATAGGAAATATACTTGTCATGCTGCCGAGAAGTACCATACCGGGCCTTTACTCCTTCATCCTCCAAGGCTTCCAGAAAATCATCCTCAGAAGTTGCGTTCTCCATGGCAATTCGAATCCGCTCGCGCAAATCGTCCTTCCAGATATACACCGCCGCGCCGCCGTTCTCTGCGGCCTCCTCGTTCTCTTCCTCTAACGCACGTTCCGCCTGTGTAAACTTGTCCTTCGTCTTTTTCCCGTTTTCCAGCGTGATATGCCTGCCCGCTACCCGGTCAAAGTGATTTTCTACATAACGGAAATTTGTCTGCTCGTCCGTACAGCCCTTGTGTTCAATGCTGTCAACGTTGCTGACAAGAATATGAACATGCAGCTTTTCGCCTTTCCCATCGTTCTGGACGAAAATAGCGGCTTTCCTGTTTGGATATGCTTCTTCGACAAACTCCTGTGCAATCTCTAACGCCAAATAAGCAGAATCTTCACCATGCGGGTCAAGTTCCTTTTCACTGTAGGAAGCCACAATCCGCCTCACTTGATTTTTATTCTTTCCAGAGGCCCGCGCCCAATCCTGCGCCATTTGTTCCTCAAAGGGTATCACTTCATCGGGGAGCATACCCACGCCGCCAATAAGCAAATTTCGCTTTGCGTGTCCGTTGTGGCCTCGCCCGTTTCCTCGTGCGTATCGGATAGCGGCCCTGCCGTTTCTTGTGTGGGAAATTCTGGTATATGCCATGACGTTTACAAATTCCTCCGCAATCGCATCAAACCTGTTCATGATTTCATTGATAGCTTCCGGGGAAAAGCCCTTGCATTCTTCTACAATGGACTGCTGTGTATTTGCCAATTCCAGAACGCTGATTTTTCCCTCGGCATACTTCCTTTCCAGATTTTTCAATTTTACTTCCTGATTGTAGTTGACTCCTATCCTGTTTAATTCTGTCCTCATGCCGGATAATTCAGTGTAGACGCTGCCAACCAGTTTCTTTACGGCTTCGCCCTGTTCCCTGTCTACATACTGCAATCCGTCACAATACTTATTCAGACTGCCATCAACGGCACGCCGTATAATTTCCGCTGTGGAGCAGCCGCCGCTTTTCGCCAGATTGTCAATTTTTTCTTTGACCCTGAGCGGTAGCCGGATTGTAACCTGTATCAGCTCGTTTTCATCTTCCATGTAGTTTCCTCCATTTCTGAATTTAAGCGCAAAAAAGCCTGACATTCCTCCCTCTGAAATGTCAGGCTTACAAAGACAAAAACACCCAGCGTTTGACATTAACAGAGAGATTATCTGGTTTCTTCGCAATTATACTCTGTAACTGTTGTTTGCTAGTCAAACTCTGTAACTGTTGTTTGTGATTGAAAACTATGTAATTGTTGTTTGTGATTAAAACACATAGCGGAGTTCCGCTCTTGACATGTGCGGCCTTGTGTTAGTCGGAAGCAAACCCCGTATGTTCGGAATTGTTGTTTGCCGCTCCCGCCGCAAACAATAATTCCTTTCGTGGTTATCCTACCACACAATCCCGCGCATGTCAAGAGCGAAAAAATGCAAGTAACGGGAAGCGCCTCGCCTCGCGCTTCCCTACTTGCCGGGGGACACGTACCGTTTCCCCTCGGAACCCCTTCTTTTGCGGAAATGCCCTATTGCATTTCCTTGTCAAAACATATATAATAATAGCGGACAACAAAAAAGGCAGGCCGGAAAGGTGTTACCAGCACCCGTCCGGCCCTATGCAGGAGAATAGGCCTCTCCCACACAGCAGATATAACTGCGCCCGTTTTTCATTATACCCCGTTCCATGCGTTTTATCAAGGGGGAGAATGTGGCTGTGCGCTTGTTAGCGGTGTAGGGAATTTGAAATCCCTGCGCCGCTTTTGTTGTCTCACACGGGAAAGCCTATGGGGGCCGGGAATGGAAGTACCACCCCCAACGGCTGAACCGTTGAGACAGTTGAACCTACCGTCTGGCGCGGCGGTTCAAAATACAAACAAGTGCGAGGAAGAAAATATGAAAAGAAAAACAATGGCGCTCATGTTGGCACTGTCCATGTGCCTGTCCCTACTGTCTGCCTGTGGTTCTGGCAACACGGCAACGGATGATAAACCACCCGAATCCGAGAATGTTGTCAGTTCCACAGAGCAGCCGGAGGAAAGCGAAAAGCCGGAGGAATCCAAGGAGCAGCCGGAAGAATCCGAGGAGCCCAAGGAGGAAGAGCCGGAGGAATCAGAGGAGGAATCTGGCAGTCCAACGGCGGCGTTTCTTGCGCTGCTGCGGAATGAGTACGAAAACGGCGGCCCCCTTTGGGGAGAGTCTGCAAGCCATGTTTGCGTAAAGCTGCCGACGGTTGCCTTTACCGATGGTGAGGATATTTTTATCAGTGAAAAAGAACTCAGACCCAAAGTGTGGTATCGCTACAATACCGTCACGAAGGAATTGAGCGAACCGCTTTTGATAGAAAACCCTAATGTGTACGTAGACGGGCTTTTCTATTGCTACGACAGTAATGACAAAAGAATAGAAGCTTACGACAAAAACGGTGCCCTGATGTATAGCGAGGAACTTGGCGAGGATTGGTATGATATGCTTTTTGCTGAGTATGTTCCTCTTGAAAAGGGATTTATTATTAATGGACCCACAATGGCCCAAGCGGGTACGCAATACGTCACGGGTTTATACTTTTCATACGACCTCAAGGAACAGCATATTATTCCGATGCCGGAAAAGGAAGTGGGGCACGGTATCAAAGAACCACTTGATTGTTTTGACGAAATCTTTAGCGTCGATGGCGATGCCTATGGCATCAAGAAAAATTACAACAGCGATGGAAATACGGTATATAAACTAAATGCCGGCACATGGCAGTGGGAGGAATTTGATACAGTTGACGATGACGGCTATTATAGGATGACTGGTACGAATGGAGTATATGAATCGTTTTATGGAAGGTACGTTTACAGCAAGCAAGGCGTATTTGATACATTGACCGGTGAAGAGGTTTTTACCTTTGATGAACAGTACCCGGTGCCCCATTCGAGTACGAGACAAAATTATATTACAGACCACGGAGTTTACATTACTTGGATGCGTACCCACCGGCTGGTAGATCTTCATTCGTCCGGGATAACCGAGAAATGGGCAAGACCAGAAAAGATTGATGGTATGTCCATATTAGACGGGACGTATTTGGTCTACTGCGATGAATACGGCTGTTTCCTCTGGAACGCTCTTGATGGCACCGAAGAAACCATTATGCTATTTGAAAACTAAGCCGCACTCGCGCTCATGTGAGTGCAATATATCAATCTAACTTATCCACAAAACGTTAATGAATATACCGTCAAAATAGCTTGACAAAAAGTTATTTTGACGGTATAATTTTATTGTCAAGATAACTATAGTTTGTTTGACGATTGGAGGCGATTTTGTGGGGAACTATTTTAGCTATATGCGAATTTCCACCGATACGGAGCGGCAGAACTTCGCCAGACAGGAAAAGGCTTTGAAGCGATACGCCGAAAAACATGGTATTGAATATCTGCATGAATTTTCAGAAGAAAAATCCGCCAAGAACTTCACGGATAGGAAGGAATTCAACAAGCTCGACAAAGCGTTACACAGCGGTGACACGGTTGTTTTTAAGGATTTATCGAGATTTACACGCGAAACCGAGAACGGTTATAAAAAATATATGGAATGGCTTGAAAGGGGTATTAACATTGTTTTTTTAGATAATCCCGGTATATCAAGCGACTATATCCGGCAAATGATGAATACAGCGGAAAGTCACAATATAATCACAAAGACCGCCATGGAGGGAACAATAAAGACTCTGCTTATTGTGGAGCTTGACATGGCGGAGCAGCAGCGGCGTTATATCTCAAAGGCTATAAAGGATGGTATCGCGGCAAGCGACAAGAGAAGCGGACGGAAAAAAGGCTCGTTGGACAAAATGACCGATGAATTAAGGCACGATTTAGAGCTTTATATGCACGACAGGACGATTACCCAAAAGGCCGTTATGGAAAAGCATGGTATCAGCCGGAACACGCTAAAGAAGTATGTAGAGAGGCTTGCAGAGGGGCAGCGCGGGGGATAGCACAGAGCCGAAAGGCAGTCAAGGCACCGGCTTCGCCTCGCCTTCGGCGGCCTTGACAGCCTTTCGGCCCTGTGCTTTTGTGTAATCAAGAGGTGCTGGCGCACCTCCGGCCAGAAAGGCCCGGCACCAATTTTGAAATACACGAAAACCACCAAACAGGAAAGGAGCGAATAACAGTGGCTAACAAAATGAAAGAGTTCAAGCGAAATCCGGGAAATATCGCCTTTTGCTACTATCGCTATAGCTCTGACGCACAACGGGACGTTTCCATTGACCAGCAGCGGCAAGCGGCCCATGAGTACGCAGAAAAACACGGCTATATCATTCCCCCCGGCTGTGAATTTGAGGATAGAGGTATCACGGGAACTACAATAGAAAGACCGGGATTGCAGCACATGCTTTATGAGGCAAAGCATAAACGCCCCGCCTATTTGATTCTGTGGAAGCTGGACAGGCTTTCCCGTGAAATACATGATTCCTTTTTTATTGACGCACAATTACAAGATTCGGGCGTTCAAATCGTTACTGTAGGTGAGCCGCTTCCAGATGATAGCCATATGCGTTATGTGATACAGGCGTTATATGCTTCTATGGCGCACAACTTCATTGAGAACCACCGCAGCAACGTTATGAGAGGGCAAAATTTTAACGCTGAAAATGCGTTGTATAACGGCGTAAAAATTTTGGGGTATATTGGGAAGCCGAATGAAAAGTATGAAATTGACCCGGAAACCGCGCCGATTGTTCGGAAAATCTTTACTGATTATGTGGAGGGGAAACCCCTTCAAAAAATAGCGAATGAGTTAAACGAAAGCGGGCTCAGGAGTGTTCGGGGCAATAAATTTGTTGTGAACTCGCTAAATATGATACTTCGCAACAGGGCGTATATAGGCGAATATAGATGGGGTGAGCATGTCATACCGGGCGGAATGCCTCAAATTATTAGTGTTGAGCTGTTTGACGCTGCCGACAAGAAGCTAACAAAGAATAAGCGGGGCGGCACAGGTGCGGCGAGGAAGTTAAACCCAGAAGAAACTGATTTCTGGCTCACAGGTCATATATATTGCGGTGAATGTGGTGCCACTCTTCACGGTATATCTGGGACGAGTAAAACCGGGAAAATCTACTACTATTATTCCTGTTTGAACCACCAGAAAAAAGCGTGTAAAATGGGAAATCAGCGAAAGGAGAAACTTGAAACAATCGTAAGATATACCCTTGACCGAATACTTGAAGATTCTACATTAAGGCTAATTATCGCAAAGCTGTGTTTCGACTATTACGCCGATAGCAAAAGTGATGATAAGGGGGCATATCTGGAATCACTGAAAAGCAAGCTGAAAGACGTTGAGGGCAAATTGCAAAACTTTGTAAAAGCCATTAGCGCGGGAATTTTCAATGAAACAGTCCAAGAGGCCATGAACGAATTAGAAGGCCAGAAGCGTATGTTGAAAGAGCAGATTGAAGCGGAAGAGCTGCGGGAAAAGTACGATATAAAACTTGATGATATTGTGAAATTCTTCGAGAGTTTTGTAGGGAATCTGGATAATAAAAAGCTGAGGGAATATGTCCTTGACATTTTCGTTGACAAGATATATGTTTATAAAGAGAGAATAGTTATCACGTTCCATTTCACCGATGATAAGCAGGAATTGTCTTATGAGGATACTCTTGAAATGATAGAGAATCACAGGTATCTAATGGATTGCGTGAATGACCCGGAAGCACATGTTGAAGACAATCCGGTTGCAGCAAAAATGAGGGAAAGCCTTATCAGTGTGGGAGGCACAGACCCCAATTTTTTTCCGTAAAGGGTTCGAACACTTTTGGTTTGATTCCACCACGTCGGAGCGAAATCCGCTCCACTCCGTTTCAAGGCGGTCCCTTTCGGGGCCGCCTTAAAACTGCGCTGCGCTCCTTTGCTCCTCCTTTCCAACTCGAACCCGCTGCGCTGGGCTTCGAGTTGGCTTTTGGCGCATGACGACTGTCTGCATCTTTTTTTGTCAACACATGACCATCAAAAGGTATACGAACACCATACCCAAAGCCGGTTTGGCGGTGTACGGCGCCTGGTTCGCCCTCATAGTCGACACAGACGGCTATGAGGGCAAACTTCATCCTGAAACAAAACAGCCGGCCTGCAAAATGATTCGGACGTGAATCAAGCAGAGATACGGCTTCAACGTCAACAGCTCCAGCATATCGCAGGCTAAGAGGAAGCACGAGCTTATCGCAGATTCTGGGGATGCCGCGAGACGCTATATCCAGAAGGTGAAGCCGGAGAAGGAGGCCGCCATCCGCGAGGCGTTTCTCTGGTTTGGCATCATAAAATAATACTTGACAAGGACCGCCCCAGGCATCGCTGCCCGGGGCGGTCCTTTTATGGAAAGCGCATACAGGCCCTAACTCAGCTGGAACCTGCCTGCCAGGTTATTCATCAGCAGGGACTGGTCCGACAGCTCCTGGGCGGTAGCGGCGCTTTGCTCCGAAGTGGCGGAGGTGCTCTGGATCACGGCGGATATCTGGTCGATTCCCTCGGTCACCTGGGAGATCGCGGTAGTCTGGCTCTCCACCGCCTCTACCACCGCGTCCACCTTGATCGTTACATTTTCCGCGATAGAGCTGGTCTTGTCCAGCGATTCCGTTACCCTCGCAACCGCCTGGCCGCCCTCCGCAACGGCGGCGATGGACCCCTCGATCAGCTCCTTGGTGGCCTTGGCCGCCTCGTCGGACTTGGACGCCAGGTTGCGCACCTCGTCGGCCACCACGGCGAAGCTCTTCCCCGCGCTGCCTGCCCGGGCGGCCTCCACGGCGGCGTTCAGCGCCAGGATATTGGTCTGGAACGCGATGGTTTCAATGGTATCGATGATCTTGCCGATTTCCGTGGAGGAATCGGAGATTTTCCCCATAGCGGCGTTCAGCTCCTGGACGTAATTCACGCTGACGCCCAGCTGCGCGCCCGCTTGGGCCACAAACTGTCCGGCCTCCTCCGCCGCGGCTGCGGTCTGCCTGGCGTTCTCCGCGATGCTGTCGGCGGTGGCGGAGAGCTCATGGATCGCGCTGGCCTGCTCCGTGGCCCCCTGGCTCAAAGACTGCGCGCCGTTGGACACCTGCACGGCGCTGCCGGCCACGGTTCCGGCGGACCGGCTGATTTGGGAAAGCGTATCCTTCAAGGAGTGGTGGATGGTCTTCATGGACCGCTCCATGGCCGCAAAGTCGCCCCAATATGTACGGGTAACCGTTTCCCGGAAATCCCCCCGGGCCATTTTGCCCAGGTGGTAGGACACGTCCTGCGTCACATCGTTCAGACGGGACAGCATGGTTGCCAGCGCCTTTGCCAGCTGGGCGGTTTCATCCCTGGACTTCACCTGCGGAGCGGGCGTGTGCAGATCGCCGTCGGCCATCTTCTCAAGCCGGCCAACGCAGGATCGAATCGGGCCGGAGATCGACCCGCCCACCTTGACCGCCACGGGGAACGTGGCCAGCACCACGAGGGCCACCACCAGAACGGTCAGCAGAATGCTTCGGTCCAGAGAGGATTTAAACTCCCGCTGGCTGGTTTCAATGGCGATGCTCCACTTCTGATAGCCGCCAATGGGCGCGAACCCCGCAAATTTATTGTCGCCATAAAAGCGATACGTGCCGAAGCCGGTTTCCCCCTGGACCATACGCTGATTCACGGCGGCGATATCCGCCGCGCCGGGGTCCGTTTTGGCGGCCTCGATCATGTTGGAGCCCGCCTCCACAATGGACGCCTCCCGGTGGCCGATGACGTTCCCCCGGTTGTCCAGCACATAGGCCACGCCGTCGCTGCCCATAGCCAGGTTGGCCACAATGTCCGAGAGAAAATCCGCGTTGATTCCGCCATAGACTACGCCGTCAAAGCGGCCGTCGGTGATGATCGGAACCTCCAGCAGGAAGATCATCTGCTGTCCGTCGTTCATAATGTCCGAGATATAGGGTTTCATGGTGGACTTGCACTGCTGGAAATAGTCTTCCCCGGCGTAGTTGTACCCGTCAGAGGAAAACCCGCCGGCGTCCATTTTGCCGGTGTAAAGAAAGCCGTTGCGCTGGGCGATATCCTCCCGAAGGGGGGCCAGCTCCGGGGCGTCAGGATCAGATTCCCGGAAAATGTCGGAGGCGGCGGCCTCCTGAAGCGCCGTCCAGTAGCTCCCCATTTTCCACTCCACGGCGTCCGCGGCCATCTGCGCGGCGGGCCCCAGGGTTTTTGTCATAACGTCGTCAATTCCGCCGGCGTTCAATAGAGCTGTAATGATACCGATCAGCCCCTGGCCCGCCAGCACCACCGACAACATACTGATTTGGATTTTTGATTTGATCGACTTCATACGCTATCTGCCTTTCACCATAATATATTTCATTTTGCGCTGTGCCTTCAGCCTGCGCTATTCTAGCATGAAGCCGTAAAACATTCAATACATAATCTTCGTTTTGGCAGAGGCTTTTGCCGCACGGACGCCGGCCCCTCTGCGTGTCAAAAGGGGCGGCGGCCCCTGCAGGCCGCCGCC
>OFGP01000726.1_pt1 | contig 30525 bp, 36 predicted proteins | sample 1521781 | NCBI WGS metagenome assembly OFGP01 (sample SAMEA3504113, study PRJEB24116) | mouse gut metagenome | biome: mouse gut; feature: mouse-associated habitat; material: faeces | place: Denmark | collected 2011
GCGAAGCGAGGCTCTTGGCGCGGAGATGGCGGCAGCCCAGATTGGCATAAAAAGCCTGTTTGGCCACTCCCCCAAAAGAAAAAGATTGACAGAAGCCGGAAAATAAACAATAATAGAGGTGGAATAAACACCGCGGGAGGAAAAAAGTTTGAGAGTTATCACCGGAACCGCCAGGGGGCGGAAGCTGGCCGCTTTGGAGGGGGTGGAGGTCCGCCCCACCACCGATATGGTGAAAGAGGCCATGTTCAGTATCCTCCAGTTTGAAATAGAGGGGGCCGTGGTGCTGGACCTCTTTGCCGGTTCAGGACAGCTGGGCATCGAGGCCCTGAGCCGTGGGGCGCGCCTCTGCGTTTTTGTGGACAGCTCCAGGGAATCCCAAAATATCACCCGCCAGAACCTCCAGCACACCGGCCTGGCGGCGGCCAGCCGGGTGGCGGCCATGGACTACGCCGCCTTTTTGCGCTCCACCAAGGAGGTTTTTGACATCGCCCTGCTGGACCCCCCCTACGACAAGGGGCTGCTCCCGGAGGCCCTGCCCCTGGTGGCGGAGCGGATGAGCCCCGGCGGAGCCATCCTCTGTGAATCCAGGGTTAAGGAGCCGCTGCCGGAAAAGGTGGGGGCGTTTTGCCGGAAGAAATCCTACCGCTATGGCAAAATTATGCTCACCCTTTACCGCAGGCCGGAGGAAGGGGAGGGGGAGCTATGAAAACGGTGGTGTGCCCCGGCAGCTTCGACCCCATTACAAATGGTCACCTGGATATCATCCAGCGGGCCAGCGGCATCTTTGACAAGGTGATTGTGCTGGTGGCGGTGAACCAGGAGAAAAAGTGCTTTTTCACCCCCCAGGAGCGGGTGGAGATGATACGCCGGGTGGTGGAGGAAGCGGGCCTTAAAAACGTCCAGGTGGACAGCGACGGCGGCCTGCTGGTAAGCTACATCCAGCGGGCGGGGGCCTGTGCCATCGTCAAGGGGCTGCGGGCCGTTTCGGATTTTGAGTACGAGTTCCAAATGTCCCTCACCAACCACAAGCTCCTGCCGGAGTGCGAAACCATCTTCTTCACCACCAGCTCCCGGAATATGTACCTGTCCTCCAGCATCGTCCGCCAGGTGGGCGGCCTGGGGGGAGACATCACCCAATTTGTGCCCCCGTGCGTCTATGAGCTTATTCATCAAAAGCTCACCGGGGGCAAGGAATTAAGATAAGGAGGTATCACCGATGGCAAATTTGGAATCCATCCTCAATGAACTGGACGAGGTGCTGGAAAGCGCGGTCACCCTGCCCCTCACCAGCAAGTGCATGGTGGATGCCGAGCGCATCCGGGACCTCATCGACGACATCCGCCTGAACATCCCGTCGGAAATCAAGCAGGCCAGGGCGGTGGTGGCGGACCGCAACGAGATTCTTTCCATGGCAAAGAAGGAGGCGGAGGACCTGATCCGCAAGGCGGAGGAGCGGGCCAAGGCCCTGGTGGATAACGACACCATTGTCCGCCAGGCCAACGCCAAGGGGATGGCGATGCTCAGCGAAGCCAGCCAGAAGGCCTCCGATATGGTGGCCCAGGCGACGGCCCGCTCCAACGAGCTTTCCTCCCAGGCCACCGCCAAGGCCACCGAGATGCTCACCCAGGCCAATCTCCGCTCCAAGGAGATGAAGCAGGCTGCCTACGATTTTTCCGAGGGGATGCTCCGCTCCACCGAGGAGACGGTGGCCCGCGCCCTCAGCGAAATCAAAACCACCCGCCAGGCTATTCTCCAAAGCGCCAGGGAGGCCATCAAGCAGGGGGGCGGGCCGGAGGGATTCCGGTAGTGTAGTTCGCAGCCCTCGGTCCCGGACCGGGGGCTTTTTATGAAGCGGAAAGGGGAGAAGAGCGGATGGTTGGCTGGATCGCGGTGGGGGCGGGGGTCCTTTTTGGGCTGTTCCTGCTTTTTTACGCCTTTCTGGCGGTCTCCTGCCTGAAGGAGAACACAGGCAGCATCGCCTTTAGCCTGGCGGTGGGGCTTATCCACACGGGGCTGCCGGTGCCGGTGCTCTACTTTGGCTACCGGTGTTTTCTGGAAAAGCTGGGGCAGTACGGAAGCACCGTGATGCTGCTGGGGGCGGTGCTTTGCTTTGGGGTGTACTTTTTTATTGTCCGGGCCTGGAACCGCATCGTCTTTGGGGATACCCCGGCCATCTGGGAGATTGGGGTGCTCACCGCCCTCCAGGCGGCTGTGTCCGGCTTTTTCATCTACGGGTTTTTGCATTTTTAGAAGCTGTACCAATAGCCGAAGGGCGCAAATTTGCTGTCAAGATGCGGGCGGTGGCTATTGGTACAGTTTCTTTGAAATTTGGGACAGCGTGGCTTTGGCTGCGCTGTTTTTTGCAGAGCGCAAAACAGCCCCCGATTGTGCAGACAGCGCAATCGGGGGCTGTTTGTTGGCAAAGAAATATTGATTGGGATGCCGGTGGATCACCGGCTAAGCAGCTGGGAAAGGGCGGCGGAGAAGGCCACCGGGTCGTCCACCGGGATGCCCTCCAGCAGCTGGGCCTGGGCGTAGAGCAGCTGGGCATAGGTGCCCACCAGCTCCTTTTCCCCGGCCTGGTACAGCCCCTGGAGCTTCTGGAAGACGGGGTGCCCGCCGTTGAGCTCCAGCACCCGCTCCGCCTTCATCTTCTGCTCGCCGGGCACCTGCATCTGGGCAAAGACCTTTTCCATCTCCAGGGTGATGCCCCCATCGGTGGTGAGGCAGACAGGGCCGCTCTTGAGGCGGGCGGAGAGGCGAACCTCCTTCACCTTTTCCCCCAGGGCCTCCTTCATGCAGCCAAGGAGGTCCTTTTCCTTGTCGCTCTGCTCCTTCACCTGGTCCTTTTCCTCCTGGGTAGCCAGGTCCAGGTCCCCGTCCGAGACCGACTTGAACTCGTGCTCGGCGTACTGCCCCAGGGCGCGGACGCAGAACTCGTCCACATCCTCGGTGAGGTAGAGGATCTCGTAGTCCTTTTCCTTCACCAGCTCGGTCTGGGGCAGGTGCTCCAGCTGCTCCCGGCTTTGGCCGCAGGCGTAGTAGATGACCTTCTGCTCCTCCTTCATCCGGGAGACATACTCCGCCAGGGTCACCGGCTTTTCCTCCTTGGAGGAGGTGAAAAGCAGCAGGTCCTTCAGGAGATCGGCCTGGGCGCCGTAGGTGCTGTACACCCCGAATTTCAGCTGGAGACCGAAGGCTTTAAAGAATTCCTCGTACTTCTCCCGGTCGTTTTTCAGCATCAGGCCCAGCTCGCTGGCAATTTTCTTTTCCAGCCGCCCGGCGATGAGCTTTAGCTGCCGGTCGTGCTGGAGCATCTCGCGGGAGATGTTAAGGCTCAGGTCCTGGGAATCCACCAGCCCCTTTACAAAGCTGAAGCAGTCGGGAAGGAGATCGGCGCACTTTTCCATAATGAGGACGCCGCTGGCGTAGAGCTGGAGGCCCTTTTCATAATCCCGGCTGTAGTAGTTGTAGGGGGCGCGGGAGGGGATGAAGAGCAGGGCGTTGTAGGTGGCGGCCCCTTCGGTGCTGCTGCGGATCACCCGCAGGGGGGCGGTGAAATCCCCGAATTTATCCTGGTAGAACTGGTCCATCTCCTCATCGGAAACCTCGCTCTTCGCCTTCTTCCAGATGGGGACCATGGAATTGAGGGTCTCAATCTCCTGGTAGTCCTCGTACTGGTCCTCGGTGCCCTCCTTCTTGCGGGAGCGGGTCATCTCCATGCGGATGGGGTAGCGGATGTAATCGGAGTACCGCTTCACCAGCCCCTGGAGGCGGTAGCTCTCCAAAAACTCGTCGTAGCTCTCCTCCTCGGTGTTGTCCTTGATGGTGAGGATGACGGTGGAGCCGGTCTCCTCCTTCTGGCAGGGGGTGATGGTGTAGCCGTCGCTGCCGTCGGATTCCCAGCAGAAGGCCTCCTGGCTGCCGGCGGCGCGGGTGATGACCTTCACCTTCTTCGCTACCATAAAGGCGGAGTAGAAGCCCACCCCGAACTGACCGATGATGTCCACGTCCTCCGCCTGGCCGTTCTCCTCCTTGAAGGCCAGGGAGCCGCTTTTGGCGATGGTGCCCAGGTTCTGCTCCAGCTCCTCCTTGCTCATGCCGCAGCCCCGGTCGGTGATGGTGAGGGTGCGGGCCTCCTTGTCCGGGAGGATTTGGATGAACAGCTCCTCCCTGGAAAGACCGGTCTCCCCGCCGGAAAGGGAATGGTAGTACCGCTTGTCCATGGCGTCGCTGGCGTTGGAAATCAGCTCCCGCAGGAAAATCTCCTTGTGGGTGTAGATGGAGTTGATCATCAGGTCCAGCAGCCGCTTGGACTCCGCTTTGAATTGTTTTTTAGGCATAGCGCCCACCTCCGTATCCTGTAATTTGGCACTCCGATAGATAGAGTGCTAACATGCTTCTATTATAACCCATTTCGGAGAAAAATCAATGACTAATTTGTTAAGAAAGAGGTGGATAGGGGGCCTTTTGGGGGAAATGCAGGGAGGAACAAAAATTTCCCTCCCAAACTACTTTACATGACGTAGTAGTTGTGATAGAATTTAACTACTACGTCAGACATAGTAAATGGAAGAGGGAAGGGGGACGGCTATGATTGGCAGCGACGTAATCCGGGGGTACTGCGATACCATCCTCCTCAGCCTGCTGGCCCAGGGGGATTCCTACGGATATGAGCTTTCCCGCGCCATCCGGGAGCGCAGCGGCGGGGCCTATGTGATGAAGGAAACCACCCTGTATTCCGCCTTTGCCCGGCTGGAGAAACGGGGGTTCATCGCCTCCTACCAGGGCCAGGAGAGCCGGGGGAGGCCCCGCACCTACTACACCATCACCGCCCCCGGCCGGGAATACCTGAGGGAGAAGCTGGAGGAATGGCGGGAAACAAAGGCGCTGATGGACTGTTTTACAGGTACAGAGGAAACAAGCAAGGAGGAATAGAGACGATGGAAAAGATTCGGAACTTTGTGGAGAACATGTTTTTGAGCCTCCCCGATACCCCGGAGGTACGGGAGGCCAAGGCCCATATCCTGGAGGGGATGACGGACCGGTACGAGGCGCTGCTGGCCCAGGGGAAGAATGGGGACGAGGCCTTTGGCGTTGTGGCGGGGGAGTTTGGCAGCATGGAGGAGCTGCGCCAGGAGCTGGGACTTTCCGCCAGCGCTTCCGTGCCGTCCGGCCCGGTCCCGGAGCCGGATAGCGCCCTCTGGGAGGAGTATCAGCTCTTCCGGAAAAGATTTACCGCTGCTGTTACCTTGGGGGTGGTCCTCTGCATCCTGGGGCTGGTGGCCTCGACGATGCTGGCCCAGCTCCCGTGGGCCAGGGCGATGGACCTGCACCACATCGCCTTTCTGAGCATCATCGCGGCTGCGGTGGGGTTGTTTGTCTACTTCGGTATCCAGGACGAAGGCTACAGCCGCCGCCTGCGGCAGGAGAAGGGGGCTCCGGCAGAAGAGACCGGGAAGGGGGAAAGGAATTCCCTCCAGAGCGCCATTATGCTTGCCGCCGTCGCCGTCTATCTCTTCCTGGGCTTCATCTGGAACCTGTGGCACCCCGGCTGGCTTGTTTTCCTCGTTGGGGCCGCCCTCTGTAAGGTGGCGGAGTACGGGAAACGAAGATAACGCAGTCCCCCAAAAAGGGGAAAAGCTCCTCCATTCCCTGGGAATGGGGGAGCTTTTGGCGGTTAAGATAGAATCAGCTGAGGGCCAGACCCATTGCCATCCCGGCAAAAAGGATAATGAAGATGGCGGCGGGGACCACGTATTTTACCAGCAGCCCCCAGGGCTTTGCAAAGGGGAAGCGGACCCCCTCCTGCTCGATTTCCGCCACCCCCCGGTGGGCCCCCCAGACCCAGCCGACAAAGATGCAGTAGGCCAGCGCCCCCACCGGGATAAGGAGCCGGTCGGTGAAAAATTCCAGGAAGTCGCCGAAGGCGGGGAAGGTGAGGCCGGAAGCGCCGTCCAGCCAGATGCCCCGGATGTTGTAATGGGCCTGGGAGAGGGTGTAGACCACCCCGATGAGGAACATCCCCACCGCGGCCAGAACGGTGGCGCGGGTGCGGGAAAGGCCCTTTTCCTCGGTGAGATAGGCCACCGTCCCCTCCAGCAGGGAGATGGCGGAGGTGAGGGCGGCAAAGAAGAGCAGGGTGTAAAACAGCACCCCGAAGAAGGCCCCCAGGGGCATCTGCTGGAAGACCCCCGCCAGGGAGACAAAGGCGAAGGAGGCCCCCTTTCCCGGCTCCACGCCGGTGGCAAAGACCGCCGGGATGATGATAAAGGCGGCGATGAGGGCCACCAGGGTGTCCAGGGTGCAGATCATGGCGGTATTTTTCCCCAGGTCCTCGGTCTTCTTTACATAGGAGCCGTAGGTGCACATAATGCCCATCCCCAGGGAGAGGGAATAGAAAGCCTGTCCCAGGGCCGCCAGCAGGGTGCTGCCGGTGAGGGAGTTCAGGTCGATGGTGAGGAGGTAGCGCAGGCCCTCCCCGGCGCCGGGAAGGCTCACCGAGCGTCCCAGCAGCACCAGCAGCAGCACAAACAGGGCGGGCATTGCCACCTTGTTGAACCGCTCGATACCCCCTTCCACCCCTTTGGTAATCACCAGCACCACGCAGGTGATGAACAGGAAGGGGAAGAGGATGGCCCCGCCCAGGGGGAACCGGTCCGCCCCCAGGACGTTGTTTACAAAGTACCCCTTGGGGTCGGCGTAGATGGCGCCGGGGCTGGTGAGGTAGCCTATGATGTACTGGAGGACCCAGCCCCCCACCTGGGTGTAATAGGTGAGGATGACATACCCGGTGAAGACCCCCAGGCCGCCCACCCACTTCCACCGGGGGGCCAGCTGCCGGAAGGCGCCCACGGCGTTCTTCTGGGTGGCGCGGCCCACCGTCAGCTCGGCAATCATGGCGGTGGAGCCGATGAGCATAACGATGACGATGTAAATAAGGATAAAGAGGCCGCCGCCCCCCTCGTAGGCTCTGCCGGGGAATTTCCAGATATTTCCCAGGCCCACGGCGGAGCCCGCCGCTGCCAGGATGAAGCCGAGGCTGCTGGCCCATTGGGCACGGTTGTTACCAGTGTTTTTGTTTGACATATCATTTTCCTCAATCTTTCTCCGGGGCACCCCGCTGCCAGGGGGACGCGCGGGCTGCCCATCAAAAACCTGCGAACCTTTGGATGCAAGACCTACTTAGGCGCCTGGGTCTTGCCGCCAAAGAGGGAATTGAGCAGGTGGATGAACATCTGGACGGTGTTGGAGATATAGCTATCCTTGGTCACCGCCACGCAAAGGTCCCAGTAGGGGGAATAGGCCGGGTCGATGGAGAAATACTCCCCGGTATAGGGCCCCTGGAAGATATCCTTGTATTGCAGGGGGAGGAAGGTGAGGCCCAGGCCCTGGCAGGCCAGGCGGTGGGCGGTTTCGTAGCTGGCGGTGGTGAGGACCACCTCCGGGGTAATCCCCGCCCGCCAAAGGATGTGGTCGCTAATCTGCCGGATGCGCTGCCCAGGGTTCACCAGCACAAAGGGGCAGCGCTTCACATGGGCCAGGTCCAGCACCGGCAGGGGGCTTTCCGGGTCCTTCCGGGCCAGGCTCACCAGCCTGGTGCCGGTGGGAGCGGCCAAAATAAAGGGGCTGCGGGTGATGGGGTAGAAGCTGATGGTGCTCTTTTCCTGCTGGGAGCTGTTGGCAAAGCTGTGCATCACCGCAAAGTCCAGGCGCCGGGCGGCCAGCTCCTTTTCCAGCTCGGTGGAGCTTTTTTCCACCAGCTCGATGGAAACGTTGGGGTACTTCCGGCGGAATTCCGGCAGCACCTGGGGCAGCAGCCAGGTGGCCAGGTAGGTGGTCATGCCAACGGTAATCCGGCCGGAGCGGAGGTTTTTCATCTCCCCAACCTCCTGCTGGAAGTCGTTGTAGATGTGCAGAATCTCGGTGGCAACGCTGTAGTACCGCTCCCCCACATAGGTGATGGTCAGCCCGGTGGGGCCGCGGATGAAGAGCTTGGCGCCCACCTCGTCCTCGATGCGCTGGAGGCAGTGGCTCAGGGAGGGCTGGGAGATATAGAGCTTATGGGCCGCCCTGGAGATGCTTCCCTCGTCGGCGATGGTTTTTACAAAAATCAGATCTCGTTCGGTCATAGCCTGTCCCTCCTGTCCTTCTGTTATTCCGGCAGCTTGCAGAGGTCCACCCAGCCCAGAGCCTCGCTGGCCTTTTCCAGCTCGTCGCAGGTGAGGCGGACAGCGCTGTTGGCGGTGCCGCAGGCGGGGTAGACGGTATCGAACCGGCGCAGGGAAACATCCAGGTAAACCCGCAGGGGGCTCGCCAGGCCGAAGGGGCAGATGCCCCCCACCTCGTGGCCGGTAAAGCGCAGGGCGTCCTCCGGGGAGAGCATCTTGGCCTTGAAGCCAAACCGCTCCTTAAACTTGCGGTTATCAATTTTCGCATCCCCCGCCGCCAGGATGACCATGGCGCTTTCCCCGTCGTAGAGGGAGATGGTCTTGGCAATATGCCCCGGCTCCACCCCCAGGGCCTGGGCGGCCAGCTCCACCGTGGCGCTGCTTACCTCAAAGGTACGGATGCGCTCCTCAAAGCCCCGCTGGGCAAGCCAGGCGCGGGCCGGTTCCATGCTCATGCTCCATCGCTCCTTCTGTGTCAGTTGGTATGTCCCATCATACTATAAAAAGAAGATTTTGGCAACCTTCAATTCGCAAAGTAGCGCAGTGATACGGTAGGTTGGCTTTCTAGGCTTGGTGAGTTGGACATAATAAAAACGGGAGCCATGCAGTGATGCTTTGGCTCCACATTTTTTACTTTTACTTTGCGCGTCTTATATGATGTGAAAAAAATTCATCATCCAAAAACTTGAAGTCATCACATTCTGGAATAACTTTTCCTAAATATTGCCCTTTAACTGCAACTACAATTACTATTTTACCCATGTTTTTTAATTGCCTATACAAATTTATGTAATCGCTATCGCCACTTAAAATAAAAGCGACATCAAATGAATTTGATTGTGCCTTGGAAATTGCATGAATAGCTAAGTTTATGTCAGTCCCTTTTTCAACTTTATAATATGTTTTTTTATTATTTATATCCATAGGGACAGATTCATCGGTTGGCCTTGCTAAGTATCTTCCTTCTACAACATCTATATATTTGTTGCTTGATAATCCCGAAAACCATTTATAGTAACCACACAATACAGCATCTTGCATTAGAAAATCGTCTGGATGTGGGGCGAAAATAAATGTTTTTAGATAATCAACATTTGGAAAACAAGATACAATACCACGGAAAACTGTATTGTAATCCAAGGATATTACTTGTTGATTTATAGAATTGTAATAGTCTCTTATTGCAATATCAAAATTCATGTGGTCTACAAAGACCATTCCTCTCAACATTTTTTCACCTCGTAAAAGCTATCGGGGACAGGCAAAAACCTGTCCCCTTTTCATTCGATACTCAATTAGGAGGCAGGCTAAAGAGCCATCTCCCATTTATAATTATATTCAAAAAAGAGAAAAAAGCAATCATTTAGTGAACATTTGTTGTCATTCTCTGTTTTTCACAAAAAGTCAGAGTGATAATTGTCTAAAATTTTACGGATATATGCAGGAACCTTTACTCCGTTCTTTTCCAGTAGTTCATATTCTTCCAAAATAGGCAAAAAATCTTCCTCGGAAATACAGATTGTATGCTTACGCTGGTTGAAATAGTCCATTAGGGAGTAGATGATAGCCTTTTCATCGCTGGTGAGGCTTGATACATCAATCGTTTCCTTCTGGTCTAGGCCCAAAAGGTAATCAATAGAAACTTTGAACAGGTTGGCTAACCCAATGAGGTATTGAGCAGAGGGGATGCTGACCCCCATTTCCCAAGCGTTTACTCCAGAACGGGTAAGCCCCAGCTTTTTAGCAAGTTCAGTCTGTGTCAGACCAGTCTTTTCCCTGATTTCCTTAATTCTGCTACCAATCATATAGTACCACTCCTTAATCACTTGTATTCTACACTAACGGCAATGACTTTTCATCATCATTAGAGACTTTGAAGGTCAATATAGACTTTATTAGTCAATAATGATTTTAATATTTGACATTACCACTGGTGTATGGTAGAATAAAGACAATAAGTGGAAGGGGGTGAAAATGTGCTAAAAATGTGTAGAGAGGACAGAACATCCGTTATTGAACAGGTAAAAACTGGGAAATTGGACGCTGTGGAGCTAAGTACAACAAATTTAGTGGATGAAATCCTGCTCTCGATGCACGACCACGGTTTATTGAAATGCCTGGAAAACGGCATAGTAGACACCAGAGCGCACAATATCACTGTCCCTTATAGTGTTGTTCTGACCTCTGCCATTGCTGCAAAGATGAAGGTACAAACCAGTTTGACCGATATTCCGTATGCGATTTCGGACCACCGGCTGCTTGCCAAACTTGGGTATGCTCTTGTTGATAAAGAAAACGGTGTAGGTAAATCTCTTATGACAGAAGGGTCTATCCGGTTCTTAGTAGGGAAGTATTCAGCGGAAGACTTTATCACTGGATACAATACTACTGTCCAAAAATATATTATGCCACACATGGATATGGTTCCAAACATCCATATTCTGGATTGTACGGACATAGAGGTAAACTTTCAGAACACAAACTATGAGAAGTCTGGTATTGGACATAGCAAAAGGCTTGCTGGTGGTGAGGAAGTCTATGCCAGAGGATACAAGCTGGCAACCTTACGTGGGTTGGTAAATGATAGTGGCATCATCGAAGAAATCCGTTTCGGTTCGCTAAACACCCATGATTTGATGCTAAGTGAAGAAATGCTTGCAACAACAAAAGTGTTCAAGCCAGGCGACATTTTAGTGAATGACCGAGGTTTCATGTCCAGATACATGATGAACTATCTTAAAACTGTGCGCTGTGTCGATACATATATTCCGTTAAGAAAAAGCATGGATGTATACCAAGTAGCGGTGTCTGTTGCTACAAAAGAAAACCAATGGAGAAACCACCCAAACAAGAAGTTTCCCACCCAGAGAATCAGTTTTGTGACGGATTTGGGTGAGTATTGGCGTTCTGAATATGAGGACGAGATTCCAGATGTTCCAATCAATGGCTGCGTAGTATGGGATACCGAAACGGATCATTATGCCGTTTTTGTCACCACTGATACAACAAAGTCCGCAGAAATGATTTTGAATACATATTCTCTCCGACCGGAAATTGAAGAAGATTACAGGCAACTCAAAGACTTTTGGAAACTGGAAGATTTCAAGAGTACAAAATACAACATGATCTGCTTTCATATTGTCTGTGTTTTGTTCGGATACCTGTTCTTCCAGTTGTTTACCATGCTACCAGAAGGGGAGCAATATGCCCACAAATCGTTGCCTGTACTGCTGAAAAGCTATTCTGCGAAGTCGCAGTCGTTTGTGATTCTGTATGAGGGCAGTCATTTTTGTATACTTGAATTGATAGAATTGTTGGATATATTCGTAATATGTTCTAACACAACAAGAACTTATATTAAAGAAATTTTGGCAGGGCGATGAGATGATATGAATTTCTTTGACTTTGTTGCAAAACTGTGTATAGCTTTCGTATGTTTGTTTGTGATTCTTCTTGCGATAGCTGCTATAGCAAATGGTGGAATGTTAGGATTTTGTATTATATTATGGATTATAATTTTTGCTGCTGGTGCTTTATAAATAAAATGAGGAGGTATAAACATGTCAAGTTCAAGAGACAGGGTATTAAGTGGGGACTACATGAACTATAATTGTTGGCTTTCAGAAGGGGTAGTAAAAATTTTCAGAGGAAGTGAATCTATTCCACTTAATAAAAGCACTGTTGAAAGTTATGAAGTTTTGGATGCCGATATTCGTAAAAGTGGCACAAGCGCAATTTTAAGGGCAGGTACAGGTGCATTACTCCTTGGACCTATAGGGCTTATTGCTGGAGTAACGGGGAAAAAGAAAGGGATTTATACAATAGCAATTCATTTCAAGGATGGAAAAAAATCATTGATAGAAATTAACGAAAAAGCATACAAAAAACTTGTTCAGGATTTGTTTTGAAGCAACGGTTGGTGGGGAATGAAACTCCACCAGCCGTTTTTATGGTGAATTTACACGAAAACAACAAAAAGTACATTACGAATTAAAATTGGCAACAGCAAGGATTGACAAAATAGGATAAGGAAGAGTATAATACACTCAATACCGTTTACCGGCGTTGAAGGGAAGAACCCCACCGCGTCCGCGCCAGAGAGAAGGGCCTTGGCTGCAAGCCCTTTGCGGAGAAAAGCGGGGGAGAGCCGCCCCGGAGCCCTGGGTCGAAGGAAGACCCGGCGGGCCTGGCCCGTTACAGCCTGTGAAGAGGTGTCCGGCAGCGGTGCCGGGCGCAATCTGGGTGGTACCGCGGAGCGTATGAAAAAAGACCTTCGTCCCTGCTTTTGGGGACGGAGGTCTTTCTGCTGGCCCCAGGGGCGGGGCGGTTCAGCGGTCGAAGGACGGGTTGATGGCGTAGAAGTTTTTGCTGTCCAGGCAGGCGGTCACCCGGCGCAGGCACTCGCCAAAGCGCTGGAAGTGGACAATCTCCCGCTCCCGCAGGAACTTGATGGGGTCCCGGACCTCCGGGTCGTCCACCAGGCGCAGGATGTTGTCGTAGGTGACGCGGGCCTTCTGCTCCGCCGCCATGTCCTCGGTGAGGTCGGCGATGGTGTCCCCCGTGCACTGGAAGGTGGCGGAGGAAAAGGCCATCCCGCTGGCCGCGGAGGGCCAAACCCCGGTGGTGTGGTCCACAAAGTAGGAGGCGAAGGGGGATTTTTCAATCTGGTCCATGGAAAGGTTCCGGGTCAGCTGATGGACGATGGCCCCGATGATCTCCATATGGGCCAGCTCCTCGGTGCCGATGTCGGTAAGGGTCCCGGCCACGTTGCGGTCGGTCATGGTGTACCGCTGGTTCAGGTACCGCAGGGAAGCCCCCAGCTCCCCGTTGGGGCCGCCCAGCTGGCTGATGATGATTTGGGCCGCGTTGGGGTCCGGCTTGCAGATTTTTACCGGGTATTCCAGTCTTCGCTCATAAGTCCACATGGCTCATACCTCCCCTTCCCAGGGCCATGGCGCGCAGGTCCAGGTCCATTTCGCCGGGTTGGTGACGTCAAATGGGGTCACCGGCCCGTAACGGAGGTTCAGCGCCTCCATGGCGTTTTGCCGCTGGGCCCGGTACTGCTGGTACAGGGCCATGGCGGCGGGCTCCTCGCAATGGGTGTCCAGGTAGAGCCCCAGCTCCACCAGCGCAAAGCTGGCGGTGCGCAGCTCGTTCCAGAGCTTCATCTCTTCACTGCACATAGCTTCAGCACCTTCTTCCTGCAAAGGGCATATCCAGGACGGGGAAGAGGGTCCCCCGCTCCAGCGCCTTCTCCGCGCAGTAGGCCTCCCCCCACCGCTGCCAGGGGGTGTAGGTCATCCCCACGGCAAACTGGTCAAAGGCCCCTTCCTTGTCCAGCACCGCCCTGGCCAGCTCCGCCGCGGGGCTGCGCGCCGGCTGCCGCTGGGGGACAGGAGCGGCCCGGCGGACCGGCTGCTGCCGGCAATTCATTCTTTCAGACATTGGATTACTCCTTTCTCACGCGCCTGTTTGGCGGGCGCGCGGCAGGGCCGTTTGGTGGGGAGGGGATGCCTCCCATGGCCCTGGGCTATCCTATGACGATACCCTCCCCTGCGCCACAAGCCTGTTTCCCCAGCCTTTCGCGGCTTTTTTATACAGAAAAAATAAATAAATGAAAGCGAGTGCAAAAACAATGGAATGGACAGGACTTAACGACCTCCGGGAGCATTTCCTCCGCTTCTTTGAAGGGAAGCTCCACACCCGGCTGGCCTCCTACCCCCTGGTGCCCCAGGACGACGCCAGCCTGCTGCTCATCAACTCCGGCATGGCCCCCATGAAGAAGTTTTTCTTGGGTCTGGCCACCCCCCCCAACAAGCGGGTGACCACCTGCCAGAAGTGCATCCGCACCCCGGATATTGAAAACGTGGGCAAAACCGCCCGCCACGGCACCTATTTCGAGATGCTGGGGAACTTCTCCTTCGGGGATTACTTTAAGCACGAGGCCACCGCCTGGGCCTGGGAGTTCCTGACAAAGGAACTGGCCATACCCGCCGAAAAGCTCTATGTCTCCGTCTTTGAAAGCGACGACGAGGCCTGGGATATTTGGGTGAAGGAGGTGGGCATCGACCCCAGCCACATGGTCCGCTTCGGCCGGGAGGACAACTTCTGGGAGATTGGCTCCGGTCCCTGCGGCCCCTGCTCCGAAATCTATTTTGACCGGGGGGCGGATAAGGGCTGCGGCAGCCCGGACTGCCACGTGGGGTGCGACTGCGACCGGTTCATGGAGGTTTGGAACCTGGTGTTCAGTCAGTTCGATTCCGACGGGGCGGGGAACTACACCCCCATGGCCCACCCCAACATTGATACCGGCATGGGCCTGGAGCGGCTGGCCTGCGTCATGCAGGGGGTGGATAACCTCTTCGAGGTGGACACCGTCCAGAACATCATGAAGCACATCAGCCGCATCGCCGGGGTGGAGTACCACCAGGACCACCAGAAGGACATCTCCCTGCGGGTTATCACCGACCACGTCCGCAGCACCACCATGATGATTGGGGACGGCGTGGTGCCCCAGAACGAGGGCCGGGGCTACGTTTTGCGCCGCCTGCTGCGCCGTGCCGCCCGCCATGGCCGCCTTCTGGGCATCCAGAAGCCCTTCCTGTACCAGGTGGCGGATACCGTCATCGGGGAGAACAAAACCGCCTACCCGGAGCTGGTGCAGAACCGGGATTACATCGTCAAGGTCATCCGGATGGAGGAGGAGCGGTTTGCAAAGACCATCGACGCCGGCCTGGAGCAGGTGAACGAAATCATCGGGGCCCTGGAGCAAAAGGGGGAGAAGGTCTTCCCCGGCGCCGACGCCTTCCGCCTCTACGACACCTGCGGCTTCCCCATCGACCTCACCAAGGAAATCTGCGCCGAGCGGGGCCTTACGGTGGACGAGGAGGGCTACAAGGCCAACATGGAGGAGCAGCGCACCCGCGCCAGGGAGGCCCGGAAGGCCCTGGGGGACCTGGGCTGGACCGAGGACGCCCTGAAAGACATGGACATCACCACCCGCTTTGTGGGGTACGATAAGATGGAAGGGGAGGCCACCATCCTGGCGATGATTGCCGGGGGAGAGCTGGCGGACAGCATCGGCGACGGGGAGGAAGCCACCGTCGTCCTGGACGAGACCCCCTTCTATGCCGAAATGGGCGGCCAGGTGGGGGACACCGGGGAAATCGTCTGCGGCTCCGCCGTCTTTACCGTCACCGACTGCCGCAAGAGCCCCACCGGCCACTTTGTCCACACCGGGCGGATGCAGTCCGGGGTCCTCACCAAGGGGGACCGGGTGGAGGCCAAGGTGGACCGGGAGCGCCGGGCCTCCATCATGCGCAACCACTCCTCCTGCCACCTGCTCCAGGCCGCCCTCCAAAAGGTGCTGGGGAGCCATGTCCACCAGGCCGGTTCCTATGTGGACGAGGAGATCTGCCGCTTTGACTTCTCCCACTTCTCCGCCATGAGCGACGAGGAGCTGAAAAAGACCGAGCAGCTGGTCAACGAGATGATTCTGGAGGCCAACCCCGTCACCGCCACCGAGATGCCCCTGGAGGAGGCCAAAAAGATGGGGGCCATGGCCCTCTTTGGGGAAAAGTACGGGGATACCGTCCGGGTGGTGGATATGAACAAGCGCTCCATCGAGTTCTGCGGCGGTACCCATGTGGATAACACCGCCAAGCTGGGGCTGTTCCGCATCCTGAAGGAATCCTCGGTGGCCGCCGGTATCCGGCGCATCGAGGCCACCACCGGCTGGGGGGTGCTGCGGTACATGGACGAGACCGCCGGTATCCTGAATACCGCCGCCCAGACCCTGAAGCTGGGCAGCCCCAGCGAGCTGGTGGAGAAGACTACCCAGCTTACCGCGGAGCTGAAGGCCAAGGAGCGCAAGCTGGCTGAGGAGGAGCAGAAGCTGGCCGCCATGCAGGTGGACGGCCTTCTGGCCGGGGCCAAGGCGGTGGGGAGCGTGCGGCTCCTAAAGGCCTCCTTCACCGGAAGCAAGCCGGACACCCTGCGTACCATCTGCGACGCCGTCCGGGCCAAGGAGCCTGCCGCCGTGGCGGTGCTCACCTCGGTCACCGACGGCAAGGGGACCATCTGCGTGGCCTGCGGCCCCGACGCCGTGGCCGCCGGAGCGGTGGCCGGAAAGCTGGTGAAGGCCCTCTGCGCCCTCACCGGGGGCAGCGGCGGCGGCCGTCCGGACAGCGCCATGGGAAGCGCCAAGGATGTGGCGAAGCTGCCGGAGGTGCTGGACAAGGCGGAGGAAACCCTTCTGCCGCTGCTGAAGTAAAACCCTGTTCAGAAAAAAGCGGGCCCCGTCCGGAAGATGGGCGGGGCCCTTCGCCAAAAAAGAAGGAGGTTTGTCCCAATGTCCGACTGCGTATTCTGCAAGATCATCGCCGGGGAGATCCCCGCCGCCAAGGTTTATGAGGATGACCGCTGCCTGGCCTTCAAGGACCTGGACCCCAAGGCCCCTATCCATATCCTGGTGATCCCCAAGGCCCACATCCAAAGCGTGGACGCCATCACCCCGGAGAACAGCGGGGAGGCGGCCCGCATCCTGGAGGTTATCCCCGGCATCATGAGGGAGCTGGGGGTGGAGAACGGCTACCGCATCGTCACCAACATCGGCCCGGACGCCGGGCAGACGGTGCCCCACCTCCATTTCCATGTGCTGGCGGGGCAGGAGATGGGCTGGACCCCGGCATAAAAACCAATCTGGGCTGCCGCCCAGCCCCGCCTTCTTTTTCTTCTTGCGAAAGAAGAAAAAGAAGCAAAAAGAAGAACGGCATAAGTCAACAATAAAAAGGCGTAAAGTAAAAAGCAGCTGGGAAATAAAACCCAGTTGCTTTGAAGTTGTACCATTTGCCGAGGTGCTTGCGACGGCTATTGGTACAGCTTCTTATTTTAGAATCGGTTCAGTGTCCAGATGCGCACCAGACGACATGATAGATGCTGAATCTGCCCTACTTTTTGAGATAAGCCCCCCAGTACCCAGCGGCCAGGGCCATCCCCCCCAGGAGGTTCCCCAGGGTCACCGGCAGGAGGTTTACAAGGAGGAAGTTCCCCCAGGTGAGGGCGGCGGGGGCCTCCCCAATGGCGGCGGCGTAGGCCGGCTCCCCCAGGGCCAGCAGCCCGGCGGGGATGTAGTACATGTTGGCGATGCAGTGCTCAAAGCCGCAGAGGACAAAGAGGAAGATGGGGAAGAAGAGGGCGGCCACCTTGCCGGCGGCGTCCTTGGCGGCCATAGCCATCCAAACCGCCAGGCAGACCAGCAGGTTGCAGAACACCCCCCGCAAAAAGGCGTCCCCGAAGGAGAGGGAGCACTTGGCGGCGGCGGTGGAGACCGCCCCGGCGGCCAGGCCGTTTCCAAAAAGGCTGAAGGTGTGGCTGTACACCGCCCCGGCGGCGGCCAGCAGTCCCCCCAAAAAGTTCCCCAGGTAGACCACCAGGAGGTTTTTGGCCATGGCGGCAGGGGGGACCCGCCCCTCCAGCACCCGGATGAGGATGAGGCAGTTGCCGGTGAAAAGCTCGCTCCCCGCCAGCAGCACCATGGTGAGGCCGGCGGGGAAGATACAGGCGCTAAGAAGCCGTCCCGCTCCGGCGCTCCCCGCCCCGGCGGAGGCCACCGAGGCCCCCAGCCCCGCCAGGCCGATGTACAGCCCCGCCAGCACCGCCAGCAGGAACATCCTCCCCAGAGGAAGGCGGGTCTTGCCTTCCCCCACGGCTAAGTAATTTTTTGCAATCTCCCCAGGTGTGTTCATCATTTTCTGTCCTTTCTCCAAGGCGGCTCACCATTTTTCCGCCAGAATCTCCGCCCGCTTCTGCTCGTATTCCTCGCGGGTGATGAGCCGCTGCTCATAAAGCCGCTGGAGCTTCTGGAGCTTTTCTTCAAAGTCCAAGCCGCCGGAGCCCTCTCCGGGGCCGTCCCGTTCCTCCATCTCCAGGCTGCCGTAGCCCTTGCCGGAAAAGGCGGCGTAGGCGTTGCTGGCGGTGATTCCCACGGCAAAGAGGGTCCAGATTATCCCAAAGAACCCAAAGGTGGGGATGACGAAAAAGAGGCCCAGGAGGATGAACAGCCCCCCGGCGGCGATGCCCACCGCGCTTTGGACCTTGTTGGGGCGGTAGCGATAGCTTCTTCTGCGCATAATGAACCTCCATTATTTCAACAACATCATCCGGGCGCATTTATAAACATCCCCGCACCCCAGGGTGAGGACCAGGTCCCCCTCCTGGGCGTTTTCCATTACGTAATCCGCCATTTCCGGGAAGCCGGGCAGGCAGACGCAGCCGGGGAGCTTTGCCCCCAGGTCCTCGCTGCGGATGCCCCACTGGTTCTTCTCCCGGCTGCCCATGATGGGGCTTAGCACCACCTGGTCGGCGATGGAAAGGGCGGCGGCGAACTCCTCCAGCAGCAGGTAGGTGCGGGAGAAGGTGAAGGGCTGGAACACCGCCCACACCTGCCGGAAGCCCAGCTCCTTGGCGGCACGCAGGGTGGCGGCCAGCTCCGCCGGGTGGTGGGCGTAGTCGTCCACAATGGTGACCCCCCGGACCTTCCCCAGCACCTCGAACCGCCGCCCCGCCCCGGTGAATTGGGCAAGATGGACGGCAATGGCCTCCGGGGCCACCCCCAGCAGCCAGGCCATAGCCGCCGCCGCCACGGCGTTGAGGATGTTGTGCTCCCCAGGGACGTGGATGGTAAGGCGGCAGAGGGCCTCCCCCCGGTGCATCAGGGTAAAGCTGCGGCAAAGGCCGTCCTCCTTCTGGATTTCGGCGGGCCAGAAGTCGCAGGGCTCCCCCCAGCCGAAGGTGAGCTTTTCCGCAGTGTCCGCCGCCTCCATGGCCCGGACGGTGTTGGCGTCGCTGCCGTTATAGAGCACCCGCCGGGCCATCCCGGCAAAGCGGGTGAAGGAGCGCATGGCGTTTTCCACCGTGCCGAAGTAATCCAGGTGGTCGTCGTCGATGTTCAGCACCACGGCGGTATCCGGGTAGGTGGAAAGGAAGGTGTCCCGGAACTCGCAGGCCTCGTAGACAAAGAGGCCGCTTTTTCCCGCCCGGCCGTAGCCGCCGATGGCCCGCAGCTTGCCGCCGATGACGGCGGAGGGGTCCGCCCCCGCCCCGTGGAGAATCTGGGTGAGCATGGCGGTGACGGTGGTCTTCCCGTGGGTGCCGCAGATGCCCACCGATTCCTCATAGTGGCTGGAAAGGGCCCCCAGCATCCTGGCCCGCTCCCACAGGGGGAGGCCCAGCTCCCTGGCGGCTGCAAGCTCCGGGTTGTCCTCCATAATGGCGGCGGAATAGAGGACCAGCTGGGCCCCCTGGAGATTTTCCGGGGAATGGCCCAGGGTGACGGTTACCCCCAGCTGCCGTTCCATGGCCAGGATATCGCTTTCGTTGTTGTCGCTGCCAGAGATAACATACCCCTGGCTTAGAAGGATTTGGATAATGGGGAACATCCCGGAGCCGCCCACCCCGATGCAGTGGATGCGTTTTACCTCCGGCGGGATTTGGATGCTGTTTTTCATAAAATATATCCTCCCTTCGGAATAACTGGGTTTATTATACCATAGAGCACAGCGAAAGCGAAATGGTATAATTGGCGGTTTCGCCGGTTGTCCCCAAAGGGGACGAGGCGAACGCCCTTTGAATAAACGTATAATGGCCTAATGGCCATTATACCCCATAAAGGGGGGCTTTGACAATTCATCCCAAAAATAAAGGTGCTGGCGGCATTTTGAGAGCAAGAGAAGCTGCGCGATTTGGCCACTCCCCGCGGTTCACCCCCATTGACAACCGCTTTTTTTTGCGCTAAACTATCACCGGAAAACACAAGGGAAAGGGAGCAGATGCAGTTATGATTTTGGCTGTAGATATCGGGAATACCAACATCGTAGTGGGTGGCTACCAGGGGGAGGAGCTTTGCTTTTCGGTCCGCCTGAGCACCGACGCCACCCGCACCTCCTACGAATACGCCGCCATATTGGACAGCGCCCTGGGCCTCTACCAGGTGGACCTTCCGGCGGTGAAGGGGGCCATCGTCTCCTCGGTGGTGCCGCCCCTTTCCACCGCCCTCTGCCAGGCGGTGCGGCTCCTCTGCCCGGAGGTGGAGCCTATGCTGGTGGGGGCGGGGATGAAAACCGGCCTCAACATCCGCATCGATAACCCCAAGGAGCTGGGGGCGGATCTGCTGGCCGCCGCGGTGGGGGCCATGGTGAAGTACCCCCTTCCCGCCATTGTGGTGGACCTGGGCACCGCCACAAAAATCCTGGTGGTGGACGAGAACAAGTGCTTTTTGGGCGGTTCCATTATGGCGGGGGTGATGATCTCCCTCCGGGCCCTTTCCAGCGATACCGCCCAGCTGCCTCATATCAGCCTGGACAGCCCGGTGCGGCAGGTGATTGGCACCAACACTGTGGACTGCATGAAGTCCGGCACCATCCTGGGGGCTGCCAGCATGGTGGACGGGATGATACAGCGGTATCGGGAGGCTATGGGGAAGGAGGCCACGGTGGTGGCCTGCGGCGGCTTGGCGGCGCCGGTTATCCCCCACTGCCGCACCCCCATCATCCTGGACGACCACCTGCTGCTGGACGGTCTGCTGGCGCTGTACCATAGGAACGAGAAGTAACCATTGGGGAAAAGGGGACCGGCCCAATGAAGAAGTATACCCTGTTCACCGATTTTTCCTCCCTCAGCGGGCGGGAGGGCAGCAACTGGCTTGGAGACCTATACCACATGGCGGAGGGGGCCTTTCAAGACAGCGATGACCGGCACCGTCTGCTGGGGAACCTGCTGGTGTTGGAACGATACTGCCACACCCTTCGCCAGGGCCTGGCGGAGAGGGGGGAGGAGCCTTCCCCAATCCTTTTCCAAGGAATAGAGCTGCTTTGGGACTGCCTGGAAAGCCGCGTAAGCCCTCTGACCTTCCAGGACTTTGCCAACAGCCTGGAGGGCTGTGTCTTTGCCCATAATGTGGGTACTAGCGAGGATGCTCCCCAGGACTTTTATCAAAGCTATTTTGCCGAAGGGTCCCTGACCGGCTATGAGTGGCTCGCTATTGAGTGGATTTCCGGACTGCTGATACAGCTGGTGTACCTGGCGGGGGGAGAGATAGAAAACCCGGATTTTGGGGAGATTGACCGCTTGGATTTTTATGGCGTCTGCGATATGCTGAATATTTTGGAGGACGCTTGCACCGCCCTTGCCGGGGGTTCGGATCGGGCTGCTACGCTGGAAGATTTGGAGCAGGTACATCTGACCCCGCTGTTCCGGCAGATTGTAGCAAATATTCAGCGGGATCTGCACACTGCCCGCTCCGCCGTCCCGGACCAGTGTGCTGCCCTGCGGGAGGAATACCGGCAGTACACCATTCTTCCAAAGGCATACGCCGCAAGGCTATTGGAATACTGATGCAATCAAACTAGGGTGAAAGCGCCTTTTGGCGTTTCCATAAATAATATGCGCTGCATCCCCTTTGGGAGCAGCAGCAAGGAGGTTTATCCCTATGTCCAGAACCACAGCAAAAACCCGCAACCTTGTCCAGCTTTCCCTGCTCATCGCCCTGGAGGCCGTGATGGCCTTCACCCCCCTGGGGTTCATCATGATCCCCCCCATCTCCATCACCATCCTGCACATTCCCGTCATCATCGGGGCCATCCTTATGGGGCCCACCTACGGCGGGATACTGGGAGGGGCCTTTGGGGTGCTGGCGATGATCAAAGCCACCTTTTTTGCCGCCAGCCCCGCCGATATCCTCTTTTCCCCCTTCCACAGCGGCGCGCCGGTGCAGTCCCTGGTGATGTGCGTTGTTCCCCGCATCCTGCTGGGGGTGTTCGCCGCCCTGCTGTACCGGGCCCTTAAAAAGGGGATAGGGGACATCCCCGCCTTGGCGGCAAGCAGCATCCTGGCCACCCTGCTCCACAGCCTGATGGTGCTGGGCTCCATGTGGCTCTTCTTCAGCGCCATGCCCCTGCGGGATGTGTTTATCACCATCGCCAGCCTCAACTGCATTGTGGAGATGCTGGCTGCCGGTGTGGTGGGCACAGCCGTCTGGAAGCCGGCGATGAGCTACCTGCGCCGGGGGGCGTAACATCAGCCTGACATAATAACTGAGAGTAAAACGGCCCCGTCCCTGGGATAGCTCCTGGGGGCGGGGCGTTCGATTTTTATTCCAGATCCATCTTCAATAGCTGCCTTATCGGCGGAACTCCCGCTCCAGTTCAGGAAAGACCTCCTCCATGGGGCGGGCCAGTCCAGCTTTTGACTGCTCATAGCCCCGTATGAGCATCGCTTCAAAGGCTTCCTCCCCCATCTCCTCGCGGGAGAGAGGGCGGGAGGGCAGGACAAGGGGGAAGGGGATGCCTTTGGTGAGGATAATCTGCTTATATAGCATATTGATAACCACCGACGCTGGAATGCCCAGCTGTGTTATGATGCTTTCCGCCTGCTCCTTGACGCTGGGCTCCATACGGGCAAGAACATTTGCGGTTTTGGATGCCATAGGCTGCACCACTCCTTTCTTGCCCTTATTATAACTGTTTGTATTGCAAATAGTAATACATTTCTGCTATTTCTTCTCCCTGGTGAGGCACCACACCCCTGCGCAGAGCAGCAGCCAGGCGCCGGTGGTGACCGCCCTGACGGCCAGGGTGTTCATGGGCCGGGGCCAGAAATGGAGCATCCTCACACAGAGCCACTGCACCGGGAGCCAGCTAAAAAACCAGACCCCCAGCCGGTAGTAGCGGCGGCGAAGGCCGGGGACCTCCTGGGCCGGGGCGTGGCCGCTGCGGAGATAGGCCTCCACAAAGAGAATATCCCCCAGGCTGGCGGCGCAGCAGAGCACCACAGCAAAAAGGTTTCCCCTGGCCCCCCAGGCCCCTATGGCCAGCAGCAGGAAAACCGCGTGGAGGCCCGCCAGCAGCAGAAGCACCCCCTGGCGCTCCTTTTCCTTCGCCAGCCGGGTTTGGGCGTGGCGGACGGCGGGAAGGTCCCCGTCGCTTTGGTAATCGTCGTGGAGGAGATAATCGGTGCTTACCCCGAATAAACGGCTCAGCTCCAAAAGGTTTCCGCAGTCGGGGAGGATGCCCTCGTTTTCCCACCGGGAGACCGCCTGGCGGCTTACCGACAGCCTTTCCGCCAGCCCCTCCTGGGAGAGGCCCTGTTCCTTGCGCAGCTTCAAAAGTTTTTCTCCAAAGGTCATGGTTCTGTTACCTCCTGAATTTTTGGGGCCATGGCATCTTTTATTGTAACCCATGCCGCCCCAATTGACCAGCACCTTAGGGTAACATCGCCGCAACCAGATGTAACAAACGGGGGAGGGACGGGGTGTTTGTGAAAAATATGATAATTTTTTTGACACAGCTGCCAAAACTCTCCAAAAATTCTGATTTGTGGGGGGAAGGGGAAGAAAACCCTTGAAAAGCAGGTGCCGTTCTGGTAAGATATAGTGGGTGAAATTTGGATTTCCAATCAATATATGGAGGTGTTTGTATGAAAATTGGATTCACAGAAACCGTCCTTCGGGACGCAAACCAGTCCCTCATCGCCACCCGGCTCCCCTTCGGGAAGTTCGAGCCGATTTTGAGCGAGCTGGACAAGGCAGGGTATTATTCCCTGGAGTGCTGGGGCGGGGCCACCTTCGATTCCTGCCTGCGGTATCTGGACGAGGACCCCTGGGAGAGGCTGCGGAAGATCCGCGCCGCCTGCCCCAACACCAAGCTCCAGATGCTGCTGCGGGGCCAGAACATCCTGGGCTATAAGCACTATCCCGACGATGTGGTGCGGATGTTCGTCCGCAAGTCGGTGGAAAACGGCATGGATATCATCCGTATCTTCGACGCCCTGAACGATGTGGAAAACATCAAGGTGGCGGTGGATGAGACCCTCAAGGCGGGGGCCATCGCCTCCGGCGCCATCTGCTATACCATCAGCCCCATCCACAACCTGGAAAACTATGTGAAGGTTGGCCTGGAGATGAAGAAGCTGGGCGTCCAGACCATCACCATCAAGGATATGGCCGGCATCATGGGCCCCACCGAGGCCTACAATTTGGTGAAGGCCCTGAAGGAAGAGGTAAAGCTCCCGGTGGTGGTCCACACCCACTGCACCACCGGCCTGGGCATCGCCACCCTGATGAAGTCGGCGGAGGCCGGGGCCGACGTCCTGGATACCGCCATCTCCAGCTTCTCCGGCGGCACCAGCCAGCCTCCCACCGAGACCCTGGTTTACATGATGAAGTCCGCCGGTTTTGAGGTGGATGTGGACGAGAAGGTCCTCAAGAAGATCAACGATTTCTTTAAGCCCATCCAGGCGGAGTACCTCGCGAGCGGCCAGCTGAACCCGGTGGTTATGACCACCGACAGCAAGGCCCTTATCTATCAGGTCCCCGGCGGGATGCTCTCCAACCTGGTGGCCCAGCTCACCGCCCAGAACAAGCTGGATAAGCTCCCGGAGGTGCTGGCCGAAACTCCCAAGGTCCGGGAAGACCTGGGGTATCCTCCCCTCGTCACCCCCATGAGCCAGATGGTGGGCGTTCAGGCTACCGCCAACGTCCTGGCGGGGCAGCGGTATAAGAACGTTTCCAAGGAAATCAAGAGCTACCTCCGGGGCGAGTACGGCCGGGCTCCCGGCGAAATCAACGAGGAGGTCCGCCGCCAGATTCTGGGGGATGAAAAGCCCATCCAGGGCCGCTTTGCCGATACCCTGGCCCCCGGCTTCGAGGCTGCCAAGGCGGAAATCGGCTCGAAGGCCAGGAGCGATGAGGACGTCCTTTCCTACATCGCCTTCCCCGCCCAGGCGGAGGCCTTCTTTGATAAGCGGGCCGAGCGGGAGAAGAACACCTTCCAGTACACCATCCAGAAGATCGCCGACTAAGGAGGGTCACAGATGCTAAACAATATGCTCACATCCATCGGTACCCTGACCTTTGGCCAGTCCCTGGTCCTTTCCGGCATCGGGATGAGCGTGGTGCTGCTGGAGCTGGCCATCCTGGCGGTTATGATTGTCATCCTCTCCAAGGTCCTGGGGGCTGTGGTAGGGGAGAAGAAGGCTCCGGCTGCCGCCGCTGTGCCTGCTCCCGCCCCGGCGGCTCCGGCTCCTGTGCCGGCCGCCCCTGCCGCCCCGGCTCGTCCCGCCGGGCTGCGCCTGGAGAATGTGGATGAGCCCTCCGCCGCCACCATCATGGCTATCATCAGCGATAAGACCGGCATTCCCCTCAACCACCTGGACTTCCACTCCATCAAGGGGGCCCCTGTGGAGCTGAAGGGCGTGGACGAGGAAACCGCCGCGGTGCTCATGTCCATCGTCAGCAAGGAATCCGGCATTCCCATGAACCGCCTGAGCTTCAATTCCATTAAGAAAGTTGATTGAGGAGGAGTTTTACCATGAAATATCTTGTGAATCTGAACGGGAAGAACTATGAGGTCGACGTGACCGAGACCAAGGCCGAAATTGTCAGCACCACCCTGGCCCCTGTGGCCGCTGCCGCCCCGGCTCCCGCTCCGGGATGGTGCCGATCACCTCCACGTGGAGCAGGCCCGCCTTGATGTGCTTGATTGCGCGGGCCATCTACCACGCCTCCTTCATGATCATTTGCTCCGGTTCCTGGGCTTCTACCTGGAGCACGGTTACGTCCCCGTATTTCTCCAAATCCATGGCGATAGCCTCCTTGATGCCCAGGGCTTTGCCTGTTGGGGCGTTGTCCACCGCGATGGACAGCACCAGGCGGCTCATGGGGCCGCCTCCTCTCGGCTGATTCGCTCAAAGGAAATTATCCAGACCCAGGGATTTGCCGCCCAGCCATAGAGGGTGCGGTCGGCAGGCTTGATGGTGCTGTCCCACAGTTCAGCGAAAGCGTCTGGCAAATCAACGTTCCACGGACAGGCCACGCCCTCTGCCATACACTGCGTGTCTGATATTGACCGCAACCTCTCCACTTGCACATCCGTCACCCGCAGGAAAATACGTGCGGCCTCCCGAGGCATATGGATGGAAGGACGCCACTTGTACCCAAAATCTTTACGAGCACGCTCACTCTCTGGCGTCGCATCCGCTTTATAGGCGTATTTCACACCATTGTTTACATGATCTGCATCAAACAGGCAAAACGCCTCCCGCACATACAGGATGTCGCCGGGTCGGTAGGGCGGCGTTTTCTCAATGTAAGCCAACAGCGTAACACGCGTGCAGACGTCACGCGCTGTCTTGGGCCCGTTCAGCGTCCAGCATGGAGAGCCCCTTCTCCGTCAACTGACGGATCAACTCGGAGTAGGAGCAGCGAACGAAGCGGTCATCTTTCCTCAATGCAAAGATTCGCTGGGTCAATTCGTCCGGAAGCGAAACTGTGGTGCGTTTCATGTTTGTCATTAAAATCTCCCCTTTCTATGTTGCCCCATCTTCGCCAGTGTGGTAGAATTTTGGCGAGGGGGTATGATTATGCCTAAATGGTTAACTCTTAAAAATTTAGTTGACGTAGCTGGGATCGCAGGATTCCTTATGTCCATAATCCTTGCCATCTTACAATTCCGGGCAAATCGGCTGCGAGTAAGCGCGATGGAGTGTACGCTCATAGAAACTACCCATGCCCGTGATTCAGTGTTCCTTTACGTTTGTTTGAATAACAAAACCAGGCAGCCGTTTTCGTTGGTTGATGTCTGCATAGACGCAGGCGGGAAACTCGGCGAAATACCTGTGAAAAAAACCGTCAGAACTTATCGTTCAAGGGGTAATGACCACAGAGTTCCGGTAAAACCTGTTGTACTTTCGCGAGCGTTTCCGGTGCGATTTGATTCGTATGCCGCCGAAGTATTTTTGTTTGAAGTAGCCCGTCAGCATATAGACATAAAATCCTTTCATTTGGATGCTCCGGTTGATAGTCAAGCGGAACTTCCGTATAGGCAATCCCCTCGAACTCATAGGCCATGTAAGCATCGACCTCGGATTCGGTTAAAGTTGTACACTTCAAGAGGGCGGCTTTCAGTCTCTGCTCAAATTGCTTCGGTTCAGGGATGGGAGTGGCTGGAACGGTATGCCGTGCAAAAAGCAGGCCATGAAGAAAAGATTTTATTCCCATGATTTCATTAGTTCACCTCCTCAGTGATTCACTATTTTGGTTTCAACTGCATCATATCAGAATAAGTGGTTCACTTCAATTGACATTTATCACAAAAGTGATTCACTTAATTTGCCACATTTCCCCTTTACAAGGTGAATCACTTATGATATTATGGAAGATAAAAGGAGGTGTTTTTGTGGCCACAACCAAGCCGAGATTTTCCGTAACATTTACAGATGAATCCTTTGCTAAAATCCAAGAATATCAAAAGGCTAATAAAATAACCACTCAAAGTAAAGCTGTTGCACGCCTGGTTGAACTTGCGATCAGTGAAATTGAATCTGAAAGTGATGCAAAAAAACACCTCAGCGTAGCTAAAACTGCACCGGGGGAGGTTCTACGTTCTACCTTGATGCACAGCTTTGATCTACTCAACCAAGAGGGAAAAGAGAAGCTGGTGGATACCGCTGATGATATGGTTCACTCCGGGAAATATATAAAAAGTGACCCGGTTCAGCTGGGCAAAGCGAAAGATGCTTGACAAGTGACCAACCCGCCGGAGGGCGGGAAAATATAAAGGGAGGAAAACAAAATGAAGGGCCAGTGGAAAGGCTTTGTTGCGGGAATCCTCGTTACCCTGCTTCTGGTGGGATCAATCGGCACCGCCGTGGCAACGACAGGAAAGAAAACGGCAGAGCTCAGCTACAACAACATCAAGGTAACCTTGGACGGGGAAGCGGTCAATCTTGTGGACGCAAACGGAACCCCGGTAGAGCCATTTATTATCAGCGGCACTACATATCTTCCTGTCCGCGCAGTCGCTGGAGCTTTTGGCCTTGAGGTAGGGTGGGACGGTTCCACACAAACTGTCATTTTGAAGCATCCCGGCTATGAAGATCCAGCCTCCACGCCCCGGCCTACGCCGACCCCCGCGCCACAGCCTACGCCGGAGCCAACCCCAACACAAAACGTTCCCACTCAAAATAAGACGGTATACATTACACCAACCGGCAAGCGGTATCATTATGACGGTAATTGCAATGGCGGAACTTACATTCCTTCAACACTTCAGGATGCGTTGAGGCGTGGGCTTACTCCTTGCAACAAATGCGTGAACTAAATTCCTGCATGGCAAATCCGCACACGTTTGCGGATTTACCGGACGGGAGCAAATGTGCCCGAATCGGGCACAGCCTTGACAACCGAATATCTCCGGGGGATAAAAAATTCCCTCTTGCATATGCTGGCGGGACTGTGGTATAATGGAATCAGCCAAGGAATCCTGCTAAGTCCATGGCTTCACGCAAAAGCGAACCCCCGGAGAGATAGCCGCTCTCCGGGGGTTCTTTGTGCTTACTTGCCCTTGCCGTGGCGGTCAAGCCACTTGCAAACATAGTAGCCGACTATGCTCGCTCCGACCGACACAAGGAATCCTGCTAAGTATTCCACAGCTCCACCTCCTTTCTGTTGCCAGATTGGAGAAGGGCAGCGGGATAAGCATAGCACAGCCATCGACAAAAAGCAACAAAAAATCCCAGCCCCAGTGCTGCAACACCGGGGCTGGGAAAGAGGGTAGAAGTCTTTAGCGGGACACTCTACCCTCTCATTTTACTGCGGAATGGGAGGAAAAGCAAGTGAAATATTTCCGCAAGACCGCCCGTTATAACGGGAAGAAGTACGAGGCCACCGGCAAGACTGAGCTGGAGGCCCTGCAAAAGCTGGCGGAGAAGCTGGCCGCCGCCAAGCGCGGGGAGGATGTCGTGGGCGGCAGCATGACCGTGGACGCCTGGTACAGCGAGTGGAAGGCCCTGTACAAGGAGCCCAAGGGGCTCACCGCCAAATCCCTGGGGATGTATGACGAAAAGTACCGGAACTACATCAAGCCCCGGATTGGCCACCTGAAGCTCCGGGACGTGCGGGACGTCCACCTTCAGCGCATCCTGAACGACCAGGCGGGCAGATCGTCCTCCCACGTGAAGAAGCTCCGCATGGTGATGCAGGAGATGTTTAAGCGGGCCCGCCAGTCCAGGCTTATCCCCTTCGACCCGGCGGAGCTGCTGGAGCTGCCTGTCACCACCGCCGGCCGCCGCCGCGCCATTACGCCGGAGGAACGGGCGGCCATCCTGGCCGTGGCCGAAACGCACCGGGCGGGGCTTTGGGTGCTGACGCTGCTTTATACCGGAATGCGCCCCGGGGAGACAGCGGCCCTCATGTGGTCTGACGTAGATTTTGAGCACAACGAGATCCACGTCCACGCCGCCATTGAGAGCGGCACCGGAACCATCAAAGCACCCAAAACCGCCGCCGGGGTGCGGGACATTCCCATCCACGCGGCACTGCTGCCCAAGCTCCGCGCCGCCCGGGGCGAACCGTTCGCGCCTGTTTTCCCGACGCGGGCCGGGAAACGCCAGGACGCGGACAGCCTGCACCGGCTCTGGAAAAACTTCCTGCGGGAGCTGGACCTCTACATGGGCGCGGAGCTGTACCGGAACCAGATCGTGAAATCGGTGGTGGCGGCGGATCTCACCCCGTATTGTCTGAGGCATACCTTTTGCACAGACCTCCAGCGGGCGGGTGTGCCCATCAATGTGGCCAAGGAGCTGATGGGCCACGCGGACATCCAGACCACGGCCAATATCTACACCCACCGGGATCAAGACACCCTGCATGGCAGCATGGCCATACTGGACGGAACGGCTGGTGGAAATAGTGGTGGAACTCAAAAGGAAGCCTAATTGAAAATGGTTGCGCCGCAATGAATTGCGCGGTTTTAGCAGACTGGTTCCGGTTCTGAATGTTGGGGGTTCGAGTCCCTTCGGGCGTACCATGATGGGTTGACAGGTCACCGAGATAGGTGGCCTGTCACTTTATATATAAAGTTTATAAATTCAGAAAGTCACAGTGGTTTCCATCACTGTGGCTTTCATTTTTTGAAAGGACAGATTTCCATGAATATCATTGAAAAAAGTGAGTCCATCCGTGCTGGTCTGTGCAAAGGCTTCCAAGACGGCACCTCTAAAATGGCCCAGCGCAAGTGTTATGGCTATGACGTCGGATCGGGCGGTGAATTGGTGGTCAATCCTGATGAAGCCGCCATTGTCCGCTGGATTTTCGAGCGATACCTCGACGGCGGCAGCCTCGGCAAAATCACCGCTGGGATAGAGGAACAGGGCATCCCCTCCCCCACAGGCAGATCCAAGTGGAACTGGGAAGCGATCAGCAAACTAATCGCAAACGAGAAATATACGGGCCGGGTTTTGCTCCAGAAAACTATCAGCGCAGGCGGTGCCCAAATCAAAAACGATGGCTTCATGGAACGGT
>OFGP01000731.1_pt1 | contig 30192 bp, 28 predicted proteins | sample 1521781 | NCBI WGS metagenome assembly OFGP01 (sample SAMEA3504113, study PRJEB24116) | mouse gut metagenome | biome: mouse gut; feature: mouse-associated habitat; material: faeces | place: Denmark | collected 2011
CCTCCGGCACGATGGCCGTGGGCGAGGACTTCCGGCGCTTCAAAGAGGAAACGGGTCTGCTGGCGGACAGCCGGGTGATGGAATCCGTCTCCCTCTCGCCCTTCGACTACGAGAAGAACTGCCTGCTGTACCTGCCGCAGCACCCTCCCCACCAGAAAGCGGCGGATTATTATAATCAACTTGCCGGGGAGATCGCCGCACTGCTGAAAGCGGCCCAGGGCCACGCCTTGGTGCTGTTCACCTCCTACGCCGCCATGTCCGCTGTGAAGGAGCGGCTGAAGGGGCAGACGCCCTACCCGCTGTTTACCATGGGCCGGAACGCGGTACATACCATGGAGCAGTTCAAGGGCCAGCCGGGGAGCGTCCTTCTGGCCACCGGGGCCGCATGGGAGGGCTTTGACTTCCCTGGCGACTGCGTGTCCCTGCTGATCATCCCACGCCTGCCCTTTGCCGTCCCGGACGCTCTGAAGGAGAAAGAGCGTGAGCGGCATCCCAACCTGAAAGCCTTCATCCGGGCAGTATCGGTGCCGGAGATGCAGATCAAGCTCAAGCAGGGCTTCGGGCGGGCCATCCGTACCGAAACGGATACCTGCGTCATTGCCATTCTGGATGAGCGGGTGGCCAAGGGCCAGCGGTACCGCAGAGATGTGCTGACGGCCCTGCCGGAGATGCCGGTCACCGGCAGTCTGCGGCAGGTGGAGCGGTTCATCCACAAAGTCAAGGCGGATGGCTACTTCCGGGAGGTGTCCGCATGGTCGATGTAAAGAACGAAATGCGGTACATTCTGGTGACACGTCTGCTGGAACGGGCTGCAGAGGCAGGTCTGCTGTCTGCGGAGGAATTGTATACCGCCAAAGGGCTGGCGCTGGAGCGGTATCGTCCAGAGACTGTTTGGGAATCGTGATAGCTATTCCAGCCGAGGTGTGGTAGTGTTGTCTCTACCCAGAGGAAAGGAGGCCGCACCGGATGAACAGCAACGTGATTATGATCCCTGCCAGCGAGAGCAAGCCCGATACCTTGCGGGTGGCGGCATACTGCCGGGTCAGCTCTGATTCCTCCGACCAGCTTCATTCCTACGCCGCGCAGATCCGCAAATACACCGAGGAGATCGGTCACCATGAGGGCTGGGAGCTGGTGGACATTTACGCTGACGAGGGCCTGACTGGCACTCGGATGGACAAGCGCGAGGACTTCAACCGTATGCTTTCTGACTGCCGGAAGGGCAGGATCGACAAGGTGCTGGTGAAGTCCGTCTCCCGCTTCGCCCGGAATACAAAGGACTGCCTCGCTGTCCTGCGGGAGCTGATGTCCCTGGGCGTGACCGTCTACTTTGAAAAAGAAAATATCAACACGGAGACGCTCACCACCGAACTGATGGTGAGCGTCTCCGGCGCTCTGGCCCAGCAGGAATCCATCTCCATATCCCAGAACCAGCGTATCAGCTACAAGCGGCGGATGGAACGAGGTGAGTTCATCACCTGCAAAGCGCCGTTCGGATACCGGCTCATAGATGGAAAAAATTTGGAGATCGTTCCAGCGGAAGCGGAGCAGGTGCGCTGGATCTTCAACGCCTACCTGGGCGGACATAGTCTGGCATGGATCGCGGAGCAGATGACACAAAAGGGCTTCCGAACAACAGACGGCAGGCCCTATTGGCAGGAGACCACCGTCCTGTACCTGTTGACGAATGAAAAATATGTGGGGGATTCCCTCTGCCAGAAAACATTCACGACTGAATTTCCATATGTAGAAAAGCGAAATCAGGGAGAAGTGGATCAATACTACACGGAACATACCCACCCAGCCATCATCACAAAAGAGATGTTTGAGAAAGCGCGTGATCTGCGCCTGCGGAGGGCGCAGCGGAACTATGCTCCCAAAGCGACCTACCCGCTGACGTTGAAAATCGTCTGTGGGAACTGCGAAACGCCTTTTATCAGGCGCACAACAAAAAAGGGATATGTTTCCTGGGCCTGCCGGAAGCATGATGACAGGGCGGCGGACTGCCCCATAGGCAGAATACCCGAAACGGAGATTTACGCCGCTTTCGTTCGGATGTACAACAAACTCAGGCTCCATGAGGGGATCATCCTGACCCCCGCCCTCACACAGCTCCAGGAGCTGAACAACGCTCTGCAAAGAGGGAACCCCGCCATGCTGGAGATCAACAAGGCCATCGCCTCCGCCTCCGAGCAGAGCTACAAGGTCACCGCACTCCAGAGCAAGGGCCTGCTGGACGGCGCCGTTTGTTCCGCCAAGCTGCTGGACATCGAATCCAGGCTGGCGGAGCTGCGGCGGGAGCGCCGCCGCCTGCTGAAGAACGAGGACATCGAATCGGTTATGGACACCCTGCGCCAGACAGCGGACCTCATTCACAGCGGCCCGGAGCGGCTGGAACGCTTCGATGAAACCCTGTTCGCGGACTTGGTAGAGAAAATCATCGTGGAGTCTGTAACACGCATCCGGTTCCGTCTCTACGGCGGGATCGAACTGACGGAACAGCTCCGGGAGGTGGGCAGATGAGCAACCGAAAGATTTTATACGGCTATCAGATCCAATATGGCGAGCTGGCTGTCGTTCCCCAGGAGGCGGAGGCCGTCCAGCGGATCGCCACGCTGTATCTCGCCGGCCTGTCCTATCAAAAAATCAGCGACACCCTCAACCATGACGCCGTACCGTTCAGCGCGGAGGCTCCCCTCTGGAACAAGCACAAGGTCAAGCGTCTGCTGGAGAATCCCCGGTACACCGGGGTGGACGGGTATCCGGCGATCCTGGAACAGGATGATTTTGATGCCATTCAGCGTATCATTCAAGAAAAGACTTCCAATTACACCAAGGCAGAGGATCGGCCCGCCCAGCGGCTCAAGGCTTACCTGCGCTGCGGAAGCTGCGGCGGACGGCTTCTGGGCATGGGCGGAAAAGGGCAGCGGAGGGATACACTGTACCTGCGGTGTGAACACTGCAAGATGCTGGTCACACTTCCTGATGCCGACCTGATGAGCGAGGTATCCCGCCAGACAGCGGAGCATGACGCCCCCACCGAAGAAACCTATGCCCCCTCTGCGGACACTGTCCGCCTGACCAACGCCATCAATCGGGGACTGGAGCATCCCGACAAGCCGGAGGATGTTGTATCCCTGATCTTGCAGGGCGTCTCCGCCCGGTATGACTGCTGCCCCGCCCCAACTGAATCTGAAACCTTCAACCGCCCAGCCGAGGTGGACTTTAAGTCCTTCGGTCAGGCGGTTTCTCATATTACCATCACAGGTGAAAACATCGTGACTGTATACTTCAAATAGGCTGGAAAGGAGATCGTTATGGCACAGGAAACACTGGAACGGAGGGTGCGCGTCATCCCCGCCACGCGGCCCATGAACAGGCCGAGCGGCCCACGCAGGAGCGGAAAGCAGCGAGTCGCTGCCTACTGCCGGGTGTCCACCGACAGCGAGGAGCAGCTCAACAGCTACGCTGCCCAGATGAGCCACTACACACAGAAGATCGAGGAGAATCCCGATTGGGAAATGGCTGGCGTGTTTGCAGACGAGGGCATCACCGGCACCAGTATGAAAAAGCGGGCGGAGTTTAACCGGATGATCGCCGCCTGCAAACGGGGCCGCATCGACATGATCCTCACCAAATCCGCCTCCCGGTTCGCCCGAAATACAGTGGACTGCCTCAAAGTGATCCGGGAACTCAAGGCCAGAGGCATCGCTGTGATCTTTGAAAAAGAAAACATCAATACCCTGACGGAGTCCAGCGAGTTCCTCATCACCCTGTTCAGCAGCTTCTCTCAGGCGGAAAGCGAGTCCATGAGCCTGAACATCATCCCTGGGGTACGTCAGAGCATGAAAGAGGGCAATGTCCCCTTCCAGTACAGCAGGACGCTGGGGTATCGCAAAGGGCCGGACGGCAAGCCGGAGATCGACCCAGAGGAGGCCGAAACGGTACGGATGATCTATACCCGCTATCTGGAGGGCCGCAGCCTTGGGGACATCCAGAAGGAGCTGGTAGAGAAGAACATCCCCACTGCGGAGGGTATCCAAGGCTGGTCACGGCAGGTGATCCAGAATATCCTGACCAGCGAGAAGTACATCGGGGACGGCCTGCGTCAGAAAACCTACACCACCGGCCCCATCGGCAATAAAAAGGTCGTAAAAAACAACGGTGAGCTGCCCATGTACTACACCAAAGATCACCACCCCGCCATCATCCCCAGAGAGATCTACTACCGGGTGAAAGAGGAAATGGCCCGCCGGGCCAGCAAACGCAAGGTGATGCAGAAAACCGGGAAAACCGAGCAGGGCAAGTATTCTGCCAAGTATGCCCTCAGTGAACTGCTGATCTGCGGAGAGTGTGGAACGCCTTACAAGCGATGCACCTGGGCCAGAAACGGGAAGAAACGAATCGTCTGGCGGTGTATCTCCCGGCTGGAGTTCGGTACGCAATACTGCCACAACTCTCCCACACTGGACGAGGACAGACTGCACAGGGCCATCGTTGCCGCGCTGAACGAGTATGGAGCCATCCGGGCCGAAATCAAGGCAGATGTGCTGGAACTGGCGGAGCTGGCCCGAAGCGGCGGCGAGGGCGGCGGTGTGAGCCTCCCGGAGCTGCGGCGGAGACTGGAGGCCCTGACAACAGAGCAGGCCCAACTGCTGGATGAAATCCTGGAGAATATGAACAGCGATGAGCTGAACGCACAGCTCCAAGCATTGTCGGACGAGAGGCAGAGCGTTCTGGATCAAATTGCAGCTTGCCAGCAGGACGAGGAACAGAGGGCAATCCAAGCGTCCAGGCAGCGGGAAATGGAGGAATGGCTGGATCAACAACCCATGTGCTTTACGGAGTACGATGATATCCTTACCCGCAGGTTTGTGGAACAAATCACTGTAGTGGATGCCGATACCATCCAGGTCAAGATCAGGGATACAGATGTAGAAATCGAACAGCATCTGTGCTAAGATAGGAATGGAAAGCGAGGGCATTATGGCAATCTTCATAACAGGCGATACACACGGCGATTTCACCCGTTTCAAAAAAGACATCTTCTACGAGCAGGCCGAGCTGACCAAAGAGGACTGTGTTATCATCACGGGAGACTTCGGCGGCATCTGGGACAGCAGCGCCAATGAGCGGCACTGGCTGGACTGGTTGGGGAAGAAACCGTTCACCACCCTGTTCGTCTCCGGCAATCACGAAAACTATGATCTGCTGGCCGAGTACCCGGTAGAGGAATGGTGCGGCGGTCAAGTACAGAAGATCCGCCCCTCGGTGATCCACCTGATGCGGGGGCAGGTCTATAGCATCCAAGGAAAAACATTCTTTACGATGGGCGGGGCCAGCAGCCATGACATCAGCGGCGGCATCCTGGAACCGGACGATCCGCAGTTTAAGAGGAAATACCGGAGACTGGACGCCAGTGGGGCGCTGTACCGGGTGAACCACCTCTCCTGGTGGAAAGAGGAACTACCCAGCGAGGAGGAATACCAGACCGCCAGGGCCGCTCTGGACAGAGTAGGCTGGGAAGTGGACTACATCATCACCCACTGCTGTCCCACCTCGGTGCAGGATGAACTGAGCGGCGGATTTTACAAAGCCGATGCCCTGACCGATTTTCTGGAGGAAGTAAGCCTGCGATGCCAGTTCAGGTATCAATTCTTCGGACACTATCACACGGATCGGGTTATACGAGGAAAATATGTGTTGCTGTATGAGCAGATTATCCGGCTGAAGCTGTGAGCGGAAAGAGTGGGGCAGGAATTAGTAATCACGATTCCTGCCCCACTCTTTCCGTTTCCAAATTTTTTGTCGCTTTTCAAATGAGCGACTCTATCTAAATCTGAACAACTCTGTGAAGTACGCAAATCGAGTAAGTATTATATGTCTCGCAAAAGCAAAAAGAACGCTTATAGATTTTAACAAAGTTGTACATAGGAGAGCAACTTTCAACTGTTTTCTTCCTTATATTGGAGTATTATTTTTCTGAAAATATTTTATCTACTCACACCTCAATGGGAAAAGCTGTTGTATGTAAAGGAGATTGCTGGAGCCAGCTTGGGAAAAGTTGTTGATATGCTCTTTACAAAGGGTATTCCCTCCCCAACGGGGAACCCCAAATGGACCAGGGCAGCTGTGGATAAGCTCCTCGCCAATAAGAAATATATTCCAATCGTTGGTATGAAGGTATATTTGGATACTCAATTCGAAAAGGAGCATCGGTGTAATGTAGATTATGACAAAGCTGGTCATCCGAGAAAAGCAGATAGGTATCGATCTCCCTCTCTTGAAATAAAATGAGCCTGTACAAATCCCGCTCTTTTTGCTATACTTGTAAAAAAGGAGATTGGGGTTATGAAAGAGGAAGAAATCAGTGAACTCTATCTTATTGTAATTTTCGCCTAATTGTATTATAATTAATTAATAGTAGGCCTTTACGTCACCCAGGCAAACCGTATTGGAATCCCCATATGGTGCTTTATTTTAAAAATCATTTTTATGACATGAAAGGGCGAAAATATTAGTAGATTAAATGTCGTTCCTAAAGATAAGACAATTAAAGAGCTTCTTTCCGAAGTTGGCAGTGTTCCATGTCATTGCAACAAATTTATTGAAATCAATAAACTTGGAATGGTTGAAATCGGTTCAATAATCGGCTAATGGAGGTTGCTATGTCAGAAATAAAAATTTGGGGAGCGCGTGAAAATAACCTGAAAAATGTCGATGTTTGTATCCCGAAGCACAAATTGACGGCGGTTTCAGGAGTATCGGGTTCTGGAAAATCGACGCTGATATATGACATTCTCTTCAACGAATCTCAACGGCAGTATTTGGATTCCCTCAGCGCATATGCGCGGCGTATTCTGCCCCGTTATGAGGCGGCAGATTTTGACAGGATCGAAGGACTTACCTCCTGCATATCAATCAATCAGGGAATGTTTACCGGGAACCCGAAGTCTACCGTTGGAACCTATACAGAGTTGTATACCCATTTGCGACTCCTGTTTTCCCGGCTGGGGAACACTATGCTGAGCGCCGGAGATTTTTCCTTCAACACACCAGCTGGCGCTTGTCCCACGTGTGGCGGGTTAGGCACGGCTATGACGGTAAACCGCGAAAAGCTTTTGGATATGAGCAAATCCCTTAACGAGGGTGCAATCCAGCACAAAACCTGGAAGGTCGGTTCCAGATATTGGAACATCATACAGGCGAGCGAATTTTACGATATGGACAAAAAATTACGGGATTTTACCCCCGAGGAAATGGATCGGCTGCTTTTTAGCGAGGCAGTATCCATTCAGAGCAAGGGAGCTAAGGTCGCACAATCCTTTTCCTACGAAGGAATCGCAAGGCGGCTGATTAAGCGGAAGAAGGATGAGCGGGGACTGAGCGCGGCGGACTATGACAGCCAGTTCTTTTCTGATGGCGTATGCCCGGATTGCGGCGGTGTAAGATTGTCCGAAAGGGCAAGGACCGCCACATTGGACGGCCGCTTTACCATGAAAGACTTTGTCGAGTGCGAGCTTTCCGAAATCCCCTCTCTGCTGGCGCAGGTAAATTGCACCGGACCGATTGCCGAGACGTTGTTTTCTATCATAACAAAACAAGTCGAGAGCATCCAGGACCTGGGAATCGGATATTTGAATCTGAACCGCTCCATCTCTTCAGTGTCGGGCGGAGAAGCGCAGAAACTGAAGCTGGCAAAGCAGCTGGTATCCTCTCTGACAGATATCACATATATCCTGGACGAGCCAACAGCCGGACTTCATGAGCGCGATGTGCGCAAGCTGTCCGGCAGCCTGCACAGAATCGTTGAGCGTGGGAACAGCGTGATCGTCATCGAACACGATCCATACATTTTACGTCATGCGGATCACATTATTGACATCGGTCCTGGCGCGGGCGCAAAAGGCGGCCGTCTGATCGCCGAAGGAACGCCGGAAAAAATCAGCGAAAACCAAGACTCCAGCCTGTTTTCTGTGTTCAACACTTCGCCGGTCAAACATCCGGACAGGCAGGTGATCTCCGAAAGGACGAGATTCAGACACTATGAGAATATCCACATACACAACATTCACGGCGCGTCCGTCCGTATCCCTGAAAACTGCATCACGGTCCTCACCGGCGTATCTGGCTCCGGAAAGAGCTCTCTATCTACTTATATTTGCGCCAATACGCCAAAGACAGTTGTAATGGATCAAAGCCAGATCGGCTCGACCTCCCGGGGAAACATCGCAACCTACAGCGGCGTGTTTGATCTGATTCGCGCCCTCTTTGCCAGCCATACGGGACAGAGTCCCTCTCTGTTCTCCTTCAACAGCGAGGGCAGCTGCCCAGAGTGCAATGGTATCGGATATATTGAAACGGATATGCACTATCTGGGCAATGTGCGGAACGTCTGTGACGCATGCGGCGGCAAACGCTACCAAGAGCGCGTGCTCCAATTTAAGTATCGCGGCAAGAGCATTTCGGATGTGCTGGATCTGACGGTATCCGAAGCGTTGGATTTTTTCCAGGGCAGCAATGAAATCGTGGAGAATCTGCGCATATTGAATCGTATTGGCCTTGAATACATCACATTGGGGCAACCCTTGAATACGCTTTCCGGTGGTGAAGGCCAGCGGCTCAAGCTTTCTCAGAAACTCAGCCAGCGGGGAAACACCTACATTTTTGATGAGCCCACTCGCGGACTGCATCCGAAGGATACTGAGAAAATTATCAGTGTACTGCGCCTGTTAGTGCATCAGGACAATACTGTGATCGTGATTGAGCACAATCTGGACGTCATCGCTCAAGCGGATTGGATCATCGACATGGGGCCGGACGGAGGAAAGAACGGAGGGACCGTCATCTTTCAAGGCCCGGCGGACAAGATTGTAAATTGTGAGGCTTCCGTAACAGGGCGATATCTGCGCGAGCGGCTGCAAGAAATGTAGTCTTCGCCCGCATTCCGGCATCATGCGGCAAAATAGGGCGGCAGCAGTTTTTGACTGTTGCCGCCCTCAAGCTGTCCAAAGGCTTAGATATAGGAACGCAGTAAGCTGGTATCCTCATACCTGCACCGCTTACAGTGTGTATCTCCGCACATATCGCTTTCCCACCAGGGAATGGCGGAAATGATCGTTCTCCTGTTGAACTCCCGTCCCTCCGTATAGGTTAGGATCGCATCCTTGTACATTCTGGTCAGCTTTACCACTTCCTCAGAATTCATTTCCCTCCCGGTAAGCTTCAAGCTGTCGATCCTTGCGTCACAAAGCCTGGGGATACTGCAGATCGCACAGTCCGGACAAACGTCCATGATGCACTCCGGCTCCCGGCCTTCCAACAAGAATCTGGCGCGGCAAGGCACACCGACGTGAACCTTTTCTCCGCTGTTGTGGTAAAGATGGCACATGCCGCCAAGGTTTGAGCAGCCATACCCGATAAAGGCCTCAATTTCCACATCCGAATGATTCTTCATCGCTTTGATCTCCTCGAGGGTGACATGGTCCGGGATACAAATCCGAAACACGCCAAGCCGCTTGAGGAAATCCACCGTTTCGCTGTTAAAGCAATTCAAGTAACTCCCTGCGATAACCGGTGTTTTAACACCTGCTTTCTGCAGGGCGATCAGATTCCCGATATCGGCCACGATCAACGCATCCACACCCAATGCAATCCCGCGCTGAACGTAGTCCAGAAAGGTCCGCCGGTAAAAGTCGTCCGGGCTCTTCGTGATATGCTGGCAGTTTGCGGTAAAATTGACAGCCACGTTCCTTGCATGGGCATATTCTACGCTTTTTGCAAATTCCGCTTCCGTCAGGGTGGAACGTGACCCGTTACTGGTGACCTGCGCCCGGGCGGAGAAGGACATCGTGCTGAAAAGAGCATCTTCCAGTCCCATGTAAATCTCGTCAGCTCCTGCATCAATCTGCTTCACGGCTGACTCATAAGAATTAACCGGCACCTTTAATTTCATAACGCATTACTCCAATGTGCGTCATTCCATACGCAAAATAATTCCATCTGCCCAATCGCAGGAAACATCGTACGCCCTGCCGCAGATCTGGTTTCCACGCAGATACATGGTTGGAAAATTCGTATCCGGTGGAATTTCAAAAAAACCAGCGCTGTCCCAAAGCTGGTCCGGCTCCATCTTTTCGACTCGTTCGCATTCGATGCCGCTGCACGTTTGGTCAGAGGAACGGCGTCGGATATAGCAGCTCCTCTGGGTTCCATATAAAATAGAGGAGCGATGTACGTAGATCCTAAAGCCCTCTTTCTGGAGCTCCTTCAGGCTTTCAGCGCTCCCCTCTGTCAGATCTGCCTCTACCTCTGTGACCTGATAGCGCCGAAAGAGCGCCATTTCTTCGTCATCATAAAGACTGACCTGTGCCACTGCTTTTTGTATAGAGGGAGACTCGTTTTTGTAAATGCTCCGCCCCCACGGGGCATAGTCAAAGCAGGCTATCAAACCTCTTCCAAGGCACATCTGCCGCCTCTCATCAATTCTATGGAGATAATTCATCAAACCAAGATCATTCACCACCACCACACAATCCTCAAACACCGGGCGCGCCAAGGTCTCCCGCAGGACCGTTTTCATCTCACCCAAGTGCCGTTCCGGGATGAACGGCGTAACGATCCGAATCTTCTTCCCAAACTTTTTTTGCCTCTCGGCAAATTCCAGCAACTGCAGGTCCCGGATGACTCTGATAAATTTAAGGACGCAACTCTCATGCCCAATGCCAAACAACTGAATCCCCTCATAGTTTGCTTCTGTATGAAAGTTCAGTTGGTCTATTCTCATCTCACAGCAGCTCATACGCCAGATCCTTCCGTGTATCAGAAATTTGAGATTCCGGCTTCCTCCAAAGCCAAATCTGATTGCCAGACTCTTGATTCCAGGCGGATCCGTCGAATTCGCCGATCAGCCTTTCCAGGACAAACCCCGCTCTCTCTGCCGCCTGGCCCAGGCACTCTTTGGCGTACCACCGGAACCGGAACCCATCCGCCGCCACGCCATTCACCTTGATGACACAGTCCATATAGCCCTCTTCAAAGTGGTAATAGTAATGATCTTCAATTTTCACCGTATCGTCGCAGTACATCGGCCGATCCTGGTCCTGATGCTCCTCCGCCCATTGGGGGTCAAACATATAGTGATCCAGCAAAAATATCCCGCCGGGCTTTAGCGCACAGAATACTCCCCGGAACATTGCCGCAAGGTCTTCTTCCGTCAGAAGATGACCCACTGTCCGAAACGGGAGGTATGCGGTACGGAACTCATCCTTGTATGGCAATTTCGTCATATCCTCTAATTCTACTCGCAGGGTTCCGGGACAGCCCTTCTCTTTCTGCTGCCGATAAGCGGTTTCGCATATGCAAAGCATCTCCGGACAAATATCCACTCCTGTGATGTCTACCGCTTGGCGCTGTACCAATTCGCGCGCCAATCTCCCGGTTCCAACGCCCAGCTCCAAAAACGGCCCCTCACACCGGGAAAGCATACGTACATAAAATCGTTTTGTCTGCTCATAGGCGGGATCGCCGCTGCACCATTTCTCATACAAATGAGAGATTCCCGCGTAGGCCACCTTTTCCGTTGGATGGGCCGAAAAACCGCAGATGTTCCGCATACATGTCCTCCAGCTTAACTGTTTGCTTCCGATCTCCTGGCGGAGAGTTATGGGTGGGGATCATTGGACCTGTTGAAAATTATGAGGATCACGTCCAGGGCCCCAAGACCCTTAATGATAAACTCAAACTCCATAGGGCCTTGCTTTTTGGACGAGGACTTATATTTACTTTCGTTTTTATCTGTGATTTGGGACTTTATATAATTGGAAGTCCAAGTGCGTTTCAAAAGATAAACAACAGGCTCACAATTATAGGGGTGCTTCACCTTAAAGTGGAACTCGTCCACTTCATTCGCGAGAGACTTTGGCAGGAAATAGAAGTAGTCATCCTTACGGTTTACTATAATAAACTTTTGCCATACAAAGGAGACCGTAACCTTACTGGACTCCCCGCGCTTAACATCTGAATTAAGAGGAAAGTCTATAGACTCGCAATCCTTTCCAGTTATAACTAATGGTTTCGGCAAATTGAGAGGGCTACCATCCTGATCCGCCGTGACCGTCTCTTGTCGCAAATCATTGGGATTTCCCCCATGTATCCCAAATTTTAGAGTGCTGACCGCACAAGTCTTAGCGGAAAAATGTATCGTCCATTGTTCCTTTATATCAAGGAAGTCCTGGTTCTCTGGGTGGAAGGTACAAATAAAATCCCATTCCAATGCATCAATTCTACACTTATTCAGTGGTTTATTCCGGAAAAAGTAGAGAAGGTCCAATATGATATCATGATATGGCTTCCCCTCTATACACAGCTTTTCCCTCAAACCGTTCTGATGCTTGAGCGCCGCCCGCGCTCTAACAAGCAAAATAGCGAGAAGCGGAATCAACCACGTCTGATGAGATAAAAGGGAAAGCAAATCCAGACACTTAGAAATTGCTATTTCTTTGAGCACTCCATCTGCCATAGCTGGAAGAAATTCCATATGAACACTCCTCCTTAGCAAATTCTAAATATCCCGCATGTCTCTACCTCTGAATCAAGGTACATCCCTGCGAGCCACCAAAGCCTGGATTGATCAACATTACCCTATCCCCAGGCCGGATGACCCCCTGTTGGCACCAATAAAAGTAGTGATAAAAGCTGTCATGAGAATTCATATGTCCGGTATTGCAAATGTTTCCGTCCAAAAACTTCTCTCGCGGAACATGACACAACGCAGAAAGTCCATCCCAGAATTTTCGGTTCGAGGTATGCGTCACAAAGTAATCGACCTCTGCCAGGCCCGCCTGCGAGAGACACTTTTCAATTGCAGCACGCATCATGGCTGGATTTCGCTGACGGAAATCAGCGATGTCTTCTGGATCGGAGTTTTCCCCTTCCGGTGCAAAAATGGTGGTCGAAATCCAGCTGGACAGGATGAGATTTCCTTCCGCTTGCTCAGACAGAAGCAGGGCCACTACACCGTCTCCCATAATGGTGTGAAAAAACACTCGTTCCTGGTCTGAGTAGGCCTTGTCTGCACCAATCACCAGCACATTTTGCCACATACCTCTACGGATCAACCGCGCCCCAATTTCCACCGCCCGGTGCATAATAACACAGGGGAGACCGCTCAGGAAGTAGGTGGGAATGGATGGATCTAGCTCGTGGTTGTCGCCGTTTGTACGAATGAAAGGGAGCGAATGAGCGATCAAGATGCAATCCGGTTTTGTTTCAATCCTCTGATATGCAGCTTCGATCATATCCCACAACATCCGCTCGTTGTCTGCAGGTATTCGCTCCAGTCCGATGCTGCGCATTTGTTCTGCCTCACCTGCGGGACAAATGGATGCAATATCCTCCACTGTTCGCATATCAGAGCCAAGCTCAAACGCAAATTCTTTAATCCCGATCATAAGAAACCCACACCTCCCATTGCTGTGTCAGTGTCTCTTCCAATTCACCCAAGCGATATAGGCAGTCACTCAGAAGGGCATAGTCCTCCCGACGCAGCATTGCTTTAGCCCTTAGCACGGCTTGGATTTGCCGGCCAATCAGCTCCGGGAGCCTGGGGTCCACCTCAAATCGTGGATTGCCAGAAATGGACCCCAGAAACCGCAGAATCATCAAACGCCTCTGTGTTGTGTAATCCAGATCGTACGAGAGCCCTTCCCGCCACAGCACGGGGGCGCTTTGCGCAATGGCAGTGGCGCACTTCAAAAAAGCCTGCGGCCCTTGTCCTCGCTGCTTGGCCCGCTTCAGATTTGATGCTCCCTTTTCAATCGTAAAGACTGCGCGTTCCGGAAACGAAGCCATCTCTCCCATGCGACGGACCCGCCGGATATGCAGCTTTCCGCCGGATTCAGGAATGCCGCGCCCAGTAAGAATGTCATTCAGCTCATCCGTCAAAATGGGAAGTCCGAGAACACCCTCTGAATCCACTAGCGTCCAGCCACTCTCCCGACGCAGCGCAACATAGTGATCCGCGTAGTGGTATTGTCCCGCCAGTGGCAGATAGCGCAATCCCGTCATATTGACCGGACCTACGAGGTAATCTCCCGGCTCCGCCCCATAGGCGGCGATAAATTCCGCAAAACCGTCGCACACATTATGCTCCAGCGCCACCCCCCACAGCGGGGCGGCGGCATCAATGCCAGCGTGGAAGTCAAAGGCTGGGGTAAGCAGCTGGGTGTAGTCCCACGCCTCTTGCATACTGGCCATGCCGAAAGACACCCCGGCGCTGTTCTCAACGGACAGGAGCAGCTTTTTGTCCAGTCCCGCCGCATGGAGAAAGGCGTATGAGCCGCACGTGATCCAGGTCCCGTTATAAAGCGGTGGTTCCATTCCGGATCGCCTCCTTCAGGAGCAGCGCATCATCGACCTTCCCATTCGTACTCCGGGGAAACGCTTCAGAAAAAATGTACGCTCCTGTGGGCCGCTGATACTTGGGCCACTCGGCCACCGCCGCCCTCAGCTGCTCCACAACGGACCCGCTGTCCTCGTCCGTGGAGACACAGACCAGGATCCTCTCCCCGGCCAGCTCATCCGGGTAACCGATCACCCGCAGATGCCGGGAGGCTCCGTCCATCTTCTCTTCCAATTTCCGCTCCAACTCCACATTTCCGATCCGATGGCCGCTGACTTTGATGATCCGACGTTTCCGCCCGTAAAAATACAGGTAGCCCTCTTCATCCATCCGGAACAGGTCCCCGGTCCGCAAGCAGCGCCCATACTGGGGGTGTAGGAAAAAATAGGCGGACGAGTCGGCATCCGCGTTCATATATCCCGCCATGACATGGGGGCCGGAGACGATCAGCTCGCCGACACCCTCCTCGTCCGGGTCCTCCAGCCAGACGGAGGTTCCCTTCAGCGGCAGGCCGCAGGAGCCGGCCAGCGCCTTGTCCAAGCGCCCAAAGGGCATAATCGAAACCCGTTTGCACTCTGTCTGGCCGTACATCGGGATAATCTCCGTCTGCGGAAGCAGTTCCTTCAGGCGCCGGATCAGCGCTGTCGGGAAATCGTCTCCTGTCGAGGAAATATACCGCAATTGCAGCAGCGGCGCGACTCTTTGCAGCAGCCCGGTACGCAAAAGCATAGCCAGCAGCGCCGGCATGGCTGGAAAAGCTGTGATTTTCTCGTTCACCAGCAGCTGCGGGATCTGCTGCGGTACCTCGCCGGGTTGAAGCACAAAGCGGGAACGGAAACTCAGCGCAAAAAATAATTGGTACAGGCCGTAGTCAAACGAAAGAGGCAGGCAGCAGAGGATAGCGTCATCTTGATTGTTGCCAAGACGGTCGTTGATGGTTTCGATGCAGAACAGTACCTGTGCTTCTGGAGCCATAACGCCCTTTGACACGCTGGTTGAGCCGGAGGTATAGATGATGTATACCAGCTCTTCCCCGTCACTGTCCATCCCTGTCTCTTTCATCCCCACCTCGCCCTTCCTTCGGGCATCCAGCAGCAAAGCGGGCCGTGCGTCCGAAAGGATGTACTGAATGTGTTCCTCACTCGCCTCCTTGGGGGCCATAATGAAACACATTCCGGACCGGATACACGCCAGAATGGCAAACACAGTCTCAAGGGTGTTCCCATTGATGATGACCGCTCTCTGGCCTGGCCGGCCGCCTCGTTTCTCCAGCCGTTCGGACAGCTCCAGCACCTCCTGGTGCAGCTGAGCATAGGTATAGGTCCGACAAGTATCGGTCAGAATGGGATACGGCCAGTCCAGGTTGTTTTCGACCAACTTTTCGTACAGCATCACGTTCTCTCCAGCCGCGCCATCAGATCCCGATTCTTGGCCCGCGCCGAATGCTTGACCGTTTTGTCCAAGGCCTCCACGATCGATACGGGCAGGCTTGTCCGCTCCTGTATCTCGCTGTAGCTGCAACCTTCATGGAGCAAAATGAGACTCTCGTCGATCTTCTCCTGAGAAAGCTGCCCTCTCAGTTTTTCCACCGCGGCGACATCCTGGTCGGTAAATGTTCGGCCGCCCGGGATGGGCCCGCCGTTGTACAGCCAATAGGCAATATCCTCCAGGTCGTTCTCCCCCTCCCAGAAACCGGCGGATGGGCTTTGAGAGATCACCTCGTCCCGGGAGCAGAGAAGAACCGCCAGCTTTTTGACCTCCGACTTGTAGAGATGAGAAATGGGCTTAAAATGGCCAAGGTTATCGCCGAACGGCATAAAGAATCCCAGCTCGATTTCGCTCCTGTTGGAGTTGGCGGCAATGAGGTATCCTTTGTCCTGATACGAGGAAATCAGCGCGGTGCGGAGAGAGCAGTTGGCACGGGCCGGATCCAGAAGGCTTTCCAGATCAAAGCCTACATCCGGGTCCGCCTCTTGCAGAGCGCCAATCAATTGCCTGTTCATATCCCCAGCCTCCACGACTGCCAGCGGCACGCCGAGATCCTCCGCCAGCCTCTGCGCGTTGGCCAGGTATTTTTCCTCCATGCAGGGCTGGCGCACGATGAACAATCTCACACGTTCCCGGCCCAGCGCCAGCGTACACAGCCGTGCCACCACATCAGAATCCAGCCCTCCTGAGACGGGAACGACAACCTGTTCCCCCGGCAAAACGTACCGGTGGATAAAATCTATGATTCGGGGCAATTCCCGCCCGATCTCCTCATCCGATTTCACGGCATCTCCCCTCCTTTGAGGATATGAAAATAGCTGTACCGGCCGCCGTCATGAGAGACTATGAATATATCCGTATTCTCTCGAGCCTGAAGCAACTCCGTAAATGGCCGGACCAAGCCTGTCGTTTCCACGCAGCGGCCTTTAGCCCTGGAGCCGGCGTCTTTATCGTCCGAACAGACCAGCGCAGCGCCCGAGCGCTCTATGGCGGTCAAGGCCTCCTCCTTCGACACATTGCAGCGGTGCCTTAGAAGAAGCGTCCTGCTCTTCAAAGGGCCTTCGGGGCCGCATCTGCGCAGCAAGAAGGCGCAGGCCTCCCGGCCTTTCCCGCGCTGCCCATCCAAAGGCGTATACAGCTCGGCGCAGCAGAACAAAACGGTCTCTCCGCACCGCAGCTGCTCCTCCGCCAATTCCAGCGCAAAGGGAAGCGCGCTCTTCCCTCTCACGCTGAGCGGGCTGACTCGCCGCATCCCCGCCCTGGCCAGCAGTGCGTATTCCGGCGCGGCCTGACCATACTCCTCTGTTGTGCGGATATCATAGAAGCGCGTGATCTCCCTTTCATAGCCCGCGCCGACGGTACAAAGAAGGGGCGCGAGAAAATCCTCGTTTGCGCGGGGAGACGCCGCTTCTAAGAGCGCGATGTCCTCTTCCGCAAGGCCGGACAGCCTCAAAAAGGAGGTCTTGTAGAAGGGATGGACAACGGCGGTTCCATCCGGCAGGGGCGGTTGAACGTCTACGGTAAGATTTTTTAATTCAATCAAAGCAGTCACTCTCCAGCGTACGCCGCATATAGTTCAACTCCGTTTCCAAAGCGGATGCAGGGATGTCAAAATAGCTTGCCAGCAGGCAGTATTTCTCCCGGACCTCATAGAAATCGATCCCCTCCGGCTGACTCAGCAGAGCTCGGCGCCACTCCGCTCGGTCCCCGCCGGAAAACGCCAGCAGCGGGGCCAGAGATGCGGCGCCCGGGTAATTTTTATATTGATCCAGCAGCGACAGCACTTCCTCTATACAGTCGGGCGCGGCTGCAGGGGATGCAAGCACTTTCCCTTCCTGCTCATAATAATTGCGGTACCAGGAAATCTGGACCCTCTCCAGCTCCTCCGCCGTAAAGTCCGACAGTACCTCGACGACCGCCCACAGGGAACAACACTGATAGAGCTGCCGCTCCCACAGCCATGCGGACAATGTTCCTGGCTTCACATGGTAGGGGAACAGCACTGCATAGTCGACGCCGGCTGCGAACAATTGATGGATCGAACGCTTCGCCAGCTCAATGCTGCACCGCTCACTTAAAAATGGGATCCCGATGCCCACATTCGCGCACGCATACATTTGAGCGCCATGGATCAGGTCCACCGCTGCTCCAATGTCCGTGTACTTCATATTTTTATTGATGCAGTTCCGTAGCACCCAATCCTGGCAGCACTCCACGCCGATCTCGATATGGAGCCTCTCCGCCCGCACATGATGCTTCATCGACTCCAGCTTCTCCGGCGTTATGGTGTCTGCCCGGGTCTCAACAAAGAAATCACGGCATCCTTGCCGCCGAAGCAACTGAAAAATCTGCTCCCTCAGCGCCGCCGGAACCTCCCGCTCATCCAGCATACTGCCCGTCGGAGTCACGATCAGCTCCTGAAGCCGGTGGGGCAGCGCCTCAATCCTGAGCCGGAGCTCATTCAAAACCTCTGTCGCCGTGACAGCGCATCCTTTGCCGTAGTTGCACATGGTACAGCCACCCAGCGCGTCGTGAGAACATCCGGGCGTCATAAACCAGATCTCGCAAAAGGCCTGATCCCGCACCCGTTCCATGCGGACATTTGTTAAATTCTCCTTCGGAAGCGGCGTTCTTTTTCGATAGATTTCCGCCATGATCCGGCGCAGAATTGGATTGACCCTGCTGTAATCGTCATTCATCGGCCCGGTCCTTCACATAGCGGTACACGGACTCCGCAGTCTGGAAAATCTTCCGGAAGTCATCGTCCAGAGGATCGAACGTAAAGCCGAATACCGACTCCAGCTCCACCTGCAGCAGAACCAACTGAAGAGATTCCATGTTCAAATCTTCCCGCAGCCGGCTTTCTGGACGCACCTCACCCACGGTCCCTTCGCATGCGGTCCGGATACACCCCACGACCTCATTGAACAGCTTCTGATCCAACTTCATCCATCCTTTTATTGCACATATTCAGAAGGCTGGTGCTTCCGCTCTCTCGAATCTCCACCAGCTTGCCGTTGTCCGATACAATGACCGCTGGCAGAGGCCGAGACAAGAATAGACTCCTCGCCTCTGTGACCGAATAGGCGCCGGCATTGCCAAAGATCAAGCAGTCCCCGATCTCCATTTCCCGCAATATCACATCCTTCGCAAGGATATCACCGGCCGTACACAGCGCCCCGCATACCGTCGCCTCAGATGGCGCGCCGCCGGACATCTGATGAATCACCGGCGCGGGGACGCCATTGATTTGACCATAATAGCACAATTGGTGGATCCCACCGTCCACAATATAAAAAGTCCGATCGCCATTCCTCTTTTTGTCGACGACCCGCGTGACATACAGGCCGCAGTCTGCCGTCAGCAGTCTGCCCAGCTCCAGCGTTACCGGATACGCGCTATGCAGGCGCCTGACCTCCTTGAGCATCGCGTCATACGCAGCTTCATATGGCATAGATGCGCCCTCAAAGAGCGGGGTGCCCAGTCCGGGACCATAGGAAACCTCGGGAGCCGCAAGACCGCATTCCGACAGCGCGCTCCAAAGGAGCCGCAGGTCCTTCTGAATGGCCGCCGCCTCTTTCTTCTGTGTCCCGGAATAAAAATGCAGTCCGCGCACCGCTATGTAGGGGTGCGGATGGCGAACGATATCCTGGATCTCTTCCAGATTCATTCCAAATTGATTCCCGCTGGTCAGCCGCAGCAGAACATTCTGGCACTTTCGCGCAGAGTCCGCCAGCAGCCGATACTGCCGCACGGATTCGATGGAGATGCGCGCCGGTCCTGCCTCCGCCAGCCAGGACAGCTCCTGCGGGCTTTTGTAGACGCCATTCACCACGATTCTGTTGGGGGGGATCCCCTGCCGGACACACAACTCCCACTCACCGGGGGAACACACCTCAACGCTGTCGGCGGCCGCCGCCCCATATCGCGCCAGAAACGGATTGCTCTTCACAGAGAAGCAGATTCGCACCCCCTCCGGCAAAGAACTCCGCAGCCGGCCGATCCGACTCCGAAACCGCATGACATCAAAATAGAAGCAGGGCGTACCGTACTTCCGGGCGGCCGCCGCCGCGGCGCAGGAAGGATGGGACTGTGCCAAAGCCACTCGCTCACCTCGCTTTCTCTAAAGCGGCCCATAACGTTTCGTCCAACTGATGCAGCACTTCAAATCGGCCATTTTTCCATACATCGGAGAGGCTTGTAAGCATTTGCATAAGCCGCTCCAAAACAGGCGCCGGGAGGAATCCGGCGTTTGCAAAGAACCGGATCGTCTTATCCATTTGCACGCATCCGTTCATCAGACCATAGTGCAGAGAGATCTGTTCCTGGGTGCTGCCATGATAATGCTCCGCAAACGGGAAATCCTTTGCGGCAATGCCTTGGCCGCACGCTTCCCGCCATGTCAGCGCTTGGTCCAGGACCGCCTCCATTGGCGCCACATGGACCGCCGGCGGCTCATGAAACGACGCCAAAAATCCATGGGACCGCCTCAGCCTGGCAAGTAGCGCATCCTCCTCGACCAAATCAAAGGAACCGCCCATCGGGTCGCAGACTATGACTTCGCCCCGCCCCGGGACCCTTTTGCACAGGAGAAAGGGCGGCGTTCCGCTATAAAATTTGCTCCGTACGCTCGTCCGCTGTCCCGGATAGGGAGCTTCTCCGACCAGCGTCCATATTGGAAAGGCATCCGGCGGAGTATCCTGAGAGCTTCGCACTTCCAACATGTCCGCGCAGCCCAGGTTTTCGGCCAGCGTCGGCAAATAGAACCGCCACTCCGCCGCCGGGCGAAACCAGTCCCTTACATTCCCGCTGCCGCTGAAAGCAAAACTGCGAAAGCTCAGGCAATCCAAGCTTGGCAAGGGATCCGCATTCACTCCGTTCGCCAAGAGCAAGGAGGAAAACGCATACTCAAATCCGTCCAGGCTCTTGCCGCAGTACTCCACTTTGTCCCCTCCGTGTAACTTCATTCCAAAACCGGACGTCCCTCCAGGCGTTCCCGGTAAGTCTCCCCTCCGTCCGGGGCGATCAGCACAATGGTCTCCCCCTCCGTCTTTTCCGCGAGCCGCAGAGCGGCGGCATAGGCCATTCCACTTGTGATCCCAACAAACAGCCCGTAGCTCTCATGCAGTTCCCGGGCGCGGCAGATGGACTCCCGGTCATCAATGGCAAAACTCTCGTCAACCTTCGCGCCGCTGCGTTTCAGATTAGGGGGCGGCCAAGCCAATCCAGCGCCCGCATTTAGGTAGGGCCTGCAAACCGTGCCAAAAATCGTGGACCCAAAGGGCTCCACGCCGCAGATTTGGATCTTCTCAGACTTGCTCTTCAAAAATTGGCTGACGCCGCAGATTGTTCCTCCGGAACCGATCGGGCAAACGCAGCAAGTAATGTTTCCCTGCGTTTGCGCCCAGATCTCAGGACCTGTCGTCATGCGATGCGCCGCAACTCCCGCCAGATTGTCATACTGGTTAACCCAATAGCAGCCGCCTCCGTCCATCAGCTCTTGCGCCCGTTGAATTCGGGCGCGCCGAAAGTCTGTTCCGCCGGATCCGTGAACGATCTCATATGCGATGTGATGCTCTTGCAATTTTTCCAGCTTCCCTTTTTCCGTCGACTGGTCGACCAGGCATAAGAACTCCCGGTTCTCCAGCCGGCAGAAGTATCCAAGGGCCAGGCCCAGGTTTCCTGAGGTTGACTCCACGATCGTCCTGCCCTCCGCCTCCGCCGGGAGGTCCCGGACCATCCAATAGCCGCTCCTGGCCTTAATGCTCCCGAGAAAATTCATTTTCTCAAGCTTCACAAAAAGCCTGTTCCCATGGACAGCATTTAATTCGATCAACGGCGTATTTCCGATTCCGTAAGCGCTCATATCCTGAAGCATAGCACACCTCTCAGCAAACAATTCGGATCGCGGAACAATGCCTGCATGTATGCGTAAGATCCTCTTGGTCGAGACGCCTCAAAGCGCTCTTCAGATCCATTTCCTTGATATTAAATAGGCAGTGGCTTCTGTCATTGTCCCAAGGGCAAATATACACGCCGCCATCCGCATGGATGCTAATGCTGTTTTCAGGCACGATCAGCTGTACGTTAAACCCGCTTCGGCCCAGCGCCTCCTGATGCGCATAAATCTCTGATATTCTTTCCCTGGGAAACATAAATTTCACGCTCCCATTCAAAAATGCGCCATGTGTTTCCAGTGCGATGAGAAGCTCCCCGATTGATTTCCCCAGGGCGAGCTGGCTGCCGCTGGACAATCCCCGGCCCACTTGCTGAAACTCATATACCTGAAGTGTCCTGCACCCCTGCTTCATCAACCCCGGAATGGTTTCTTCAACAAAACGGTCATAATTGGCGCCGCTCAATGTGACTCGGAATACAACTGGGACTCCCTGTTGTTGGTAGTAAGCCGCAGTGTCAAGGACTGGGGCGAGTCCGATTCCCCGAACGGTTCGCTGCTGGTTATCCGTATGCCCCTCAACGGATATCCGCAGCGCACCTATCCGTGTCAGCATAGAGAGTGCCCTTGGGCTCTCAAGCTGAATCGTCCCATTGGTTGTAATGGTGATCCGCTGAAGGATGTTGTCAGGAAATGTATCCATGCGCTCCAGCAACTCCGGGCACAAAAAAATTTCGCCGCCTTCCAGATGGAATTCTACATCGTACGCCGCGCAGAACGCCGTGATGATCCCCATTACCAACTGCTGGGGTAGCGCTTCCTGATTCCTACCGCCGCTGTTGTTATAGCAGTGCCCACAGCGGAGATTGCATGAGTAGTTGGTATGAAGATGCACTTCAAGTTGTGGCTGCACGCTAATTTACCTCACTTTCGGGCAAAAGTCTCTTTTGGATCAAGCCATATCCTCTGTCCAAGCGGCTGTAGAGTGAATCCGCCTGCCTGATCCTCGCGTCCTCCGGCAGGCAGGTACAACGGAGACTCCGCATTTTTGTAAGAACAATTTCCCGCTCCAGCGAAGATTCCACATGATTGTACTTCTGGAGCAGCTTTGGCAGCTCCACTTGACACCTTGAGCAGAAATGGGGCGGAACCGTTCCCTCTTCCCGGTGCTCCCCATACCAAGCTACGTCGATCCTCGGCAACTCACTTGCGGTGAACTGTGCCAGCACGTCTACAATCATATCCCCACAAACCACATCATACTGTTGATGCTGGCATAGAAAGTACAGCAATGTATATGCCTTGATATTAACTGGAAACAAGGTAATATAGTCAACTCCCTGCTGGAGTAGCTCTTGAATGGTCCTCACGGCGTCCTCAACCTGCTCTTGCCTTGACAGAAACGGTGCTCCCAGCAAGACATTTGCGATACAGAACGCACCATATTGATGAACCATTTCCACGATCTCGGGAACGCTCTTTTGGGGAGGCCTCTTATTCAGGCAATAAAAAAGCGTATCTGCGGATGAGGATTCGATTCCAAACTCAAACAGGACTTCCTGTTTCTGAAAGTGCTCACAAACTCTCCCAACGGTCTCCTGATCCAAAGTATCCGCGTGAGTCTCAAATATGATTTTTTTGTAGGGATACCTAGCGATCCAAGCAAAAAGCTTGTCCTGTTCCTCTCGAGAAAGCTCCAACGGGTCCAAACAGCTCCCGCAGGTGTTGAGCAACAAGGTATGACAATCCACAGGGAGTTGATCTTGGACAATCAGTTCATCTATGATACCCGGGCAATGCTTTCCGTTCCAATAGTTGCAGACCGTACAGCTCCCAGCTTTGCTGTGACGGCAGGCCTCTGTCTGAATCCACAGCTGTACATAGTCGGCAGTTCTGAACAGTCCAAAGGCATTTTCGGGCGGCAACACGGCGCGATGACTACGCAGAGTCCGCATAGCCCGACCGAGTAAGTGATTGTTCGGCCCTCTTCCTGACAAAAGCTTATATTTCTCGTTCAGCTGCTGTTTCTCTCGAATAGAAAGCTTAAGCATAAATCTTCATATACCATCCGTCATAATTTTACAAAATCTACATATGTTTATTTTTTATATCGGCAATTTTTTGCAAATCATAATACAAACAGTTACTACATTTTATAGAAATATTCACAATGCTACGTAGAAGTCTTTGAGTAACAGTTTGATGGTACATCTTTTTTGTCAACACAAGACATTGTAGACAAAAACTGCGTTTAACGATAGTTATACGTATGTTTTGTCCTTTCTTGGCAAAATTGCACTAAAATCAAGTCTTAAAATTGGCTACAATTACACATCACGGGTGTCACTAAGCAGATTTAAGGAGATTGAATCTCTCTTAAACCTGCTTTTGTTTATGCTTCAGAAAGTGAGGTTACTATGAAACTTCCATATGGCTATGTTTTAGATGGCGAACGGATTGTCATCCATGAGGAAAGGGCAGATACTGTCCGAAGCATATTCGAGTATTATCTTGCCGGAGCAAATTTAGGAAAGATTGTTGATATGCTCTTTGCAAAAGGCATCCTCTCCCCGACAGGGAATCCAAAATGGACCAGGGCAGCTGTGGATAAGCTTCTGGCCAATAAGAAATATATCCCAATTGTTGGCGTAAACGGGTATATGGATGCTCAGTTCGAAAAGGAGCGCCGGTGTAATGTGGATTATGACAAAGCCGGACATCCGAGAAGATCGACCAGATATCAGTCCCCCTCCATAGAAATGGAATAAAGCTGTACAAATCCTGTCCTTTCTGATATACTTGTAAAAAAAAGGGAGAATGGGATCATGACAGAGAAAGAAGTCGGTGAACTCTACACACGCTTGGCTTTTCAATACGAGTCCTCGATTGATTCACTCTTAGAGAGACAAATCATAGATACGGACCTTGCTACTACATCGAGAGAGAAGTTTTATGATTCATTGAATGAAGAAAAGCTACGAACATCTAAAAAAATTAGGGACTACCGTGAAACTATGCGCCTATATATGGAGTTGATGACCTGCAAGGATATGGTGTCCTTGACCGAGTTGGCAAAGCAGTATTCTGGAGAATCTCCTGGATATGTGATTCAAAGCTGGATGCGTAGCCGCAACACATTGGAATTTCTCCGCCAATGGGAAAATGACATAAATGAGGAATTTGATGATAGGGCCTGCGATGAGTTAATCCGGCAAGGGCATACAACATCGCTTACCATTACGCCGTCTTTGTGGATCCGAAGGACTCATGCTGTCGGAATGTATGTAAAACAGGGCAAAGGTGGAGGCGTAAGTGCTTATCCTGAAATTGCTGCGGACTTCCATTTATGGTTAGATCCGAAAGTGCGGTTGGCGATTGTTAGAAAGCAAATGTAGTCTCATCAAAGTGAGTATCGTTTGTTACAAATAATTAAAGGCCCACCATATGAGCAAGCAATAAGGAATGGTAAAGTCATGTTGCTATTTGGTCTTTTGTATGATATTTGAGCTAATCACACCCAAGAATGGCGGCGAGAGGAGGCATGATAATGGGTCATAGAGAAGATGTCGACCTCGACTATGTGGTGGTGAAAGGGAAGGTTCGCAAACGGGATAAAGACGGCAACGACATCTCTGCAGATAAACTGGGATCTGGTGGTCGTCGCAGAGAGGATGGTACCCTTTCGGCACAAGTGTATGACTTGGTGGAATTGACCGAAGACACAGAGAACGAAGGGGCGGACGATTTAGCGGATCAACTTCGGCAATACGCCTTAGCGGAGCATCAGCGGAAAGCAGACCGATTTGATGACTACTTAGCTGTAATGAAATTCGTTGCCGAGGGACTTGGCCTTGTGGCTGATTTCTTAGAAGAACACCCAGATGTAGTTTTCAAAATCAAGGATGGCGTTGCTATTTTCGGGAGAAATGTGGCTGGGCAATTCCGAACCATCAAAACTAAACTCGTTCCCAAGAAAAGCAAGAAGAAAGACAAATCGCAGGCAAAGCCAACTCTGCATACGCCCATGGTTCGGCCCATGAAATCCTCACAGGAGCAGAGGACGACCATGACCGTTGAAGAAGTTCAGAATAGTGTGTTGAGTATGCTTGGCCATTACATCGAGATGAAGAAAATTTACCAGCAGCTCTCCAATGCCAATGTCGTAGACCCACAGAATCTGGGCTTCGATACGGTAATTGCTCAACTTGAGGGAATCGCCCAACAATATCCCGCACTTATGGACAAGACCACCGAAGCCAGCTTTTTGAGTTTGAACTTGGATGATTTAGAGCGTACACGGGTTAAAGAGGCTCTTCGAAGTGGATTACAAAAGAAGCTGAAGGATGGAATTGAATAGCTTTACTCTATCCGAATAAATTGTTGCCCGGATAAATGGCCCTGCTCAAGTTATAAAACAATATTATTATCTGCCTGTTAAGGGAGCAAAGAATAGTGATGAATGGTTCAACGATATTTATTGCTGGAGTTTATGGCACGGGCAAAAGCACAATATGTTCAGCTCTGGCCGAAAGGCTTCACATCCCAGCATTTTCTGCCGGTGATTTGATTAGTGTGATAAACGGTGAGCAGTATGGTACAAACAAAGCAGTTGCCGACAAGGATAATAACCAAGTTTTGTTAGCTATGCGTGTACAGGAACTTAATAGCAAAAATAGGAAAATTATCCTTGCCGGTCATTTTTGCATTTTTAACGCGTGTGATGATGTTGAAGTTCTCCCTGAATCGGTCTACCCCGCTCTAAATATTACAGAAATTGTTTTATTAGAAGCTGATGTTCAAGATATTATTTCAAATTTGCGCCACCGTGATGGAAAGGATTATTCAGAAAAGAGTGTCACTGCCTTGAGTGAAAAAGAGCGGGAACAAAGTGAGCGGATTTCCAAACAGTTAAAATGTCCGCTTTATATTTATAAAATGACATTTACTGATAGAGATTTGAATTATGTTGCTTCTTTGCTTTGCAGAGGAGGGTGAGCTATGAGAGTTCTTCTGGATACCAATATCATTATCTACCGTGAGAATAAGAAAATGACCAATTATAGTATTGGCCATTTATTTCGCTGGCTTGACAAACTAAAGTATGACAAGCTCATACATCCACTGACAAAAAAAGAGATTGCTCAGTATCAGTACGCTGATCCAGCTGAAGCGATGACCCTCAAACTTGATGCGTATCAGGAACTAAAAACACAGGCTCCGATGGCCGCACAAGTTGCAACTCTTGCCGCTACAACAGATAAAAATGAAAATGATAGAGTTGATACATCTTTACTCAATGAAGTGTATCAGGGACGCGTTGATCTCCTTATTACAGAAGACAAGCGACTCCGGCGAAAAGCAGAATTATTAGGACTTGGACATAAGGTCCTTTCTATAAATGCATTTCTTACAATCGTCACAAGCGAAAACCCTGATCTTATTGAATATAAAGCTCTTGCGGTGCAGAAAGTTCCAATGGGAACGCTCAACGTGAATAATGAGTTTTTTGATAGTTTGCGGAATGCTTACGCTGGCTTCGATGCATGGTTTAGTAGGAAATGCGATGAGGATGTGTATATCTGCCGTGATGATACGGGCCAATTGCTTGGATTCCTATATTTAAAAGTAGAAAACACAGAGGAAAATTATTCTGATATCTCTCCCTGTTTTCAGCCGAAGAAGCGGTTGAAGATTGGCACATTTAAAGTTGTAGCAACCGGCTTTCGACTTGGGGAGCGATTTATAAAGATAATTTTGGACAATGCGATTGAACAAAATGTAGACGAAGTATATGTAACTCTGTTTGAAAACCGACCAGAACTTGAAACACTTGCAATGTTGCTTTCTCGATGGGGATTTGAAAATCACGGAACAAAAATAAGCACAGGTGAAACGGTGTTAACTAAGCAGATGAGGCAATATTTCCCTGAACTATCTCCTCGTCAGAACTTTCCAAATCTTATTTATGGAGTGCAAAAGTTTATATTGCCGATTCTCCCGCAATATCACACATCTCTGCTGCCAGATTCGATTCTGCGAAATGAGAACGAAAACGATTTTTTAGCAAAAACTCCATATCGCTATGCATTGCAAAAGGTATATATATCATTTTCGTCAGAAAGGAATATCCGCCCCGGAGACATTGTTGTATTTTACAGAACCGGAGTACCAGGCAATGCTGGGTACACTGCGGTTTTGACCTCTATTGCCATTGTTGAAGAAGCTATAAGCGGTTTTGCTTCAAAGGAAGAATATATGGGCCACGTTCAGAATCGCAGCGTTTTTACAAATGATGAATTAGAAAACTTTTGGCATCAGCACCATGGTAACCAAATTGTTCTGAAGTTTGTTTTTGTGAAAAGTTTTGTGAAGCGCCCTATTTTGAAATTTCTTTGGGACACAGATATAATTGCGTTTCCGAAAGGACCGAGACCGTTTACACGCATAACAGATGGGCAGTTTAACATGATACTGAGAGAGGCTCAAACAGATTTGAGCCGTTACTGGAGGTAAACACTTGAGGTCAATACTGTTATCAGTTAATCCGGAATACGTGGATAAAATCTTTGCTGGCTCAAAAAAATATGAATACCGAAAGCGGTTAGCTATCAAAACAGTTGATAAAATTCTAATATATTCGACAGCGCCAATAATGAAAGTCGTTGGAGAGGTTCAAGTTATAGAAACGATATCAGCTTCACCTACCGCTTTATGGGAATGTACTAAGAAATTTGCAGGTATATCCCGCGAGAAATATCGGAAATATTTCAAAGGTTGCAAAGTCGCATATGCTTATCAATTAGGACAAGTTATACGATATGACCCGCCAAAAGAGTTGGGTGAATTTAATGTTAATCTACCTCCACAATCGTTTATTTATCTTTCATCAGAAGGAGCTGATTGAATAGTCTATCTATTGTGAACCAATACTTATATCTGACAGATTAAGTGAGGCCGTTTCAAGATTAAATCCTTTGCGGTACAAGGTTTCCTTGGCGCATCTTTTTTGTCAATGAAACACAGTAAAAAAGCCTTGTGCCGCAATAGGCGCAAGGCTTTTGCTATGCTCTTTTTCGGTTGTTTTCCCTTACGTTTTCCCTTTACAGATTGGAAATACCTTTTATGTACCGCTCCATGCGGTCGGCGCTGGCCTGTTTCATCTCTTCTGTGACGTACCCATACACGTCCAAAGTAAAGGCGGCGGCATGGTGGCCCAGATTGCCCTGGACGGTCTTGATATCGTCCCCGGCCCGGAGGGAAGCGACTGCGAAGCTGTGCCTGAGATCGTGCAGACGTGCGTCAGGCATACCGATGGAGGCCACGATCTTTTTGTAGTTGTGGTAAAGGGTGCTGGGGGCTAGGTGGTTACCCTGTGCGTCCGTGAATACATACCCGCCGTCATGCCAGAGAGGACCAGCCCTCAGCCTGTCCCCGGCCTGCTGCGCCCTGTGCTTCTTCAACAACTCCACCACGGAGGCGGCGGCGGTGATGGTGCGCCGCTTGTCGTTTTTGGTTGGGGCAAGGATATATTCTCCGGGGCGACCGGGGACGTTCTGGAGCTGCCTGTCAATGTGGATCGTCCCCCGCTCCAGGTCAACGGCCTCCCAGGTCAGGCCGCAAGCCTCCGCCCTACGCAGTCCGGTAAAGAGCATGGTCAAATAGATGGGCTCGAACCGGTGTCCCTGAACAGCGTTCATAAATGCTCCGATGGCCTCCCCATCCAACGGCTTGATCTCCCTGCGCTGTGACCGGGGCAGTTCAGTGGAATCCGCCGGATTAAAGCGGAGATATCCAACCTTCACCGCCGTCTGGAGTGCCTTGTGGAGGATACCGTGAATACACTTGACCGTCTTGGGAGCAAGACCAGGTTTATCGCCGTGAGGCCTGCCCAGGTCATTGATAAAGCCCTGCACCATGTGAACGTCCAGAACCTCCAGCTTGACAGCGCCCAGGGCTGGCTTGATATGGACCCGGACGTTTTTGTTATAGGTCTGGACTGTCAGCGGCTTCACACTGCCCAGGTAGTCCCGCTGCCAGATATCCAGCCACTGGCCCACGGTCATCTTTGACGGCTCCTGATAGGTACCCTCATTGATTGCCACGGTCACTGCCTGCATTTTCTCTCGGACTTCCTTCTGCGTTTTGCCGGTGAAGGAGCGTTGAATCTGTTCCCCTGTTCCAGGATCACGGCCAACAGTGACACGGGCCTCCCAATAGGTGTACTCCTGCCCCTTGCGGGTGACGGTCTTTTTCCTGATCGTCCCGCTCCCCTGAGCATTTCGTGTTGATTTTCTTGCCATTGATTTTCTCCTGTTTTTGATATGATGGAGGAGCAACAGGCCCGCAAAGTTTGTTGCCCCTATGGGCCGTCCCCGGTGTGTCAGCACTGGGGGCGGCTTTTTTATTT
>OFGP01000742.1_pt1 | contig 30040 bp, 32 predicted proteins | sample 1521781 | NCBI WGS metagenome assembly OFGP01 (sample SAMEA3504113, study PRJEB24116) | mouse gut metagenome | biome: mouse gut; feature: mouse-associated habitat; material: faeces | place: Denmark | collected 2011
ACTAACCCACTAAAACTGCATATTTAAAGGCTACCTATGAAAACTTGACAGATACCCATCTTTTCATCCCCTTGTTGTAGTAAAAAACATTTGATATAATTAATTTGTCGGGTAGCTTCCGACTACTAAACATTATTGATTTGAAGTACAGAGTTAAAATCAAACAAGTGCTTCGGCATAAGTTTCTACTTTTGAGTCAGTTATCTGACCAATACATAAAAGGGAATTAAATCGTTCACATGAGCGATTTAATTCCCTTTCTCTCTTTAAACTATTTTAACGATGAAATAGTATTTAGATAAACTTTTCTCTCAAATAAGCCGGTTGGTGACTGGTAAATCAGATATGCATTAGGTGATAAGGTAATTCCATTAGAAGTTTGTATCATTCCAAATGGTGTATTTATCCCTAATACTTTCAAATTTCCCATACCTGCATTATCATGCAAACCAATTAAAATATTTTGTAATATTTCTCTCTTTCCAACTGTAATCTTTTTATTATTCTTGAATTTACTATCAATAGGTAATCTAATGAATTTTTCCCTACCTTCATTTAATCGTTGACGGAACTTATTTTTATCGTAGAGACTAAAATACTTATTAACTTTATCGAGTATATCATCATAAACTTTAATCAAGCGGTTATTTTTTATCTCGCTTGTAACACTATTACTTTCAATAAAATTCTTAGATAAAGTTACTAATGATTCTGAATCTAGCACTAACTGACGTGCATTATATTGATAAGTAGAACTACCCAACGTAAATTTCTGGTCACCATCAACTATTAACTGACGATACATAACTTCAGGGATAATCACATCAAATTCTTGTGGTACAAGAACCCTTTGACCAGTCTTTCGATCCTTCTTTGTCTTAGCAATTTGTGGCTCAATGACTGCCTTTAATTCTGCAAGGTACTTTTCATTACTCTTTTTCTTTGCTTGATTTAATTTGTTAACTGCTCTTACTGGGATTCCAACGATACGGTAAGTTTCACCTTTTTTATTTCGTAACCTAATGATAGACATATACGCTGCTTTACTTCCACTATATCCACCATAAATTGCTGTAGTTTTATTTTGCTTCAGCGGGATTAATTTCTTACCTGAATTAGCTGGGTAAATTGTCTGATCAAACAGTGCACCACTTCGCGTATATACTTCTTGTGAAACTAACATGTACTTAAAATTATAAACACGGTTCAATTTGGCAACTAATTCATCACGATCACCAATAATTTCACCAGTTTCCTTGTTTATAATCTTAGTTGGTTTCTTTATTTTTACATTTTTACCTTCGGACTCAAGATCATACAAAAAATTAAAGTGGTTAGTTTTCATCCCAATCCGAGTACTTTGTTTATCAAATTTTTTAAACTGGCCATAAACAAAATATGGCTGCAATTTAGGATAACGATTATATAGGTATTGCCCTACAAATGCACTTAAATACGCATCAACAGCATGATGATAGTCATTAACATCCCGATTCTTAATTAGGTTAAATGATTCACGCATTTGATGAGTTAAACTTGCTTTAACTTCAATAATCTTAGAATCAGGATAACGGCTTGCTAAAATATTTGCAGCTAATTTTATAACTTGGCGTGTTTCAACTAACTGACGGTTCACAAAACCAACTGCTTTAAACTTATCGATACTTTCAGGATTAGTTTGCAAGTTATTAAGTTTACGTTTACTAATCAAGCCATGCTTTTGTAATTTGTTCCAAAATGGTTTCATCTTTCCAAATTTCAAAGCCGGAACAGTGTCAGATTTAGCGTTATTATCCTGTCGTCTTACAAGAACCCGGTTATCTAATGAATCATCCTTAAGAAACGCCTGGGGAAGGATATGGTCAATGTCATACATAGTCGAAATTTCATCAATATTGATTGGCTTACCTGTATACATATCACGACCAAGCTGGGTAAAGTATAAATATAACCGATCTGATAAATCTGAAACGCTACCTAACTCTTTAATTAACTGATCATCTTTCAGTAATTCTTTAGCGGTAGTTTCATAAATTTTTTGGATTTGTGTTTTCCTTGACTTTACACGATCTGACCGTTCATCTGAGCGAGCAAACTCTAACGAAATAAACTTCGGTGCTTTTTCAGCTGCCTTAACAATATCATCGACAACTTTAATTACCTGACGAATTGCCTTTTTGTTTTGCGGTGAAGTATAGGCCGCATCAAGAACATCTTCATAGTTATCCTCAGTTAATTTATCTTGATTTTCATTAGTAATCTGTTCAGCAAACTCTGGACGACTTTGAATCTCCATAAATGTTCGCTGTGAATTCCAAAGCAAATCAATAATTGATCTTCCATTCTTATCTTTTAGTTCAACTAGTAATTTCTTTGATAATCGTCCCCAGCCTTGATAGCGATGGCTTACTAACTCATTTTTTTGTTTTTCAGTTAACCATTCGATTTCTTGTAACTTAACCTTATAGATCCGTGAATCTTCAAAAACAGTTGACCATTCAATAATCTTTTCTAAATCATCCTGCTTACTAATATCATCAACAATTTCACTTCCTAGTATTTTTTGTAAATCAATATATGAGCTTAATTGTGAATTAAATTTTTCAGGATCAGATAAGCCAGTAATTTGTGGTCGCTCAGGCATTTGAAGATTAGACTGTAAATAATTTATTAGTCTCTTTTTAGTAACTGTTTTATGCTGCTTAAATAAGTCATTGTAAATATTCTGCTTAACTGGAACATCTAACTTATGTCCATTTACTCTAATCATATTTAGCTCATTCAATACCTTAAAACGTTCGTAAATAAGGCTATGGGCAGGTAATACATCTTCGCCGATTAAATACGTATCTTTAGTAGTCATCCGCTTAATAAAGTTATTTGCAGACGAAATTCTATCTACTTTTTATCAAAATTCCATGGCGTGATTCGACCATTTTCTTTACGAACCATCCACGCAAATGAAGCGTTTTTATTTCCTTGTTCTGTTTGAGGGGTTGTTTTAGGGTCAATTAACGGTCCAACATAATACGGTACCCGGAAAGCAATCAATTCATCTAGCTTATACTTTGCATCTTTATGCTCCTTAACTGGATTTAATTCTGCTAACCATGGATAATATTGAGATTGGTTTACAATAATTTGATCAAGTTCCTTTTGGTGAAGTTGATATGGAATAACTCCATTTTGATTGGTCCGTTGCTTGGGCATAAACTTCTCTTCACTAATTAAACCAAGAATTTTTTGAGCTGTTTCGGACTTATCAAGATTCTTCTTTACTGCCTTATAAAATTCTTCTTGAGAAATATGTCCGGTTTTCTTTGAAGAATTTCCAACATATTCGGCATAAACTTCAGCAATCTCTTTCCGATTTTTTATAGGAAGGGTCTTTACATATTTCTTTAATAAATCAAGGTGTTCCTTATGAGTATCATACTTATCAATCATTGCTTCGGAAAGACTCATTCCACTTGGAACAATTCCATTTAAAGTCAATCGTGAGTACAAACTTAAAATAATATTCAAAATTGATTCTTGACTTTCATCAAGTTCGGAAATTAAGTTGGGTAACTTATCATCAATGTCGGCGCTACTAAAGTTTAGTTTCCATTTGCTTTTATCCTCTGCTTCAATTTTCAAAATTTCATTTAGTGAAAAATTATAGCCAAGAATTGCTTTACTTATCTGAGTAGCAATTTGCTTATTTATTTTATCCAGTTCCTTATTATTTTGAGACGTAAGTAAAAGTTTAGCAACTTGCTTTTGCTTATCAAACTTCTTAATACTATGATCCAGTAAAATATCACTTATTTCTTTTACATTTTGTAAATTAATTTCAAAAATATTATTAGGATCTTCATTTAAGTAAAGACTATTCAGCTCATTGAAATCACCTGCAAAATCAATCTTACTCGTATCAAAATGTGCTACAGGTGTGGAATTCAAGAAATTTCCCCGGTACTTGATCATATGGTGAATTGCTAAGAAGATAGCCCGAAGATCAAATTTTTTATTTTCAGTCATCAATGCATATCGCAAATGATAAATTGTCGGATATTCCTCATAAAATTTTTGATCTGTAATATCAGGAAAAAGTAATGATCCACTAAAATTTTTGTTATTATCTTTTGGTGAAAGATTTGATTCTTTCAAACGTGCAAAGAATGTGGGATCAACAGGCGTAATATATAGGTCAAAAAACTCTTCTAATAATGATAAGCGCCATTTACGCCGATTCAATCGACGACGGGTAGTGCGAAAGCCACGTCGGTCTGCCGCTGTTTGCCCTTCTTCAAATAGGTTAACCCCCACTACTGTTTTTCCTTTTAACTTAATTGGGTTATACTGTTCATCGATACCAGCAAAGCCGACCGAAGTTGCTCCAATATCAAGTCCAATATTATAGTCTTTCTTTATCATCCTTCTCCTCCTAGATAAGTCATTTATATCTAGCATAGCAGAATTTTTAACTTAAATCATTAGTATCTATCACATTTAAGAAACCGCTTACACAAAATGATGAATTTCTTAATTATTTTCCCTTGTTTATTTCCCATAAAATGATCATAATTAAGAGGACGATATTTATTGATGAGGAGATTTACATTATGAATAAAGTTTCTAAGGGCCTTGTACTTGCTCTTGCTGGTATTACTGTTGGAACTAGTACTGGACTTAGCACTACCTTTTTTCAATCAACCAGTGTTGCCTATGCTGCTGAGATGACAAAGGAAAAGAATGATTTAGCTAATCGTTATATTGCTGATTATTTAGGCAACTGTCAACAGTATGAGCAGAATGATAAAACATTCAAAGGCTTTTCTTCAATCAAGGATATTACCTATTCGCGGGACAACAAGATTAAAATTGACGTTAATGATGACATTTATCAATTGCCTAAAGCCCGTCGTTCACTTTTGATTCAAGATTTGCAAAATGGTGTGTATGGCACATTAGCAGACAACGACCTTAAGAAGTTATCTGAAAAAGATATTCAAAAGGGCTGCCCAACTACTGTTTACTTGAATGGAAAAGTAATTGGCCACACTGCCAAGAATGATAACCACCACATTATTTGGGATAAATAACAAAATAAGAGAAGTGGTAAACAACCTTCTCGACAAGGCGGTTGGCTAAGCTAGAACGATGATTAGCACGGCACGGGCTGATTAGCGTTCGTACTTAGACTCGAGCCTTGTGGTTGTTTAGCACGTTATCTTACTATTGTTCGTAAAAATAGTTAAGGCTGGGAGGAAACTAAGCTTTCTCCCAGCCTCTCTTATTTTCATTTAAAGATCGATTTCTAGAATAATTGGCGTATGATCGCGACGTTCTCCACTATCGATCATCCCCGCTTCTGTAATCTTATCAGCAAGCCGGTCACTGACTAACCAGTAATCAATTCTCCAGCCAGAGTTATTTTGTTTACTAGTAATCACCCGTTGTGCCCACCAGGAATAAACTCCCTTTTCGTCAGGGTGAAGGTGCCGGAAACTATCAGTAAAGCCAGCAGCTAATAGTTTTGAGAAATGTGTACGTTCTTCATCAGTAAAGCCAGCTGAATGATGGTTGGTTGCTGGATGAGCTAAATCAATCTCTTCATGAGCCACATTAAAATCACCACTAGCAATTACCGGTTTTTGCTGGTCAAGTTCATGCAGGTAGTCTCGGTAACAATCATCCCACGTTTGCCGCTCATCTAACCGCTTAAGCTCATTGCCGGAATTTGGTGTATATACTTCTGTAACATAAAAGTCCGGAAATTCAAGGGTAATGATTCTCCCCTCATCATCCATCGGTTCTGGCGCATTAATTTTAGGATAAGTTACTTTCGGCTCATATTGGGCTAAATAAAGGTACATGGTCCCAGCATACCCTTTCCGTGCTGGTTCAACGGAACTTCGCCATGCCACTTCATAATTGGGGAATAATTCTTGTAAAACCGTCAAATGTTTCTTAGTTGGCCCATTCTTTGACAGCTTGGTCTCTTGAATGGCGATGACATCTGGCTTCATCGCTGCAATCTTTTTTAATACTTCTCGCGTTTCCCCTGCCCGTACGGAAGTTCCAGTTAGTGCTGCATTAATTGAATCAATGTTCCACGAAATAAATTTCACAGCTATTTCTCCTTTTTATTTCTTGATTTAAGGTCGCTTTCTTTGATGAATACCCCATCGGCAGTTGTCTTACCCGTTCGCTTTGCAATTTCTTGATAAGCTGCGGTAAGCGCTTGTTGATGGTCAACGCCCACTAATTTACAAAAGATTAGCAGTGCAATCTGTAAGTCACCGATGCTGTCGATAAGCTTAGTCTGATTTTCCTTATTATACGCACTAGAAAGTTCGCCAAGCTCTTCTGCCATCTTCATAAATTCGACACGTGGATCCGCGTGGTCAATCCCGCGTTCATGCGCCCACTCATCAATTTTTTGAAACAGATCCTCGTAATTCATCACATGTCACCTCATCAAGTGATAATTCTAGTCTTAACTATAAAATAAAAGAACTAGCTACGCAATAAGAAAATTTCACGCAAGCCTTCTTAACAGTATTTATCAATCACCGCTGTTATAATTATTGCTAAGGGAAGGAAGTGAAAGAAATGGACTTAACCAATTATCGAATCGACCCTGCTAAGTTTGCTTTGGCTTGCGTGCAAAGTTCACCTGATCTTACCACTGAAGATAAATTAAGGGTTTACAAGGAAGCATACGAAGAAGCGCTTACTTTCTATCACCAAATTCAAACAGCTGTTATTAATAAAGGACGTTCAAAAGAAGATCGCAGCCTTAAGGAAATGGGAGACTTTTTCGATTTAAAGAACTAAATCAATCACCGAACTCACTGCCTATCAAAATCTCCCATCCCAATTGATGAAAATAGTTTTTAAAATTGTAGAGCCTTTAAAATTAATTTACATTGACTACTCACTGCAATCATGATTGTGGTGAGTTTTTTTTAAATAAAAAGGATGCCGATTAAGGCACCCCGTTTACCGGTACGGATTAAGTAACGAACTGAATCCATTTTGCACACCGGCATCTTTATCATTATGTTTTAATTATACCACAGTAATTCTATGATACAATAGTCAAGCACGCTGTTAGGTGTAACGAACCTACAAATATGTGCAAGTTGGGAGGTGTCCCAATTGCATTGGTGCATCTTTATCATTATCGTGCCGAACGGGCTCGTTAAGCAACTGTTACACTTTGTAAAGGTTGCAATCAAAAAGGCTCTCAAACGCCTAATTGAGAAATTACTTGGTTAGACTCCATTTAATTCCAAGAGGAGGTGGGCGAGATGTTATTTCAGCGGTAGCGTTTATTTGCTATCGCTGTTTTATTATACTTAAAAAGCCTGAGCAGCAATTGCAGTTCAAAGCTTTTCTCTACAAATAAATTTTAAAATAAAAAAAGAACCCTTGATACACAAGGATTCTACACTACTAGTTGTCGCGACGACGTTCAGCGATACGAGTAGCCTTACCAGTACGTTCACGGATTTGCTAAGCTGTTTCATCTGCTATTCATGAAGTATTCATAGACTATTCAACTAGTTAATTTAAATAGGTAGAAACTCATTAACTAGTCATGAAGTATTCATAAACTACTCACAAAAAAACTACCAACTACCTACCAGATAATTAACGGCATCTCTTAATGAGGTGTCGTTTTATTTTACGCGTTTATATTTATTTTCATTATAACTCCGATATAATTTTCGCGCTAATTCTATATTAAATTTAAAACAAATAAGGGTGCCTTAATCGGCACCCTGCTTACCGGTACGGTTTAAGTAATCAACTGAAACCAATTTGCACACCGGCATAGTAATATTGATATGTTTATTATAGCATAATCAATTTGTGATGCTTTGATAAAAATTGGTCAGCCTGTGGATAACTATTGTAATTTAAATAACTAATAAGTATACTTAAAGTATGCTAAGGCTTAACACCTTGCTATGTTCACTTTGAATGAATCAGAAAGTGAGGTGGTTCTATGCCGGAGTTATACTTTTTTAGTAAGGTATGCTTCGAGATTAAAAAGGAGCATACCATTGTTCAATCCTTTAAGTGGATTGGCAAAGATTGTAGAAGCAATGCACGGATTATCACAACTAGTCCAGCTTGCTTTAATTGGTCTCATTGGATTTGCAATTCTTTGTATGACTATCGTTGCAATCATTTGTCATTTAAACTAAAAAAGTCCTGTTGCAGCAGGACCAAGAACAAACACTAAACAAAGCATAGCAAGGTACGATGAATAGCCTTAGCTAATAAAGTACATCATAAATCGTGATGTGCTTTTTTGTTTACACTGTAAGTATATATTGAATTTTAGTTATTGTAAATAACTAAGCTATATAAAAGTTATATAAAAGCTATCTAAAAGCTATACAAAAAAGCCCTAGCGGTAATTGCACTTTAATATCTGCAACTACCGCTAGGGCTAAAATTTTATTCAAATTTTCCAAAAGGTTGGTTAGTCTTAGCATCACGAACTGCCATGTAGCCATAGCCATTTTCTCGTGGTTGACGAATCCAAACATAGCCAGCGTGACGACTAAAGGCATCATATTTAATAGTAGATCCTGCTGGTAAAGTAGTAATGATATCTGATGTAGTTCTAGCACCGTAGCGTAAGTTAACAGCTACATCAAGGGTGAACTTTCCATCTTCTTTAAACCATGTATCACCCAATTCATCAACAAATGATACTTCTTTTTCATCTTTGTGTTCTTCTACCGGTTGAATAGGAGAAGGTTCTGGAATAGAAATATTGTTATTAGGGTTAGCCATCTTTAACCAGCCTTCTTTAGTTGTATTAACCATATTCCGATCCATATCTGAACCAGTGAATTGATGAATGGTAAATACTTCCCAAGGGGCAATGTTAAACCCAGCACCTTGATAATCCCAATTAAGCGGTTGCGAATACTTGTAGTAAGCAACCCAAAGTGGACAATCATTTACACAGTTTGCAACTTGTCGAATTTCAGACTGAGATACATAAACCATGCACCACACGCCCGTTAACTCATGAACACGGTTAACAAATTGACGCACATAATTGTAATTACCCCAACTAGAGTTTTGATATCCTTCCCAGTCAACCGCTAGGACTGCTTCACCCACATAGTTTTTAATATTATTAATGAAGTAATCAGCTTCTGCAATTGGATTACCACCAGCACAATAGTGATATAAGCCTAGTAACTTTCCTGCTGCTTTCGCATTAGCATAATCAATATTACATGCTGGATTAACATACCCGGTCCCTTGCGTGGCTTTAACCATTGTAATATCAGTTTCTGGCAATGTCGCAAAACTACGAGGACTACCAGAAAATACATCAACCATTTTTAACATTTTACTTCTCCTCCTTGTTAATCATTGGTGTTAGTGGTGATTTTTCATAAGCTGATTGAACTACCGATTTAGCAAGTTCATTAGAAACAACGAATCCCTGATTTTTCATGAAGGTTTCTACATTCTTTGTCGCTTCTTTGAATTTATCTTCGCCTGTCATTGGTTGTCCCACCAAAGAATTTACTGCTGTCATAGCAACATTTTCTAAAAGAGTCCATACAGCTTTTGATTGTTCTGTAGCCGCATGTTCTGCTTTATTATCTAACCAAGGTTTTACATAACTCCAAGCAAAGATCACCATAGCAATCAATACGCCAGATGAAAATAGCCAATTAAATACATAATTAAGTGTTTTCACGTTCCCTTTCCTCCAACTTCTTTTTCAGTTCTTCATTTTCTTTTCTTAACTCATCATTAATTGATGGCTTTTTGTTCTGGTGCGTTGTTAAGTAAGCAACCACGATTGAGCCAACCGTACTTATCAACGCAATCAGGACCTGGTCATGCACACTATCAGCCCCTTTTTATTAGAATCTCCCCCAAAATCGACAAAACAATAAAAGAGGCAAAAAGCGATTGGAAACCAAAATGACCCATCATAAAATCTTGGTATAAAAAAGCACTTAAGAACATCAACCACACAAATGTTAGAAAGCCAGTCATAATCGGCTTATAAAACATGTGTTTGACATCCCAAAGTGCATATACCATTGCTAATGTTCCTGCCATTGCCAATAAGAAAATAAACGGCGGATCATCGAGAAACTCTAAAACATGTCCAGGTGGCGTAAATGTTCCTGCACTATGTTTTAGAATAAACAGGATTCCTAATCCGTATGTTTCCATCGCAAGCAAGAACCAAAAATAATTTTTTCGTAAATTCTTACCCACAAGTTCACCTCTTATTCCTTAGATGAAAAACTACTTGGACGCTGCTCAGGGTGTTCATCAAAGTAGCCAAGTTCATCTAACTTACTAACTGTTTCATCATAAAAAGGCTTGATAACTTTATCTAAAGTCCACAAGCCTTGCGTGATTAAATCTACATATAAATTAGCCATTCTGAATACCTCCCATTTGCATTGCTAACTGAGCAATTGCTAGTTGGTTTTCCTGTTTATTCTTTTGCATTTCAGTGATGATATATTCGTCTTTATCATAAGTAAGCAAATCAAACTCATATTGTTTTTCTTTGTTACCATTAATTTCTTCTTCAATCATCTTAATGTTTTCTGCTACATATACATGATATTTATCCAGCCACACATCTTTAGGTTTTGCAAAACTTTTTACTGCTTTACTCTTTTCCACACTCATCATCCCCTTATATATGCTTATAAACTAATCTACTTGAATACGCCATTGAACTATTACCGTTTACTATTTCGACACCAAAAGGATTTCCAGTACTAAGTAAAAATCCCAAGCCATCTTTTAGGCTGAAATCATAAGACGATCCAACCGGTGCTATAGATGTCCCTTTGTTCATTGCTGGATAAAATGCCCAATCATAATCGTCGGCATACATAAATCTTGAAATATATCCTTTAGGATCTGGAGTAAATCGACAAGTAATAGATCCATTTTTAACTATACGGACTTCACCATCTAGCATATTATATGCTAAGTCAACAAACACACTACCATTATGTAAACCATATTCTCCACGATATTTCATTAACTCATTTGTATTTAATGCTCGGGCATTAAATTTCCCGTATTCAATAATGTAAAGCAACATCATAAGTGCATAATCATTAAATCCTTCCATGTTCCAACTACTGTTTATTGCTCTTGTATTATTTAAATAGCCTCCAAGATTATTTATAGAAGCAGATATTGAATTTGTATTCCTAGATGCTAAAACACTGCTTTGTTGTCCATTGACATCCATTAAGCTTGAAGTATATGAAGACAAATAAATTTTATCTACTTCATCACCATTTACAATAAATGCTGGATGGACCTTAAATCCAATGTGTGGAGTAGAAGATACATAATAACGTGCTTTATCTAATAAAACAGTGTCATTGTCAACATTAGTAGTCTTTATTGGGACAACTCGATAATAGAATTTGGGCTGTTCTACCATAACTGCATATTCGTTATCAGTGCTATAAGTTCCACTATTTACAGTAACCGGCTTTGCTAACTTACCACTTTCTGAGAAGTTCGGATCTCCCTCATATGCCACAACATTTCCTGTTTTGTAGTCGATCATGCAACGTTTTCGCTTCCAGGGGCCAATATTATCAAAATCTTTACCAGCTGTTAGATTACTAGCACCAGCTAATCGAGTAAATTGATTATTTTCAAAATCTGCTTCAAGGCCGTATACATCTCCATTATTGTATCCAACAATAGTTTGCACATCGTTCAATTGTTGCCGTAATTCATCAACTTCATATGAGCTTGCATAACCTACACCTTGAAGCAAGTTAACTTGATCAGCATTACCAACAGTTACTGTAATTTTAAACATAGCCCCAGAAGTAGTCTTCCCATTGTATGGTGGCATATAACCAGGCTGATCAGCGTAAGTATAGGCATACAAAATTTCATTACCACCATTGTCCTCAGCACATAATCCTAAGGTTTTCATATAATACCCCTTAGTTAGCTGTGTATTATCAACACTAGCAATAACTTCTACTGATGGATTAGACATACCAGCCAAACTTTCAACAGTGTGAACTTGTAGTTCTGGTGTTTCTTGGTTAATAGTTGCAAAATAGTTAAGCTTAATACCCTCATCAGCAGAATTTTCTCCACTTGTAGCCTTATCATTAATGATAGCAACATCATCTTCTGAAATAATTAACCGTGTAAAGGATAATGTTTTCTTTCCAGCGATAATATCAGACATTAATTTTTGACCATCCCGAGTAATTATCACACGTTTAAAATCTGCCATTTATTTTCCCTCTTTCTTTTCTTCTGTTATTACGTACATCTCAACCGAAATATTAGTTGTCCCAAGTTCTGCTTTCCCACTTGTTTTAATTGAAGTATTATATTGATCTGTCAAGTCTACAGTCTCGGTGCTAAAAACTGTAGTTCCTAAATCAAACCTACCTGATGCTTTACGGTTATAGTCCTTACTATCATCAAACTCATAAACTTCAATGCTTGCCATTGTCGTGCCAAGCTCAAAGTGTCCAACAGCTGTAGCGGTAAATTGTAAATCCTGTAGCCTTACTCCAGCAGCGATTATTGATTCAATTTGATGAATCATAAACTCCTGTTCATATTCAGACCTTGCAAATCTCATAGGAACACTATTGAGCCGTATTGCTAAAGGTTCTCGTTCTCCATTCGGTAATAAAACAGGTCGTAACCTAACATCTTTTACGCTTATCCCTAATGCATTCTGCATTGTTCGCAAGACACCATTAACTGTAGTATCACCTTTACGATTAGCAATTTTCGACTTAATCATCATCCGGTAGAAATTATCATCAACTGGGCCACGTTTTACACCGTATTTATCCCCTAAATTATCAAGAAGTTTTCCCTTAGCATTTTCAACATTTCGATAAAACTCAATATTATCAAGTGTTTCATTAATTTCATCTAATCGACTGGTATATAACTTAGCTAATTTCCAATTATTGCTATCTTTGTTTTTAACTAAAGAACTAGGAATCAGCTTTAAGAACTTTTTTAAGAAGCTCATGAAATCATCACCTTTTCAGCAGTAACTTGGGCTGTTTCAACATTAGTTAATGTAATATCTTGAGCAGCTAAACTATCCTTTGATGTTCCAATCTTGATATCAGCTACTTGTATACCAGGAACTTGATCATAGATAAGTCTATAGAGATAGGAATAATATACTGTGTTTCCCATCCCAACCTCATTAATGTATTTCATAACAATCTTCTTAACCTGTTCATCCCCATCTAATGGATATTCATTAGTTTTAGTTAATTTAATTGAAACATATACATCTTGAGTAGTTGGATAATCAAAGCAGATTGTATGCTTTCCGCCTGCAATATCAGTAACATCTATTTTCTGTTGTCCAACAGTTGAAACACCAGCACTAACAGAGTTAAAAATTGCTTCTGCAACGTCATTTTTATAACCACCATTAACATAAATATGAATAGATTTAGCTGGTGTATTGGTTGTAGTATCATCTACCATTGTGTCATTAGCGATTATTCGTACAGCCGTTACTCCTGTGACCTTTTCAATTGCAGTAATAATACCGTTATAGGGAGATGAAGGAGCTACTGTTCGATTAGAAAGATTAATACGATCTCGAAAGTTAATATCTGTTTCCTGATCAGCACCGCCAGAAATTTCCTCAACAGTTACATATCGAATATTTTCATTGGAGTTAACCATAATTGCCGAAGTTTTATTGGCTTTATTATAGTTAGCTCCTGTTTTATTAGCATACAGATAGTGTGAAGTGCCACTCCCTAGATTAGGAATGTTTCCGTTACTATCCGCCGGTAACTGAATATAAGCTCTGTCATCGGTTGTTAAACCCGATTCACCCGTATCTGTAAGCGTGGTTTCCTCAGAAGTCACATACTCTAAACCATCAGGCGTTCTTACTAACGTTCCAGCTGGGACAGTATAGCCAATCTTCCCATAAAAAGTTACACTTCCCATCGCAACTTGTGCTGGTAAACGTGTCAAACCAACGTTAGCTCCTAATTGGTCTAATGTAGTACCTGTAGCCGAATCAACAAACTGGGAATTATAGATCACTTCTGCAAGTTGGTAAAGCTTATCCATAAAGTAAGAATGGATACGAATTAAAATTCCGCCTACTGAATGAGCGTTTGTCTGAGCATTCTCTCCAAACAGTTGTACCCATTTTGCTGATTCCTGTTGCACAATTTCATCGTATGTAGGTCTTACAAAACCTTTTTCATCAAGCATAATCCACCTCCATTTCCGCCTTTGTTTCTCCAACGTTTCCGGTTAGCTTGAGAGTGATTGATCTATCATGATCATTAACAATAGCCTTAACATTGATATTTTTTAAACGATCTTCTTGTTGCAGTGCTTCATAAACATCACTTGCTGCTATTTCAACATCACTTTTCTTCCCAAGTAAATTTGCTCTCCTAAGCCCCATTTCAGGCGCAAAAGAAAACTCTCCTTTACGAGTTCCAAGGATTATTTCTGCTGATTGGATTACCTCTTGATTATCGTTAACATAATCAAATTGAATATCCCCATCATCTAGCTTAATGTCCTGCAAACCACATCACCTCACAAATTACTGCATCGTTCACATCGTGCATTCGTTTGTTAGCAAGCGAAAACTCTCTATTATCAGCTTTACTCCAATTCTCCATTGAGCGATCAAGGAATAACACTAATACAACAGCACCTTCACTAATGTAGCTTTGAGCGATTAGTCCAACAGGAACATTAATAAGAGGTGCACGTTTCTTTCCACTAGCATTCAGTGCTAATGGTTGTACATCAGCTCTACTACGATCACTGTTTAATTTATAAACTCTAGCAAGTTGAGCCACATGAAGATTAGCATTAATGTTATTTTGTAGAATTTTTAAGAATTTAATATCTTGGTCTCGTTTTCTTACCATGAATTACTGTGTCACCGCCTCAAATTCTGTTCTTGCTTCTTCACCGTCAAAACTATGTTCGCCGTTGATAACCATAACTCCCACATTAGCGTATTTGTTATGAAGCTTAACCCAAGCAAATGTTGTTAAGTGATAGTTAAGAATAGAAGTTGCTGAGTAACTCCAAGCACCTAAACCATCGTCATCATCTTCATAATCCGCCCAGTCATCATCACGGCTTTCTCGTGTTGGTCCTTCAACCAGACCTGTTGCTGGGCTTAAATCAAACTGATCAGCACCATTGCCATCGTATACATATCGCATAGTTAGCTGACCTCTTAAGTAAAATAGACTTGCTTTACAATCCTGAGCTAGAGTGCTTAACACTTCCATAGGATGATCATCTGCTGTAAAGCCATCGTTATAACACTTATTATCTTTGATAGAGATATATCGTAAGTTGATTCCAGCAGCGCTTACCACTTGCGGAATGATTGTTGAAGCATAAGTATTATTTGCAAACGTCATATTGATTTTTGGCTTTCGTGTATAATCTTCACCTTCAAGAATCCGAATTTTGTAAGCTGTATCCGCATCCTCAGCATATGGAATTGTGGTTTTGTAGATGGTCCCACTAACAAGAAGCCCCACATCACCAGAATAACCAGCATAAAGTTCTGCCTTGTTTCCTGGTTGAATAAGATTAAAGTGGTTAGGATCAATATTGAACAGTTCAATTTCTGTAATGTGTTTCTCTGTTTCATTAGAAAAAGGTACAGTGAAATGAATTTCAATAGAATCCTTCATCTTGCCATATTGATATGTCAAATTGGCGTTAGCCGTGTGGACCACAACTTTACATTCAAAATTAAACTGTGGTTTACCCATTATCTTCCACCACCGTATCTATAAATAAAAAGACCGTTTTTCCAAAGGTCTCCTTATTACAAATATTCGATTTTCCAGATTCATCCAGCGGAACTAGATCAACCATCGGAATACGATCATCAACATAGTTTTCCCATAAACGTTTACCATAAATCAGTTTCTCACCTGTAATAATTGGATTATTTTGAACGTCATATAAATCTGCTGTATAAAAATCACCAGCTTCATTGTAATTAATCCCAATGCTTACAGAAGTATTACCAAAGTCAGTAGAAAACATTTGCGGTATTTTGGAGACATCTATATCAAATTTTGATCTATAAGACATTACTTCACCCTCGCTCTAACGCCTACTGGAATTCTTCGATCAGGCCAGTGGTTCCAGTTTCTTAATGTTTGAATTGGTGTACCATATTGTTTCCACCATCCCCAATAAGTGTTACCGGGTCTAACAGTCACCCACACACCAGGATTAGCTGGTGGACTAGGCGCTTTTGGTCCAACGTTCATAGCCTTAACATAGCTTGATTGAACAATGTCTATGTAGGTTAATTCCATTTCAAACTTAATAGCGTTCTTATATCCACCATCTTCATAAATCCTGTGCAGTGTGGTAATCATCATGTTTCCATGCCAGATAGCACCAGCATATTGCAGAATGGAACCTTTTGATTGCCAATCTAACAATTGTTGCCATTGTCTTTGAATATCATATCGATCTTTACCAAAAAGCAGACCTTCAAATGTGAAAGTCTGCTCTTCTCGTTGCGTATGATCTGTGATATTATTGCCGGCTTGAATTGGATATTTAGAAACCGTATTAGTGGTTTCTTCTTCCTCTCGTTCAACATGGATTACAACTTGTTCATTACCAACTGCTAAAACAGCCATTTCTACACCTCACTTTCCGGGAATGCAATCGTAAGCTTCTCAGCTATTTGATTAGCAATCTGATTAATTAATTTCTGATCAATTCCACCACTACCATCAACATTCACATTGATATTGAAGGTATTATGGTTAACCGTTGTTGACTTTTGGCTCTTTTGATTGGAGCTATTTTCATTTTTGAGATTAAAAGTAGGAGTACCTGTCTTTAGTCGAGGGAACTTCTTTTTAGTCTCATTAGCATTAAGAACTTGAGTTCCTTCTTCTAAAGGAACTACTAAATTTCTTTGCTTAGGGAATAATCCAATCGTTCCAGCCTTAGTCATGAATGCTTCAACAAAATCGGCGCCTGGTGCATCATTAACAAGATAGTTTCCCCGCTTAACACCACCATTGGCGGACCATTGCGCTGTAGTAGCTGCTGGAGTTCCTTTAGCAAGAGCAGCAATAAAGCTCTTACTTGCTCCTGGTGTCCCTGTTGCTAATCGTCCATTAAATGCAGAAGTAGCGCCTGGAGTACCAGTAGCTAGATGTCCACTCTTAGAAACCGTTGCTGTAATAGTAACGTGTTTACTATGAACTGCATTAATTGCACTAGCTAATGCACGCACTTCACCAGTACCATTAACCTTAGCGCTAACACTAACGCTTTTACCTTTAACAGAATTAATAGCGCTAGTTAATTGCTTAACCTGTCCTGTACCAGTTACTTTAGCAGTAACACTAGCCGTTTTGTTTTTAACTCCATTAATAGCACTTTGCAGACTCTTAACTTGACCTGTACCAGTAGCAGAAGCTCTTACTCGTGCCGTTTTATTCTTAACTCGGTTAATTGCACTAGCCAAACTCTTAACTTGACCAGCACCAGAAGCGGAAGCTCTTACTCGTGCTGTCTTGTTTTTGACACGTTTAATTGAACTTGCTAGAGACTTGACTTTACCTGCACCTGTTGCAGTAGCTCTTACCCTAGCGTTCTTGTTCTTAACTTTCTTAATATCTCTAGCTAATTTCTTGACTTTGTTCTCGCCAGAAACTCGAACCCTTACTTTAGCATTCTTGTTTTTGACTTTCTTGAGATCCTTAGAAAGTTTCTTTACTTTGTTTTCACCAGAAGTTTTAACCTTAATCTTGGCGTTTTTATTCTTAACCTTCTTGGTATCCTTAGCTAACTTCTTAACCTTGTTACCACCTGAGGTCTTAGCCTTAATCTTGGCATTCTTATTTTTAACGTTCTTAGTATCTTTGGCTAACTTTTTAACTTTGTTACCACCAGAAGTTTTAGCCTTAACTTTAGCATTTTTGCTCTTAACGCCTTTAGTAGCTTTTGAAAGCTTTTTAGCGTCTTTAGTGCCTTTTACGTTTGCCTTAACTTTGGCGTTTTTATTCTTAACACCTTTAGTAGCCTTAGATAAATCTTTAGCCTTTTTAGTGCCTTTCACACTAGCCTTTACATTTGAGCGTTTATTAGAACTCCCTTTGCTTCCACTATGGCTCTTGCCCTTAGATGATGACTTAGCTTTCTTAGAAGCTGCCTTGTTCATATTAGAAGCAGCTTTATCTAACTTACGGGAAGCTGATTTCTGATCCCGACTAGCACTCTTATTGCTTCTGCTTGATCTCTTCTTGCTTGATGAGCTTGAACGTGACTTCTTAGAGGAAGGTTTGGAACTACCATGAGAAGACTTGGACTTAGAACGACTAGGTTTTCTGCTTCCTGATCTTTTAGACGATCCGCTCTTCTTAGGCTTGCTCTTAGAAGAAGCTCCACCTTTGCTACCTTTGCCTTTAGAACTTGCTTTAGGCTTTTTGTAGTCTTCCCCAGTGTCATCTTTATACTTCTTCTTGGCTTTATTAACCTTATTCTGAGCAGATTTTGTATTCTTCCTTGCCTTTTGGTAATTCTTATCACCTTTGGCTAGCAACTTTGCCTGGTTCCTTGCATCTTTGCCATGCAGTTTTTGATTATATGCCTCACCTAAAGCTTTAGTATAAGCATCATCATAAGCCTTTTTTTCATTTTTCTTAGCTTTACTTAATTTACTTTGAGCACTCTTAATGCCTTTAGCATCGCCTGCTTTAACCTGTTTTTGAGCTTGACTAAAGTACTTATTAGCTGAAGTTAAATCTCCTGCCTGCATAGCTTGATCATAAAGTTGCGCTGCTGCCTGTGCTTTTGCATTACCTTTAGAAGCAGCATTCATCGTTTTATACGCTTTAGCAGCGGAAACCGGTGGCTTTTGTCCAGCAGATTGGTAGAGACTGTTATAGCCATTTGTGAAATTGGTTTTAGCAACTATTTCATCTGCTTTGATAGCATCACGCTGTTGCTGAGTTAGTTTGTTACTTGATGGCCTACTTCCACCGAATTTTGAGCCGATCCATGAACCAACTTTTCCACCAGCCCATCCACCAAGAAAACTACCGGCGACCGCACCTACTGTAGGCATTCCAATTAGTGAACCTAAAGCAGTTCCTGCAGCCATCCCTACAGTAGACCCAACACCTTGCCCTACTGCATTTCCAACGCCTTTATGACGTGCAAGAGAACCTGATTTTGTGGTTCCTATTACTGACATGGCATCCATAGCAGCAAAGGTAGCATTCATTCCAGGAGCGCCTCTACCTATAAAGCCTCTTGCTGCTCTTAAGCCACGTCCAGTCGCTAATGCTCCACGATAAACAGCATTACCAACTCTACTTTCACCAAAGACACGTTGACCGGCTCTACCAACACCGGTTAATACATTACCTTTAATTCTTTGAACAAAACTACCTTTTCCATGTTGTGGATTAGCAGCACTCAGATAATTCTGCCCTCGAGAAATCAGTTTGTTAAACCAAGCGTTAGGATCACCATTGGTACCTGCTTTACTATGATAGAGACCGGTTCTGGTTAGCGGTCCTGTATAACCATCATAAAGTTCTCCGTTGTTGTAATAGCCAGTGCTACTACCATAAGTTGAACTAACTCCACCACCAAAGCCACCATTTCGTCCACCGCTATTCATTCGATTAGCAGCAGACATCATAGTGTTAGCGGCATTCTGCATTTTACCAGCAGCGCTCATATTCTTAGCTTCATCAAGCTTTTTAATACCAGTAATCTTAGAAATAAGACCACTTAACCCTTTACCAACTACTGGTAACTTTGAAGCAAACTTTAACAATGGTTGCATTGCCTTAGTAATGCCTTGACCAATACCTGGTAATTTAGATAGGCCACGAATGGCAACTAAGAAAGCAGTAACTTTTCCAGTAGCATTACCCAGCTCATTTCCAATAGTTGAAAATTTACCTTTTGCTCCCTTAGGAATAGCATCACTTAACTTAGAGGCGGTACTCTTTAAGCCATTATAAGCAGTGGATAATCCATTTTTAAACGCCTTGACTTGATCAATAAATCCAGTTGAGAACCCGCCAGCAATCGGCTTAGCTACATCGGATAACTTCTTAGCTAAATCAATTGCTTCACGTCCGCCTTTACCAACAGCAGAAATAACACCAGTTGTACCATCAGCTACTTTATTAGTGAATCCTTCTGTTTTCTTCGGATTATTAAACCAATCAGTAATTCGTGAGAATAGTTTCCCATCTCCACCAAAGGCTTTATTAAGACCTTTTCCTAAACGCTCTTCAAAGCCTGCTGTCATACGGACCATACCGTTCTTTACAGCACGTTGTACCCCAGCCAAGCTTTGATTCATTTTCTTAGAAGCATCTGAAACACCAGGAGCCATACCCATCATATGGATAGCTTCAACTAAGTCATCCCCTTTGTAATCTTGGGGCTTAGTTGCATCTTTACCTGTTCGCTTTTTATATGCACGATTAAGAAATTCATCAACGTTAGGGTTAAAAGACTTTAATTGATTTAATCGGTCTGTATCCATTTTATCTTGGTCTAAAGTCTTAGCAACAGAAGCGATAAAACGTCCCATTTCTTCATCATTCATACCACCAGCATCTTGCAGGTTAAGCATGTCTTTAGTAAGTTGTAACGTTTTCTTCTTATTACCGGCGGTTGAAACACCGCCACCTGTTGCATAAAAGGCTAATGCTGCATCTGAAACTTGCCCATAATCATTACCAGCTGATGTAGCCAAGTTCTGAATATCACGAACCATTCCCTTAGAAAAACGGGTAGCTTGTGCATTAGTCATACTTCGTCCAAGAAGATCACTAACTGACCTTGCATTAGAAGCCCATGAGACTTGTGAGGCCTGTTGCTGACTAATGTAACTTAAACCAGACCCAAAAAGGCCTTTAACTCCTTCACCTGCTGCCATAATCCCATTAGCAGCAAGATTACCAAGAGTATACATACCAACAACATCTCTAACAGCTCCTCGTACTTTACCTTCCTTTTTCTCAGGAGAAGAAGCACTAATTGCTGCCATTTGACGTTCTGCTTGAGCATTTTGTCTAGCAGATTGAGCCGCTTGTTGTCGTGCTTGTGCTCCTCGTTGGGCTGCACTTGCACTCTGTTGTTCTGCCTGAGCTACAGAATGAGCTGCACTTGCTAATTCTCGCTCAGCAGAAACGGACCGACGAACAGAATTTTGAAACTGATTAGCCTTACTTTCTGCACGACTAAGGCCTTCACTAATTTTCTGTCCGGCCATACTACCATTAACGCTATTTACTTGTTCTAGCTTGCTTTTTAACTGACTAGCCTTAGATTCTGCCTTAGATAGTCCTTCTACAGCACTATTTCCAACTTTGCTAAGACTAACGTTATCAGCTTGCTCAAGCTTAGACTTAAGTTGACTAGCTTTATTTTCTGCTTTGGAAAGTCCTTCTGATGCAGAATTTCCAGTCTTATTAAGATTAACGTTATTGGCTTGTTCTAATTTTGCTTTAAGCTGATTGGCTTTATTCTCTGCCTTAGTTAGTCCCTCAGCAGCAGTATTACCAACTTTGCTTAAATTAATATCATCGGCTTGTTTAATAGCCGCCTTTAATTCTTTTGCTTCTACCTTAGCTTTATTAATGCTAGAGGATAAACCGCTTAAACCATTGTTTCCACCACTCCGGCCTAAGCTTGATAGAGATTGATTAATTTCCTTGATTAAGCTATTGGCTCTCTCAAGTTCTGAAAGTCCACTAACCTTAACATTCGCCCGGATTGTGGTTTCATTACTCATCCTCTATCCCAACTCCTCCCATCAATTCTAGCTTTCGGCTTGCAACTTCATTTAATATTTGCACCTCTTTCATAGTGGCTCTCTCCATTTCTTCACGAGTAGCCACCCCAGCAATTACCGGGAACCAAAAAGCGTCATTATCATTGACTTCATTGATGATTTCCGCTTGATTAGCTGGTTTAGAGTAAGCCACCAAGAAAGGAGTCCATCGCATCAAATAATTCGTTCACACCAGGACGATCAATCAAGTCATCAAGTGATGTTAACTTTTCACTAACCACAATGTTTTGAAGGTATTCATCGAATAAGATTGACTTTGCAATTTGACCATTTGCCATTGTTGCATTATCTAGCATTTCATAGGCCTTCTTAAGCCCTGGGAATTGGAAACGATACTTCCATTCATAACCATTAGCATCAGTAAATGTCCAATCTTCATGAGCGCTTAAACGGTCTACAGTTGCAGGTTGTACTTGGTTGTTCTTAACGTTTGTGTTCTTTTCAGTCATAATAAAAATTCCTCCTAAAATATATCTTTATGAAAAAAACGGCTAAAGGAATTGAACCCTTAGCCGTTATTTAGTTACCAGTAATTACAAAGCTTCTACACGCATATCCAATACTTCAAAAGTGTAAGAACGTTTTGGAGTATCCTTACCAAAGGCACCATCTGGAACCTTAACAATAAATGCTTGATTACCAGAAACCTTTTCAAATTCAGAAGTGATTGATAACGTTACTTGCTTATTAGCGTTAGCGATACCATTTAGATATTTATGATCTACTGAGTTACCAGTTAAGTTAATTGTTACAGTAGCCAAGTGATTGTTGTTAATAGCAATCGCTGGGTTACCTTGTGCATCAACAGTTGTCTTAACCTTTTCTTCTTTGTAGGTGTAAGAGAACATATCTCCATCTTGGAACCCTTGAATGGTCCGTCCATCAACTACAATATTTGCTTTAACCGCATCATATAAACGTACATCAGCCATTATTTAGTCCTCCTTAAATGTTGATTTGACCGTTAACCTTAACAGTATGAATTGCACCAGAACGGGTGTAACTGAATTGAAGCCCGTTGTAGTTCCGTTGTGCGATATCTTCATTAGAAGATTGAGCACGTGAAGCTGTTTTAACGGTAAATTGACCAGCGTTAGTTTCTGGATTAATTGAAATGATACCGTTGTTAGTTGCATCAGTAAGAACCGCTGTTACAGTTGCATCAATTTGTGCAATACCAGCATCATCATAGGTAATCTTTTTAGCATTTGAGAGCAATTGTTGAAGCCGAGTTTCAAGTGATGCCTTTACCCAGTCATCCCCATGTAATGCATCAACAAATTCGCCACCCAAAGTTTTACCTTCTGATGTTTGATCTAATCCAGCTTTAGTAACGTAAGTAAAAATGTTACTTTCGTGAAGCTTTTGAATTTGAGTAACTGTTAAATCAACAGGTTTTACTCCACCAATCTTACGGAACTTCCAGGTAACAGAACCAACAGTTTCATTACCTACAGCTCCAACAAGGCCACCGATACCATATTCAGCTTCTGCTTGATTAGCACCACTAAAGAATGCAATGGTACGTGGTGAATTACCAAACTTCTTCTTAAATTCAGCAGCATTTTCTACATTTTCTGGGGTCGCGGCCATACCAACAACAGCAAAGCGTTCATTCTTACCATCGATAAAGTTAGATAAGGCAACTACATCAGCCCAAGCATTAGTTGTATCAGTGGTTACTGGTTGAGAGTTTTCCTTTCCTTCTTCACTTGAAGGCAAGATAGTTACCGGTGCCGTTGGATCAGTAGGAATAACTGTGGCAAATTCCCAACCTTCTGGGTAATATGCAGAAGCAGCAGTTGCAACATCGGTATATGTCACAACAAATAACTTGTTGCCATGATCATCTTGGCTAAAGTAACCATTAGCAACTTGCTTCAATAACTCATTTGAACCATAAGCATTCTGTAAATCTTCATATGAACCGAATGTTTCTACATTTTGCTTAGCTCCCTTTACAAAAATTGCCAAGTTTCCCATATTTACAGGAATACTTGGCGTTTCAATATTAAGCTTAACTGTAATATCAGATAAAATATTACTCATTTTACATCCTCCTTATATTTAACATGTTCAATTGTGCCTTTGCCTTCATCAATATACGTTTCCCAAAGTCTTAAGCGCATATCAAAACCAAACATAAAGGCGTAATTATTGCTTTCTTCAACATATCGAGGCTGAACTTGCATTCTTTCAACCATCACAATATCGTTATCTTCATAAATGTCTCTTGAAGCAAGATCACCTAAAACCGCTCTTAATTGATTACAGTAATTTAAGGCTTGTAGCTTTGTTTTGGCGTAGATAGTAAAAGAGACAACAGCCTCAAAGGTTCTGTCGTCTTCTAAATAATTTGTCGGTATCTTCGGTGCTACAATATCAAATGCTACAAACGGAGGTTCAGGTCGCTTTCCATTGCCATAAAGTTCAATCATAACTAAATTTAGCCGGCTCTTAATAAGTCGGCTGAAAGTTTTATATAGAATTGAATAATCATAACTTGTTGCCATCTTGTCCCTCCTCACTTTGAAGATAGTACATAGTGACATTGGAATAATCGCTTAGGTCTTGAATGTTGCAAACTCGATAGCGTTTATTCTTATGTTCAACAATCGTATTAATTGGATAATCAGAGTGTTTTGAAAGCCAAATTGCGTTGTATTGAGTGAAATCCCCAACATCACGCATTACATTCATAAACGAATACTGACCAACTAAATCATTAGGTACGAATGGTTCATAATAAGTAGTTTCTTGTCCCTGGGCTTCTTGCCATTGACCATCAATCCATTCACCCTCAGAACTACCAGAAACCACTTTAATTTCTGTCTTAAACATATCTAACACAGTGGTCATATCAATATAAAAGCTCATTAAACAGCCCTCCAATCAATCGAACCGTACATAGATCCGCTATCAATTAATTGTTTGCTATGACCTTTCTTAGCAATTGTAGATGCTGCTAATGGAGCAAAACCACCAGCTGCAATAGTCCGCTGAATGCTCATTTGCATAAAAGGACCTAATGCATTGATTACTCCATCAGCCGAACCACCATTAAGAATATTTGCAATAAATGGTGCAACATAATTGGCAAAACGTCCTTCATTTTCATAAAGAGTATTTCGTAAAAAGGGACGTGATGGAATACCACGACTTGTTCCATACTCTTGCCACATTGCTTTCTTCTGATCAAAACCGCCAAATACACCAGCTTCAACGGCTTTTCCATCCAATTCTCTAAGGTTCGTAATCATCTTTTCAATGCCTAAGTCACCCTCGACACTACCTTCCACTGAAATATTCATAGGATCACCTACATAAATCTAATAGAATTCTGCCGTAATGAGTTTTTTAAGCGATTATACTCGACTAGAAAATCATCACTACCACCACGATCAAAATATTCAATAGTAAGCACTGAGGCCTGTTGCTTTGAAATATTTGATCCGGTAGCACTTGCAAGATTACAGAAATGAGCAGCTAAATAAGTTGCTCCTCGAACAATATTACTTTCTGTAAAACCATCAGTTGCAGCTTGATCTAGTGCATCATTAATTAATTCATCAATAATATCTTTATCAAGTTTAGATAATGCTTCACTTAAATTAGGAAAAAGTTTAAGGCGTTTAGCTACTCTATCATTCTGCTGTTCGCTCATCTTCACTAACCTCCTCAATAAAGCCACCATTTGTTAGTTCAGCAAGTCGTAGCTTTGTTTGAGCGCCTGCATACTGTTTATAAGGGTATTCGTCTCCCTCCCAGTACACATGCTTTTCTCCAGTCTCATCAACTGAATTAAGGTTGCTATCGGTAAAAGCTTTAATAACTTGATATGCCATTAAGCTTCGCCTGGCTTCTGACCACCATTAGCTGGCTTAGATGCTTTCTTCTGACGTCCCAACTTCTTTTCATCTGGAACATTAATAGGTTTATCATCTGGTGTTACATCAGCAGGTGCACCATTTGTTCCAGCTGGACCATCAACATCCTTAAACGTAATCTTTACAACTTTTGTAGGATCATATAGATAAGCTGCTTCCATTGCCGTAGCGTATACATCAGTACGTCCCTGTTTAGGAATACGGTCTTGTTCAACCTTGATACCACGCTTAAGCATTAACTTAACAGCCGGTTTACCATCTTCTGCACCGGTCTTAACTAAGAATGCTTCGTTAGCATTAAGCTTACGAGAACGAATAATTTGCACACCTAACACATCGCCATAAACACCTTTGGTAACAGCATCTGTTCCTAATTGAGTACCACGTAGCCAATCTTTACCAGCGGCTAAACGTAAGCGCCCTGCTGCCTTAGGTGAAACAATTAAGACAGTTGTTGCATCATCTTCACTATTATAAACATCAAGCGCATCTTGAATACCGTCCAGCGAAAGATTTACGGACGTATTTTGAACAGCTTGACGTAATGTATCAAGGATGTCGTTATCAACCTTGTTAGCCATCGCTAATCCTAATTGATTCGATAATTCACCCCAAGCATCACCATAACCTGTTTCTAAGGCTTCATCTGTAACAGAACCACCCTTACCGATCTTTTTAATAGTTGCTGCCTTTGAACCGTAGGTGAGCTTTGAAGTATCAATCGGTTCGTTTTCTTGAACATCTTCTGCATCCCCAATGTAATTCCATGTTGGAAACTCAACTGTAGAACCAGGACGCCCTTCTAAAGTATTGTCAACTTGTGCTAGCGTTGTAAACTTCAATCCAGCAGTTAACTTAGCTGGAATCATATCAGCTAAGACCTGGGGATCTAGCACATTATCAGATTGTGTAACTTGATCTGCCATTTATTTATCCTCCTTAAACATTTGTTCCATCAATTGGTTATAAAGCGTTGGCTGTTTTTGTTTTAGTTCAACTCGTTCTTTATACCCCATCTTATTAAAAGCAGTGATATCAACAGCCTTCTCTCCATTTCCACCGTCTTTAGGTACAGGGTCATTGAACTGTTCACGGCGGTTATCTTGAGCTTTACGGCTAACTAGAGCAACAAACTTATCAATATTAGCCTTAGTTGTTTCAGCATCATCAGCAACTACAAAAGATAATGTTTCGCTATCAGCAGCTACACCCTTTTTACTAAGGATGTCGGTTGCGATACGTTCCATTTCATTGTGGTTGAGTTGAGCTTCTAATTCAGCAATACGATCATCTTTTTTCTTACTCTCGTATTCGTGCCGTTGGTCATCATCCATACGCTTTAACTTTTTAGCTTCATCTTCCTCATCTTTGATTTCATCACGAATTTCTTTTTCGATGATTGGCCGTAAGTCCTTACGAATGTTTCCCTTTTCTCGTCCTAACCGCTCTTCCACAATTTGATTTACTTCATCTTGTGTAAATGTCTTTTCCGGTTGAGCTCCACCGTTCTTTTCTGGCTGTTCTACACTAGGTGTTTCAACCCCATTGTTTGGTTGTTCCTGATCCATGACGGATACCTCCTTTTTTAAGTCTTGTTTGACTATTTACCTTGCAGCTTTTTACGCCATCAGCATGTTTTGGGCATAAAAAAAGACACCCTGTTAGGATGTCTTACAATTATTTTTTGCGTTTTTCTTTCAGCTTCTTTTTTTCTTTCAAAATTCTCTTAACACCGTCCATGAACTCTCGATCTTCTTTTTCTTCTTCCGGTGTTGGCTTTGTTGTTCTTTCTCGCAAACTCATCTCCAATTCAAACAACGTCCCACGCCATCGTTTGTCTTCATAAGGCTTCTTACTCATGTCTGTTCCTCCAAGTAAATGATTGGAAATGCTCCTTTAGCATCCTTCCCGACAATTTTAAATACAGTATGACGAGGAAAAAGAACTTCGTCCTCACCTTCAACACCATATTTACTAATGTCAACACCATTATAATGCTTTTTAATAATAAATCGGAGTTGCTGTTCGCCTTGCCCATAATCACCTTTAGATGTGGAAGCGTAGGCAGAATCGACAAAATATTTTGACTTATTAAGCTTCTGGAAAAAATCGTTTAGGCCTTCATCGTCGAAAAAGTAATCACGATTTAATGGCTTTGCTGACGTATATTTAGGCATTTTACTCAAAACGCTATCAAATGAATGGACAAAATCTTTATCCTCATCTGATAGCGTTCCTCTTCTTAAATTATCGTTGATTTTATAAGCGTAACTACTTGTATATTTTTGTAATAAAGCAATATCTTTTTCAGATAGGCCTTGTGATTTCTCCTCATCTCCATCAACAGGTATTCGCCGACATCGACAATTGGGATGAGAACTACTTGGAATTCTTGGGCTATCAGGATCACCTACTTTGTAAGGTCCGGCTAATGAAATTGCAATGCACTTTTTACATGCACCTTTTTCTGTTACCCATCCAAAGTATTTAACCTTCTTAGCTTTGAAAGCTTGCTCGTCCAATTCATCTTCTCTACTTGCAGCCTCACTTCTAGCAATTCGTTTAGCTGAAATAGCAGCATCTCTCATTGCTTTTGGTATGTTATCTTGTCGCATACTTTCAGCATTACCAGGGAACATAACATCAGCAATATCAGCTGGTGTCATCCCCTTTTTAAGCATGATATTAATGTTATCGTCAATTCGATTAAGTAATCTATCATGGTCTAACCATAACCTTTCCGGCCACGACACATAAATATCATTCTGTGATGGCAACTTGTATTCAGGTTGAGCAACTTGTTTAGCTTTTTGATTTAACCTTTTTTGCTGAGTTTTGGTAAAGCTATTATTCTTCTTCAAATAATCAACTTCCTCTTTAGCAGCAGTTTGATTGTTTGAATGGATAATGCTCTTTGCTTTATAAGTCAAACCAATTAGAGCCATACCGACTACAGCGGTGATTAAGCTCTTCTGTGAATTTTGGCTAACAGCAATGTAATACTCTTCTCTTTCTTTTGCTGGTAACTCTAAATCATCAGGAAGTTTATCAAATTGGCGTTTAAGAAGCATCATGTCACTTCTCGTTACCTTGTGAGAAAGATTAGCAGGAACGAGAACGCCATCAATTGCATACTTAGTAAAGATTTCATTGATAATTGCTTTCAGCATGTCTACTCCTTCGTTATAGACTGCTTCAAGCTGTTTATCCGTCTTATCATCTCTACTCAGTAACTGCTCTATTCTCTTCTTTTCCTGTTGAACTGTTGTCATTAGCTTCACCGTCCGTTACAGCATGTTTTCCTTTCAAGAAATCATAGTTCTGTTGAAGTTGCTTTTGCTTTTCAGCGTCCATGTTCTCTTCCTCCTGTTTAGGGTCATTTACAGCAGAAATTGTTTTTAGCCAAGTTAGGCGTGAGATTCCTAAATTAGCTAAAGCTTGGGCGGTCTGTGCTTCTGTTAAGGTATCGTGTGGTAAGTCGAACTGGTAATTAATATCCAAGTCTTTCCAGGTATCAGCGTCCACTTGTTTAATTAAGTCGGAAGCAAAGATGACTTTATACATCTGCTTTATAGAGCGAGTAAACATACGACCTTTTAATGTTGCTAAGTTCATCATTGGCTTGTATTTCATTTCCAAGGCAACACCAGTTGAATTACCAAAGTCCTTATCATTCAAATTAACAATCATTGAAATTTGATAAAGATTATCAACAATCCGATTGATTAGATTTTCTTGAGTTTCATCAGCATTAGGCTTGCTTAAGAAGTCAACATCAAGATTTTCAACCTGGTCATCTTCATTATTTGAAGATTTGAGATTAATAATTCTCATATCTCGTAATTGTTTGATTTGGTCATCGGTTAACAAAGCGCCTAAGACTTTCATATAAGCATCAGCAAAATAATCAACATCATTTGCTTTCTCGCTTAATGATTTATCAAGCTCATCAATTAACGTCTTTACATTAGCAATTACGCTTAACCTTTCATCGTTCTCCACAACCTCGATGATAGGGATAATGTGAAACGGGTTTTGTTTCCTGTCTCCTAGACCGTCTCTACCGTTACCACTTTCAAAATTATATTGGTAATCGTTACTGTAAATTGTTACTTGATAGCGTTGAGATGGACCAACTTTGGCATATCTAACAGCATATAACGGTTCGTGAGCTACCGTATTGTCGTAGATAACTGAAACTTGAAAGCGCAGAATTGCAGTAATTAACCGCCATTCTGCGCTTTTT
>OFGP01000746.1_pt1 | contig 29963 bp, 20 predicted proteins | sample 1521781 | NCBI WGS metagenome assembly OFGP01 (sample SAMEA3504113, study PRJEB24116) | mouse gut metagenome | biome: mouse gut; feature: mouse-associated habitat; material: faeces | place: Denmark | collected 2011
ACCAGGGTGTGTTACGGACTTTCACCGATTAGATTGCGCCCATACTGGGCGCACATATATAAAGAAAAGGGAGCCAAACGCTCCCTTTTCTCTGTCGTTTCGGTATTCGATTTAACCGTTTGATAAGTGATATTTTCCTAAAAATTCCCTGGTCCGCTGATTTGTCGATGCAAACAGCGCTTCCGGTGTCGTCTCTTCTACAATCACGCCCTTATCCATAAAAATCATCCGATCGGACACGTCTTTTGCAAAATGCATTTCATGCGTCACAATCACCATCGTCATTTTTTCTTTTGCAAGCTCTGTAATTACTTTTAATATCTCTCCGGTCAGCTCCGGATCCAGCGCCGAAGTCGGTTCGTCAAAGAAAAGAATTTTCGGATTCATAGCCAAAGCCCTTGCAATCGATACCCGCTGCTGCTGTCCGCCGGAAAGCTGACAGGGATAATAATCGGCACGGTCGCTTAGCCCCATCTTTTCAAGAAGCTGCGCGGCTTCTTTGTAAACCTCTTCCTTGTCCCTCTTCTGCACATGAATCGGCGCATCCGTGATATTTTTCATCACGGAATAATGCGGAAACAAGTTAAAATTCTGAAACACCAGACCAAACTGACGCTCTATCTTTTTCAATTCCAAAGAGGAAGCATACACTGCCCGCGTTCCGTTGCTCTTTGCAGCCGCCTCCGAAAGATAATACAAATCTCCGTCATCCATCGTCTCAAGAAGCGTAGCGCAGCGCAAAAGCGTGGATTTCCCGGAACCGGAAGGCCCGATGATAGATACAACTTCCCCTTCCTCTACGGAAAGACTGATATTTTTCAAAACCGCGGTTCCGTCAAAACTCTTTTTTACACGATTCATTTCAAGCAGTTTCATCAGGCGCCTCCTAACTGTAATAACTAAGCTTCTTTTCCCAAAATTCCATACATGCGGCAACGATGAAATTAAACACATAGTAAAATACGCCCGCCGCCATCAGAGGAACCATGCTCTTTTGAGAAGCCGCAATTGCCTTTGCCGTCGTAAACATTTCTATATAAGCAATGGAAAACGCCAGCGACGTATCTTTGACCAGCGTAATCACTTCATTCGTTACGGACGGAAGGATCCGTTTGATTACCTGCGGAAAAATAATTTTAAAAAACGTCTGCAGCTTTGTGTAGCCCAAAACCTTTGCCGCTTCGTACTGTCCTTTTGACATGGACTCAATCCCGCCCCGGTAAATTTCCGCAAAATACGCCGCATAATTGATCGCGAAAGCAATGATCACCGCATAAGCACGGTAACTGGACGTAATCCCGATCCCGAATATGTAATAAGGTCCAAAATAAACGACCAGAAGCTGCAGCATCAGAGGCGTTCCCCGCATAATGGAAATATACAGTTTTGTAACTCCGCGAAGCAGCGTATTTTTTGACATTCTACCAAAAGAAATGCAAAGCCCCAGCGGCAGAGAAAATAAAAGCGTCAGTACAAAAATCTGAAATGTTGTCAGCATTCCTCCCGCAAGCTGCTGCACCATGACCTGTAAATCCATCTCACCCTCCAAAGGCGCGTCTTTTATTCTGTCGCCGCCTCTTCTTCACCGTTCGTTAACGTACATACATCATATCCAAAATATTTATCGGAAATCTCTGCAAACGTTCCGTCTTCTACCATTTCCATCAACGTGCTCTGCACTTCGTCGCGCAGCGTTTCATTTCCTTTCAGGAATCCGACTGCATACTGCTCAGAAGAAATGGTTTCTTCCAAGATCAAATAATCGTCTTCTTTGCCTTCCAGCTGAAAATTCGCTACGCCGATATCAATCGCAATCGCATCTACCGCTCCGGATTCCAAATCCATAAACGCCGTATTGTATTCCGCTACCTGTAAAAAATCTCCAAAAGATGCCAAAAGCTCCGTGTGATCTTCATCTTCCAGCGCAGACTGTGCAGAAGATTCTTTCTGTACTTCCACAATCTTGCCGGCAAGATCTGCCAGAGTTGTAATTCCGGAATCTTTTTTCGTAATGACTACCTGTGTATTATCCATATAAGAATCGCTCCAGGTATACTGATCTTCCCTGCCGTTCACCGTAAATCCGTTCCAGATACAGTCGATCGTGCCGGACTCCAATTCCATATCTTTTGCATCCCAGTCGATCGGCTGCAATACGACTTCTTTCCCCATTCGTTTTGCACATTCCGTCGCCATTTCAATGTCAAATCCCGTAAACTCCCCGTCGTCTCCTACATAGCCAAACGGCGGAAAGTCCTGATCAAATCCTACCGTAAACGTATCGCCGGCTGCCGTCTCGTTTTCTGCCGCATCCTCCGTGCCGTCCGTTTTTACCGAAGCATCCACTTTCTTATCATCCGCCTTTTCATTGCCGCATGCCGCCATGGAAAGCGCCATCCCTGCCAATAAAATCGCCGCCACTATTTTTTTCATAAAACCATTTCCTCCTCTTCTGTGATAACATAGTATCACTTTACCATATTAAATTGCTTTTATAGACTACCACACGAACACCGTCTTGTCAATTGTGTATTTTCTCTGACTGCATCTGCCGCTTCTATCTTATACAGCTATGTTTCACAGTTCTCCTTGATCACAGGCACATAAAAAACAATACGGCTTTGGCCTTTTGGTGCCGAAAGCCGTATTGCTCTATAAATAATTCTCCCCTGTAAACGGGCAGATACCCGCATGGTATGCCGGAAATTCTTCTTTTAATAATTTTCGGCATGAACCTCAAAATAAGCCTGCGGATGCGCGCAGACCGGACAGATCTCCGGCGCAGATGTTCCGACGATGATATGACCGCAGTTCCGGCATTCCCAGACCTTTACTTCACTCTTTTGGAACACTTCCTGCATTTTAACATTCTTCAGAAGCGCGCGGTAACGCTCTTCATGATGCTTCTCAATCTCAGCTACCATACGGAATTTAGCGGCAAGTTCCGGAAATCCCTCTTCTTCTGCCGTTTTTGCAAAGCCTTCATACATATCCGTCCATTCGTAGTTCTCTCCGTTTGCAGCTTCCGTTAGATTTTCCGCTGTCGATTGAATGCCTTCCAATTCTTTGAACCACATTTTTGCATGCTCTTTTTCATTGTCTGCCGTCTTTAAAAACAGAGCGGCAATCTGCTCATAACCTTCTTTTTTTGCCTTGGATGCAAAGTAGGTATATTTATTCCTTGCCCCGGACTCTCCGGCAAATGCCGCCATTAAATTTTTCTCTGTCTGTGTTCCTTCGTAACGATTGTTTCCCATACTATGTTCCTCCTGTTATTCTATAGATTCCATGCCAAGCCGGCATGCGGTATATCCGTATACTCGGCAATTTCCCTGTTCCATGTAACCAGATCTTCCAAATTCAGGTCATGCACGGACGCATGCCCCGTGATTCTGGCAAATGTTTTCAGCTCTTCCAGCGATACGTTCAGAAAATTTGCAACTCTCTGCGCCGCCGCATCCACATGCAGTCTCTTCCGAAGCTCTTGATCCTGCGTTGCAATACCAACCGGACAATTTCCCGTTCCGCAGATCCTATACTGTTGACATGCCGCCGCAATCAATCCCGCGCTGGCAATTGCAACTGCGTCCGCTCCCATGGCAAGCGCTTTTGCAAAATCGGAAGATACCCGAAGCCCTCCGGTAATCACAAGCGAAATATCCGCATGTACCTTGTCCAAATATTTTCTCGCACGATGCAGTGCAAACAGAGTCGGCACGGACGTCGATTCCCGAAGCAGCAGCGGACTCGAACCGGTTGCACCGCCGCGTCCGTCAATTGTAATAAAATCCGGCTTTGCAAATACGCAGTATTCCAGATCCCGTTCAATCCTTCCCGCAGCGATTTTAATTCCGATCGGTCTGCCGCCGGAACGTTCCCTTAACATATCTACCATTTCTTTTAAATCTTCTTTTGTATGAAGTTCCGCAAATCTGCTCGGGCTCTGGATCTCTTCTCCCTCTTTTTTCCCTCTGAGTGCGGCAATCTCAGGCGTTACTTTTTCTCCCGGCAGATGGCCTCCCATTCCCGGCTTCGTCCCCTGCCCGATCTTGATTTCGATCGCGTCGGAAGATTGTAAGTTCTCATCTGTCACGCTGTATTTATTCGGGATATATTCAAAAATATATCGATATGCCGCTTCTTTTTCTTCCGGAAGAATTCCGCCTTCCCCGCTGCACATAGCCGTTTTTGCCAGCGCGCTTCCTTTTGCCAGCGCCAACTTGATCTCACGGGAGAGCGCGCCGAACGACATGTGGGATATGTATACCGGATGTTCTAAAACCATTGGCTTTCGGGCATGCGTTCCGATCACCGTTCTTGTCTCTACCGGTTCAAAATCCAAAAGCGGCATCGGATTCAGCTGGGCGCCAAGGAAATATATATCATCCCATCCCGGCATCGTCCTCTGCGTTCCCATCGCTCCGTCGATGCTCTTTCCCGTCACAGCCATTTGATGGATTTCTTCCATATAGCGGCTGTTTTTGTCCTGCCTTACATACTGCGGATCATACGAAAGCGCCCCTTCATAAACCGCTGTCTTCTCCTGTGTTTCCTCTTCGGAAATTTTTTCAAACTTGGAAATGGGCTGCTTACAGACCGGACAGCCAGAAAGCTCCGAGAGCATTTTCCCTTCCTGTTCCTCGTCAAACACCGCGCCGCAAATGCTGCATTTGTACACTGCCATTTCGTTTCCTCCTTACATCCTATCTTACGGTCTCCTGCCTGTGTATTGGCAAAACGGGCAAAGATAACTGATCTTTAAATCATATGACAACAGCTCCTCATCTATTTGCGACTGCAGCAGATCCGTCAGGTCTTTTAGCAGAATATCCGTCAACTTCCCGCATTTCCTGCAGATCAGGTGATCGTGCTTTACCGTCTTGTCATATCGGTCCGGATATCCCTCTGACGAAACTTTACGAATCTGTCCGGATTCGTATAACTCTGCCAGATTATTGTATACCGTAGCTAATGACATTCTAGGAGAATCCGCAGTCAGTTTTTTGTAGATTTGTTCTGCAGTCATATGTTCGTCAGATGACTGAATGATTTCAAGTATCAATTGTGCATTTTTATTCATAAAACATATTACCTTTTTAGAATTATTCTAATTCTAGCTTATATTTATTTTTTTGTCAACAGGAAAATACAAGCACAGTCCCGATGGAACTGTGCCTGTATACGTCGCATTTCTTACATTTCCGATATAAAATTATTTATAAAGCTCTACTAACCGCAGAAGATGCTCGTAACGGTCTTTTGCTGCCTGCTCGGACTCTGCAAATAATTTCTCTGCACGATCCGGGAATGACCTTGCCAGACGGCTGTAACGCGTCTCGTTATTTAAGAATTCCTGATATGTGCCGTCACCCGGTTTCGAAGTCAGCGTAAACGGATTCTTGCCTTCTGCTTTCAGCGCCGGATTGAAGGAGAAGAGATTCCAGTAACCTGCCGCTACTGCTTTCTTCATTTCATCCTGACAGTGGTTCATACCGCCTTTTACACCGTGAAGCTCACACGGAGCGTATCCGATGATCAGGGAAGGTCCATTATATGCCTCTGCTTCAGCAATTACTTTGACCGCCTGTGCCATATTTGCGCCAAGCGCGATCTGTGCCACATAAACGTAACCGTAGCTCATAGCGATTTCTGCCAGGCTCTTCTTGCCGATATCTTTACCGGAAGCGGCAAACTGGCAAACCTCGCCGATATTGGAAGCTTTGGAAGCCTGACCGCCAGTATTGGAATACATTTCGGTATCGAATACCATTACGTTTACATTTTCGCCGGAAGCAAGAACATGATCCAATCCGCCGAAGCCAATATCATATGCCCAGCCGTCGCCGCCGAAGATCCAGATGGATTTCTTTGCAAGATAATCTTTCTTGTCCAGAGCAGCCTGTGCGCCGGTGCATCCTGCCGCCGCAGCTTTTTCCAATTCTGCAACCAATGCGTCTGTTGCCTCTGCGTTTGCTCTTGTATCGTCTTTTGTCTCCATGAATTTTGCAAATGCAGCTTTAAACTCTGTGCTTGCCTGATCGGAAGACGCGGATTTTTCTGCGCTTGCGATCGCCTGGTCGCGGAGTACCTGCTGGCCGATCTGCATACCGAGTCCGTGCTCTGCATTATCCTCGAACAGAGAGTTTGCCCATGCCGGACCTTTCTTGGAGTCTTTGTTTACCGTATATGGTGATGTAGCAGCCGGACCGCCCCAGATGGAGGAACATCCCGTTGCATTGGAAATATACATATGCTCGCCGAATAACTGCGTGATCAAACGTGCATAAGACGTCTCCGCACATCCCGCACAGGATCCGGAGAACTCAAGCAGCGGCTGGTTGAACTGGGAGCCTTTTACCGTATTGTCGGCCGGCATACCCGGTTTTTTGCCTACGTTTGCCACTAAGTAATCAAATACCGGCTGCTCTGTGGCCTGTGATTCCTGCGGAACCATCGCGATTGCGCCTACCGGACATACGGTGATACATTCGCCGCATCCCATACAGTCAAGCGGAGATACGCTCATGGTATATTTGTACTCGCCCGCTTTCGGCTTCATATCTGCTAATTTAATATGTTCCGGAGCTGCTTTTACTTCGTCTTCGCTTAACATAAACGGACGAATCGTCGCATGCGAACATACGAATGCACACTGGTTACACTGGATACATTTCTCTGCATCCCAGGTAGGAACCGTAACAGCCGTACCACGTTTCTCATATGCAGCCGCGCCAAGTTCGAACTGTCCGTCCGGATTTTCTGCAAATGCGGAAACCGGAAGGGAATCGCCGTCCATCAAAGAAATCGGATCCATCAGATCTTCCACCATCTTCACGGTCTTCGGAAGTCCCTGGTATGCTTTCTTTTCAGGATCCGCCGCCGGATTCTTCCAGGATTCCGGCACTTCCACTTTATGTACTGCGTCAACGCCGGCGTCAATTGCCTTGTAGTTCATCTCTACAACCGCGTCGCCTTTCTTACCGTAAGATTTTTTAGCTGCCGCTTTCATGAAATCTACGGCTTCGTCGATCGGCATTACGTTTGCAAGTTTAAAGAATGCAGACTGTAAAATCGTATTGGTACGTTTGCCCATACCGATTTCGATCGCTTTGTCAATCGCGTTGATGGTATATAACTGAATGTTATTGTCGGCAATATATTTCTTTGCCTCTGCGTTTAAATGATGCTCTAATTCTTCATCCGACCACTGGCAGTTGATCATAAATACGCCGCCCGGTTTTACATCCTGTACCATTTTAAAACCTTTGTTGACATATGCCGGATTGTGGCAGGCAACAAAGTCAGCCTGATTGATGTAGTACGGGCTTCTGATCGGTTTGTCACCAAATCTCAGATGGGAAATGGTAACACCGCCGGTCTTTTTGGAATCATACTGGAAGTATGCCTGAATATATTTGTCCGTATGGTCGCCGATAATCTTGGTAGAGTTCTTATTTGCACCTACCGTACCGTCGCCGCCAAGACCCCAGAACTTGCATTCCACTGTGCCTTCTGCCGCTGTAATCGGAGCCGGTTTTACTTCCGGTAAGCTTAAGTTTGTCACATCGTCAACGATTCCCATTGTGAAACGGGCTTTCGGAGCGTCGTTCTCCAACTCTTTAAATACTGCGAATACAGATGACGGAGGCGTATCCTTTGAACCTAATCCGTAACGTCCGCCTGTCAGAACAATCGTATTCAAACCTGCTTCACGAAGCGTAGCCGCAACGTCGAGGTATAACGGATCTCCCAGAGATCCAGGCTCTTTTGTCCTGTCGAGTACGGCAACTTTCTTCGCAGTCTTCGGAAGCGCTTTTAAGAAAGATGCGGATACCCACGGACGATACAAACGAACTTTTACAAGCCCGACTTTTTCGCCTTTTGCAGTCAGGTAATCAATAACTTCTTCCGCTACGTCGTTGATGGAACCCATCGCAACGATCACGCGGTCTGCATCTTCTGCTCCATAGTAATTGAACAGATCGTAGTTTGTGCCGAGTTTTTCATTGACTTTCGCCATATATTTTTCAACGATCGCCGGAAGCGCGTCATATACCGGGTTGCATGCTTCACGATGCTGGAAGAATACGTCTCCGTTCTCATGAGAACCGCGCATCGCCGGATGCTCCGGATTTAATGCATGGTCACGGAATGCTTTGACAGCGTCCATGTTGCACATTTCTTTTAAATCAGCGTAATCCCATTTTTCGATCTTCTGGATTTCATGGGAGGTACGGAATCCGTCGAAGAAGTTGATAAACGGAACTTTACCCTCGATCGTAGCCAGATGCGCTACCGGGCTTAAATCCATAACTTCCTGCGGGTTTGTCTCACATAACATAGCGAAACCGGTCTGACGGCACGCATACACGTCGCTGTGGTCACCGAAAATATTTAAAGACTGTGTCGCTACGGTACGGGCAGATACATCAAATACACACGGAAGCTGTTCGCCCGCAATCTTGTACATATTCGGGATCATCAGCAAAAGCCCCTGAGACGCCGTAAATGTTGTCGTTAATGCGCCTGCTGCAAGGGAACCGTGAACTGCGCCTGCCGCGCCTGCCTCGGATTCCATTTCCACTACTTTTACCTGATTTCCAAAGATGTTTTCCTGTCCTGCCGCAGACCACTGGTCAACCGTGTCGGCCATTGGGCTGGAAGGCGTAATGGGGTAAATTGCTGCAACATCCGTAAACGCATACGCAACGTGTGCGGCAGCTGTATTACCGTCCATTGACTGTTTTGCTCTTGACATTTGATTTCCTCCTTAAAATTGAATGTTCTAAGTACCAGATTTTGGCGGTTTTCACACCGTCTCTAATATATTACTATATAGTTCTTATCCCAAAAAATCAATACTTTCGACAAGATTTTTTGCATATTTTTTTGTACCTGCCAACTCCCGCCGCATATGGTTTCCTGCTGCGCGGACAGGCCGAAAATAATCTTCTGCCGATTCGTTTTCGGCAGGCACAAAACCGTTGCACAGCATGTATCTCTTCCACGGTATAGTCTATGCGCCAATGCCTCCCGTTAGTAGTTCTTCTGAAATCTGCCATACAAAAAAGCCCCGGCGTTTTTTAGGTTCTTTCTGAACTTTGGGTATAATCAATAAATGAGACAGGATTTACACCAATGTCATTTAGTTAAGGCATTGACCACTTAAGCGTGCTGTTTTTGCTCGTAGAGGGCAGTTAATGAAGTCAGGTATGTTAAGAATGTGAAAACTTCAGTTTGATGCAGATTGTTATCAAAAAAGAGTACCGCTCACTTTTGCGAAAGTGAACGGTATTTTTAAACCTTAACTTAATGCTGTTGGACTTAACTAAATGACATTGTTTCTATCTTTATTTTTTATTTTTAAAAGAAAAGAAGATATGCCCTATATCGCCCGATTACTGTAGAAGCATTTGAAAAGACGAAACAATCTGCCAGTATCGTTTTTTGATTACAAAAAACCGCTTTCCAATCATCCATCATGCAAAAGTTCTCGTCAAAAGGTCGCTGTGCTCTAAAAAATCCATAATATCCGTAAACCCAAGCCGCTCCAAAAGCTCCCGCACGTAAGGATTTTCCAGCGGCGTCCGGTATTGCGCAGCAATTCCGTATTCATTGACCATAGCCCTGCCTTCTTCTTTTGGGATCAGTACTTTTGGACCGCCGACACAGCCGCCGCTACACGCCATGCCCTCAAAAAAATTTCCGTCCGTTTTTTTGTTTTTAATCTGTTCGATCAATTCCCGGCAGGCTTTCACGCCGTCCGCCTGTTTCGCTTTTACCGGAATCGTTTTGTCCGGGGAAAGCTGCGCTACCGTTTCCGCAACCGCTTCGCTGACGCCGGATGTTCTGGCATAAATGCGCCCCGCTTTGGAGGAATGCTCTCTCTCATCCTCCGGCAGCTCGGCAGGATTAACATTTACCGCTTCAAAAAAGTCCAAAACTTCCTGAAATGTCAGCACGTAATCCACGGCGTCCGCAATGTCCTCTTCCCTGGCTTCTTTCTTTTTTGCCATGCAGGGTCCGATAAACACGGTAACGGCATTCGGATGCAGCTTTTTTACGACTCTTCCGGCGGCAATCATCGGAGATACCGCTCCTGGCACATGTCCCACGAGATCGTGATAGATTCCCCGGATCATGGCAATCCAGACGGGACAGCAGCAGCTCGTCAGCTGAAAATCCCCTTCTTCTTTTACGTGCCGGTCAAATTCGAGCGCTTCCTTTAACGTCAGGATATCCGCAAACGCCGCCACTTCCACCATTCCGGAAAACCCGATCCGCTTAAACGCAGTCCGCAGCCGTCCAACCGAAGCCTCTTTTCCGAACTGCCCGGTAAACGCCGGAGCGATCAGCGCATAGACCTCTTGCCTGCGGTCGCACAGCATGTCCAAAACGGGAAAAATCTCCTTATTCTCCATTAACCGTCCCATTTTGCATACGTCCACGCATGCACCGCACCCCGTGCACTTTTGGGGATCAATATAAATCTTTCCGTTGATTTTTTCGATTGCATCAAAAATACAGCTGTCCTGACAGGCATTGTCTCCCTGGCAGTTCTCACAGCCGCCTGCGGCAACGACCGGCGCATATTGTTTCGGATGGAGCAGGCAGTCCATTGGATATGCGTCGTACTTCCCGGAAAGATTTCTACCCTTTTCCAGCTCTTTTTCTAAAATTTCCTGATACAGCTCCTGTAATGTCTTCATTTCATCCATGCGTTTCCTTTCACATATCCGCGCCGTTTCTTTTAGCAAATACATACCCTTTTCTGACAGGCCATTCGCTCATGCCTGTCGGAAAAGGGTAAGATAAACAATGCGGATATTCTCTGTTCTTTTTTCTATTCAGTATGGACAAAAGAAATAATTTTTATTCAACAAAACCCTAAAAATACATTTTATTTTCCAAGCGCCGTCTTCTTGGAAACCTGCGTCTTTTCTTCGTAACACGCAAACGATTCCTCCACCAGCTTTTGATCGGGCTTTGGTGTAAAAAGGCTGACAACCGGTACGATCACAAGGCCTGCCAGCATGGCGATCACACCGCAGTTGATCGGCGACTGCATGATTTCCGGAAACGAACTCTTAAAGAAAATATTGGCAAGCATCAAAACGGAACCAAACAGAAAACTCGCCCAGCACGCCGCTTTCGTTACTTTTCTGGAATAGAGCGCATACATAAACGGAGCTAGAAACGCGCCGGCAAGCGCGCCCCAGGATACGCCCATCAGCTGCGCGATAAATGTCACGGAACTCTTATACTGGATCAGCGCCAAAATGGATGAAATCGCAATAAATACCACGATCAGAATACGCATCGTAAGCACCTGTTTTTTCTCGCTCATCTTCCGGAAGAAAAGCTCTTTTAAAAAGTCAATCGTAAGCGTGGAGCTTGATGCCATGACAAGGGACGAAAGCGTGGACATGGACGCCGAAAGCACGAGGATCACGACCAGTGCGATCAGCATCGGCGAAAGCCCGGAAAGCATCGTCGGAATAATGGAATCGAACCCGTTTGCCGCCACGTCGATCTGATCGGAAAACAGCCTTCCAAAACCGCCGAGAAAATAACAGCCGCCCGCTACAACCAGCGCAAACACGGTAGAAATAATCGTTCCCTTTTTGATGGATTCTTCGTCTTTGATCGCATAGAACTTTTGTACCATCTGCGGCAGGCCCCAGGTTCCGAGCGAAGTCAAAAGCACGACAAATACCAGATTCAGCGGATCCGGGCCGAAAAACGAAGCAAATACGCCGGGCGTTTCGGCAACCGTCTCATCCGTCACCCGCGCCAGCCCGTCCAGGGCTTCCATAAAGCCTCCTTTGCTACCAATCACGGCGGCAATCACCGCTGCGATTCCGACCAGCATGATAATACCCTGGATAAAGTCGTTGATCGCCGTAGCCATGTAACCGCCGGCAATGACGTAAATCGCCGTCAATACTGCCATCAGAATAATGCAGACGGAATAGTCAATATCAAACGCCATCCCAAACAGCCTGGAAAGCCCGTTGTACAGAGACGCCGTATAAGGAATCAAAAAGACAAAAATAATGACGGAAGCGCCGATCTTAAGCCCCCTGCTGCCAAAGCGCTCGCCAAAAAACTGCGGCATCGTAGCCGAATCCAAGTGCTGCGTCATAATGCGTGTCCGGCGTCCCAGAACAACCCATGCCAAAAGAGATCCGATCACGGCGTTTCCGATCCCCGCCCAGGTGGCGGAAATACCGAATCTCCAGCCGAACTGTCCGGCATAGCCTACAAATACGACTGCAGAAAAATAAGACGTACCATATGCAAATGCCGTCAGCCACGGTCCCACGGATCTACCTCCCAATACAAAACCGTTGACATCCGTCGCATGCTTTCTGCAGTAGAGTCCTATGCCGACCAGTACCGCAAAATAAATAATCAGTAAAATAAGTTTCATAATGTCCTCCCTTTGCTTTTGCTTGGTAATTTAATACTTTGAAGCTTTGAAGCTTTATAGCGTTAAAGTCAATATAGCACAGATTCTCTGATTACGCAAGATTTCTGTAAAAATTTGTTTCCCGGGGCACATATTCCTGTGAAACAAAAAAGGGCAGGAACATATCCCTGCCGCTTTCTTACACATCTTTTATTTGATTTTCACTTTCTTTTTCTTGGAAAAATCACCGTAGACTTTTTTATTGGAGCTGTCTTTTCGATATGCCCTCACTTGAAACGTATATTTTTTCCCGGATTTTAATTTCTTGATTTTTATCTTCAGTTTTTTTGCAGATACGCTCTTTACCTTTTTAAATGAAGCGTTTCCTTTTTTCATCCAGACTTCATATCCGTGGGCATCTGTGATTTTTTTCCAGGATACCACTGCCTGTTTTTTCTGCACTTTGATTTTCTTTAATACCACTTTCTTTGGTTTTACTGTCTGCTCCTGCTTTGTATCCTGCCCCGGTTCGTTTTTCGGCGGTTCCGTCTCATCCTGATTCGTTTTCGGCTCTTTTGTTACCTGTACGGTACAAGAAACGGTCTTAGATGAACAGACGGCGCGCACAACCGTCCGGCCTTCTCCGACTGCCGTAACCCTACCCTCTTCGTTCACTGCAGCTATAGCCGGATTGTCCGACTCCCATCGAATCTTACCCAAATCCTCCGGTATCAAAGATGCGTTCGCCAAGATCGCCGCCGACTCTCCCTGTATCAGAGTAATTTCCGTGATATCTTCCTGATTCATAAACTTTGCATCGCCCAGCGATACCAGTGCTTCCTTCCCCGCACCAGACGCTCTGACTTCGAGTTTTTTCATTCCTGTAATTTCCAGGCAGACGGATTCTGCCGGATAGCCTGACAGAAGCGGGTCAGACACATACAAAAGCTTCCCGTCCCCGTAAATTTCGACCGATGCCTGCAGACCGGGCGCCACCTGGGCATCTATGCCGATCCACGCCGTAAACAGATCAAACTTCTTTCCGGTCAAATCCCAGGATACGGAAACGTCCGTTTTCATTCCGATCCCTTTCTCAAACGTTCTCTGTTCCCCGTTTCCAATGAAAGAAATCGCCTGCCCGGCTCCGTTTTTATCTTTTTTGATCTTTGCCGATTCTGCCAGAAACAGATCGCTGGCATACGTATGGCTGGCAAAAACCGGGTACTGCTCATATAAATAAAATTCTGCCGCACTGATATGCGTATTTGCCGGATATCCGCCGGTAGATAACGCCGTAACCTTTATCCGCCTTGCATTCGGCGCTTCAAATACGGCGCTCTTTAACGTATCGTTATCCTCCCAGGTATTTCCCCTGGGCGTAACGACGGTAAAATCTTCTCCCGTTTCCGAAGTGCTGTAGGAAATTTCATAGGTAAGGATGACCCCGTTTCCTCCGCCTTTTCTCGGCAGATACTCCAGTTTTCCGATATCCGTATTTTCATCCAGCAAGATCGTATAGCTGTTGTTTTTTCCTTCGCTGAGGTTTGGTTTCGTTCCGTTTCCGTAATTGGAATGCCAGAACGTATCTTCATTGCCGTCTACCGCCGAGGCCGCCGTTTCGGCTCCCGTGTGTTCGCTGTCCGCAGAACCTCTTAGCTTTTGAGAAGGTATTTTCCGGTACCCGGCATAGTATTTGGGCGCCATGCCGAGCAGCGCGCCGTAAGAATCCAGGTATTTCTTCTTATCTTCCTGGCTTAACCCGGAATACGCCTTGGTCATCGCGGCTTTTTCCAGATAGAATTTCGTTTGATCTGCCGCGTCGCTCTGCGTCATATGTTTGGCCAGATATGCGGAAAATTCATCCAAAACGGACAGATACGTATCCTTCCGCCGCTCCTGGCTCCAGTCTTCTCCCATCAGGCCGTTTTCGGTCATTACATATGTCTGCGTATGCTCTCCGCCCGGCAGCTGGTAAGCATAGATTCTCTGATCCAGATAGCTGTTTTTAAACCGGAAACGATCGCCCGACTCTCTGTGGTAAATTTCTACTTTAGAACCTTCCGGAAAATCAAATTCCCGCGTCAAAGCTTCGGCCTGAACGTTTCCCGCCAGAGACTGTGCAAACACTTCTTCTCCGGAAGCATTCAGAATACGGATCGACAGGTACGTCTCTTCAAAAAAACTGTGCGGCGTCGTATGTTCCACTTCCCAGATTAGTTTCTGTCTCTCGGTGTCCAAAGAAACCGACGCAGCCTTTCCGTCGCCAAGTCCCAGCAATTGTATCTCTACGTCATAAAGCAGCGGATTTCCTTTGATTTTTTCATAGCTAAACTCCTTTGCCGCATTCCCCTGTGCAGCGACAAAATATTCTTTTTGAAACCGGTAATCTGCCGTGCGCGGCATCGGAAGCTCTATTTCATAAATTCCGACCGGAAGTTCCGTCTGTATTGTTTTCCCGGTAACCGGAATCTTCTTTACGATCTTTCCGCCGTTTTTGATTACAATATTTTTATTCTGTATCTGGGAAAGATCGTCAATGGAGATCTTAAGAGTTGCCTGGCTTTTGTATCCCGTGTCCGCCAAATCATCCGTACTGACAAGGCTGTAAATACCGTCCAGATTCAATTTGCTGCGTACGCGCTCACACGCCGCTTTATCTGTAATAATATCGTTCAGATAGTAAAGCATCGGCAGATCCATTTCATATATCTCATTTTCCAGCTCTTTTGCCGGACGGATATGCCAGCTTTCAAAATATGGGATCACATTGTACTGTCCCGTTTTACTAAACGACTCTGCGATTACATCCGAAGAAGACATAGGCTTTCCGTTGTCATAGCAGAACTTTCTGTACTGGGAATGCATCGCGCTCACTGTTTTCTCCGGTCCCAGCCGATCCAGCACATTGGTAAACATAAAAAGACTTGCATTAAAATGCTCTCCGCCTTCTACGATTTCATTAAATGTGCCGGTCGTCTCCCTTCTGTTTTTTGCATACGTTCCGAGCTCTTTATAGCGCTGTGTTTTGGAACCGCTGAAATTATAAAGCATCCAGCCGGAATCTTCCTCGGGCCGATACGTCTCTTCAAAATAATACCCCAAAATATTATTCGTCGTCTCTACAAAAGAATTTTCCTGATTTGCAAAACTTCCCTCGTAACCATGCCCGAATTCATGGAGGGAGACCCAGTTCTTTTCGAGATAGCCGCCTAAGCTGTCATCGTTATTCGCACTGTGGTCGCCGGAATAATAAGCTGCGCCGTAGCCATGGACATTCGCTTTAATAAAAAACTTTGCCCGGACATTTTGATGACAGGCTTCTTTCGCATAAAAATCCAGCCCCACAAAAGCGTCGTACTGCCGGATAAACGCTGCGTACCATTCCAGCATGCCGTCAATCGTATGAAACTGGTAAGCTTCTTTTACACCGGGAGCATCAATAATCCGATCCCTGTCTTTTTCCGGAACCAGAAACGTAGCCGAATCCCCTTCTATAATGGCAAACGGAGCTTCCGATTCTTCCCATATACGGAAAAATTCCGTTTCCTCATCCTGATAACGGTAAAACGGAATTTCCTTCCATGCGTCGCTCCACTCGATTTCCACGATCGGCTGCACTGTCGTATCCTTGGGCGTCGTGATAAACGGCACGCTGTCCGCGCTCTTACGCTCCTGTGTAATTTCTCCCTCGGCGCTTCTGACATGATACGAATTTTTCACCGTGATAAAACTTCCGTCAGAAGGAATGTTGACCGCGTTTTGTGACTCAGACCAGCCGTCTGCTTCCTGCACAGCCGCCTGCTCTTTCCAGGCGTCGTCATTAAAAAGGCGAAGTTCCAGTTCTTCCCCAAACTCTTCATAATTCACCAGCCGGATTTTAAGTTCCGCATTTGCAGGAAGCCAGATGCCAAGGTTCTGCCTGTCATGGTAATATCCTCTGTTAAACCCGATATCCGTCAGATGTTTTGCCGCCGGAAGGGTATATAATTTTCTCTGTATCTTTTTATTCGCCGCGCCCTCGCCCGAAGAGAGCACATGCACGACCGTATTCAGTTCGGCGGATTTCCCGTCGGAATCGGTAACCCTGTAGGATACTGTGTAATTCCCCGGCACGGATGTATCAACCTCTCCGTCCCGCCTGATATCTGCCGTCAGATCGCCGTCTTCCAGATCGTCTGCAAATACCCTTATCGTACTGCCCGAAATATCTTCTCCCTGGTTCACCCAGGTCTCCACCGAACCAGAAAGCATCGGCGTTCGATATTCCTCCTGTAAAGTTCCCTCTGCCGCATGGACAAGAGGCTGCATCCAAAACAACAGGAAAGTCGCTAATCCTATTGCCGGAACAATACCGCATTTTCCAAAAAAACACTTCATAACGTTTCCTCCTCTTTTTGCATCACTTCCGCTTATCATAACATACCATATTATGGATGATCAACAGAAAAGTGCAAAACTTATTTTTCCTTGAAAAAGGAAGGTTTTTATGTATAATATAGTGAGTAAATCCCAATAAAAAAGATAAGACTGAGGTGTGAAAATGATAAGTGCAAACAACGTTACATTGCGGCTTGGAAAAAAGGCTCTGTTTGAAGACGTCAATATCAAGTTTACAGAAGGAAACTGTTACGGCTTAATCGGCGCAAACGGCGCCGGAAAATCCACGTTCCTTAAAATTCTGTCCGGACAGCTGGAGGCAACTAGCGGCGACATTGCCATTACGCCGGGGCAGCGGCTTTCCTTCTTACAGCAGGACCATTTTAAATATGACGGCTATTCCGTTTTGGACTCCGTAATCATGGGAAATCAGCGTCTGTATGACATCATGAAAGAAAAAGACGCAATTTATATGAAGGAAGATTTCTCCGATGAGGACGGCATCCGCGCAAGCGAACTGGAAGCGGAATTTGCCGATATGGACGGCTGGAATGCAGAAAGCGACGCGGCTATGCTCTTAAACGGACTGGGTATCCCCACGGAAGAACACGCTTCTATGATGAAAGACCTGCCCGGCGCCATAAAAGTCAAAGTCCTGCTGGCACAGGCACTGTTTGGCAATCCGGATATTCTGCTGCTCGACGAGCCGACCAACCATCTGGATTTGGACGCGATCGCATGGCTGGAAGAATTTCTGATCAATTTTGAAAATACGGTGATCGTCGTCTCCCACGACCGCTACTTTTTAAATAAAGTCTGTACTAACATTGCAGATATCGACTACGGCAAAATCCAGCTCTATGCGGGCAACTACGATTTCTGGTATGAATCCAGCCAGCTGATCGTAAAGCAAATGAAAGAAGCCAACAAGAAAAAAGAAGAAAAAATCAAAGAGCTGCAGGAATTTATTTCCCGTTTCTCTGCAAATGCGTCAAAATCCAAACAGGCGACGTCCCGAAAACGCGCGCTCGAAAAAATCCAGCTGGATGAAATCCGTCCGTCCAGCCGTAAATATCCCTATATCGACTTCCGCCCGTCCCGCGACATCGGAAACGAAGTTTTGACCGTGGAAAATATCAGCAAAACCATTGACGGCGTCAAAGTATTGGACAATATTTCCTTTATTCTCGGACATGACGACAAAGTGGCGTTTGTCGGCGGCAACGAATTTGCAAAAACCGTCTTTTTTAAGATTATCACCGGAGAAATGGAACCGGATACCGGAAGCTTTAAATGGGGCGTCACGACATCCCAGTCTTATTTTCCCAAAGACAATACGAAGATCTTTGATACGGATTTAATCATCGTCGACTGGCTGACGCAGTTTTCCGAAGTTAAAGACGCTACGTATGTCCGCGGATTTTTAGGCAGAATGCTCTTTGCCGGAGAAGACGGCGTCAAAAAAATGCGCGTGCTCTCCGGAGGGGAAAAAGTCCGCGTGCTGCTCTCCCGCATGATGATCGAAGCATCCAATGTACTGATCTTAGACGAACCGACCGACCATTTGGATATGGAATCCATTACGGCGCTAAACAACGGACTGATCAAATTCCCCGGTGTGATCCTCTTTTCTTCCAGAGACCATCAGGTAGTAGAAACAACGGCAAACCGCATTATCGAATTTCTGCCGGACGGAACGATGATCGACAAAATCACGACGTATGACGAGTACCTTGCCAATGACGAAATGGCAAGAAAACGATCCGTCTACTCTATGTCCAAAGATCAGGAAGAAGATAACTAAAATTCTCAAACTTGGGATTGAGAATTTCCAGAAATATACTATAATAGAACTATAGCACATAAAAAAGGAGGAATTTTTATTATGCAACTGATTCAGGCAAAAGATTACGATGACATGAGCCGCAAAGCGGCAAACATTATTTCCGCACAGGTGATCATGAAACCGGACTGCGTGCTCGGTCTGGCAACGGGTTCTACACCGCTTGGCACATATGCCAACCTGATCGAATGGTACAAAAAAGGCGATCTTGATTTTTCCGGTGTTTCTTCCGTCAATCTGGACGAATACAGGGGACTGACGGCTGACAACGATCAAAGCTACCGGTATTTTATGAAGACAAACCTGTTCGATAAAATCAATATCGACCAGAGCAGAACCCACGTACCAAACGGCATGGAAGAAGACAGTGACAAAGCATGCCTAGACCATGACAACATCATCAAAGAGCTCGGCGGTATCGACTTACAGCTGCTTGGCCTCGGCTTAAACGGCCACATCGGATTCAACGAACCGGCAGCGGACTTTCCGAAAGGAACGCACTGCGTAGATCTGACTCAGAGCACGATCGAAGCAAACTCCAGATTCTTTGCATCCATCGACGAAGTTCCGACCCAGGCATATACCATGGGCATCCAGTCCATTATGCTGGCGAAAAAAATCCTGATTATCGCAAGCGGCGCAAATAAAGCGGAAATCATCGCAAAGGCATTTTTAGGACCGGTAACTCCGGAAGTTCCCGCTTCGATCTTACAGATGCATCCGGACGTTACGCTGGTTGCTGACGAAGCGGCTTTATCGGAATACAACAAACAGATCGGCTAAACGAAACGGAGGAGAACAAGACTATGGTAATCAAACATGCCCTTGTATTTACAGAAGACTGCCGTTTTACAGAAAAAGACGTTTATGTGGAAAACGGACGCATCGCCGATACGGCTTCGGATACCGAAGTAATCGACGGAAGCGGCTGCTATCTGATTCCCGGCTTGATGGACATCCATTTCCACGGCTGTGTGGGACATGACTTCTGCGACGCTACGCCGGAAGCTTTAAACGCTATGGCAGAGTATGAATTAAAATCCGGTATCACATCGATCTGCCCGGCTTCCATGACGCTTTCCGAAGAAGCGCTGACGGCTGTCTGCGACAATGCCAGATCCTATCGGGATTCCTGGAAACCCGGAACTACCGCAAGACTCTGCGGCATCAATCTCGAAGGACCGTTTATCGCCATGAGCAAAAAAGGCGCACAGAACCCCAAATACGTGACGCCGCCCAATGCAGAAATGTTCCAGCATCTGATCGACGCCGGAGACGGCCTGGTAAAACTGACCACGATCGCTCCCGAAACGGAAGGCGCGATCGAATTTATCCGTCAGTTTTCTCCGCAGGTCAGGATGTCGCTCGGACATACGGACTGCGATTATGACACTGCCAGAGAAGCATTTCTTGCAGGCGCAAGCCATATGACGCACCTGTTCAACGCCATGCCGCCGTTTACGCACAGGAAACCGGCGTTAATCGGCGCTGCATACGATACCAAAAAAGTAACGCCCGAAATCATCTGCGACGGCATCCATATTCATCCGTCTTCCGTTCGTACGGCGTTTTCGATCTTCGGCGACGACCGCCTGATCTTAATCAGCGACAGCATGATGGCGACCGGAATGCCAAACGGAGATTATTCTCTCGGCGGACTTGACGTGAAGGTAACGGGACGTCTCGCCACACTGGAAGACGGCACGATTGCCGGTTCTGCCACAAACCTGATGGAATGCATGAAAACAGCCGTAAAACAGATGGAAATCCCGCTTGAAAGCGCCGTAAAATGCGCGACGATCAACCCGGCGAAAGCCATCGGAGAGGATCGTGATTACGGCAGCATTTCGGTCGGAAAATTTGCGGATCTGCTGCTTTTGAAACAGGATACTCTGGAACTTCAGACAGTAATCTCGCACGGAACCGTTGTTTCCTGAATACCGACATCCTAACAACATACGGAAAGCCAACGGACGGTATCGTTTTATGCAGCCGTCCCTTGGCTTTTTTCTGTAACAATTCAAAAAGTATTCAAATATTTATGCTATCCTAGCTGTATGATCATCAATTGAAAAAGGAGTTCACGACCATGAAATCAAAAAAATATTATGTTCCTGCCCTAGTATTCTCCGGTTTATTCTGTATGGCTGTTTTAAACGGCTGTGCTTCCGGCGACAACAGCGCTTCCTCCAATGAGGCGAACCCTTCCGTACAGGACACACAGGCAGGCTCAAACTCTGCTGAGAACGCTTCCGATTCCTTTGCACTGGGGGATTTTTCTATGCAGGATATCCATGGAGAAACCTATACGCAGGAAATGTTTGCCGATTATGACCTGACTATGGTCAATGTATTTACCACCTGGTGTTCCCCCTGCATCAATGAAATCCCGGATCTGGAACAGCTGAAAAACGAAATGGAAGACCAGGGCGTAACCGTCGTCGGCATTGCCCTGGATACGATTAACAGTCAGGGCGGCGCAGATTCTGACGCAGTGGAAAAAGCAAAGCTTCTGGCAGAAACCACAGAAGTTACCTATCCGTTCCTGATTCCCGACGCCGGTTATTTAAACGGAAGGCTTGCCGGCATTCAGGCGGTACCAGAAACGTTCTTTGTAGACAAAGAAGGCAATATTGTCGGAGAAACTTATTCCGGAAGCCGTTCGCTGGAAGAATGGAAACGCATTGTGGAAACGGAATTAAACGGAGCCGCACAATGAGCCGCCTCTTTCGTTCTTCCCGGATTGGCGTCTGTCTTGCCATCATCGGTCTCATTTGCATGGGAATCGGCATTTACCGGGGAGAAGCTTCCGTTGTTTTAGAAAAAGCGATTAATATTTGTCTGGAGTGTATTGGAATTGGATAAAAAACAGAAAAAACACGAATGGAAACGCCATCGGATTCAGGCGCTTTGGGCGCTGCTTACCAACAGCTATCTGATCGGCTTCGTTCAGGGTAAAATCTATAAAGGAAACTTAAAAAATCTCTGCGTTCCCGGACTAAACTGCTATTCCTGTCCGGGCGCCCTCGGCGCCTGCCCCATCGGAGCGATGCAGGCAGTGATCGGTCACTGGAATTTTAAATTTGCCTTTTATATCGCGGGATTTCTGATGTTTATCGGCGCATTGACGGGACGGTTTGTCTGCGGTTTTCTCTGCCCGTTCGGACTCATACAGGATTTGCTGCACAAACTTCCGTTCCCGAAAAAAATAAAAACATTCCGGGGAGATTTTTTACTCAGGAAATTAAAATATGTGATTCTGGCAGTGTTTGTTATACTTTTGCCGATGTTTCTTGTCGATCTCTTAGGACAGGGCGCGCCTTATTTCTGTAAGCTGATCTGTCCGGCAGGTACGTTAGAGGGCGGGATTCCCCTTGTTCTAAAAAACCAGTCCCTGCGCAGCGCCATAGGATGGCTGTATACATGGAAAACCGTGCTTCTGGCAGTGACGATTTTGCTGTCGATCCTGATCTACCGACCGTTCTGCAAGTACATATGCCCGCTCGGCGCCGTGTATTCCGTCTTTAATCCCATAGCCGTCTTCCGCTACCGGGTAGACAAACATCAATGCACAGGCTGCGGCGCCTGTGCAGCTATCTGTCCGATGCAGATTGATCCGGTCAGTCAGGCCAATCATCCGGAATGTATACACTGCGGCTCCTGCAGGCAGACATGTCCCGCAAAAGCCATATCTTTTCGATAACGATGCACCGGTATCCGTTCGGCAACGCCCAACAGATACCGGTCTTTTTTACCTCTAAAAATTTCTGCTACTGAAAATACCGAACGCCCGACGTAAACAGCTTTAAGTCCTGTTCCCCGTAAATGTTGACGGCAACCGATCTGCCGCGTCGTTCCACATGCGCCATTTTTCCAAGCACGCGCCCGTCCGGGCTTGTAATTCCCTCGATCGCTGCATAAGAACCATTGACATTCCATTCTTCGTCCATCGTCGGCTCTCCGTTTTCATTGACATACTGCGTCGCCACCTGTCCGTTCGCAAACAATCTGTCAATCCATTCCTTTGGCGCAACAAAACGTCCTTCTCCGTGAGATGCCGGACTGCAGTATACGCTGCCCGTTTCTGCTCCCGTAAGCCACGGCGAGCGGTCGGTCACGACTTTTGTATAGACCATCTTACTGATATGGCGTCCGATCGTATTGTACGTCAGCGTCGGAGAATCTGCTTTCTGCTCCGTAATCTCTCCGTACGGAAGCAGCCCAAGCTTAATCAGCGCCTGGAATCCGTTGCAGATCCCAAGCATCAGTCCGTCCCGTTCATGCAGCAGGCGGTTTACTGCTTCTGTCAGCCTTGGATTCCGAAATGCCGTTGCAAAGAATTTGGCAGATCCCTCCGGCTCGTCTCCGGCTGAAAATCCGCCCGGGAACATAATGATCTGCGCCTGGTCGATCGCCTGTTCAAATTCCCTGACCGAACTGCGGATATCTTCCTCATTTAAATTTTGAAATACTCTCGTGACGACATTTGCACCCGCTGCCAAAAATGCTTTTGCACTGTCATATTCACAGTTGGTTCCCGGAAATACCGGAAGAAATACGGTGGGTTTTGCTGTTTTATGCCTGCAGACATACACCGTTCCTCCCCGATAGATATCCGTATCTACTTTACTTTTGTCATCTGTGGAATGAGTCGGAAATACTTTTTCTAATGTATTGGTCCATGCACCAATCGCTTCTTCCATAGAAATCTCCATATCGCCGCAGATAAATGCCTGTTGGTCATTGACCATGCCGACAAACGCCGCATATGCATTCAATCCTTCCTCCTTCAGCCGTTCGGCAACCTCTTCTGCCCGTTCTGCGGCAATTTCTGCCACAATATTTCCAAATCCCGGTGCAAACAGCATATCCATATCCGCCGTATCCTGGATAGTAACGCCAAGTTTATTTCCAAACGCCATTTTGCTTAACGCAGCGGCAAGTCCCGCTTTATCCAACGCATAAGCAGATACGGCTGCGCCGCTTTGAATCAGACTGCGAATCGTCCCATACAGTTTTTTCACCTGCGCATAAACGGGAAGATCATACGCATCTTTTTCCATCGTAAACAGCATCAGGCGGTTTCCTGCCCGTTTCAATTCCGGCGTCACAATATCGCTCTCTTTTGCCACGTCTACCGCAAACGATACGAGCGTCGGCGGAACGTCGATCTCATTAAAACTGCCGGACATGCTGTCTTTCCCGCCGATGGAAGGAAGCCCGAATCCCATCTGCGCGCTGTATGCGCCCAAAAGCGCAGCAACCGGCTGGCTCCAGCGCGAAGGTTCTTCCGACATTCTCCGGAAATACTCCTGGAATGTAAAACGGATCTTCCGATAATCTCCTCCGGCTGCCACAATGCGGGCTACCGATTCCAGCACGGCATAGACCGCGCCATGATATGGACTCCAGGAGGATAAATACGGATCGAAACCGTAACTCATCATCGTAACGGCGTCTGTCTCGCCTTCTGCCACCGGAAGCTTAGCCACCATACTCTGTGTTTCGGTCAGCTGATAACGTCCGCCGTAAGGCATATATACGCTGCCTGCGCCGATGGAACCGTCGAACATTTCCACCAGTCCCTTTTGGGAGCAGACGTTTAAATCGGCAAGCTCTGCCAGCCACGCTTCTTTCCGATTCCCGTTCTCTGCCGCCTCTTTGACTGCGGGAATCGCAATTTCATCCAGATAACAATCTGCCTTTGACGGAATCTCTACGGACACACAGGTCGTTTGATGCGCGCCGTTGGTATCCAGAAACTCTCTGGAAATATTGACGATCTCTTTTCCTCTCCACTGCAGCACCAGACGCGGCTCTTGTGTAACCACCGCTACCGGCACTGCCTCTAAATTTTCTTCCTTCGCATAATTTAAAAACAAATCCGCATCTTCCGGCGAAACGACAACCGCCATACGCTCCTGGGATTCGGAAATCGCAATCTCCGTACCGTCAAGCCCGGCATATTTTTTCGGAACTTTATCCAGATCGATCCTAAGCCCCGGCGCAAGCTCTCCGATGGCGACGGAAACGCCGCCCGCACCGAAATCGTTGCACTTTTTGATCAGATAGCTGACTTCTTCCCTGCGGAACAGTCTTTGGATTTTCCGCTCGGTCGGGGGATTTCCTTTCTGAACTTCTGCCCCGCACGTATCGATGGAAGCCGTATTATGCGCTTTGGACGAGCCTGTAGCGCCGCCGCAGCCGTCGCGCCCCGTACGTCCGCCCAGCAGGATAATGATATCTCCCGGATCGGAAGTAAGCCTTTGGACCGCACGCCGGGGTGCCGCTCCCATTACGGCGCCGATTTCCATACGCTTTGCCGCATAATCGGGATGGTAGATTTCTTTGACATATCCCGTCGCCAGCCCGATCTGATTGCCATAGGAACTGTAGCCGTGCGCCGCTTCCCGGACCAGTTTTTTCTGCGGCAGCTTTCCTTTCATCGTATCTTTGACCGATACGGTCGGATCCGCGGCTCCCGTTACGCGCATGGCCTGATACACATACGTCCGCCCGGAAAGCGGATCGCGGATCGCACCCCCAAGGCAGGTCGCCGCGCCGCCGAACGGCTCGATCTCGGTCGGATGGTTATGCGTCTCGTTTTTAAAATTCACGAGCCACTCTTCCGTTTTGCCGTCCACTTCCACCGGAACGACAATCGAGCAGGCATTGATCTCGTCCGATTCCTCCTGATCGTCTAATTTCCCTTCTTTTTTGAGCCGCTTCATTGCCATCAGTGCAATATCCATCAGACAGACAAACTTGTCGTCCCTGCCGGCATACATCTGCCGATGCGCGCTGAGATAGTCTGCATAGGCCTGTTCCATCGGCTTCTTATAATCTCCCTCGCCAAACGAAACCCCTTCTAATTCCGTCAGAAACGTCGTATGGCGGCAGTGGTCGGACCAGTACGTATCCAGTACGCGGATCTCCGTCATGGAAGGATCGCGTTTTTCCTCATGTTCAAAGTAATTGCGTATATGAAGAAAATCCTGAAACGTCATGGCAAGATTTAATGACTGATACAAGTCCTTTAATTCCTGCTCTGTCTTCCCGATAAATCCGTCAAAAATCAACACATCGCCCGGCTCTTTAAACTCCGTGATCAGCGTCTGCGGTTTCTGTTCGTCAGCCTCCCTCGAATCCACTGGATTGATACAGTGCTCTTTCACGGCGTTTAACTGCTCGTTCGTCAGTTTTCCGGTAATAAGGTATGTCGTCGCAGAACGAATCACCGGTTCTTCGGTTTCGTTTAATAATTTCACGCACTGCTGAGCAGAATCCGCACGCTGGTCAAACTGGCCCGGAAGAAACTCTACGCTAAACGCATATCCCTCTTTCGCTTCTACCGTCTCTTCGTATACATCATCCACCGGAGGTTCGGAAAAAACAGTGCGAAGCGCCTTTTTATATGTTTCATCGGAAATGTTTTCCACATCATAACGAATCAGCACACGTACGTCTTCTACGGTTTTGATTCCAAGATAACTTTGTATTTCCGCCTTTAATTCTTTGGCCTGTACCGCAAAGGCAGGCTTCTTTTCCACGTATACTCGTCTTACATTACTCATCAGTCATTCCTCCATTGTTTTGCTTTCTGGCACACTTGTCCTCAGAGAACAAAAAGAACTGCCGTCCTCCCTTCCTCTGCGGGCAGGTTTATCATACCACGCTTATATAAATAAGTATAATTAATATATCTTATCTTATTTATAATAACTACTAATAACTCTATGTTTCATCCGATTGCGGTCAGAGATCCGGCGATTCCCATCCCTTGCAGACGTCAATCCAGCCTTTATATCCGGAATATTGTTCCAGCTGCGGAATCGTCAGTTCGATCGCACTGTTGGAACTCCCGCAGGCAGGAAAGACAGACGTAAACCGTTTCAGAGAAACGTCCAGATATACGTCGACGCCGCTGTTGACGGCAAAAGGACAGACACCGCCTACCGCATGTCCGATTTGTTCTTCCGTTTCTTTCTGTGAGAGCATTTTGGCTTTCGTATGAAACTGCGCTTTATATTTGGGATTATCGATTTTCGTATCCCCGGCAGCCACAACTAAAATCGCAGATCCATCCGCCGAAAACGACAGCGATTTGGCAATCCGCGCCGGCTCACATTGCAAAGCGGCAGCGGCAAGCTCGACGGTTGCACTGGAAACGTCAAATTCTAAAATCTTTCCTTCCATTCCATATTGTCTAAAATATGTTTTTACTTTTTCAATTGACATAGCTTCCTCCCGGTTTCTTTTTATCATAACATACTTCCCTGCCCTCTGACACCCCAAATGACAATAGGATTGCAAAAATCAAAAAAAAATGGTATATTTTCATTAAAATATTACAATGAACGGAGAATGTTATGAAGAAAATTATCAACCTTTTATTTCCGGCTCTTCTGCTTCCTGTGCTTTTATCCGGATGTCAGGGCAAAAACCAGACTCTCCGGACTTCTGTCAATGATACGCAGGCTTTAGACTCTGATACGGTCAGCCTGACTGTATGGGGCGCCCAAGAGGACGAAGCGCTGCTTGCAGAACTGATTGACGGATTTCAAAAAAAATACCAAAACGAAGCAAAATTCAACATCACGTACACGCCGCAAAGCGAAAGTGACTGTACAAACGCATTAATGGGAGATTTAGAACAGAGCGCGGATGTATTTGCGTTTGCAGACGACCAGTTAAACACTCTGGTTGCCGCCGGCGCGCTGGAACCGGTGGAACAGCCGGAAAACATCAAAGCATCCAATCTGCCGGAAGCCGTCCTTGCAGCATCGGTCAACGACACGCTCTATGCGCTTCCTCTGACGGCAGATAACGGATATTTTCTATATTACAATAAACAGTATTTTTCCGAAACCGATATCACATCTTTTGACCAGATGCTAGCTGTCGCCGCATCGCAGAATAAAAAAGTTTCTATGGAATGGTCTTCCGGCTGGTATGTGTATTCCTTTTTCGGCAACACAGGCCTGACCGTGGGATTAAACGACGACGGTATCACCAATTACTGCACCTGGAACGATACAAAAGGTCCTGTCAAAGGATATGACGTGGCAAAAGCCATGCTTGGCATTGCAGATCATCCGGGTTTTCTCAGCACGGATGACGCAGGCTTTTTGGAAGGTGTCAGAAACGGCACGATCATTGCCGGGATCAACGGCGTATGGAACGCCCGAGCGGTAGAAGAAGCCTGGGGCAGCGGTTACGGCGCGTCAAAACTGCCTTCTTACACCTGCGCCGGACAGCAGATTCCCATGGCTTCGTTTTCCGGCTACAAATTAATCGGCGTAAACGCCTATTCCAAAGAAAAAGAATGGGCGAACAAACTGGCGGAATGGATCGCAAATGAAGACAATCAAAAGCTCCGTTTTCAGATGCGCGGCCAGGGTCCCTCGAATATCAATGCTGCGGCTTCCAAAGAAGTTCAGTCTTCCCCCGCCATCGCCGCATTGATTGATCAGTCTGAATTTTCCTGCCTGCAGCGGATCGGAGGCAATTTCTGGGAACCGGTTACTGCATTTACCACAAATATTTTAAATAAACAAACGACGGAACAAAACCTGCAGGAACAGCTTGATACCATGGTAGAAGGCATCGTCGCACCATAAGGAAACAAAATCTGACTACAGACAGAAAAGGAGTACCCATGAACATGAAAACCATTCGTTTAAAACATCGTTTAATCATACCGATTGCCCTGTTGGGCATTGTGGCTCTCTTGTCCAATATCCTCTCCGTGATCAACATCCGAAACGTAAATGCAAGCGCTTCCAAAATCGCCGACAATTACATGGACGGCAAAAGCCGTCTGGCAGAAATCAGCCAATCCTCTATGAATATACATAAAATGGCGTTAAGCCATATCGTTGCCACGGATTACAATACGATGATCTCACTGGTCGAACAGATCAAAGAAGAAGAAACGCGCCTGTCAAAGCAGCTTTCGGAATATGCCGATTACGTCACGCCAAGTGAACAGAAACCGTACAAATCGCTGCTTTCGGATTATGATTCTTTTCAACATGCGCTGGTTCATCTTGTCTGCGCCAGCGCAAGCCATAAAACGCAGGATGCCTATGCCCTTGCAAACGGGGATGTAGCCGCTTTCGCAGGCGCCATGGAATCTGATATCGACGCTCTGAACGATTCGATCAACAAACAGACGAAAGCAGCAAGAAAACAGCTCGCAAGCACATATGTCATATCCCTGGCTATCGGCATTGCCGCCGCCACCGCCTGTCTTCTTTTAGTGTTCGGAGATATAAAATTGATTACAAAATATGTCGTCAGTCCGATAAAGAGCATTTTAACAACCATTCAGAAAAGCTCCGGACAAATCGACCATATGACGGGAGAAGTGTTAAAAAGGACAAATGCTTCCAAAAAGAGCGCGGCAGGACTTTCTTCCCTTGCCGGACAGCTTTCTGAGACTATCCGCAAGGTTGCGGGCAATATTTCATCCATCAATGAAAGTGCCAAAAATGTCAGCCATGACGTCCAGAATATTGCTAAAGAATGCGGCGTGATCACCGATTATGCCGCAGATATGAACGACCGCGCAAATGCGATGCAACAATCCGCTCAAAACAGCGCCGAAACCACAAGTACAAAAGCATCCGAAATTTTACATTCCCTCAATGACGCAATTGAGAAAAGCAAGAGCGTAGATCAAATTCAAGCGCTGACCGGTGAAATTTTAGCGATTTCCCAACAGACAAAGCTGATTTCTTTAAACGCTTCCGTAGAAGCCGCCAATGCCGGAACTGCCGGAGAAGGTTTTGCCGCCGTAGCAAAAGAAGTACGCGACCTCGCCCACTCCAGCCAGGATACCGCCAACCGCATTCAGGAAATCAACAGTGTGGTCACTGCAGCCGTCTATAATCTCTCCGATCACGCGCAAAACCTGATCGACTATATGAGCCAGTCTGTCCTGACCGAATTTGAAGCATTTGTGCAGTCTGGCAGTCAATACCGCCAAGACGCTGCCTACATCCGCAAGACCATGGATGAATTTCACGAACAGACGGAACGGCTCAAACATTCCATGTCCGACATCGCAGATTCGATCGGCACAATTACGACTGCGATCGATGAGGGTGCACACGGAATCACCGGTGTAGCCGGAAATACCAAAGACCTTGTTCTGGATATGGAAGATATCACAAAACGCATGGGCGTAAATCAGAACGTTGTAGAAGAACTAAAGAAAGAAACGATTGTGTTTGACAATCTATAGGAATAAAGAGAACAATTTGATCCATAACAATCGGGTAGGAGGTAGATAATTATTTTATCTACCGACCTCCCACACCACCGTAC